>Ga0316603_10000297_pt1 | contig 26009 bp, 17 predicted proteins | sample OWC_soil_day10_n_FD_207649 | JGI IMG/M metagenome (GOLD analysis project Ga0316603, IMG submission 207649) | Wetland soil microbial communities from Old Woman Creek delta, Ohio, United States - OWC_soil_day10_noCT | ecosystem: Environmental > Terrestrial > Soil > Wetlands | place: USA: Ohio... | reverse complement strand
ACACCAGCATGACCAGACCGCGAATGCCGGGCGCGATGATGAACTGGTCCTGGGAGTGGTGCAGGTGGTAGATGAGGTCGCGGAAGAACAGGGTCTTGCCCTGCTTGCCGAGGCCGAGCATGGTGTAAAGCTCGGAGCGCGGCTTGTTGGGCATGATGGAGCGCAGGAAGTGCACATAGGCTGAGGGCACTTCCATGTCGGTCATGAAATAGGCCCGGGAGAGGGAGAACAGGGCCGAAATGCGCCAGGCGTCGAGTATCACCGTGTCCAGGTAGAGCTTGCCCTCGGGGGAATGCAGCACGGGAATGGTGAAGGGGTATTCGACCGCCCCGTTTACTGCCTTACCGATCACATAGGCACCCTTGTTGCGATAGAAGGCGGAACTCAGCACCTGAATCTGGAAGTTGAATTCCTTGGTCGGCCAGGCGCCGAGATGTTCCTCGACGGCGCGGAAAACGTAAGTCACATCCCGATCCAAATCCTCGAATTCCCGCTTCCAGCCAAAGTCGAGAATCATCTGCCTGATCGACTTGCGGAACCCGGCGGCGTTGGGATAGTAGCTGCGGTAGGCCGGCGGGGCCGATTCGATGTATTCGGTGGAAACCGCTGGGCGCACAAAGATGAAGTCGTTGTGAAAATAGGTACGATGGAGAATGTGGCAGAACACCGAGTTGAAGAAGGTTTCGGCGAGTTCCGGCTGCCGGTGGTCCACCAGCAGGCCAATATAAAACAGCTTGGCCAGCTGCCAGACGTTGTCCGGCAGGGCATCGGCATCGAATTCGGAATGCAGGCGCTGCACGGTTTCATTGACGCGGTCGTCGTAAAACTGGATGCGATCCTTGACCGCCTTCTGGCCGGCCATCCAGTCGCCGACCTCGAAACGCAGCTTGGCCTCCCCGGTGCGTGCACGAAACAGCCGATAGTGCTTGTTGAAGCCCTCAATCAATACCTGGGCGATGCGCTGAGCCCGCGCTTCGTGGGACTCGTTCAGGGGCGCCTGCATTTCCATTAACATCATCCTTGCCGGTGGGAGCGCCAAATCTTAACGTGAAACAACAAAACGAGCGCCGGGAAATACATCGAGCGCAGCGAGCAAACTGATAGCCTCCCCCGCGAGGGGCAGCGGAGTCGTTGGCGGCTTTGCCGCCTTACGAATCTGGCGTCCCCTTTACGGGGAAAGGATGGGAGGGGGCGGGCCTTTATGCCGCCATGAGCGTTAGCATCCAGGGCATTACCCACTTTATGAGTCATGGCGCTACGGCCGATTTAGCGGCCCCCATGGAACATAAGTAAGATTTCAGGGATAATAAAAAAAGTTGCGGTCCTTGCCTTAATGCAGCTCAAGGCTTTTGCCGCCGGTCCACAAGACAAACATTCAAAGCGGTTTCAACCACCACATACAACGATGGAGTAGGCATGAGCACCTCGCTGATTAAGGTTCCCCAGGAAGGCAAGAAGATCATCCCCGGACAACCCGTCCCCGATAACCCCATCATCGCCTTTATCGAAGGCGATGGCATTGGCGTCGATATCACCCCGGTGATGATCGACGTGGTTGATGCGGCCGTGGCCAAGGCCTACGGCGGCAAGCGCAAGATTTCCTGGATGGAAGTGTATGCCGGCGAGAAATCCACCCGCCTGTACGGCCCGGATGTCTGGCTGCCCACGGAAACCCTGACCGCACTCAAGGAATACTCCGTCTCCATCAAGGGTCCACTGACCACCCCCGTCGGCGGCGGCATCCGCTCCCTCAACGTGGCCCTGCGCCAGGAGCTGGACCTCTACCAGTGCGTCCGTCCGGTGCGCTACTTCAAGGGTGTGCCCTCCCCCCTCAAGGACCCGTCCAAGACCGACATGGTGATCTTCCGCGAGAACACCGAGGACATCTATTGCGGCATCGAATGGCAGGCTGAATCCGCGCCGGCCAAGAAGCTCATCAAGTTCCTTCAGGACGAAATGGGCGTGAAGAAGATCCGCTTCCCAGAAACTTCCGGCATCGGCATCAAGCCGGTGTCCAGCCAGGGCACCGAGCGCCTGATGCGCGCCGCCATCAAGTACGCCATCGACAACAACCGCAAGTCGGTGACCATCGTGCACAAGGGCAACATCATGAAGTACACCGAGGGTGGCTTCCGTGATTGGGCCTACGCGCTGGCCAAGAACGAATTCGGCGGCGTCGAGATCGACGGCGGCCCCTGGCTCAAGCTGCCCAACGGCATCATCATCAAGGACGCCATCGCCGACGCCTTCCTGCAACAGATTCTGCTGCGCCCGGCCGAATACGACGTGATCGCCACCCTGAACCTGAACGGCGACTATGTTTCCGACGCACTGGCAGCCCAGGTCGGCGGCATTGGCATCGCTCCCGGCGCCAACATCTCCGACGTCTACGCCGTGTTCGAAGCCACCCACGGCACCGCGCCCAAGTACGCCGGCAAGGATTATGTGAACCCCGGTTCGCTGATCCTCTCCGCCGAAATGATGCTGCGCCATCTGGGCTGGAAGGAAGCCGCCGACCTCATCATCAAGTCCATGGAAGCCGCCATCGGCGACAAGGTCGTGACCTACGACTTCGCCCGTCTCATGGAAGGCGCCACCGAGGTCAAGTGTTCCGCCTTCGGCAAGGCGATGATCGAGCGCATGTAATCCATGCAGACCACGACGCGCCGCAAGGCGCGTTGTGGAAGGCGAAGCTGCCAAAAGCGCCGCCGTAGACAAAAAAAAGCCCGCCTCCCGGCGGGCTTTCTCATTACAGAATGCTGTAGTGCTTAGGCCTTCTGAATGTTCGAGGCCTGCTTACCCTTCGGCCCCTGGGTGACGTCGAAGGAAACCTTCTCGCCTTCCTTCAGGGTCTTGAAACCCGACATGGTGATGGCGGAGAAGTGAGCAAACAAATCTTCGCTGCCGTCATCGGGAGTGATGAAACCAAAACCCTTGGAGTCGTTGAACCACTTAACAGTACCAGTTGCCATAAAACCTCTTCCTTAAAACACGATCAAACAAAAACCGGCGGGAGAACTCCCGGTCCGGGGAATGTTTGAGTTACAAGTTCGCCGACGGAAAGGGCCTTGCGGTGATTCAGCAGACTGAAGTACTGCGGGGCCAAACACTTGGGTGAAGCTTGAACCAAACACATTTTGGCTTTTACGCACTTGGCAAAAGCCTGTCAACATAATTTTATGCTGCCACGCAACACGCGGAACTGCTTCAAGGCCATGATCCAACGCGGAAATACCCCTGCTAAACGGCGGTATTCCCTTGATGGTTACGTTGTTGTATCAACCACCTTTAACGTTAGAATCGTTCCATGGTCACCCGCAAGCAACAAGACCGCGAAGGGAGCGTAGTGCTTGAGCCGGCCAAGAGCCGGGTCAAGCCACCGCCGCTCTTCAAGGTATTAGTTCTCAACGACGATTACACCCCTATGGACTTCGTCGTCGTGGTGCTGGAAAAATTTTTTGCAATGGGCCGTGAGCAGGCCACCCTGGTGATGCTAAAGGTGCATCATGAAGGCAAAGGAGTTTGCGGACTGTACCCGCGGGATGTTGCCGCGACCAAGGTGGAGCAGGTATCCGCTTTTGCCCGCCAGCATGGACATCCGCTGGCGTGCGTGATGGAGGAAAACTGAAATGATTGCGCAGGAATTGGAAGTCAGCCTACACATGGCCTTCGTTGAGGCCCGGCAGAAACGCCACGAGTTCATTACCGTGGAGCATCTGCTGCTCGCCCTGCTCGATAATCCCTCCGCCGCCGAGGTTCTGCGCGCCTGCGCCGCCAACGTCGAAGAGCTACGCCAGGATCTGCTCGCCTTCATCAACGAACACACGCCCACCGTGGCCGGTAACGGTGAGATTGACACCCAGCCCACCCTCGGCTTCCAGCGCGTGATCCAGCGCGCCATCCTGCACGTGCAGTCCTCGGGCAAGAAGGAAGTCACCGGCGCCAATGTGCTGGTCGCCATTTTTGGGGAGAAGGATTCTCACGCGGTGTTTTTCCTCCAGCGCCAAGGCGTCTCACGACTGGACGTGGTCAACTTCATTTCCCACGGCATCACCAAAAATCCTCAAGCCACAGCCAAAAGCGAGGATGCCCCGGAAACCGAAACCGAAGCTCCGGAAAAAGCCGGCGCACTCGAAAACTTCACCCAGAACCTGAACCAGATGGCCCTGGCCGGCAAGATCGACCCCCTGATCGGCCGCGACAAGGAACTGGAGCGCGTGATCCAGACCCTCTGCCGCCGGCGCAAGAACAATCCCCTGCTGGTGGGCGAAGCCGGCGTCGGCAAGACCGCCATCGCCGAGGGCCTGGCCTGGCGCATCGTCGAAGGCCGGGTGCCCGAGATTCTCGAAGGCTCCGTCATCTACGCCCTCGACATGGGTTCCCTGCTCGCCGGCACCAAGTATCGCGGCGACTTCGAGCAACGCCTCAAGGCCGTGCTCAAGCAACTGCTGGAAACCCCCAAGGCAGTGCTGTTCATCGACGAGATCCATACCCTGATCGGCGCCGGCGCTGCCTCCGGCGGTACGCTGGACGCCTCCAATCTGCTCAAGCCCGCCCTCTCCAACGGCACCCTGCGCTGCATCGGCGCCACGACCTACACCGAGTTCCGTGGCGTGTTCGAGAAGGATCACGCCCTCTCACGGCGCTTCCAGAAGGTGGACGTGAATGAGCCCTCGGTGGAAGAAACCGTTTCCATCCTGCGCGGCCTCAAGTCACGCTTTGAAGAACATCACGGCGTCAAGTATTCCGCCGCCGCCATTTCCTGTGCCGCCGAACTCTCCGCCAAGTACATCAACGACCGCCATCTGCCGGACAAGGCCATCGACGTCATCGACGAGGCCGGCGCCGCCCAGCGCATCCTGCCGAAGTCAAAGCAGAAGAAGCTGATCGGCAAGCCGGAGATCGAAGACATCGTCGCCAAGATCGCGCGTATTCCGCCCCAGCATGTGTCTGCCGATGACCGCTCGGCCCTGAAGAACCTGGACCGCGACCTGCGCAGCGTCGTGTTCGGCCAGGACAAGGCTATCGACGCCCTCGCCCAGGCCATCAAGATGTCGCGCTCCGGCCTCGGCAGCCCGCAAAAGCCCATCGGCGCCTTCCTCTTCTCAGGCCCCACCGGCGTCGGCAAGACCGAGGTGGCGCGGCAACTGGCCTATTGCATGGGTATCGAGCTGATTCGCTTCGACATGTCCGAATACATGGAGCGCCACGCCGTCAGCCGCCTGATCGGCGCCCCGCCCGGCTATGTCGGCTTCGACCAGGGCGGCCAGCTCACCGAAGCGGTGACCAAGAAGCCCCACGCCGTGCTGCTGCTCGATGAAATCGAGAAGGCTCACCCGGACGTGTACAACATCCTGCTGCAAGTCATGGACCACGGCACCCTCACCGACAACAACGGGCGCAAGGCCGACTTCCGCAACGTCGTCATCATCATGACCACCAACGCCGGCGCCGAAGCCCTGCAAAAGACCACCATGGGCTTCACCAGCAACAAGGTGGCGGGCGATGAGATGGCCGACATCAAGCGCATGTTCACCCCCGAGTTCCGCAACCGCCTGGATGCCATCATCTCCTTCAAGTCCCTCGACGAGGAAATCATCCTGCGCGTGGTGGACAAGTTCCTCATGCAGCTCGAAGGCCAGCTCCACGAAAAGAAGGTGGAAGCCATCTTCACCGACGAGTTGCGCCACTGGCTGGCAACGAAGGGCTTCGACCCCCTCATGGGCGCCCGTCCCATGGCGCGTCTGATTCAAGACACCATCCGCTCCGCCCTCGCCGACGAACTGCTGTTCGGCCGCCTGCTCCACGGCGGCCGCGTCACCATCGGCCTCGATGCCGACGAGAAGGTGCAACTGGTGTTTGAAGAGACGCCCGTGGAAGCTGTCGTCTAAACACGCCACTCGCCATCGCCGCTGCTAGAACGAAACCCTTGGGCAGAGGAAGGCATTACGCCTGGTGGCGGCGTTGGGGTGAAGCAGTTGAACGTGTCTTCTATGGCAAGGGTTGGGCCGCCAAACTTGCCCTGCGCATAGGGTTACAGGGCGAACTTGAGATTGATCGGCGCTCCCTGCCTCTGGGGCCTCGCGCTTCCTTGTCCGATCCGCTGCGCATTGGCTTTCTTTCCAATCTCCATGCCGGCCCTCTCACCTCACCGACGCTTTTCAAAAAAGCGCGTGACGCCCTCGTGGATTTTCAGCCTCATGTCGTCCTCTTTGGGGGCGACTTCGTTTCCCTCCACCACGCCAATATCGCAGCACTACCCAACCTGCTCGACGGCCTCGCGCCAAGCCACGGCATGTTTGGCGTATTCGGCAACCACGATCTTTGGCTCGACGATGAATTCATTGGCAACGCACTGCAAGCCAGGGGCATTCGCCTTCTGGTAAACGCGTCGGTGCGCCTTGCGCCGCCCTTTGAGACGCTTTCCATATGCGGCCTTGACGATCCAGGCACCGGGACACCGGATGCCGAAGCGATGTTTGCCAACGCCGCCGAGCATCGCCTCGTGCTGTCCCATTCGCCCCTGGGACTCGAATATCTTGGCGACCACAACTATCATCTCTTCCTCGCCGGCCACACCCACGGCGGACAGATCGCCCTGCCCAACGGCAAACCGATCATCCTCCCCAGGGGCAGCGGCAATCCACGCTACGCCAAGGGCCACCACGCCCACGAGGCATCGGGCATACCCATCCTCGTCAGCAACGGTCTTGGCATGTGCGACTTGCCGGTGCGGCTGGCAGCGCCATCTCAAGTTCATCTGCTGACACTCACAACCTAAGCCACTCAATAACATTCAGGGAGATACCTCATGTCATTCCAAACCGCCGACCTTTGCGATGCCCACGATGCCCAGGTGCGTGTCGTCGCCCCCCTGTTCCGCTCCTTTGGCGGCAAGGCGCGCTTTTGCGGCCCCGTCGCCACGCTCAAGCTTTACGAGGATAACGGTCTGGTGCGCACCACCCTCGAAGGCGCGGGCAACGGCCGGGTGCTGGTGATCGACGCCGGCGGCTCCATGCGTTGCGCCGTGGTGGGCGACCAACTCGCCGCCCTGGCGGTGAAGAACGGCTGGAGCGGCATCGTCGCCTGGGGCTGCATTCGCGATTCCGTCGCCATCGGCGCTATGGACCTGGGCGTCTTCGCCCTCGCCACCCACCCGCGCAAGACGGTGAAGAAGAACACCGGCGAGGCCGACCTGCCGGTCACCTTCGGCGGCGTCACCTTCACGCCGGGCGAGTGGCTGTATGCCGACGAGGATGGCGTGATTCTCTCGGCCCAGCCCCTCGGCTAAACCCGTTCGCCCACCCCAGCGACCACCGGCCTACAGACCGCATCCAACGGGGACTTTAGCAGCCTCATGCCTGGAGGCCCCGTGTATAGGGCGTTCCAGGCACGTCATAGCTGAACACGCCATTCCACGCGGCTTGCAGCCTTGGCAATCGGCGTCTGCGCCAATCCATGTATCATTCCCATTATGGATGGCGGCGACGACAACACGATAACTCAGCAAACGCAATCAGATTCCTTCCGCCCCCGTTGCCTCGCCTTTGATCTGGAAATCGGCAAGAAGGATGGCCGCATTCACCAGCTTGGCGCCGTCCGGGGCGACAGCGGCGAGTCGCTGGCGTTCTCGCGCGGCGACCTGAATCCCGCCCTCGACAAGCTCGATGCCCTGGCGGTGGATGCCGCCTTCGTGCTCGGGCACAACATCCTCGCCTTCGACCTGCCCCACCTCCAGGCCCTGCGCCCCGGTCTTGGCCTGTTGCAGAAGCCAGCGGTGGACACCCTCTACCTCAATCCCCTGGCGTTTCCGCGCAATCCCTACCACCACCTGGTGAAGCACTACAAGGACGGACCGCTCCAGGCCGGCCACCGCAACGATCCGCTCAAGGACGCCCAGTTAGCCCTCGAAGTCTTCCGCGACCAGAATCAAGCCCTCGCCGCCCTCAACGCCGCCGCGCCGCAACTCGTCGCTGCCTGGCACTGGCTCACCACCCAGGACGACACCGTCAGCGGCCTCAACAGCTTCTTCATGCGCCTGCGCCGCCAGGCGCGCCCCGCCGCCAGCGAGGCCCTGGCCGCCATTCGCGCCTGTCTTGCCGGCCAATGCTGCATCACCCAACAGGAACTCGTTCTCGCCCAGGCCCATGCCGATGGCTGGCCCCTGGCCTACGCCCTGGCCTGGCTTTCCGTGGCCGGCGGCAACTCGGTAATGCCGCCCTGGGTGCGCCATCAGTTCCCCGCCGCCGGCGAGCTGATTCGCCGCCTGCGCGACACCGCCTGCACCGACCCCGGCTGCGCCTGGTGCCGCGAGCATCACGATGCCCAGCGGGCGCTCCAGCGCTGGTTCGGCTTCGATGCCTTCCGCCCCGAGCCGGCTGATGCCGCCACGGGCCGGCCCTTGCAGCAACTCATCGTCGAATCCGCCATGGCGGGTCGTCATGTGCTTGGCATCCTGCCCACGGGCACCGGCAAGTCGGTGTGCTACCAAGTCCCCGCCCTGTCCCGCTTTTACAACACGGGATCGCTGACGGTGGTGATCTCGCCCCTGGTGGCCCTCATGGCCGACCAGGTGGCCGGCCTGCTGAACAAGAACATCACCTGCTGCGCGGCGCTGAATGGCCTGCTCTCGCCGCCGGAGCGATCCGACGTGCTGGACCGGGTGCGCCTGGGCGACATCGGCATCCTCATCGTTTCGCCGGAACAGTTGCGCAACAAGGCTTTCCGCAAGGTGCTGGAACAGCGCGAGATCGGCGCCTGGGTGCTCGACGAAGCTCACTGCCTCTCCAAGTGGGGCCACGACTTCCGCCCCGATTACCGCTACGTCGGCCGCTTCATCAAGGAAAAGGCCGGCACCGGCCCGATCCCGCCGATTCTCTGCCTCACCGCCACGGCCAAGCCCGATGTGGTGGACGACATCCTGGCCCATTTCCGCGACAAACTCGGCATCGAGATGCTGTGCCTCGACGGCGGCGCGCGGCGGGAAAATCTCGAATTCGCCGTGGCGCCCACCTCGCCGCAGACCAAGTTCGCCCACATACACCAGATCATCGCCACCGACCTGCCGCCAGACATGCCCGGCGGCGCCATCGTCTATTGCGCCACGCGCAAGCAGACCGAAGAGGTGGCCGCCTTCTTGAGCCAGAAGGGACTCGCCGCCGGCTATTTCCACGCCAAGCTCAGCGCCGAACGCAAGAAGCATGTGCAGGAAAGCTTCATCAAGGGCGATCTGCGCGTCATCGCCGCCACCAACGCCTTCGGCATGGGCATCGACAAACCTGACGTGCGCCTGGTGATTCACGCCGACATTCCTGGCTCCCTGGAAAACTACCTGCAAGAGGCCGGTCGCGCCGGCCGCGACCAGGAGGCGGCCCGCTGCGTCCTGCTGTACACGCCGGAAGACGTGGAACGACAGTTCGGCATGTCGGCCCGCTCGCGCCTGACGCAAAAGGAAATCCAGGCCATCCTCAAATCCCTGCGCACCCTGGTGACAAAGAAGCAGCGCGAAGGCAAGACCGACAGCGAAGTCAACGCCACCGCGGGGGAAATTCTCGCCGTGGAGGAAGACAAGGACTTTCAGCGCGATTCGACCACCGACGACACCCGTGTGCGCACGGCCATTGCCTGGCTGGAAGAAGCCCTGCTGGTAAGCCGGGAAGAGAATCAGGTGCAGGTCTTCCCCTCCTCCCTCCGCGTCGGCTCGGTGGCCGCCGCCGACGCGAAGCTGGCCACCGTGGCCCAGCCCTATCGCAAGCAACTGCTCACCATCGTCGATGCCCTGATCGCCGCCGATGCTGATGAAGGCATTACCACCGACGAGCTAACCGGCCTTTGCGGCCTCGGCGCCGGGAAGCTCCGCGCCGCCTTCGCCGATCTGGAGCGTCTGGGCATCGCCAGCAACGACACGGCGCTCACGGCCTTTCTCCAAGTCGGCGTCAAGCGCCCTTCCCAAGAACGCCTGGAAGCCGCGACCCGACTCGAATTGGCCTTGATTGACGAGTTGCGCCGCAACGCGCCCGACCTAAGCAAAGGCGATAGCTCCGTGCTGCACCTGCGCATTGCCAGCCAGCATCTCAAAGACGCCGGCCACGCCACCGCCCTGCCGGAAAATCTGCGCCGACTGCTGAAATGCCTCGCCAGCGACGGCCGCGACGACGACAACAACAGCGGCAGCCTGGCCCTGAGCCGCATTGACGGCGAGAGCGTGAAGATCACCCTGAACCGGGAATGGTCCAAGCTGGAAAAGACCGCCCGCCTGCGCCAGAACGCGGCCCAGACCCTGTTCCGCCATCTGCTCTCGTGCCTGCCGGCGGGCGCGCGGGGCGCCGACCTGTTGGCCGAGACCACCCTTGGCAACTTGCTCGCGGCGCTCAATGCCGACTTGCTGTTGATGACGGAAATTCGCGATCCGCAGAAGCTCATCGACCATGCGCTGCTCTGGCTCCACGAGCTGGAGATCATTCGCCTCAACAAGGGGCTGGCGGTGTTCCGCCCGGCCATGACGATACGCATCGACGGCGACTGGAAAAAGAAATTCGGAGGCGGCGATTTCGCCCCGCTCAAGCTCCACTACGACGAACAGCGCATCCAGATTCACGTCATGGCCGAATACGTGCAGCGGGGCCTCGCCGCCATGGCCGACGCTCTGCGCCTGGCGATGGACTATTTCAGCCTGCGCCAGGACGACTTCCTGCAGCGCTGGCTGCCGGGGCGCGAAAACGAACTGGCGCTACAGACCACGCCGGAATCCTGGGCGCGCATCGTCGAATCCCTGCACAACAAGGCCCAGCGCGACATCGTCGCCGATGATCGGGAGCAATCCAACGTGCTCGTCCTCGCCGGCCCCGGCTCGGGCAAGACGCGGGTGCTGGTGCATCGCATTGCCTACCTGGTACGGGTGCGGCGCGAGAATCCCCACGGCATCATCGCCCTGGCCTACAACCGCCACGCGGCGGCGCAGATCCGCCAACGCCTGTCTGACCTGATCGGCGACGACGCGCGCGGTGTCCTGGTGCTCACACTCCATGCTCTCGCCATGCGCCTCACCGGCGCCTCTTTCGCCGAGCGCGCCCAAAGAGGCGAAGGGGGCGAAGGGGACGACTACTTCAAGCAGGTGCTGGAGGACGCCATCGCGCTGCTCAAGGGCGACGACCCGGTTCTGGCCGACGATGCCGATGCCCAGCGCGACCGGCTTCTCGCCGGCTTCCGCTGGATTTTGGTGGACGAGTATCAAGACATCGACGCGGCGCAATACGAACTGCTTTCCGCCCTCGCCGGACGCACCCGCAGCGACGAGGATGACCGCATCAACCTGTTCGCCGTCGGCGACGACGATCAAAACATTTACGGCTTCAATGGCGCGTCGGTGGACTTCATCCGCCGCTTCGAGGCCGACTACAAGGCCAAACCCGCCTACCTGATCGAGAACTACCGCTCCACCGCCCACATCATCGCCGCGGCCAACGCGCTGATCGCCCCCGCCCGCGAGCGCATGAAGGCAGCCCACCCGATACGCATCGACAAGGTTCGCGCCAAACTGCCGCCCGGCGGTGAATGGCGGCGGCTCGACAACGTGGGCCAAGGCCGGGTGCAAATCCTGCCCGCCGGCATCGATCGCTTTACCCAAGCCATGGCAGTCATGGCCGAGCTGGAACGGCTCGCCGCCCGCGACCCAGCCTGGCAATGGTCCCGCTGCGCCGTTATCGCGCGTCAATGGGCCTGGCTTGAGCCGCTGCGCAGTTACTGCGTGGGCCAGGGCATTCCGGTGCAAATGGCCAATGAAGGCAATTCAAACTTCTGGCGCCTGCGGGAAACCCAGGCCCTGCTCGACTGGCTGGCGCAACGCGGCTCCAAGCTGGTTTCCGGGACCGAAATCAAGCATTGGCTCAACGAAACCGCGTCGCAGGAAACCGCCCATCCCCACTGGGCCATGTTGCTCGAAGCGATTGACGACTACCTGCTCGAAACCTGCCCTGGAACAGAGGACGACGCCGCCAGCGAACTGCCGACAGATCATTTCAAAGACTGGCTGGCGGAATGGGGGCGCGAAGCGCGGCGACGGCAAACCGGGCTCATGCTGACCAGCGCCCACGGCGCCAAGGGCCTCGAATTCGATCATGTCGTCGTGCTCGACGGCGGCTGGACGCCAGACGACAAGGAAGACGCCGACGCCGTTCGACGCCTTTTTTACGTCGCCGCCACCCGCGCCCGCAAGACTCTCGCCCTGGCACGGCTGGCGGGCCAGCGCCACCTGATTCTCGACACCCTGCCCGAGAGCGATACCATCCTGCGCCGCGCGCCAACGCAATTGCCGCCCGCGCCCGAGGCCTTGCGCCTGCGCCATGCCTCGGCCCGGCTGGGAGAGGTCAATATCGGCTTTGCCGGCCACCAAGCGCCCGATGCCCCGATTCACGGCGCTCTCGCCAGGCTACGCCCCGGCAGCCCGTTGAATCTGCGCCATATCCAGGGCGTCTGGCAGCTACTCAACGTGGACGGCGTAACCGTAGGCAAAATGGCCAAGGCCTACAGTCCTCCCGCCGGCTTTCATTGCGTTTCCACCCAAGTTGGAGCCATCCTGAGGTGGAACAAGGACATCGACGACGGCAAGTACCGGGAACCTCGCTGCGAACGCTGGGAAGTCGTGATTCCCGCCTTCACCTACGCCCCCGACTAGATATGTTGTGTCTTATACAAGACATATCGAAAGATATTGTGGAAAAACCGTTTCATTTAGCCCAACGATATTCCACAATACGAAATACACAATACAACGCATTGACTTGAATGAATTAAAAATAGCAATAAGTCTTATATAAGACTATTGCTGCCGCGCACCATTCTCACTATACTGTCGGGTATCGAGCGTCGGGGAAGGCTGAACATCCCCGGCATCGTCCCCCGACATTTTTTATTGTGAGGATTGCAAGATGACCGATCGCAAAGCCCAAATCGCCGCCCTGGAAAAAGACTGGGCCACCAACCCACGCTGGAAAGGCGTCAAGCGCGGCTACTCCGCCGAGGATGTGGTTCGCCTGCGTGGATCGCTGCCGATCGAATACACCCTTGCCAAGCGCGGCGCTGAAACCCTGTGGGCCAAGGTCAATGGCGGCGCCAAGAAGGGCTACGTGAACGCCTTCGGCGCCATCACCGCCGGCCAGGCCATGCAGCAGGCCAAGGCAGGCCTGGAAGCCGTGTATCTGTCCGGCTGGCAGGTCGCCGCCGACGGCAACACCTCCGAAACCATGTACCCGGACCAGTCGCTCTACGCCTACGACTCCGTGCCGACCATGGTTCGCCGCATCAACAACACCTTCAAGCGCGCCGACGAAATCCAGTGGTCCCGTGGCATCAATCCGGGCGACAAGGAATTCGTCGACTACTTCCTGCCCATCGTCGCTGACGCGGAAGCCGGTTTCGGCGGCGTGTTGAACGCCTTCGAGCTGATGAAGAACATGATCGCCGCCGGCGCCGCCGGTGTGCACTTTGAAGACCAACTGGCTGCCGTGAAGAAGTGCGGCCACATGGGCGGCAAGGTACTGGTGCCGACCCAGGAAGCCTGCGAGAAGCTGATCTCCGCCCGCTTCGCCGCCGACGTCATGGGTGTGCCGACCATCATCCTGGCCCGCACCGACGCCGAAGCCGCCAACCTGATCACCTCCGATCACGACGCCAACGACAAGCCCTTCCTCACCGGTGAGCGCACCCAGGAAGGCTTCTACCGCGTCAAGAACGGTCTTGAGCAGGCCATCAGCCGCGGCGTCGCCTATGCGCCCTACGCCGACCTGGTGTGGTGCGAGACCGGCACCCCCGACCTCGGCTTCGCCCGCGAGTTCGCCCAGGCCGTGCTGGCCAAGAATCCCGGCAAGCTGCTGTCCTACAACTGCTCGCCCTCCTTCAACTGGAAGAAGAACCTGGACGACAAGACCATCGCCAAGTTCCAGGACGAGCTTTCCGCCATGGGCTACAAGTACCAGTTCATCACCCTGGCCGGCATCCATATCAACTGGTTCAACACCTTCCAGTTCGCCCACGCCTACGCCCGCGGCGAAGGCATGAAGCACTACACCGAAATGGTGCAGGAGAAGGAATTCGCCGCCCGCGAACAGGGTTACACCTTCGTCTCCCACCAGCAGGAAGTGGGCGCCGGTTACTTCGACGATGTGACCACCGTGATCCAGGGCGGCTCCTCCAGCGTCAAGGCCCTGACCGGTTCCACCGAGGAAGAACAGTTCCACTAAGCCACGACGGAAAAGCTCCATCGTGAGCCGCACCTAGCAGCAAAAAACGCCGCACTCCGCGAGGGGTGCGGCGTTTTCGTTTCACCGTAAAACCACACTAATAAATCAACTTTCTGGGAGAAACAGCATGAGCGAAGTCGTCTACGCTCACATTCGTGAGAATCCGAAGTTCAAAGAACTGGTCGCCCGTCGTTCGCGCTTTGCGTGGACGCTGTCGGTCATTGTGCTAACCCTGTTCTACGGCTTTGTCATGACCGTGGCCTTCATGCCGGCCAGCCTCGGCCAGCCGATCGCCGAAGGCTCCATGATTACCGTCGGCGTCGTCGCCGAACTGTTCATGTTCATCTTTTTCTGGGGTCTCACCGCCCTGTATGTGCGCCGCGCGAACACCGAGTTCGACGCCATCAACCAGGAAGTTGTTTCCGCCGCCTGGAAGGAGACCCGCAAATGAAGCGTCTTTCTTCCTTCCTCGCACTTCTGTGCGCCTCTGCCCTGGCCTTCGCCGGCCCGGCGGTTGAAATCACCGAGAAGCAAGCCACCAACTGGCATGCCATCGTGATGTTCCTGATCTTCGTTTCGATGACTATGGGTATCACCTACTGGGCCGCCGCGCGCACCAAGTCCACCGCCGACTTCTACACCGCCGGCGGCGGCATCACCGGCTTCCAGAACGGCCTGGCCATTGCCGGCGACTACATGTCCGCCGCCACCTTGCTCGGTCTCACCGCCATGGTTTACACCCAGGGCTACGACGGCTACATCTACATGCTGGCGTTCTTCGCCGGCTGGCCGATCATCCTGTTCCTGATGGCCGAACGCCTGCGCAACCTGGGCAAGTTCACCTTCTCGGACATCACCGCCTACCGCCTCGACCAGGGCAAGGTGCGCACCATGGCAGCGATTTCATCGCTCACCGTGGTCTGCTTCTACCTGATCGCGCAGATGGTCGGCGCCGGCCAGCTCATCAAGCTGCTGTTCGGCCTCGAATACAACGTCGCCATCTTCGCCGTCGGCATCCTGATGATGGTATACGTCACCTTCGGCGGCATGGTCGCCACCACCTGGGTGCAGATCATCAAGGCCTGCATGCTGCTCCTCGGTGGCACCACGGTGATGATCCTGGCCATGAGCCAGTTCGACTTCTCCTACAGCAACGTGCTGGAGAAAGCCACTGCCGTGCATAAGCTCGGCGCCAAGCTGATGTTCCCTGGCAGCCTGCTGGCCGACCCGGTCACCGCCATTTCATTGGGCCTTGGCCTGATGTTCGGCACCGCCGGCCTGCCGCACATCCTGATGCGTTTCTTCACCGTCACCGACGCCAAGGAAGCGCGCAAGTCCGTGCTCTACGCCTCGGGGTTCGTCGCCTACTTCTTCAACGTCATCTTCCTCATGGGCCTCGCCGGCATCCTCATCGTCGGCCAAAGCCCGGACTTCTTTGAAGGCGGCACGGTCGGCGGCAAGCTCATCGGCGGCGGCAACATGGTCGCCATGCACCTGGCCAAGGCCGTCGGCGGCAACATGCTGCTCGGCTTCCTCGCCGCTGTGGCCTTCGCCACCATCCTCGCCGTGGTTTCGGGCCTCGCCTTGGCCGGCGCCTCTGCCATCTCCCACGACATCTACGCCCGCGTCATCAAGAAAGGCACCGCCACCGAAGCCGCCGAAATCCGCGTCTCCAAAATCGCCACCATCTGCTTGGGCTTCGTCGCCATCGTGCTCGGCATCCTGTTCGAGAAGCAGAACGTCGCCTTCATGGTCGGCCTCGCCTTCGGCATCGCCGCCGCCGCCAACTTCCCGGTGCTGATCCTCTCCATGTACTGGAAGGGCCTCACCACCCGCGGCGCCCTCGCCGGCGGCTACGGTGGCCTGGTGTCGGCAGTGATGTTCGTGGTGCTGTCGAAGTCGGTGTGGGTGGATGTGTTCGGCTACAAGGCCGCGATCTTCCCCTACACCCAGCCCGCCCTGTTCGCCATGCCCATGGCCTTCCTGCTCGCCTACCTCGTCTCCATGAGCGACAGCAGCGCCCGCGCCAAGGCCGAAATCGAGGCCTTTGAAGACCAGTATGTGCGCGCCCAAACCGGCTTCGGCGCTTCAGGAGCCGCCAGCCACTAAGCAGCGCGAAGCATCAGCGGTTCAAACGCAACCGGCAGTCATCCTTGGGGTGGCTGCCGGTTTTTTATGGCAAGGATGATTGAATCAGGGAAGCAATGGATTGAAGGCGGGAGGCTACCGTTGCAGCCCGATCAACATAGGATTCATCCTGTATCACCATGCCCGGCAGAAAATTCTGGAAGTCCGGCATGGCCAGCAAGGCGGCGCATCGGTTCGCGAGATAGGCCCGCAACTCCCCTTCTGAAGTCGCAATTTCACCCAAGAGTTCGGCACGGCCGTCGATCACGTTAATGATGTCCTCAAGATCATGGCTGCGAAGAACATCCTCGTTGCCACGATCCGAGAAGGCCTCGAACTTGGTGGCGAGAAACAAGGGCGCACGGATGAGTCGAATAACAACGCCGCTGGGCAACTCAGTTTCCCGCGCCGAAGACACGACGAGGGGATACCAGCGGTTGGCAAAACCAAGAATGTCGGGATCGGTCGGCATCAGATCCACCTCCAGTTCCCTATAGCGCCAACGGCAGATCGGCGCTTCGGTCGCCATGTCCCGCACGAAGCCCAATTTGGAAAACTTGGCTTCCATCGCATGGTAGTTGCGCAAGGCGGCGACCTCGACCACCAGATCAACGTCGTAGGTAACACGGGGCATCGCCGCCCCCGCATCCGTCATCAACAAGCCTGCCGCGCAGCCGCCCACGAACACCAGTTCCTCGCGCAGCGAACCCAGCGCCAACGCGATCAGTTCGACCTTGGCAAGATTCGGGTCGTGAGGATTCAACTGAAAAAGCTCTCGATCAGGTCGCGGGCAGCATTGCGTTCGCGCGCCTGGCCCGAACGGATGGCATCGAACAGGGTTAGCAAGGCATAGAGCTTCTCATCCTTCATTGCCGCCTCCGGTACGGAAGGATAAAGCGGGGCCAGACTCAACCCACGAGCCGTTCCCTTGGCGCTTGGCCAGACCGGCACCGGATCGGCTGACGGCGCGATGATGGTATTCAGCGGCGGGGCCGCATACCCGGTTGGCACCCCCCGGCTCATCGCGCCCCAGATGGGCGGGAACGCATATTTGGCGCCGTTCAGCAGGAATTCCTTGAGTTGCGGTTTCAGAATCACCGGCCGGCGCTCTTGGAACATCAGCAGCCGCGCCACCACCGCGCGTTTGAGCGAAGCATGGACGGCGGACACGGCAAGGCCGGTGCGCTCGGCAAGCTCTGGGTAAGTCAGCTCGCTCCCGTTACGGCTGAATAGAGTCAGCAGGACGAACAAATCCTGAGGTTTGAGCGCTATCTGACGATTGCTGATCCTGGCCATTTCGCAATTCTCGAAATAAGAATATCACTCGTAACACATTAACAACAATATATATTTACGTCAATATTCTTGTTTCTCGAAATAAGAATACAGAGGCAATGCGATGAAAGTCCCTCCAAGAACAACTGTCCAACAAACTGAAAAACGATTGCCCTGGAGTCTCATCGACAAAATCATCTCCTACGCTACCCTGGCCTGCAAGCCGCACGGAATGGGCGTTCCGCCGCCATGCCTACCACAACGCCCGTCCGTTGGCCTTTCCAGCCATGCCCTACCCAAGGCCGCCTATCGACGCGGCTTCCAGCCCTACTCTGCTTTATCCCAGTAGTCCGGGCGGCTGTAGGTGGACTTGAGTAAGTCGACGAACAGCCGAACGCGGGGCGGCAGGTGTTTGCGTTGGGGGAAGACGGCGTAGATGCCCACGGGCGGGGTGGCGAATTCGTCGAGGACGGGGACCAGGCGGCCCCAGCGCAGGTCGTCGCCGACTTCCCACATGGAGCGCCAGGCGAGGCCCATGCCGGCCAGGGCCCATTCGTGGAGCACAGCGCCGTCGTTGCATTCGAGGGGGCCGCTGACCTTGAGCATGAGGGTCTGGCCGGGGCGCTGCGGGTCGGCGAAGCTCCAGCCGTCCTGATTCGGCAGCACCAGGCAACGGTGCTGGGCGAGTTCTTCCAGACTGCGCGGAACGCCGTGGCGTTGCAGGTAGGCCTGGCTGGCGACGACGCGGCGGCGCATCTCGCCCAGACGCACGGCGACGAGGCTGGAATCCACCAGATCACCGAGACGCACGGCGCAGTCGAAACCTTCATTCACCAGATCGACGGTGCGATCCGAAAGGTCGATGTTGGCAGTCACTTGCGGCCACTGGCGCAGGAATTCCATCAGCAGCGGCGCTACGTGCTTGCGGCCGAAACCGGCAGGCGCGGTGACCTTGAGGTGGCCGCCGACGCGCTGGCTGCCTTGCGACACGGCGGCTTCGGCGTTGGCCAGATCGGCCAGAACGCGCTGGCAGTCTTCGAGGAAGGCCTCGCCCTCCTGGGTCAGGGCCAGCTTGCGGGTGCTGCGGGTGAGCAGGCGCACACCCAAACGCTCTTCGAGGGCGTCGATGCGGCGGCCGATGATGGCCGGTGTCACGCCCTCGGCGCGGGCGGCGGCGGAAAGGCTGCCGCGGCTCGCAACGTTGGCGAAGGCGGTAAGTTCCTTGAAACGGTCCATTTAATACTTTTCGTATCGAATCATTTGCCGATATTGTGCCTTATCAAAACAAAAACGGTTGAATACAATGAGTCTTATAGAAGACCTATTCCTTAACCGATTCCGCACCAAGGAGCCACCATGAGCCTGAACCTGCCCGCCGGCGTGACCATCAACGCGCCAATTCATCCCCGTTTCGACGAGATTCTGACCCATGACGCCCTGGCTCTGGTGGCCAAGCTGCATCGCGCCTTTGAAGGCCGTCGCCAGGAACTGCTCAAGGCCCGCATTGCCCGCCAGGCCCGCATCGACGCCGGCGAAATGCCTGACTTCCTGCCCGAGACCAAGCATATCCGCGAAGGCGACTGGAAGGTCGCCCCTGTGCCCAAGGCCCTGGAATGCCGCCGCGTCGAAATCACTGGCCCGGTGGAAGCGAAGATGATTATCAACGCCTTCAACTCCGGCGCTGACTCCTACATGACCGACTTTGAAGATTCCAACAGCCCCAACTGGTTCAACCAGATTCAGGGCCAGGTGAATCTGTTCGACGCCATCCGCCGCCAACTCAGCTTCACCAACGAAGCCGGCAAGGTCTACAAACTCAACGACAAGATCGCCACCCTGCAAATCCGCCCGCGCGGCTGGCATCTGGACGAGAAGCATGTGCTGGTGGACGGCCAGCGCGTTTCCGGCGGCATCTTCGACTTCGCCCTGGTGTTCTTCCACAACGCCAAGGAGCAAGTCGCGCGCGGCGCCGGCCCCTTCTTCTACCTGCCGAAGATGGAAAGCCACCTCGAAGCCCGTCTGTGGAACGACATCTTCGTCATGGCCCAGGACCACATCGGCATGCCCCAAGGCACCATCAAGGCCACGGTGCTGGTGGAAACCATCCTCGCCACCTTCGAGATGGAAGAGATTCTCTACGAACTGCGCGAGCACTCCGCCGGCCTCAACGCCGGTCGCTGGGACTACATCTTCTCCTGCATCAAGAAATTCAAGAAGAATAAGGACTTCTGTCTCGCCCAGCGCGGCGCCATCACCATGGAAGTGCCCTTCATGCGCTCCTATGCCCTGGCCCTGGTGCAGGCCTGCCACAAGCGCGGCGCCCCTGCCATGGGCGGCATGAGCGCCCTGATCCCGATCAAGAGCGACCCGGTGGCCAATGAGAAGGCCCTCGCCGGCATCCGCCACGACAAGACCCGCGACGCCAACGACGGCTACGACGGCGGCTGGGTCGCCCACCCCGGCCTGGTGCCGATCGCCATGGAAGAGTTCGTCAAGGTGCTCGGCGACAAGCCCAACCAGTTCGGCAAGCAAGTGACCGGCAGCTTCGGCCCCCAGAACTGGCTCGACTTCCAGCCCGAGCAGCCGATCACCGAAGCCGGCGTGCGCAACAACATCAACGTCGGCATCCACTACCTGGGCTCCTGGCTCGCCGGCAACGGCTGCGTACCGATCCACAACCTGATGGAAGACGCCGCCACCGCCGAAATCAGCCGCTCCCAGATCTGGCAGTGGGTGGTCTCGCCCAAGGGCAAGCTCGACGATGGCCGCAAGGTCACCGTTGAAATGGTGCGCGGCCTGATTCCCGAAGAACTGGCGAAGGTGAAAGCCACCGTCAGCGCCAACGGCGAGAAGACCGAAACCTACGACCAGGCAGCGAAGATTTTTGAAGAAATGAGCCTCTCGGAAAACTACCCCGAGTTCCTCACCCTGCCGCTCTACGAAGCGATGGAATAAGCAACCAGAATCTGGAGCGAGGAGACGCGGCGCCGAGGGAAACCCGGCGCCGTTTTTGTTTATTCAGGAATAAGGTAATGACCAAAGAACAACAGGGCAATACACCTTGCCATTACCCCATTTACCACTTACCATTACCCCATTCCCACTCCATGCGAATGGCTTGAAATGTACTCTCTGGACCCGGCCTACCTGAATCGCCTGCGCTTCGACGCCACTCAGCTCGCCACCCTGCGGGCCATCGGCGAATATCGGGGCAAGCAGGCCCTGTTCTATCAACAGGTTCCCGAGCTACTCAAAGCCTTGCGCCAAACCGCCACGGTCGAATCCGCCGAATCCTCCAACCGGCTCGAAGGCATCACCGTTTCCGGCCCGCGCCTCAAGCCCCTGATCCTCAAGAACCAGCCTCCCCGCGACCGCTCGGAACAAGAACTGGCCGGCTACCGCGACGCCCTGGCCCTGATCCATGAATCCGGGCCAGCCATGCCCTTCACCGCCAACGTGATCCTGCAACTCCACGGCCTCATCTGCCGCTACATGCCCAACCCCGGCGGACGCTGGAAGCAAACCGACAACGACATCATCGAACGCCACCCGGACGGCACCAGCCGCGTTCGCTTCAAACCCACGCCCGCCCATCTGGCGCCGATGCAAGTGGGAACCCTGGCCGACCGCTACCGCACCGCCACCGACCTGGGCGCCCACGACCCCTTGGTTCTCGTGCCCCTCTCCATCCTCGATTTCCTTTGCATCCACCCCTTCCCCGACGGCAATGGCCGCACCGGCCGGCTGCTGACCCTGATGCTGCTCTACCATCATGGCTATGAAGTCGGCCGCTACATCAGCCTGGAGCGCGTCATCGAAGAGAGCAAGGAGAGCTATTACGCCGCCCTCGAAAAGAGTTCCCACCGCTGGCACGAAGGCAAGCACGACATCAAGCCCTGGCTCGATTACTTCTGGGGCGTGTTGCTTGCCGCCTACCGCGAATTCGAACAGCGCGTCGCCGCCGCCCCCAAAGGCCCCGGCAGCAAGACCGACCGGGTGCGCACCGCCGTACAGGCCCAGACCCACCCCTTCTCCATCTCAGAACTCGAAACCGCCTGCCCCGGCGTCAGCCGCGACATGGTGCGCGTCGTGCTGCGGCAGATGAAGGACGAAGGATTGATCGCCCCCACCGGCAAGGGCCGGGGAGCGAAGTGGAATAATAAAATTACGAGCCTTGTCACGAATGGACAAGAAGGGACGCTGAACGATGAAACTTAACCTCCGCCAGACCGTCATCGACTTTCTCAAGTCCTACGCCGACCAGCGTTTCACCGCTCGCGACATCGCTCTCTGGATATTGGAAAACCAGCGTGAGGCCTGCGAGGAGAAACGTCGCGCCAGCCAACAGGACTTGAGCGACGATGCCGCCTTAATTCAGCAGCTCGTCGCCGAGATTGGTGTTAACCGGCAGGGAATCCAGAAGAAAGAGCCGCTCATCCGCACCACGGAGGGCCGGCCTCGCCGCTACTACTATGCGGCCCAAGCAGAGGACGACAATATCTTGCGTCCTGTCCACGAGGACGTCGTAGCGCTATTCAACAAAACAGCACCAGCCAAAGCGGCGCTAAAGGAACACGACCTCTACCCGCTGCTCTGCCGCTATCTTCACGCGGAGTTCGGCATCTACCCGAAACGCATTGACGAGAAGCGCGCATCGAACCGGAACGGCCCCAAGGGCAATATTTGGCTTTTCCCTGATCTGGTAGCGATGGAAGACCTGGGCAGCGACTGGCACAAGGACATCCGCGACTGTGTGCGCCATTACGGAGACCCGCGCTGCCGGCTGTGGTCCTTCGAGGTCAAGCTGAAGCTCAACCGCTCCAACGTGCGCGAGGCGTGGTTTCAGACCGTATCAAACTCCTCCTGGGCCAATCAGGGCTATCTGGTGGCAGCGGAGGTGGAAGACGCGTCGACCATGAAGGAACTGCGCCTGCTGGCAGCGGCCCACGGCATCGGACTCATTGTGCTGGACGTGGAAGACCCGACGGAAGGCAGCGAGATTCGTATTCCCGCCCGTGAACGCAACGAGGTGGATTGGGATGCCTGCAACCGCTTAGCCGAGGAGAACCCAGATTTCCGGGGCTTCATTCGCAGTGTGCGCCAGTTCCACCAAACCGACGACATCAAGCCCGGCGACTGGGACTTGCCGGCGGATGAAGGCTAATGGATAGCGCCTTCTCCGCGTACCCGCTGACCGCTCCCGACTAATTTTCAGGAATTCAACACCATGCCTCTCCTCGCCCAAGCCCGCACTCCTGCCCATGAACTGATCGACTTCATCGACGCCAGCCCGAGTCCCTGGCATGTGGTGGCGAGCGCCGAGGAGCGGCTGCTGGCACGGGGTTACACGCGGCTGGAGGAAGACCAACGCTGGCAGCTTCAGGCCGGCGGCCGCTACTACGTGGTGCGCGGCGGCGCGTCCATCATCGCCTTCATTGTCGGCAGCCAGCCCCTGGCGGAAAGCGGCCTGCGCATCGTCGGCGCCCATACCGACTCGCCGGGGCTGCGGCTCAAGCCGAAGGCGGCCCAGGCCAGCGATGGCATGGTACGGCTGGCCGTGGAGGTGTATGGCGGGCCGATCCTCGCCACCTTCACCGACCGCGACCTTTCCCTCGCCGGCCGCGTCGCCGTGCGCACGGCCATCGGCCACGAGATGCGCCTGGTGCGCTTCGAGCAACCCCTGGTGCGCCTGCCCAACCTCGCCATCCACATGAATCGCGACGTCAACGAGCAGGGCCTCAAGCTGCACAAACAGAACGAACTGCCGCTGCTGCTCGGCATGCTGGGCGACGGGGAGGATGCCGAGCAGCGCTTCCGCTCACTCCTGGCGACCGCAGTGAAGGCCGAGCCCAAAGACCTGCTGACCTGGGAACTGGCGGTTTACGACGTGCAGAAGGGCAGCCTGTGGGGTGCGGACGACGAGTTCATCGCCGACAGCCAGCTCGACAACCTGGCCTCCTGCCATGCTGCCCTCAGCGCCCTGCTGGCGACCGAAAGCCCCGCCTCCACCTGCGTCGCTGCGTTTTTTGACCATGAGGAAGTGGGCAGCGAAAGCACCACCGGCGCCGGCGGCAGCTTCATCAGCGACGTGCTGGGGCGCATTGCCGCCCAGGCCGGCCTTGACGACGAGGGCCGCCGCTGCGCCTTCGCCCGCAGCTTCTTCATTAGCGCTGACATGGCCCACGCCTACCAGCCCAATTTCCCCGCCGCCTACGAGCCCGGGCACAAGGTGATGGTGAATGGCGGGCCGGTCATCAAGAGCAATGCCAATCAGCGCTACGCCAGCAACGCCGACACGGCGGCGCGCTTCATGGCCCTGTGCGACAAGGCCGGTGTACCGTTCCAGCAGTATGCCCACCGTACCGACCTCGGCTGCGGTAGCACCATTGGCCCCATGGTGGCGGCCAATCTGGGCATCGCCTGCGTCGATGTGGGGTCGCCCCTGTGGGCGATGCACAGCCTGCGCGAGAGCGCCGGCGTCCGCGATCACGGCTACATGATTGCAGCCCTGGGGGCGGCCTTCGGGAGCTGAAAAGAAAAAAGGCCGGTGACGTAAACGCCACCGGCCTTTGGCTTGAGTGAAGCGTCTTATTTCAAGGGTGTGGAAGTCTCGCCAACAATGCGCCACTTGCCATCCGTGCCTTTTTCCCAATCCTGGGTCTTCAACACCACGTCCTGGTAGCTTGCCGCCTTGTAGCTCTGGCGGAAGGTGGTGGCGACATGGCGCTCGTCCTTGGGCACCACCTTGACCTCGTTGATGTCGATGCGGATGTCCTTGGCGCGCTCGATGGTCGCCTTGCGCTTGGCCGCCCATTCCTTCTTTGGCAGACCTTCAGGGGCAGTAAAGCCCTCGGCGTAGGCATCGAGATACGCGCCCAGATTCTTGCTTGACCAGGCCATCACCCAGGCCTTCATGGCTTCGCCGACGGCCTGCACCGGCGTTGCCTCGGCACTGGGCGCGGCGGCCGCTACAGCCGCTGTGGCAACTGAGGGGACCATGGCGGGCTTGGCGCCGTTCGCTGCGATGGGCGCCGGGGCCACCGGCGGTGCCGGCATCGACTCCCGCATCAGCTCCAGGGCACGGGCATCGAGGGCGGCCTTGTCGACCACATACAGCGTCGGGGCCTCGGGCGGACACTGATCGGCAGCGTCGCCGTCCATGGCCCAGGCATTGAGCGCTTCCTTGGTTTCGCTGTCGATCCGCGCCAGCCCCATGGCCTCCACCAGAGAGCCCATGCCGGCATGGGCGCGCACATAGGAGATGCTGAGGTCGTAATCGGCGTTGGTATAGGCGCGCTTGGCCTGGAACAGTTCGTTTTCGGTATCGAGCAGGTCGAGCAGGGTGCGCTGGCCGATGTCGAACTGCTTGCGGTAGGCGTCGCGGGCCTTTTCGATCGAAAGCTGATGCTGGTCCAGGTAGCCCAGTTGCTCGGTCAGCTTGCGCGTGTCGTTGTAGGCGATGGCAAGGGTCTGGCGCACGTCGCGACAGGTCTTGTCGCGCAGGTCCTTGGCGACATTCAGTTGCTCGGCGTACTGGCGCGAACGATTGACGTCGGTGAAGCTGTTGAAGAGGTTCCAGGTCAGCACCACTTCGGCGGTCTTGTTGTTGGTGTTGCCGTCGATGCCATTGAGCGTGGTACCGCGATCATTGCGCAGACGGAAGTCCAACCGCGGCTGGTAGGGGGCCATGCGGCCAGCGTGGGCGGAATCGGCGGCGCGCAGATTCTCGACGGCGGCGCGCAGGGCCGGGTGCCGTTGCAAGGCGGCCGCCTGGGCGCCGGCGGGGTCGGCGGGAAGACCCGTCTTGAGCAAACCCGGCTCTTCCATCTCCTTGGCCGGGGAACTGCCGACCAGGCGCTGGAACCGCGCCGTCACATCGTGGAGGTTGGAGGTTTCGGTGAGCAGGTTGGCTTCGGCCAGGGCAAGGCGGCCGGCGGCCTGTTCCAGGTCCACACGGCGACCGACGCCAACCTGGACTTTCTTCTGAATCTGCTCGAACACCGACTTGTGGCGGATGTAGTTGTCTTCGGCGAGGGAAAGCAGCTTGCGATAGCGCAGCACGTCGAAGTAGGCGCGACCCGCTTCCATGGCCGCCGTCTCGGAGGTGTCGAGCAATTCGAACAGACGGGTCATGCGGGCATGATCGAGACGCTTCACCTCGTTGCGGGTGGCAAAGCCATCGTAGAGCATCTGGGTCAGGGTCAGGGTGGACGAGGTGCGCGTGTAATCACGCTGGAGGGAGGGATCGTCCCGGCGTTCCTTGCCCTTGCCGGTAGTAAAGTCCAGGCGCGGGAAGAAACCGCCAATGGCGGCATCATGCTCGCCGTCGGCCGCCTTGAAGGCATGCCAGCGGGAAAGCACTTCCGGGTT
>Ga0316603_10000292_pt1 | contig 26321 bp, 15 predicted proteins | sample OWC_soil_day10_n_FD_207649 | JGI IMG/M metagenome (GOLD analysis project Ga0316603, IMG submission 207649) | Wetland soil microbial communities from Old Woman Creek delta, Ohio, United States - OWC_soil_day10_noCT | ecosystem: Environmental > Terrestrial > Soil > Wetlands | place: USA: Ohio... | reverse complement strand
AGGCTCCGAACTTGTAGTAGACGGTGTGCCTGTGGATCAGGAAAACACACGCTGCCAGAACTGTTCCTTCCAGGCGTGCCAGGCTCACAAAGCCCATGTCACGATCGAGGATGTGTTTCTGCAGCTGATCAAAGAACCGATCGGGTTGTGGAGGGAGGCCGTGTTTCCGCCTGGTCTGATAGTTGAGGTGCATGAACGCGCGGAGCGCTTCATGATCGGTCCTGCGTTCGATGATGGCACCGCTCTTCAGGAATTTCGACACCCCGCGTTGTGTCTGGCTCTTGTCGAACGACCGGTACAGCCGGTCCTGGTCTGCATCCAGGTGCAGCGTGTGGCGTTTGTATGCAGCACAGGTCTGTCCGAGAGCGTGAACGAGCGGACTCCGGAGTTCCACGAAGTCCCAGCCACGCTCACGCTGCAACCCGATCGCTGCGTCGACAAGTGCGGTATGCGCTGCATCGGATTCCGCCGCTGCGCCGCCATAATCAGAAAACGGAAGCGCGACGCCCCGCCTGCCTGTCAGGCGGCTGCGGATTTCAAGAAGAGGCAACACACCGGCAACCCGCTCGCCTTCAACACACGCCAGAGACACAGATCCGTAGCCATACGTCCGCATGAGCGTCTCTATCCATGCCGGATGATGAAACACCGTTGCAGCATCGCTCGACGCCACAAAGGAATGCCACCGCGGATCGGCGACAGGGTCTATGGAGACGGTCTGCATCAGCGTGAGAGCACGTATGCATATGCAGCACGCAGGCGCTCGGCCTGCTTCTGCCATGATAACTCTTCAGCTACGCGCCGGATTCCGGCCTCACCCATGCCCCGGGAACGATCGGGGTCGCGAAGGAGGGTGAGGATTCCTTCGGCAAAGGCCACGGGATTGTTGTTGTCCACGTACAGGGCCGACGGCCCCGCAGAGTACTTGTTCTCCTTCAGGTGGAACGAAACGATGGGTTTGCCGAGCGACATATACTCCATGATCTTCGTCATGGTGGACAGTTCATTGAGGGGGCTGTAGGGATCAGGCGAAAGGCAGACATCCGCCGTTGAGAGTATCTCCAGGGCCTCGGCATCCGGTATCCTGCCGGTGAACACGATCTCTTCTGCAAGTCCCCGTTCGGCCGCCATCTCCTTGAGTCGCGGCCAGTCATCCCCTTTACCGATCAGGTAGAACATGATGTCCCTGACCTTGCGCGAATTGACCAGCTCGTCCACCGCGCGGATGACATATTCCACACCATCCTGGATGGCCATCACGCCGATATACGCGGCGAGATACCGCCGCCCCTTTTTCAAAGCGGCGTTAGGCGTACAGCTGCGGAACGTCCGGGTATCGGGGCCGTTGCGAACCACGAATGTCTTCGCCGCATTCCGCGGGTCGGTCTGGATGGCACGGCCTCGATAGGTCTCATTGGTGGAGAGGATGCCATCAGCAAAGCGATACGAGAGGCGCTGAAACCACCGTTGCACGGTGTACAACATCCCTGCGGATTTCTCATCCTTGTCGAACCGGCTGAGATACGCCTCGGGGGAAAGATCGTGCTCATCGAATATGAACCGGATGCGGAACAGCTTCAGATAGATGGCGAGCGGCCAGAAGATGTCCGGCGGATTTGCCGCGTGCACAACATGGATGCGGCCGCGGAGCATCAGTTTGTGGAGCAGCACAACCGTCTTGAGGAACGCCACACCGTATTCACGGAAGTATCCCGGCACCGAGCCGTCGGCAAACGTGTTTTTGTACCGGTGGATGCGGATCCCGTCCAGCACCGTAAACCGCTCGCTGTCCTTGCCGAAGATCGGGCAGATAACGCTGACTGCTGCGCCCGCTTCCTGCAGGGCATGCGCGATGTTCCACATGCGCCGGTCGAAGGGAACGGCCTCGTTCTCTATGACCAGCACACAATGTTTACCAGCAAATTCCTTCGTAATGTCCATGCAACGTCTTTCCGTCATCGATGATCCGGACCAGATCGAAAATCATCTGCCCGGGTTTTGCCATCCGCACTGCGTCTCTAAACTCTCCCCCCTTGTTTGCCACAAGGATGACCTCGGCATGGTCGAGCACCTCCTGCATGTTCTGCTTCATGAGCGAGGAGATGTGGGGGATTCCCTGTTCGATATAGCTCTTGTTGGCGCCAATCAGCCGGGCGAGGTTGACGTTGGCGTCGAAGATCGAGAGGTCATACCCTTTGCCGATCAGAGTCTCCACGACGTCCACGATGGGGCTCTCCCGGAGGTCGTCCGTGTCGCTCTTGAAGCTCAGCCCGAGCACCCCGATGCGTTTGCGCTTCGTGGAAATCACCCAGTCGACTACCCGCTGCACCTGCGCCTGATTGCTCTGCATCAGGGAACTCAGGAGCGGCGTGGCAATATCCAGCCGGCGCGATTCATACGTAATGGCCCGCACGTCTTTGGGAAGGCACGACCCCCCGAACGCGAAGCCCGGCTTCAGGTAGTACGGAGAGATGTTCAGCTTCGTGTCTTCCACAAAGATACTCATCACAACATGACTGTCGATGCCCAGCTTCTTGCTGATCGCGCCGATCTCGTTGGCAAACGTGACTTTCACCGCATGGAATGCATTGCAGGCATACTTGAGGATTTCCGCTTCGCGCACCCGGACGGCATGGAACGGCGCCTGAACGCCCGCATACATTTCGCGGAGCATGTTCACGATCGTGTCATCGGTGCCGCCGACCACCGTATAGGGCGGATGCTCGAAATCGAAGACCGACGTGCCTTCACGAAGGAACTCCGGATTGTCCGCCACACCGAAGTCCTTCCCCAGTTGTTTCCCGGATTCCCGCGCGACAAGTGCAGCGGCTTTGTCCACGGTCCCCGGCAGCACCGTACTGCGGATCACGATTCCGTGATATGTGTTTTTCAGCCGGAGCGCCTGTCCCGTCTGCTCGGCCACCCGCATCACCTGATCGAGATTCAGGCTGCCATTCGGACTGCTCGGCGTGCCGACGCAGATCAGGCTGAGGTCCGTCTGCTGCACCGCTTCCGTGAGGTTCGTGGTTGCAGAGAGGCGCCGCTCGTTCAACGCCTGCTGAAGCAGGCTGTCGACACCCGGCTCAACAATGGGTGTTGTCCCCTGGTTGATGAGCTCGACTTTTACCGGGTTCGTATCAACACCGATGACTCTGTGTCCCTGCTTGGCGAGACACACGGCGGACACCGTCCCGACATAACCCAGGCCAAAGATGCTAATGTTCACGGGATGTCCTCTCTCGTAGGTGGTATGCGAGTGCGTGAAACATGGTTGCCGCCCCCCAGTGGAAGGTGGGGGTTTTGTTGGTGAACCAGCTGTTCTTCCAGAGGTAGAAATATCCCTCCGGGTCCTGCATGTTGCGAATCGTCCATGCAGCCACCCGTTCCGCGAGAGCGAGCAGTTCGGGCTTTTCCAATGCCCGGCTGAACAGCGTCAGCGTGTCGATGCTCTGCGAGGCACTCTGGATGTCGTATTTGTAGACGCGATCCCAGTAGTACTTCGGTCCGCCGTCTTCGGTGAAAAAGTGCTCGGTGTAGAAACGGAGGCCCTTGTCGAGTACCGGCTGGAATTCTGTGTTTCCTGTGTTGATCTGGTACAGGAGAATCGAATCCAGGTCATAGGCCGTGTGCCAGTTGTCGATCCAGTGGTACATCGGATCCTCGCCGTAGTACCAGGCGCCATTGTCAAGCTGGGCGCGGGCGCTGTAGCGGACGGCCTCCGTTGCGACGTCCCGGAGCGCTGTATCCCCGGTTTCTTTGTACAGCTCTGCAAGCATCCGTGCGCCGATCAGGTTGGCATTGTGAACGGCCAGCTTTGCATCCGTTACATAGCTGATGCAGGTTCCATTCGGAACGGGGAAGCGGGGAAGGTCCTTGAGGATATGGGTACCAATGCTCCGTGCGACATCGAGATACCGCTCGTCCTTCAGCGCGCGATACGCCTCGATGAATTCATGTCCGATGAGCCCGCTCCAGACCACCGTCGGGGCGTACTTCGGGATGTTCGATCCGCGCGAGATGTAGTCAAACGCGTTCCCCCAGCAGTATCCCGAGTATCCCCTGGAGTTGTTCGCCATCAGCCAGTCGAACGCCCACCGGGTGCGTTCGAGATAGCGCTCGTCCTGTGTGAGGAGATAGAGGTTCAGGTATCCTCCCGCCAAGAATCCCATCCCCTTTGTGCTGGTGTGGGGTTTGATGCCAAGCAGCGGGCGCAGATTCCACGGGATCCGGCGCACGCCCTGTTGAAGGACTTGCTGCGGAAACTTCTTGTAGAGCGTCAGCGGCCGCAGATAGGATGAGAGTCCGTCAAAGGGATCGTATCCTTTGTACTCGTGCCTCACAAGCCACGCATCCAGGCGCTGAAGAGAGGTCCAGCATGGTGTTTGTGTATACCTCACGGAGAATGCCTCTTCGTCTTGGTCAGTGCCGCATAAATGGTTTCGATATCGCGGAAGTTCCCCGCCCAGTCTCCCCGTGCACGCACGATCTCGAGGCTGCGCCGTCCGTACGCAGCATTCCGTTCGGGTGAATCCGCCATCGTAAGAATAGCCCGGGCAAGCGCGTCGTGATCACTGCGGGGAACAACCTCGCCGTTTTCGCCGTTCGTGATCCATTCGAGATTTGAGGGGACGTCCGTCAGGACTGCTGAGAGCCCGCCTGCCATGGCTTCCAGGAGCGAGACAGAGGTGCCGTCACTATGTGAGGACGACACATACAGATCCGCTGCATACAGATACCGCAGGAGTTTCTCCCGGGGAATCTTCCCTGTCCACAGGAATGCACCGGCTACTCCGGCTGCTTCTGCCTGAGCCTTCAGAGTGGCGGTGAGGGACCCGCCGCCGATCATGATGACCCGCACACCAGGATTCCTGGGAACCACCTGCTGCATCGCACGGATGAAGACGTCGATCCCGTACACCGGCTCATGGTTGCGGGTCATGATCACCACGAAGTTGTTCTGCCAGCCGAGTTCCGCACGGACGCCTTCCCGTGCACCGTGCCTGCCGCGTGCAATCGCCTCTACATCAATGCCCCAGGGAATGATCGTGATCCGGTCGGCTGGATAGGAGAAATCCCTGATCACCTTCCGTTTGACATGTTCCGCATCGACGGTCACCCAGTCCGCTGCCCGGAAGACTTTCCGGTTGGCGTAAGCGAACCAGGGATTCCGCTGGGTATCCAGAAGGACATCGGAGCCATACGGCATAACGAGGAGCGGGTGAAAGCCAGAGAGCGCCGCCAGGAACGACTCATTCCAAGTATTGCCGGAGTGGATCAGATCAGGGCGGAATTCCCGGATGCATGCGCGCAGGCGCGGAATCAGGTGCACCGGAAGGAAGCGCTGGATGCGCGGGAGAACGCGCAGGGGCACGGCGTCGAGAGAGATGTGCGGCAGGGATGCAAGCTGCGGATCCACCTGGCGCCAGTGAAACGAAAAGATCCGCGTTTCATGGCCCGCGGCCGAGAGGTTGCGGACAAACTTCTCGTCATGATCGGTGACGCACGAGACCAGGAACAGGATTCGCATCGTTTATCCTGCGCTGTTTGTGCAGTCATCAATCGGTGAAGACCACGGCATCGTTCTCATACACGCCCCCGGACAACACCCAACACGAGATACGTCAGTATCGGATTGCGCTTCCGCACGAAATGCCACCGGAGTTCGTACCCCTGGCGCCGGGCACATGCTGCATACGGCGCTACGAGAACGTCTTCCGAGAGCTCGCGCGGGTCGGCAACGCCATAAAACTCCGCTCGCGTGCGCAGCACCTGGTCACGGAACATTTCCGGGTATTGCCTGCGGACGCTCGCATTCATGGACGGAATCACATCCAGCACCATCACACACGAATCCTGCATCAGCCGGAACACGCCTGGAAAGAGGTCGAAGTGTTCCACGTGCGGGCCATGTGCCGGTGAATTATCAACGACGATCATATCGAAGCGTCGTGTGCAGCGCGCCAATTCATCGTATGTATCGGTGATCCGGACTTCCGCCCCCGGAAGATTCTTCCGGAGGAGCGATTCGTGCGCTGGATTGATCTCCCAGACTTCCAGATTCCGCACAACGCGTGCATAGTCAAGCGTGTGCATTGCACCGGTGAACGCGAAGCATTCCAGCGCGTCGCACTGCTCGACTGCAACGCCCCGCCTGCGCACCTCCCGGATGACCGCACACATAGGGCTCAGCCGGAGTATGCGCCGGGTGGCGCGAGCCATATCGCGTGCCTGCTTGAGTATCGGAGAAGCCATTCGCCGTTCCGCTGCGCTGGTTCTGTGACGCCGCTATTCTTCCGTCGCGTCGAAGTAGTGATTGTAGTAGATCCGCTGCGCCGGATTGCGAATCGTCCCGTCCGACAGCCGCCCGAAGATGGTTTCTGCCGCTTGTTCCACCGTCGCCTGCGGCGAGAATCCCAGCGTATCATGCACCTTTGCAAACGAAACACGGTAGTCCCGGGCATCAAGGCTGGTATCGTCGCGCTGAATCGGGATGCCTCCCAGTGTTGTGGATACCCGTTCGGCGATCTCCTCGATCTGATAGTTCTGCTCGTTGGACCCCACGTTGAAGACCTGGTTCCCCACGTTTTTCAAGTCCGCTTCAACACAGCGGATGTACACATCCGCAGCATCCTCGACATGCAGCAGGGGACGCCACTGTTTGCCGCCATAGACCTGTATCTTCTTGTCCGTGAATGACTTCATGGACATCGTGTTCACCACCAGATCAAACCGCATCCTGGGGGAGTAGCCATACAGCGTTCCCATCCGGAGAATCGTCGGTGCAAAATATGCGTCGCCCATCTTCAGGATGATGTCCTCCGAGGCGATCTTGGTCCGCGCGTACAGCGACACCGGATTCAGGGATGACTGTTCATCCAGCAGGTCTGCGCCCACGCCATACACGCTGCAGGTGGAGGCGTACACGAACCGGCTGATATGCTGGAGCTTGGCGGCGGAGGCGAGCGCCTGAGCGGCCAGGACGTTGGTCTCGATCGTCTCCGTGGGCCGCACTTTGGACGCCGGATCGCCCACGATTGCCGCAAGCAGGATCACAGCATTGACGCCTTCAAGTGCACTCACGCATGTATGGATGTTGCGGAGATCTCCTTCAACGATCTCGCACCGTTCATTGCCCGTGAGCTCTTCCACTGACTTGCGCCCGTAGATGAAGCTGTCCAGGATTCGCACCTGATAGCCGCGCGCCAGGAGCTTCCTGGTCAGGATGCTGCCAAGGTACCCCGCCCCGCCGACAACCAGGACTCGTTTTTCACGCTCCCGCTGTCCCGCCGGCAGCTCTGACGGCCGGGCCGAGGTCAGATCGTCGGCCGACAGGATGTCCTGGATTTCACCGATGGACGTCACCACGGGGACGTAGTTCACGCCGTGCAGACGCAGGTCCGCAAGCAACGCGTCAACGCGTGCACGGTCGCGCAGCGAAGGCTCCTCGAGGCGGTACGTGTACTTGACAGGATACGCCCCCACTTCCGCCTCGGCATTGACGCCGCTGATGAGCAGCCGGCGCAAATCACTCAGGAATATCCCGCCGAGATACACCCCCTGTTCATTGATGAGGAACCCCGTGGCAAACGGGGTCCGCTCGATCTTCTGGATCGTCTCTTTGATCGATGTGTGGCGTTCTATGAGCGGCAGTGCATGCTTCATGATCTATCCTTTGACCATATTCTTCAGATACCACGCGACATAGTGTTCCATGGCTTCCCGATATCCGAGACGCGTTTCCCAGCCGAGCAGATGCTTTGCCTTTTCCGAGGAGATGAACCGTCCCTTGAAATTCCCCTTCCGGTCGTCCACGAATGTCACGTTGGCCTTCTTCCCGAGAATGCTCTCGAGCGTCCTGACGATCTGCACGACGCTGATCTGCTCACGCCCGTTGATGTTGAAGATCTCGTTCGTCGCCGCCGGCTGGATGCATGCCGCATTGCCGCGGGCAAGGTCCCTGACATAGATGAACTGCCGGGTCTGGCTCCCGTCGCCATGGATTGTAATGGTTTCGTTCTTCAGCAGTTTGCGTATAAAAATCGGCGTCACGGTCTCCGGGCGCGCCCGTTCTCCGAACGGGATCCCGAACCGCATGATTGTATAGGGCACGTTGTACAGGTGGTGATAGTTCTTGCAGAACAGTTCCGCGGCGATTTTGGATGACGTATACAGATGATCCGGGCTTACCGCGTACGGTGTTTCCTCGGTGATCTGCTCATCGCCCGCGGCAGCCAGCGATCCATAGATCCATTCTGTGGAGGCCAGGATCACACGCACGTTCCCCACGCGCCGTGCCGCCTCGAGCACACAGAGTGTGGCCTGCGCCGTGATGTCATTCGAAAAGACCGGGCTTTCATAGAACCTGTTGACATTGGCTTCTGCGGCGATGTTGTAGATAATCTCCGCCCCCCTGGCTGACTGGACCATCCTGTCAATGTCCCTCGTGTCGCCCCGCACATAGGCGCACTGTTGTCCGTAATGTGGCGCCTCCAGATCATAGATGGTGACCTCGTGTCCGAGCGCCATCACCTCATCAACGACATGCGACCCGATGAACCCCGATCCGCCAGTAATGATGACCTTCATGGTTTTCCTTTCCTCAATCTCAGGTTCAGACAAGAGCAATTGCGTCGCGCAGACTCGCGGCGGCATATTCCGCATCAGCATCGGTCATTGTCGCATAGAGCGGGAGACAGATGTGGTGGGCACAGAGGTACTCCGCCTTGGGCAGATCGCCCCGTTTGTATTTCCCTTCAAAATACGGCTGCAGATGCACGGGCAGCTCATACACTTCCCCGCTCAGACCGACATCGTACTTCTCGCGCATGACCTTCTTGAGTTTCGCCCGATCGATGCGCTCATCCAGCATGGCGATATACTTGTAGTAATTCGAAACGCTCCCTTCCGCAAGCCGGAGGGGCTTGACGCCCTGGACGCCCTTGAGTGTGCGATCATAAACCCTGGCCAGCCGGTTCCGTTCTTCGATGAACTCCGGGAGATGCCGGAAATGCTGAAGTCCGATGATGGCGTGGGGCTCGCTCATGCGCCAGTTGTATCCCAGCTTATTGTGTATGTTCGCCGTGAACGTCGCTTTTCCCTGGTCACGATAGAGCCGTGACTCCTCGTTCATCTTGTCGGAATTGGTGACGATGATGCCCCCTTCGCCGCTCGTGATGATCTTGGTCGGGTAAAAAGAGAACGACGCGGAATCGCCGAACGTACCCGCCTTCGTCCCCCGGTAGGAGCTCCCGTGGGCATGCGCCGCATCCTCAAACAGGAAGATGTTGTGCTTCCGGCAAAGCTCCTGAATATCGGCCATGTGGGGCGTGACGATTCCGCCGATGTGCACGACCACCACTCCGGCCGTCCGGTTGGTGATCTGGGACCGGAGACTGTCCATGTCCACCGAAAACGTCTCCGGATCGCAGTCCACGAACCTCGGAATGCCGCCCGCATGAAGCACGCCAAGCGCCGTAGCGAAGAACGTATTCGTCGGGACCAGGACTTCTTTCCCCCGCACATCATAGATATGCATCGGGATCTGAATGGAACTGGTCCCGCTGTTCACCACCACGGCATACTTCGTCCCGATGAAACGGGCGAATTCGTCCTCGAGCTGTTTGCCGTATTTCCCGAGGGTCAGCTGACCCGTGGAGAGGACTTCGTCGATTGCTCTGGTGATCGTGGCACGATCCGCCTCAGAGAAATGAATGCGTGCAGGGGGGATTCTCATTCGCTTTCCTTCAAGGTTTTCGTAGTAATGCAGTCAAAAAGGGTAACAAGTTCTCTGCCACAATGCGGTTCCAGGCGTATCCGCCTATGTTGGAACGGATTTGGGCACTGTCGTATGTATTGCGCCGTTCAAGTAGATTCTCAAGCCCATGGCAGAATCCACGGGCGGAATCGTCGGTCAGTACCCCGTTGGTCTCGTTGATCACCCGTGCATTTTCGTACGTGTGCGTAGCTATAACCACCATGCCGGCAAGCAGATATTCGAACACTTTTGTTGCGGGCTGACACTGATAATGCTTTTTGGCTGGAATAAAAGCAACTCCAACGTTGGAACGTTCCAAAAAGGGGGTCAATTCGGTGCTCATTCTGCGTCCGTGGAATACGACACGCGGACCTGCAGGGACATTGCGGATCGCCTGTCGCAGACGTTCTTCTTCCTCCTCTGATCCGAAACCCACGATATCGTACGACTCGACCGGTGCTTCCGGATGACGGCGGATGAAAAGAACCAGACCGTTCACGGTTTCGTCGATATGGCGGTAATCCAGGGAGCCGACGTAGAAGAGACGGAGGGAGGAAAATTCCTTGGGTTCGCACGCACACTCATCAGCGCCGAGAGGCAGAATGCGGGCTTTCTTTTTGCTGATACAGAGGAATCTCCGCAGGCTGTCAGAAATCACCATGACATGCCTGAAAAACAACGTTTCGAGGGTCATCAACCCGTTTGAGAGTACGCGCATCAGAATGCTGTTGCGCACGTATCCGGTCCGGATGTCCAGAACTGTCCGGCTGCGCTTTCCGCCAAACAGAGGCAGAAGCGCACACAGGGGAAAATACTCAACATAGACGATTTCCGCCGGCCGTTGCCGCAGGATCTGCATCACCTGCCTGAGGAACACGTAGTACCGACGGAGTTTTCCTCCGTCACGCGATATGTGCATGCACTCGACACCTTCAAGCGTGATGCGGGGAAGCTCGTAGTCCCAACCGACAAATGTAATCTGGAAATGATTCCGGAGATAGGTGCAGTACTGAAAGGAATCCGTGAGATAGCCGAACTGGTCCTGACTGATCAGCAGCAGGCGTGCATGGCCCATCTCACGCGTTGTCATCGGTAGCCTCTGACGGTTCGAGCGTCGGATCAACTTCTCCGTCAAGACCTCCTGCGCGGATCCACATCATGAAGAATGCAACAATGGGGGCGAAGACTCGATCGAAGGCAGCTTCATCGTAGACCCAGACAACAAGCAGGCTGAACACCAGGAACCACGAGAACTGCCGGAGGGTGAACGTTTTTTCCACACGTGACCGGAGATAGGAGAACATCGTCGCGGCAACCAGGAGCACGGCGAGCAGTCCCCCCTGGATCCAGACCCGGAACAGCAGCACGCGGGATCCCGTCACGAGATAATACAGCGAGCGTCCGAGGCGCGACATGCTCATGATGTTCCCCCCTCCGAGCACGCCGTATCCCATACCCAGAAGGATCGATCCGAAATCGTTCCCCATGAGGTGGAACATGATTTGAATCCGCTGCAGCCTCGGAAGGTCGCCTCCGGTCCCGGTTGGATTCGTGAGAAGGTACTTCTCGATGAAATCTTCATCGAAGATCGTTCGCGTATCTTCCACGGTTTGTGTGTAGTAGTAGTTCAGGAGATACATCAGGCCGAAGCCCAGGACCAGCAGAGGGATGGCGCGGTAGACCTTCCGGGGGGAACTCACCAGGAGAATGAGGAATCCCGCCAGCAAGAGAAACGAGATCTTCGTTTCATTCAGGGCGCACGGAATGAGGACGGGGAACATCATCATCGTGCGCCTGATCCGGAAGTTCGTCCCATCCTCCAGAGAGGCATACCGGACCACCAGATAAAAACAGATAAGGAACAGGAGCTGAGAGAGATAGCCGCTGCCGCCGCCGGTTCCGTAGGTTCCGGCCACGGTGTCGCCGGCTCCGAATTTCAGAAATTGAAAGAACGCAACCGGAATTTGCACAAGGGCAAAGACAATCAGATACCGCGTGAGGATTTTTGCAAACAGCGGCCGCGTATAGCCCTCGTAGAGATCGTAGACCACGACGAGGGAAGCGAAGAAAAAGAGTGTCTCGCGCAGGCCGTTGAGGTGCTCAGGGAATCCGAAGCGTTCGGACGTATAGATGAATGTCAGCGTGGAGACGAGCAGAAACAGCGCCATGTATTTGACGCCGTAGAAGTCCTTCCGTGTCCAGAACGCGGAGAATGCCAGCACTATCATAAGAACATCTCCGCTGACCACGCCGAGCCGGATGATGCGGTCTGCGCTGGGGACGATCATGGTCGCCAGCATCCCTGAAACAGAGTTGAACACCTGTATGAGCAAAAACAGGTAGAGTTTCGTTTTCATGCAACGACCGTCTTCGGTTGTACGAACGGGAACCACGCCACGGATCTGCGTCCGCCCTGGGTGCCGGCGCAGAGTCTGTTATTATACACATGGCCGCAAACGAGAGGTGTATCCTGCGTCACATGCCGGGCGGATCGATGATGCGGAAAATCACATTGAGAAGCAGATCTGCCTATACTCCAGGCCGGTTCGGGGTGCAGAGACAGTGGTGACGGAGTGGAATATGTAAAGAGGGGCGCGCCTGGGGGCCGGCGGATCACCGGAGCCGGCCCCGCCGTGCGACAGTACAGGGGAGTTGTATGCGCCGCATTTCTATAAGCCCCGCGCAGCAATAACCGCATTCGACACGGCAGCAGTGATGATCGCCATTGTGGTCATGATATTGAACACGTCAACCCAGGAAATCGCCGGAGCTTCGATGAAAATGGTGTCTCCGGGCTCGATGTCACGCGCTTTTTCATCGAGTTTGTCAAACCGGTCCAGATTGACGGTGTACTCCACCGTGCGAATCGCGTCTTCCCGTCGGACCGCCCGTGCGATCCTTACGGAGCCCAGATCGGCCTCTCTCAACGGTCCACCTGCGTAGGAGAGCAACTGGATGAGGTCTGTGGATATCGGCACCTCGTACCGTCCCGGATTCCGGACATATCCCCAGAGGTTGACCGACATGGTGATCTCTCCGGGTTTCGATATGTAGTAGTACGCGGCCGATGAGGCGCCGGTATGGGTGGTACTCAGACTCGTTTCCATCTGTGCAAACAGCACGCCGCTGCCGCAGAACAATAGCGCGCCAAGAACACCAAACACTCGCTGCCTCGACATCGGGAGATTCCTCCGCTAGTTCACAGTACGATCACCCCGCCGCAGAGTGGTGCTGCTTTCCTTCGGTCGCCGGTTCGCCGTTTCGACCCTTGCTGTCGTATGTCTGTCCGTAGGAGTACCGGTGACGTCCGCCCTGGCGGTACAGTCCGTACGCACGATGCGGATCGAAGTTGTTCAGGACCACCCCCGTCACCTTTCCTCCGACCCCCTCCAGGAGCTCCGCCGCCTGATCCAGATCCTCAAAGCGCGTCTTCCCGGAAGAGACTACAATCAGTGTGCCATCCACCATGGTCGACACCACCGCAGGATCCGTCACCGCAAGGATGGGTGAGGAGTCAAAGAGCACGATGTCATACTGCCTCGTCAGTGTGTCAATCATGTCGCGCATCCCTTCGGATCCGAGGATCTCTGCCGGATTGGACGGGATTTCGCCGCTGCACATTGCGTGAAGGTTCTCCACCTTAGTGGGCTGGATGACCGCCGAAAGCGGCTTTTTTCCGGCCACATATTCCGTCAACCCCGGCTCCTTTTTCAGCGAAAATTTCGCATCCAGGGTTGGTCTGCGAAGGTCGGCATCAACCAGCAGCACTTTCTTACCCGTCTGCGCAAAAGCAATGGCAAGATTGCAGACGGTGGTCGACTTCCCTTCACCCGGTGCCGGACTCGTCACAAGGAGCGTCCGCAGCGGCTGTCCCACCTTCGCAAACTGCAGATTTGTCCGCATTTGCCTGTAGGATTCCGCAATCGACGAGAACGGGAACGAAAGCGTGATGAGGTGCGCGTCGACGGCCTTGTCCCTTGCCGTCAGTTTATCACCCCGGCCCAGGCGCTGGATCTCGGGATCCATGTCCATGATGGGAGTGAATGGCGTGAAGCCGCGCCGTTTCAGCTCCTCCGGAGTCTGCACGCGGACATCCAGATATTCCTTCACAAACGCAAACACGATGCCCAGGAACAGCCCCATGACCGCGCCCAGCAGGAGGTTCACGAGGGTCTTCGGACTGGACGGTGAAACCGGGAGCGGGGCATGTTCAATGATCTCGATGTACCCGCTATTCGACTGCTCCGTGATGTTGGCCTCGTTGTATTTTTCCTCCACCATCAGATAGAGCTTCTCGTTGCTCAACCTGGCACGCTGGAGCCGGGCCAGCTGGACGCTCTTGGCCGGGATCCGGTCGAACTTCCGTTCATACTCCCTGATCGTTTCGTTGAGCGCGTTCTTCTTGGCCTGTAGCCCTTGTACGTTGATCTCCGCTTCGACGATCTTCTGCTTCACGTTCTTGAGGTACCCCGCCGCATCTTCCACGCCTCCCTGAGAGGGAGTCAGGGTGCGCAGATAGTCGTCGGTCCGCCGCTGCAATTTGAGCCGCAGGGCAGCGATTTGCTGGTCGATTTCTTTCACCCGTTCATTGAGGATCTCGCGTCCGGTGGCCGATGGATTCTGCACAACAGTCATATCGCGCTGCACCTCGAGCTTTGCCAGCTGATCCTGCATCTGCTTGATGTATGTGTCGCTTGCCTCGCCCACGCTGCGAGCCACGTTGGTCTCCTGCTGCGGCAACTGCTGCTGGTAGGAGGAGAGCATGTTCTCCAGCTCTTTCAGGTTGATGTCCGTCGCGTCACGCTGAGCCTCCAGCTGGGCAAGCTGGTCGATCATCTGTTTGGACTCGTCATCCAACGAGACAATCCCCTGGTTCTCCATGTAGCCCTGCAGGGAGTTTTCGGTCTCCTCAAGACTCTTGCGTTTGTCCAGAGCCTGGGCTTCGAGGAACTCCCGGAACGACCGGGATTTTGCCCGGCTCATGTAGATGTTCCGGTCCCTGTATTCTTCTGCAAATGTATTGGCCAGAAGCTGCGCTTCCTTGGCATTCTTGCTGCGCGCAGTGATCGTGATGATGTCCGAATCCCTGACAGGGTCGAATTCCACGGCCCCGGAAACCCGTCCCGACACAAGCTCGGGCGGGGCGGTAGTGTCGCCTGGCATCGCGTCTTTCCCGGGAAGAATGGAGGGAATCAGTTCCGGTCTCCCCTTGACGAGATACTTCTTCTGGCGTAGCCGTTCTGCCACGGAATCCGCGAGGGCCCGGGAACCCAGGATCGCCAGTTCATTCTGGACGATATTCTTGACCCCATCCGCACGGACACCGTCGAGAAAGAGTGAACTTCGCAACTCGGTCGGATTCAGGAGCACTTTTGCCGTTGCCTGATAGACGGGATCCATCAGCTTCGTCACGAGGATCGTCGCCAGCAAAACGACCAGAAATGTGATCAGAATGATCCACTTGCCTCGCATCATGACTGCCAGGTATTCCTGGAATGTCCGCTCCTGTGTTGTCCCCCCGGAGCTCCGGTGCGTTTGATGTGTTTTCATCGTTTACCTCACCCTCAGCCAATGGCAAAAAAAACATGCATACATCAATGGATAGTGCAAAGAAAACAAGAGAATGTCAACTTTGTAGAAATCCCACTGCATTTCTCCTCAGCAGCAACGTGTTGTTCCTCCGGAGTCTTCAGACAGCCACAGAATCGCCATCCATGCTCTCGCCGTGCTGAGGCACACTTGTTGTGCCAACTCAGACAGAGATTTTCGTTCCATATGATGTCATAAGTGTGTACATTGTGTGTACCTCACTCAGGAGGCTCTGTGGCAATCGCTCTGGCAGTAGTTGGATACTTTACGGTGAGCGGACTCGTCGTCATGTTCTTCCGCTTCACGAACGAGCGTGACGAGATGATGCACACTGTTACTGCCAGGTGGATTGAAGAAACGCGCGCCTGAGAAGCGCTCACATCGTTGGCAATCGCATCCCCCCCAGGACGATGATCAGCAGTACTGCCATTCCCCCCTATCATCATTTTCGATAACGATTACCCTCCCCGGCGTGCCCGTGTGAGAAAGGTAAACAACCTCGAGTCCGCAATAGTCCCTTGCGGATCATGGATGTCTATCTGGAAGGTAAGGATTTGTGAGCGGACGTTCTCCGCCGCGGTGAAGTGGAAGATAGCGTAGCGCGTTGCGCCGACAGGAATTTCCCCCACATCAATAGAGTCATTGAACGTCACATCAGCCGGACGGGCAAGCGGGATGATCCGCGCAACAACATTGCGCAGCGAGACTTTCCCCGAATTGGTGATCATCAGACGCAGCCGGCCGGTTTCCCTCGACTCGAGGAAATTGTCACCCGATGGTTCAGTGAATTCAAATTCATAGGCCACGGCGCGAGCCTTGATTCCGCTATTGAGCGCGCTGCTGTCAACCGCAGTCACCGACAATGAGCCGACGCCGCTGCGGCCGGAGACCACCTGTCCCAGGCCGATTTCCAGGCTCGCAAGGATCAGACAACCGATCATCCCCACTGTTTTCATAGTGACGCCCGCCATTCTCAGCTGATCAAAGAGGTTCTTATGGTCTGCCCGGAGGATCCGGGAACCCTGTGATAACCGGAGGCGGCTTTTCATCGTCCGAACCACCGAAGATGAGCAATGCCACCACACCCCCAACCAGTGCGGCGCCTCCCCCGATCCAGAGCCACGGGGTCTTTCCTTCCGGTTCGATGAACTCAGCCTCCACGACAAAATAGTAGTCATTGCCCGCCAGTCCGTCAGGGAACTCCTTTGTGATATCCCAGACAATCCTGCGTCCCACGCCGGGGATGACGATTGTCCCGACATCGCCGGTGATGTTCATCGGCCGGTAAAGGAATGACAGCTCGCTCTCACGACGGAGGTACAGGCGAACTTCATGCACTTTGTCAATCGGTGCATTCAGATCGTAAAATATATAGACCAGCTCGCCGCTCTTTTCAAACCGGACATTCTCTACGCGCGTACCGTTGGCGGGTATGGCCCATGCCACGAACGGCCATCCCTGAACCAGCAGCAGTACGGCGAGGGTCCAGTGCAGGAACTTACGTGTACCGCCCAGAGCACTCATGAAACCTCCGATCCTTGCATTTCGCTGTCGCCCTCTCCTGCCTCACCCTCCGTCAGAAGAGGCTGCTCTCTACCATCTTCACCCACCCGACGCATGTGCTCATGCTGAAGCGGGAGGGCCATATTCTATTTGAGCATCAGCATCTTGATCACGAAACTTCCGCCGGCAGGCGTCGCCATCCGGGTGAGATACATCCCCGTCGCCACTCCACGCCCGGCATTGTTTCGACCGTCCCACACCAGCCAGTGACGCCCGCGTTCAAGCACACCGCTGTGCAATGTCCGGATTTCCTCACCCAGCACATTGTAGATTGTCACCGTCACCTCTCCCGTCGCCGGAACCGCCACAGGAACAGTGGTCGTGGGATTGAACGGGTTCGGGAAATTCTGCCCGAGGGAGTATTCATGCGGAACAACCGTGTTGAGTTCCGCGGTGACCGCATCATGAGAACCGGCCAGCACCGTGAACGAGGAGCGATCGGACACGGGAGTGACACGATAGATTTCTTCTTCCCGCAGATTGACATACCGCGCCCGCGCCGCATCCACCAGATACACATCCAGCTCTTCCGGGATCTGCTGGATACCGTCGAACATCAGTGTGGCTTCTTTGCCCCTGGGAGCAGTGAGTTCGAAGGGCCAGCGTGCGATAGTGTTAACGCGTGGACGCATGTCCGTGAAGAAGCTGGGCGCGACAGGATCCAGATCCGGCCGGACAAATGCAAGCCCGGGCATAGCTCCGATCGCCCGCGGCTTGTGGAAATCGTGCCGGTCCAGACCGTCTTCAGCATCGGGCCTGATGCCCAGCTGCATGGAGTACTCAGTGGTGGACCCGGCATCAACACCGACATTCACGGTCCATGTGCCTGCAGATGTTGTGTCCGCAGTGGTTGTATCCGCCTGCTTCATCACGCCAGACGTTCCCGCGTACGGGATCAGCAGTGATGCAATGCTGTCGACGTTGTAGAAATAGTATCCCTTGTACGCCTTGAGCGAGGTGGACTGCTGGAAGCCCTGGGTCCCGCTGAACCCCCAGATGGGCTCGCGTGCGTACGGAGAGTTCACCGTTTGCACGGCGGACCAGGGGACATCCAGCGGGAACGGGTTGGTGATGATGTTCCATCCCCGGTGCAGTGGGATGACAGCATTCCCGGCAGTATCAAGTGGGGCGGAGTTCACAGACGTGTTCACCGTCCAGGAGTTCTTCCGTATGAGCCAGTATCCCTTGCCGGTTGAGAACGTGAATCCCGAGCTTCCGTCAAACTTGATGAAGTAGTTCGCGGCACTCCCGTTGTCCCAGAAAATCTGCCAATCTGTTCCCTGTGCGCCGGTCAGGAAGTTGTTGACCATGGATGTTCCCAGACCAGGAAGACCGATCAGCCGGTAGTCGGCCGGAACATAGTCGGTCGCATTGGCGAGACTCGGGAATGGTTCCACCCAGCTCAGGATCAGCACAGCCGGATATGAAGGCGTGAAGCTCCAGATCGAGGAGAATACGCTCGACCCACCGCTGTTCCTTGCCCGGACGCGCCAGTAGTATGTCGTGTTGTTCAGGAGCGGACCGATCCTCCGCGATGTCCCCACCACCATGGAGTCGTCGATGGCTGTCGTCAGGAAGAGCGGACTGACCGACACCTGCAGGTGATAGTAGGTCGCACCGGCTGAGGAGTCCCAGCTCACTACGAATGTCGTGGGAAGGTTAGGTTTTCCGTTCTCCGGAAGCCGCAATGTCGGAGCCGAAGGCGGTGCCAGACCGATCGTGAATGCAATCGGGGTGGAGTTGCCACCGCCGGGAGTGGGATTGGTAACCACCAGGTTCCTCGCCCCCAGCGTTGCCGCCGCCCCTACTGAAATGTTTGCGGTCATCCGGGTTGCGCTGTCGACGGTCACCGAGTTGACCGTGATCCCTGCACCGAAATTCACTGTGGTAGTCTGACTGATGAAGTTCGTCCCGCGTAAGACGACGTTCACCGTCTGCGACCGGGTGGCTTCGGACGGCGTCGCAGCGAGCAACGTCGGGACCGGATTGGTAACGGTGAAGCCGTTGACGATGCTGTCACGGCCGCCTCCAGGAGGCGCATTCGTGACATAGATTGTACGGGCGCCGGTTGCCGCTGCTCCGCCGATGAAAAACCTTGCGGTCAGTCGGGTCGAACTGTCGACAACCACGCTGACGGGCGTAATCTCCGGCCCGAGATCGATTGAGGTAACACCGCTGACGTAGTTCGCTCCGCGGATAACCAGGCTCAGTGTTTCAAGCCGCTTTCCCGTCGCAGGTGTCACACTCGACAGCACCGGTCCGGGATTATTGCCGATGACGAACCCATTGGTCAGCACCGCCGATCCACCTCCCGGCGCAAGGTTGGTGATCCAGATGTCGCGCGGACCTATCGCCGCGCCCGTCGTCACGGTGATACTTGCTGTGATCTGGGTGTCACTGACAACCGTCTGTGAATTCACCGTGATACCGGTTCCCATGTTCACCGTGGTGACGCCGTTGATGAATCCGGACCCGTCAAACACCAGGTTCTTAGTCTCCAACTGCTGGGCATTGGTCGGAGTTACAGAGTCCAGCGTGGGAACGGGGTTCTGTACCGTGAACGCGCTTGTCTTCGTTGCCGTGCCCCCGCCCGGTGCGGCATTGGTCACAGTGACAGAGCGCGCGCCCGTCGCGGCAGCAGCACCGATGGTAATCGTCGCCGTGAGCTGAGTCGAGGAATTAATGGCCGTCTGGTTGACGACGATGCCCTGGCCGAAATCCACCGATGTTACACCGGTAATGAAATTGGTGCCCGACACAACAACGTCCATTCGGCCAAGCCGGTACCCTGCCGCAGGGTTGACGGTCGCGATTGTCGGGATCGGGTTGTTCGCGATCGTGAATGTCCGCTTCTCTGATATCCCTCCGCCTGGGGCAGGATTCACCACCGACACATCCCGCGGACCCATCACCGCTGCTGACTGGATGGTGATATTTGCAGTCAATTGCGTGGCGCTATTCACTGTGACGGTGTTGATGAGGACGTCTGCTCCTCCAAAATCAACAGTCGAGACGCCGGAAACGAAGTTCGTGCCTGTGAAAACCACATTCAGGGTTTGCAGGCGACTTCCTGACGCCGGGTTGATGGAGGCGAGCGTCGGCGCGGGATTCCGCACGATAAAGTTGCGCGTGTTGGATGACCCACCCCCCGGTGCGGGGTTGCGAACCGTCACGAGATACGACCGCGCCGAATCGAGTGCGCTGGCCGGAATTGTCGCTGTGAGACGCGTCCGGTCGACCAGGGCGGTTGCCATGGAATCAGAACCCAGCCAAACCACGGAGCCCGGCACGAAATTCGTTCCGTTCACCTGCAGCGCGGTGCTTGCGGCAGCGACCAGCGTACTCTCAGGCACCAGTGTGGTAACGGTGGGCACCGGATTGTTCACTGTAAACGCGTCCGCCAGCTGTGCCGATCCGCCCCCGGGCGCCGGATTCGTCACCATGACATTGCGCGGACCAAGAATCGCGCTGGAATCGATCGTCAGCGTTGCCTGAAGCTCCGTCTGGCTCTGTACCGTGGTCGCGGTCACGCCGATCCCGGTTCCCAGGGAAACGATAGTTGCCCCCTTCACAAACTTCGTCCCCGTCAATGTCAGCGTAAGAGTCTGCAACCGGGCGCCGTTCTGCAGCGACAATCCGGTCAGTGTGGGAATGGGGTTGGTCACGGTGAATCCGTTCAGCAGCGAGGCAGTCCCCCCACCAGGAGACGCATTCGCTACGCTGACCGTACGCGGTCCGGTCGCGGCCGAGTCGGTCACAATGATCGTCAATCGCATCTGTGTGGCACTGTCGATCACGGTGCTTTGAACAGTGATGCCACTTCCGAGATTGACCGAAGAGATGCCGTTGTAGAAATTCGTGCCACGCAGGACAACCTGAAGTGTCTGCAGGCGGAGTGCCGTGTTGGGCGTGATGCTTGTGAACGCCGGAACCGGGTTATCTCCCACACTGAACCCGACACTGTTGGATGTCCCGCCTTCCGGATTGGCATTGGTGACGGTGAACTGGCGCACTCCGTCCGCCGCCGAACTGCCCACGGAGATATTCATCTGGATCGTGGTGGGCGTCAGCACCGCGAAAGAATTGATGGCAATGCCCGATCCAAGCACTCCGACAGAACTGACACCATCAGCAAAGTTGGTTCCGGTGATCAGGACATTGTAGGATTGCCCGCGGATCCCCGACGCGGGAGAGAGACTGATCAGCTTGGGAATGTTCTTTACCCTGAAAGCCTGCGACAGTGTGCTCGTCCCCCCTCCCGGCGCGGGGTTGGTCACGGCTACAGTCCGCGCTCCGAGCACGGCAGTACCATTGATGATGATCCGGGCCGTCATGGACGATGAGGAGTCGACAATGACCGTGTCGACAGTGATGCCTGTTCCGAAATCCGGTGTGGTGACACCGCGGGCGAAATTCGTGCCGGTCAGCGCAACATTGAGTGTTTCACTCCGGCTGGCTTCGGTCGGGGAGATTCCCAGGACCGTCGGGACCGTGTTGTTGATCGTGATCGGTGAGGAGACGCCGGTTTTGGAGCCCACGGCGGACGTCGCTGTGAATGTCCCCAGCCCGGCAGATCCTGTGTAGCGCATCTTGAGAGCGGTCAGGTTGGCCAGGCCGGCGACGAAGTCTGTCGCCTGGTTGAGGACGTTGTTTTTCAAGGTGCCCAGGCCTGTGATCGCCGCGGGTGAACCCGGAAGACTTGTTGTGACGATGACGTTGTTGGTGTCAGCGCGGAACGTCGTGACGGTGTTGCCCCATTCATCCTGCGCGACGAGAGCATTCGTTCCGGTGAAATCGACACCGTTCACCTGCTGCGTTGCGAGCGTCCATGCGAACTGCCCAAGCGGACCCGGCGATACAGCCACCGTCAGCCTGTCGGTGCCGGTGGAACTCACGGTGCCATCGGTCACGCTGATGATGGCGTTTTCCACCTTGTACAACCGCATCTGTCCGTTGCCCCCGCCGCTCACGGTGGCAATACCCTTGGTGAATGTGATCGGGGTTGCCGTACCGAACGGTACTGCTACACCGGTTGCGTTTGTCACCGTCGGTTGTGTAAGCGGATTGGAGGAAGGGTTGGCGCCGGAAAACGTCAGAGTCTTGTCGCCCTCATAGGTCAGGACAACGTTGTTGGCGCCATCCCTCGCGGTAACAGTCAGGTTTTGCGATCCCCCCGCCGTCTGCGTCGCAGATCCTGTGATCACGAGGCGGGAAGCGGTGCCTGCCGTAATGTCCACGCTCTTGGATGTGCCGGCCTTACTCGCGCCTGTTGCGGTGAACGTGCCGGCGCCGATCGGCCCGGTGTACTTCATCCCCAGTGTCGTCAGATTGGCAATCCCGTTTACAAAATCTGTGTTCCGGTTCAACACACTGTCACCCGCTGTGCCGAGTCCGGTAACCGAGCCGGCTAGGGACGTCGTCACCGTCACGTTATTGACCGAGGCGTTGAAGGTCAGGACCGGGTTTCCCCATGAGTCCGCTGCTGTCAATCTGTTGATCCCCGTGAACGGCGTGCCGCTGATTTGTGGGGACGTGAGAGCCCAGACGAATTTCGACAGCGCGGCTGCCGACACCGTCGCTGAGAGCCGGTCATTTCCTGTTGAACCGATCGTTCCGTCAGAGACGCTGATCACCGCTGTCTGTGCACGGTACAGCCGCAGTACACCATTGCTGCTGCCGGAAACCTGAGCGACTCCGTTGGTAAAGGTAATCGGCGTAAGTGCGCCAAAACCCACAGCTGTTCCGCTGCTGTTCGTCACCGTCGGAGATGTTGCCGGATCCAGCGATGAATCGGCTCCGGTGAAGGTCAGTTGCTTGGCCCCGGTGTAGGTGGTTACCGTATTCCCGGAGGCATCCTTGGCCGTGATCACCAGATTCTGGTTCACCCCCGCTGTCACCGTTATCACCGAATCATTCGCCGCTGCGCGAAGCACCAGGCGCGTGGCTAAACCTGCAGCAATCTGCAGCGTCGAAGAGACTCCCGTCTTGCCACCACCGGTGGCGGTAAGTGTCCCGCTTCCCGTACTACCTGTGTACGTCATCCCGAGAGCCGTGAGGTTGGCAATCCCCGAGACAAAGTCGCTGCTGCGGTTGAGGATATTGTTGCCGCCGGTGCCCAGACCGCTGATCGTCCCCCCGAGGGTGGTCGTCACTGTCACAGGTGTTGCCGACGCATCAAATGCCGTTCGCGTATTCCCCCAGTCGTCCTGCGCAACAAGAGTGTTCGTCCCGGTGAACGCCACTCCGCTGGTCTGGGGCGAAGCGAGCGTCCACGCAAACTTCCCGAGCGCTGCCGGCGACACGGTCACTGCCAACCGGTCTGCACCGCTCGAACTGATCGTTCCGTCGGTTACGGAGATGATCGCCGATTGTGCCCGGACCAGGCGCATCACGCCGTTGTTGCTCCCTGACACCGTGGCAACGCCGTTCGCAAATGTTATTGATGTGCTCGTGCCGAATGCGATCCCTGCCCCAGAGCTGTTCGTGACGGTAGGTGATACCGCAGGATTGAGCGAGGAATCAGCGCCGGAGAAGACGAGCGATTTGCTGCCGGTGTAGGTCGTGACGGTGTTGCCCGTAGCATCACGTGCGGTGATCGTGAGGCTCTGCGTCGCTCCGGCCGTCATTGTCGGAGAGCCAGTGATGACCAGCCGGGTTGCGCCGCCGGCAACAATCTGCACACTGTTCGATGTCCCGGCTTTGCTCGTGGTATTCACGGCCGTGAAGGTCGTGGTGCCGACCTGACTGGTGTACTTCAGTTTTCCCGTGACATTCGCAACGCCTGCAACGAAATCGCTGAACTGATCCAGCACATTGGTGCCGGCGGAACCCAGCCCGCTCACGACACCGCCGAGTGCGTCGGCAGTCACCGTTACGTTGTCTGATGACGCATCGAAATTCGCCTTCGTATTGCCGTAACTGTCCTGCGCAGTGATGGTGTTGGTGCCGGTAAACGCAATGCCGCTCTGCTGTGGTGTTGTGAGAGTGAACGCGAATTTCGAGAGGACATCCGCCGCCACGGTGACGATCAGCCGGTCTGTACCGCCCGACGCGATCGATGCATTCCGGTCCTCCACTGCGATCGTGTCTCTCCCCGCCCGGTAAAGACGCATGACCCCGTTCGAGCTCCCGCTGACGGTCGCCACACCGTTTGTAAAGGTCATAGCCGTCAGTGAACCAAACGCGACACCGGTACCACCCGAGTTTGAGACCGTCGGGTTTGTTGCCGGATTGGGAGAAGGACCCGAGCCGGAGAAATAGAGATCTTTGCTTCCTGTGTAAGTCTGGACGGTATTGCCGGAGCTGTCCTTTGCCGTGATCGTGAGATCCTGCCCCGCTCCCGCCACCTGGGTGGCACTGCCGGTGATCACAAGACGTTTCGGCGCGCCGACATTGATGACGATGCTTCCTGATGTGGATCCGGTCTTGCCTGAGCCTGAGGTGGCAGTGAAGATGCTGCTACCCGTAGTGCCGGTGTATTTCAGCTTCCCGGTGAGGTTTGCAACGCCGCTCACAAAATCGCCCGACTGGTTCAACACGTTGTTGCCAGACGATCCCAGACCCGTGAGTGTCCCGGAGAGACCCGGCGCAGTCATGGTGACGTTGCTCGAGGCGGCACTGAAACCTGTCGCGACGTTCCCGAAACTGTCAATGGCCGTGACGGTATTCACGCCTGTGAATGCCACACCATTGGTTTGCGGCGATGTGAAGACCACGGAGAACCGGTCCAGCCCGGCCGGTGTCACAATCACAGCAAGCTCGCCGCCGGATCGCGTGTGGATGGTGCCATCGCTGGCGGCCACCGACGCGGTTTCCACCTTGCGCAGCCGCATGATTCCGTTCGAACCGCCTGCGGTCGCCGCCACACCATTCGTAAACGTGATCGCGGTGTTGGGTGTGGACGAGAACACCCGTTCCGCCCCGTCTTTGTCGGACACCGTAGGGGCATCCAGATCGGGCGAGAGACTCGCGCCTGTAAAACTCAGGGTCTTCGCCGAGGTGTATGATGTGGCAACGTTGCCGCTGGTGTCCCTTGCGGTAATGGTGAGGGCATTCGCCACTCCGGCGGCGACGGAGCTGGATCCGCTGATCGTAAGGTATTTCGCAGTCCCTGCGTTGATCGTCACGTTCCCGGAAGTTCCCGACTGCCCTGCGACCAGGCAGGTTGCCTTGAACTGTCCGGTGCCAATAAGCCCGGTATACTTCAACTTGCCGGAAAGGCTGGCTTTCCCTGATGAGAAATCTCCGACGAGGTTGAGGATGCTGTCTCTCCCGGCGCCGACACTCACGGTGCCAGTCAAACCGACGGGACTGATTTCGACGGGATGCGTCGACGCGTTGAAGCCCGCCGCAACGTTCCCCCAGGAATCCTGCGCGATAAGTGAATCGATTCCCGTAAATACCGCATCGTTGGTTTGCGGAGAAGCCAGAACGAACGAGAACTTGCCGATGGTATCAGCAGAAACGACAACCGTCAGTTGACCGGCTGACGGGGATGAATAGACGCCGTCGGTCACCGAGATGACCGCTGTTTCTGCGTTGTACAGCGTGAGCACGCCGTTCTTGCCAGCGGAGACCGTTGCCACGCCGTTCGTAAACCGGATCACCGTCGAAACCCCGAAGGCCCTCGCGATGCCGCCGGAATCGGTCACCGTCGGCTGCGTGACAGGGTTGGGAGAACTTGTGGCTCCACTGAAAATGAGCGATTTGGGACCATCGTAGGATCTGGCAGCCTGTCCGGAGCTATCGGCCCTGATCGTGAGGCTCTGCGTTTTCCCTGCGGTTTGCGTGCCCGAACCCGTTATGACAAATCCCGTCGGGTTGGCAGAGACCGACGCGGCACCAAATGCCATCACCAGGAAGAGCAGCAAAACGGCATGTCGTTTCGTTCTCATATCAGACTCTCTGATGAAACAATAGCTCACACCTCACAGTGCACCGGAGATGGCGCAGTGGTTTCATGCCTTTGTGATAACCTCTGACGTGCGAGAGATGCCGTGATTCGGCAGTGTTTCCGTGCATAGCGTCCGCGGTGAATCCCACATATGCCCCCTCCGAGTGGCGCCATTGCACCAGATGGAAAAATCGCGAAAAATCGAGGAAATATGCAGTCAAGATACAATAATTCCCTCTGCGTGTCAAGAAAACGTGACCGTCGATCGGGAGGAGGAATTACGCTGTATTTGATATCAACCTTGAATATACACCCTTCACAGCAAGAGAGTGTGTCCTGGGACACACGAGAGAGTGACGGAGAGTCGGACGCTGACCCCTCATTCCGGTAGCTTGAGTCAGGAACAAGAGCGACAGAGCCAGAAGTGCAGGCGGTGGAGGCCGATACGCGATTGATTGGAACTGATTGGCAGGCAACCGGAACTGACGTGCAGGCGGTGCACCGGAAATGCGACTGAGCAGA
>Ga0316603_10000284_pt1 | contig 26566 bp, 23 predicted proteins | sample OWC_soil_day10_n_FD_207649 | JGI IMG/M metagenome (GOLD analysis project Ga0316603, IMG submission 207649) | Wetland soil microbial communities from Old Woman Creek delta, Ohio, United States - OWC_soil_day10_noCT | ecosystem: Environmental > Terrestrial > Soil > Wetlands | place: USA: Ohio... | reverse complement strand
CCATCGGCATGGTCTCCAGCGTGCCGCAGGTGATCGTGGTGCATGCACAGCGCGTGCCGGTGTCCGACCTGAAAGGCCTGCTCGAGTACCTGCGCAAGAACCCGGGCAAGCTGAACTACGCCTCGGCCGGCAACGGCACCAGCCACCACCTGGCCGGCGAGCTGTTCAAGCTGCAGACCAACACCTTCATCACCCACATCCCCTACCGAGGCGCCGGCCCGGCGCTGCAGGACCTGATCTCCGGCCAGGTGGACATGATGTTCGACGGCCTGGGTTCGTCGGCAGCGCACATCAAGGCCGGCCGCATCAAGGGCCTGGCGGTGGCTTCCGACAAGCGCGCGCCCGGCTTCCCCGACCTGCCGGCCACCGCCGAGCTGGGCCTGGCCAGCTACCAGGTGGCCACCTGGTACGGGCTGTGGGCGCCGAAGGGTACGCCGAAGGAGGTGGTCGAGCGCATCCAGGCCGAGCTGCGCAAGGCGCTCAACTCCGAGGAGATCGTCGCCGCGTGGCGCGGCATCGGCTCGACCACGCCCGACCTGTACGGCGAGGCCTATGGCCGCTTCGTCAGCGGCGAGGTCAAGCGCTGGGCCGAGGTGGTCAAGTCCTCGGGCGCGAAGCTGGAGTGAGTGTCTGAACCTCGAATCGCCGACATGAAGAACAACAACCTCTTCGCTGCGTTGCACGCGGCCTTTCCCACGGACCTGGACCGCACTGCGATCGAAACCGCGGACGGCCCCGGGGCGCCGCTGTACTACCGCTGGCGCGACCTGGAGCGCGGCACGGCCATGCTGGCCAACCTGCTGCGGTCGCTGGACCTGCCCGCAGGCGCGCGCATCGCGGTGCAGACCGAGAAGAGCGTCGAGGCGCTGATGCTGTATCTGGCGGTGCTGCGCGCGGGCTATGTGTACCTGCCGCTGAACACCGCCTACCAGGCCGGCGAGATCGAATACTTCATCGGCAACGCCGAGCCCAGCGTGGTGGTGTGCTCGGGCAGGAACTTTGGCTGGGTCAGCAAGCTGGCCTTCAAAGGCGGCACGAGGAACGTCTTCACGCTCAACGACGACCGCAGCGGCAGCCTGCTCGACCGCGCCGCGCTGATGAGCGACCGGCACGAGGTGGCGCAGCGCAGTGACGACGACCTGGCCGCGATTCTCTACACCAGCGGCACCACCGGGCGCAGCAAGGGCGCAATGCTGACCCATGCCAACCTGCTGAGCAACGCGCTCATGCTCAAGGACTACTGGGGCTGGCGCGCCGACGACGTGCTGATCCACGCGTTGCCGATCTTCCATGTGCACGGCCTGTTCGTGGCCTCGCACGGCGCGCTGCTGGCCGGCGCGAAGATGATCTGGTTCGCGAAGTTCGACGCGCGCAAGGTGATCGAGCGGCTGCCCGAGGCCACCGTCTTCATGGGCGTGCCCACGCTGTACGTGCGCATGCTGGCCGAGCCCGGGTTGAGCCGGCAAAGCTGTGCGCACATGCGGCTGTTCATCGCCGGCTCGGCGCCGTTGCTGCTGGAAACCTTCAATGAATGGACCGCGCGCACCAGCCACACCATCCTCGAGCGCTACGGCATGAGCGAGACCGTCATGCTCAGCTCCAACCCCTACGACCCGGCGCAGGGCGAGCGGCGCGGCGGCACAGTCGGCTTGCCGCTGCCGGGCGTGGGCCTGCGCATCCGCGACGACAAGGGCCATCCGCTGCCGGCCGGCGAGATCGGCCACATCGAGGTCAAGGGCCCGAATGTCTTCAAGGGTTACTGGCGCATGCCGGAGAAGACCGCCGACGACTTCACCACCGACCTGTGGTTCAAGACCGGCGACGTCGGCAAGATCGGCAGCGACGGCTACGTGACCATCGTCGGCCGCAGCAAGGACCTGATCATCAGCGGCGGCTACAACGTCTATCCGGCCGAGATCGAGGGCTATGTCAATGAAATGCCGGGCGTGGCCGAATCGGCGGTGATCGGCGTACCCCATGCCGACTTCGGCGAGGCCGTGGTCGCAGTGGTGGTGCGCAAGCCCGGCGCAGCGCTCGACGGCGCGACCATCGGTGCCGAGCTGAAGACCCAGATCGCCAACTTCAAGGTGCCGAAGGCGGTGTTCGTGGTCGACGACCTGCCGCGCAATGCCATGGGCAAGGTGCAGAAGAACCTGCTGCGCGAGCAGCACAAGGCCTTGTTCACCGGATGAGCGGCGTACCCGAGGCGGACGCAACCGATCGCTGCCCGCGCTGCGGCGGCAGCTTCCATTGCGGCATCGACGACGCCGGTCCTTGCGCCTGCACCCGCATCACGCTCGACGCGGCCACGCAGCAGCAGTTGCGCGAGCGCTACGCCGGTTGCCTGTGCCTGCGCTGCCTGCAGGCCCTGGCCGAGGGCGCAGCGCCCTGAGGCCGGCAGGACCTGCTCGCGCCGGCCGGGCGATTGCGCCGACAATAACGCGCATGGCACCGGCGCAACCTCCCCTTCGATGCAGGCGCTGAAGTACCTTGCGGGGTACCCGTCGCATTGGCTCGCGGCCGCGCAGCAGTTGCTGGAGCAGGGCCGTGTCGGCGAGGCGATGGCCCAGCGCCACGGGCCGGCGCATGGCCTGCGCACCGACGGGGCGTTGTACGACTTCGTCGCCGAACAGAAAGCCCGCTTCCTGCGCCACGCCGGCCCGATCAGCAAGGTGGCCTATGACGCGAAGCTGCAGCCGGTGCAGCACGCATTGGGCCTGCACACGCGCATCTCGCGTGTCCAGGGCGGCCGGCTCGCGGCGCGGCGCGAGATCCGCGTGGCCAGCGTGTTCCGGCAGGCGCCGGCGCCGTTCCTGCGCATGGTCGTCGTGCACGAGCTGGCGCACCTGAAGCATGCCGAGCACGACAAGGCGTTCTACGCGCTGTGCACGCACATGGAGCCGGACTACCACGCACTCGAGTTCGATTTGCGGCTGTGGCTGTGCAGCCTGGAAGCCGCCACGCCGCACGACACCGTTGCGCCTGCACCGATGCACCTGGCCAGCGGGTGCGCCTGAACTCCGCGCGGCGGCACGCGGGCCGTTCATGCCAACACGCCGCGCCGTCCACGGAGTCCGCCGCACGCCCGCTGGCACAGCTGAAAGGCCTCAAGCGGCAGCTGATCGAACGCCATGTGCGGCCCGATGACCGCCGCGGCCTGGCCGCTGTCGCCCTGACGCTGTTGCCGATCGGCGCGCTGGGTGTGGCGGCCTGGCTCGGCAGCTCGGTGTCCTTCGCGCTGACTGCGGCGATCACGCTGCTGACCAGCCTGTTCCTGCTGCGTGCCTTCGTACTGATGCACGAGTGCGGCCACGGCAGCCTGTTCCGCAGCGGAAGGCTCAACCGCGGCTTCGGCTTCGCACTGGGCGTGCTTACCGGCATGCCGCAGTACGTGTGGTCGCAGCACCACCAGTTCCACCATGCCCACAACGGCAACTGGGACCGCTACCGCGGCCCGCTGAACATCGTGCCGGTGAGCGAGTACGCCGCCATGAACGTCACACAGCAGCGCCGCTACCGCAATGCGCGCAGCATCTGGCTGGCGCCGCTGGCCGGCTTCCTGTACGTGGTGCTGAACCCGCGGCGCAACTGGCTGAAGGGCGGCGTCGGGTTGCTGCGCCACCTGGGGTCGAAGCGACACGCGCAGCGCGGCATGCCGCTCGGCGAGCGCATCGCGGCCTTCGAGACGCCCTGCTGGTCGTCGCCGCAGGAGTTCCGACACATGAGCTGGAACCACGCGGTGCTGCTGCCGCTGTGGGGCCTGATGGCCTGGCTGGTGGGTCCGGGGCTGTTCGTCGGCTTCTACATCGTCGCCGCTTCGCTGGCCGGGGGTGCGGGGCTGCTGCTGTTTTCGGTGCAGCACAACTTCGAGCAGTCGCATGCCAGCGGCAACGAGGGCTGGGATTACACCCGCGGGGCGATCGAGGGCACCAGCTTCCTGAGCCTGCCGCCGTGGCTGAACTGGATGACCGCCAACATCGGCTACCACCACATCCACCACCTGTCGGCAAGGATTCCGAGCTACTGCCTGGTGGAGTGCCACGACGAATACGCCGGGCTGTTCACCGGCGTGACCCGCATCCGCCTGGCGCAGGTGCCCGCGGCGCTGAAGTACATCCTGTGGGATACGGCCACCCAGCGCATCGTCTCGGTGGCCGACTACCAGGCCGGGCTGCAGCCGGCCTGACTGGCCCGTCAGCCGCACACCCCCACGTAGCCGCAGGCGGTGCAGAAATCGCAGCCGTCCTTGTGGATCAGCGTGCTGTTGCCGCATTCCGGGCAGGGTGCACCGGCCATCGGCGCGATGGCCTCGCCAGCCGTGGCCTTGCGTGCCTTCGGCGCCTGCAGGATGCCCATTTCGCGCAACGGGAAACCCTGCTCGTCGAGCACGCCGAGCATGGCGTAGCGGTGGATCATCAGCCGCGCCACGTAGGCCACGGTGGAAGGCCACACCTGCTGGCGCCGCTCGCCCGGCACGGGGGCCATGAAGTGACCCAGCGGCTCGCCCACGTTGAGCAGCTTGCGCAGCTTCATGCCGATCCAGGCCGGGTCGATGACGCGCATGTCCAGCGACAGCAGCCGCGCCAGGCCGTCCAGCGCACGCGGGTAGTTGCCCGAGAAACCTAAAGCGCAAGGCCGCGTGATCAGGCTGCCTTCGCCCGAGGGCAACTGCACTTCCTTCAGCGTGACGGTGAAGGCCTCGCCGGTGGCCGGGTTGTTGACATCCACTGCCCAGGCCAGCGTGCCCGAGGCGGTGGTGCGCGGCTCCTCGCGGCTGAACATGGCATCCAGCACCGGCGTGTGCCCGCCTTCCTGCAGCGCGCCGAGCTGCTCGCAGCGCCAGCGGATCACCGCCGCGGTGGCCGCCACCACACCGGGGAACAGGCGCTTCTCGCCATGCGGCGGGAAAGGCATCTCGAAGGCGCGCTCCTCGGCCACGGTGGCCAGCGCGTCGAGCTTGAGCTTGAGCCATTGCGGGTCGTTGGCGCGCATGTCCATCGACAGTGTCTTGGCCATCGCCGCCAGGCCGCGCGGCTGTTCGGCGCCGTTGACCCAGACCTCGAAGGGCAGCGTCTTGCCGAACAGGCCCATGTCCGGCCCGGCCTCGGCCGGCAGTTCGCCGACGAAGAGCGCGAACTCGCCATGCGGGTGTTGGATCATGAAGCTCCAGGCCGGGTTGCCGGCCGCCAGGTCGGGGCGGCTGGGCCAGCGCAGAGAGGTCAGCACTGGCGCCGGCAGGCGCTCGAGCTTCAGGCGCTGGTTGGCGCCGTCGGTGGTCAGCGGCTCGGGCAGCATGGACTTGGGCGCGTCGACGCTGAGCACCGAACCGAGCACCTTGTTCGGCCGGTAGGTGGCCAGGCCCTTCAGCCCCGAACGCCAGGCTGTCAGGTACAGGTCCTGGAACTCGGCGTAGGGGTAGTCCTCGGGCACGTTGACGGTCTTGCTGATCGAGGTGTCGATGTACGGCGCCACCGCCGCGACCATGGCCGCATGCGCGCGCGCCGACAGCTCCAGCGCCGAGACGAAGGACGCCGGCAGCGGCGCATCGGCGCCCTTCAGGTGGCGGTACAGCCGCCAGGCATGGTCTTCGACCGCGAACTCCTTGAAGCTGCCGTCGCCTTCGCGCTTCTTGCGCGTGTAGCTCCAGCTGAAGGCCGGCTCGATGCCGTTGCTGGCGTTGTCGGCGAAGGCCAGGCTGATGGTGCCGGTGGGCGCGATCGACAGCAGATGCGAGTTGCGCAGCCCGTGCTGGCGGATGCGCTCCTTCAGCGGCTGCGGCAGGCGCGAGGCGAAGGTGCCGGCGCTGAGGTACAGGTCGGCATTGAACAGCGGGAAGGCGCCGCGCTCGCGCGCCAGCTCCACCGAGGCGCCATAAGCCGCATCGCGCATCACCTCGGCGATGCGCCGTGCCCGGTCGCGCGCGGCATCGCTGTCATAGTGCAGGTTGAGCATGGCCAGCGCATCGCCCAGCCCGGTGAAGCCCAGGCCGACGCGGCGCTTGTGCATGGCTTCCTGCTGCTGCTGCGGCAAGGGCCAGACGGTGGCGTCGAGAACGTTGTCGAGCATGCGCGTGGCGACCGTCACCGCCTCGACCAGCGCGGCCTCGTCGAAGGCGGCGTCGTCCTCGAAGGGCCGTGTCACGAAGTGCGTCAGGTCGATGCTGCCCAGGCAGCAGCAGCCGTAGCTCGGTAGAGGCTGCTCGCCGCAGTTGTGAGCCATCAGGCCATTGGCGTCGAAGGCATGCACGTCCTCGATGGTCGCGTCGTAGACGACGGCTTCGCCATCGGGCTGCGTGGATTCGACAGTCGCCACGAATCGGTCTCGGTTGAGGCGGCGCTGGTAGGCCGCCAGCAGCTCCTCCAGCCTGACTGCCTTGCCGGTGTCGGCGAAGCCGATGCGATCGGCATACACACGCAGGTTGTCGCCGCTGATCACCAGTTCGTGCACCGCCTTCTGCGCATACTCGCGCTGGCCGCCCTTGCCGTCGGGCATATGCTTGCGTCCTTCCGCGTGGCGCTCACGGTAGATCGTGCTGTTGATACCCAGGCGCAGCAGCATGCGCTGCGCCGCTTCGAGCAAGCGCAGGTCCGACTGTGTGAGGCGGATGCTGACGCCCTTGTCCTGCGAGCCCTGCACCGAGCCGTCCGCATCGAACAGGCCACGCAGCAGCCCGCAATGGAAGTCGGAGGATTCGGCTTCCATCTGCGGCGTGATGGTCTTGCGGCCCGGTGCCGCGCCCAGCTCGAACGCCAGGTCGCGCAGCGCCGCTGACGCGAGCCGGCATTCGCCCCGGCCCTCGACGGGCCGTTGCCAGCCACGGAAATCAGCGCGGTGCGACAACGATGCAACGGCCTCACTGACGGCCTGCATGATGCCGCTGGCGCTATGTACCGCAATACCGGCATGGCTGCCGACGACACGCAATTCCGGCGCCCAGACCGACAGCACCGCCTTGTGTTCGCCCAGATGTCCGTCGCCGATCAGCAAACCGAGAAGGTAGCCGTCAGCCGCGGTCTTGCTGCCCTCCCAGCCTTCGAGACGTCGGTGGTCATGCAGCACCACTTCATCGCCGGGCTGCAGATGGCCCGCTTCGCACCAGGCGCTGTGCAGTGCAAAGCGGCTGCGGCGCACCACCTTGCGTACGCGGTGGTCGGCGGTCAGCCGCAGCGAATGGCCTTCGCGCGTGCGCAGGCGCAGTACCGGCTTGGTCCCGGTGACGAAGAAGCCGTCCGACAGGCTGCGATGCGGCCGGCCATCGACCACGGCGTCGAAGGGAATACCCACCAGGTCGCCCACCTGCCGCGCGCCTTCGCTGGTCATGACCCAGCTTTCCGCAGTCACGCAAGGATTCGTTGCGCTGATGGTCTCGCAGTAGCCGAGGTTGTTGTCCTGGTTGATGCGGTCGAGGAACAGCACGCCGGGTTCGGCATGGTCGTAGGTGCTGCGCATGATCTGGTCCCACAGGCCGCGCGCACGCGCGCGGCGGTAGACCCACAAGCCGTCGTTGCGCTGGAAGGCGCCTTGCCCTTTCTGCGCCGGGCCGGGTTCGGCGCGGTGTACCAGTTCGACCTCGCCATCGTCCTGCACCGCGCGCATGAAGACATCGGTCACGCCCACCGAGATGTTGAAGTTCTTCAGGTCGCCTTCGTCCTTGGCGTGGATGAACAGCTCGATGTCCGGGTGGTCGCAGCGCAGCACGCCCATCTGCGCGCCGCGCCGGCTGCCGGCCGATTCCACCGTCTCGCAGCTACGGTCGAACACGCGCATGTAGCTCAACGGCCCGGAAGCGCTGCTGCGCGTGCTGCCGACCCACGCGCCCTTGGGCCGGATGCGCGAGAAGTCGTAGCCCACGCCGCCGCCGCGGCGCATGGTTTCGGCGGCTTCGGTGAGCGCGGTATAGATGCCCGGGAAGCCGTCCTCCACCTGGGCGATGGAGTCGCCCACCGGCTGCACGAAGCAGTTGATCAGCGTGGCGGTCAGCTCGGTGCCGGCCGCCGAGTTGATGCGGCCGGCCGGCACGAAGCCGCGCTGCTGCACCTGCAGGAAACGCGTTTCCCATTGCGCACGCTGCGCCGGCGCCTCAACCGAGGCCAGCGCGCGCGCCACGCGCAGTCGCACGGCATCGATGGAGGTCTCGTCTCCCTTGGCGTACTTCTCGAGCAGCACTTCCTGGCTGATCGGCTGCTCGGGCAAGGCGGAGCGGGTCGCCACGTCGGCGGCGCCTGCGGATTTCTTGGTGAGGGTCATTGCGGTTGGAGTGTGGTCGGATTCATGGGGCGTGCCGGGGCGCGTGGGGGCCATTGAGGGCAGCGTGCGGAACGACCCCGCCCGGGGGCGGGCGAAGCGAGATGGAGGCACCTCGCCGCCGGCCTCGCAAGGAGCCGTTTGCTGTAAGTTTATCCAGTCTGACGCGCCGCGCAACGCGGTCAACGGTGACCTGGATCAACGGTATTCATGCCAAGGCAGCGACTGGCCGGACAATTCGCGGCGACGACCTTGACGAGGAGCCCGCGCGATGAGCGTCGCCGACCGCGTGCGCGTGCACGAAGTGAAACTGCTATCCGACCACTGGTACGTGCTGAAGACCACGCGCTTCGATTTCCTGCGCCGCGACGGGCAATGGCAGACTCAAGCGCGCGAGACCTACGACCGCGGCAACGGCGCCGCCATCCTGCTCTACAACCTGGCGCAGCGCAGCGTGGTGCTGACGCGGCAGTTCCGCTACCCGGCGTTCGTCAACGGCCACGACGACCTGATGGTCGAGGTGCCGGCCGGCGTGCTGGATGCGGCCAGCCCCGAGGACTGCATCCGCGCCGAGGCCGAACAGGAAGCCGGCTACCGCGTACGCGAACCGCGCAAGGTGTTCGAGGCCTTCATGAGCCCCGGGGCCGTGACCGAGCGGCTGCACTTCTTCATCGCCGAATACGAGCCCGGCGACCGCATCGGCGACGGCGGTGGCCTGCACGACGAAGGCGAGGACATCGAGGTCTTCGAACTGCCCTTCGACGCGGCGATGGCGATGGTGGCGCGCGGCGAGATCGTCGACGCCAAGACCATCATGCTGCTGCAGTACGGCGCGCTGCAGCTCTTCGCGGCCTGATCCCGCGACGGATCAGCGCAGGTCGGACACCACCTTCCACCGGCCATCCTGGATCTGGCTCAGCCGCGACAGGCTGGAGCCGAGCCGCTTGCTGGCGGTGAAGCTCATCGGCGGGTTGCCGAACATGTCGGCCGGTACCTCGCCCATGGACTCGACGGCCTTGTTGAAACTGTCGGCCGTGAGATTGGGCCCCGCCTTCTGCACGGCACGCAGGAAGAAGTCGATGGTGGCGTAGCCACCGGTCGAATAGGTGCTGGGGTCGTCACCGAATCGGGTCTTGTACTTGTTGGCCCAGAAGCGCAGGTCCTTCTGTTCGACATCGAGGTAGGGGAAGTACACGGTGGACACGGCGTAGAAGCCATCCATGCCCTTTCCGCCCAGCTTGTGGATCAGGTCGGTGTAGGTGGCTTGCGAGCCGATGATCGTCGGGCTCCAGCCGATCTTGCGCGCCTCGGCGATGCTGCCAATGGTCTCGCGGATGATCGTGCCCAGCACCAGGAAGTCGCAGCCGCTGCTCTTCATGCGTGCCACCTGCGAGGAGAAGTCGGTGGCACCGCGCTTGTAGGTGGTCTTCTCGCCCATCGTCACGCCGATGTCCTTCAGCCCCTGTTCGGCCCCGCGCACCACCTCCAGGCCGTAGTCGTCATCCTGGTAGAGGATGCAGGCGTTCTTAGCACCCTTTTCCTTGTACAGGCGGGCCACGTTCATGCGCATCGTGTCGTAGTACGAGGCGACGCTCGCGAACTTTAGCTTGTTCGGCGGGTCGTACATCTCGCGCCCGGCCGACAGTGGGAAGAAGTTGATCACGCCCTTCTCGAACATCACCGGCATCGCCGCGTTGTTCATCGGCGTGCCGATGTGCGAGGCGATCAGGAACACCTTGTCCTGGTTGACCAGCTTCTGCGCCGCCAGCACCGCGCGCTTCGGGTCGTAGGCGTTGTCCTCGACGATCAGCCGGATCTTGCGGCCGTGGATGCCGCCTTGCTCATTGATCTCGTCCACGCGCAGCTGAATGCCGTTGCGCGCCGCCTTGCCGAAAGGCGACACCGGGCCGGACAGGTCCTGGATCGTGCCGATGACGATTTCGTCCTTGCCTACGCCCTGCGTCGGCTGGGCGCGCACGACCGGCGTCGCCGACAGTAGCAGCAGTCCTGCCGCGGCCGCCGCGACGAAGGTCTGGAAAATTGGAACGGTACGGATCATGGTTCAGCGGACTCCTGTGGATTTGATCGGATGGCCGGCGCGCTGGCGCACGGCTCATTGTCGAAGCGGTATCGATGTGACCACCCTGTCGCTTTCCCGGGGATCGCAGCGACTCAGGCGGCACGCAGCGGCCGGACGAACAAGCCCAGCCGCTTGGCCCGCGCCAGCAGGAACAGCACGATGCCCACGTTCAGCAGGTTCCAGCCGATGCCGTTGACGAAGGCCGCGCGGTACGAGCCGCTGGCGTCGAAGATCGCACCGGACATCCAGCCGCCCAGCGCCATGCCGAAGAGCGTGGCCATCAGCACCGCACCGACGCGCGCGCCGGCTTCCTTGGGCGTGAAGTACTCGCGCACGATCAGCGCGTAGCTGGGCACGATGCCGCCCTGGAACAGGCCGAACATCGCCGACACCAGGAACAGCGAGCTGACGCCGTCGGCCCACAGGAACATCAGCAGCGCCACGCCCTGCAGCACCGAGCCGACGAGCAGCGTGTACAGCCCGCCGATGTGGTCGGACATCCAGCCCGACACCAGCCGGCTGACGATGCCCATGCCGAGCATCAGCGACAGCATCTGCGCGCCGCGCGCCGCGCCGAAGCCCAGGTCGCCGCAGTAGGCCACGATGTGCACCTGTGGCATCGACATGGCCACGCAGCAGGCCACGCCGGCCACGCACAGCAGCAGCTGCAGCGTGGCCGGGCTCAGCCCCAGCGGGCGTTCGGGCTGCAATGTGGCCGCGCGCGGCGCGGCGGCCGCCGTCGGCGACACCGGCACCGGCACCGGCGCCACAGCCGGCGGCCGGCGCCGGTACACCAGCGCCAGCGGCAGCATCGTCAGCAGGCAGAACACGCCGATGCCGATGTAGGCCGGGCGCCAGCCGGCGGTTTCGATGTAGTGCTGGATCACCGGCGGCCACACCGCGCCGGCGACATAGTTGCCGCTCATGCAGATGCCCAGCGCGATGCCACGGCGCCGCGTGAACCACAGCGAGGTGTCGGCCACCAGCGGCGCGAAGGTGGCCGACGTGCCGAGCAGCCCGAGCAGCATGCCCTGCGACAGCGTGAACATCCACAGGTTGCCGGCCATGCCCGCCGTGATGAAGCCCGAACCCAGGCCGATGGCGCCCACCATCAGCGGCACCATCACGCCGAAGCGGTCGGCCAGCCGGCCCATCAGGATGCCGCCGAAGCCGAAGCCGATCATCGTCATCGTGTAGGGCAGCGAGGCGTCGGCGCGATCGACGGCGAAGTCGGCTTGCACCCGCGGCAGCACCACCGTCACCGCATACATGCCGGCGCCGCCGATGGTCATCAGCAGCAGCGACACCATCAACCGCCACCAGGCGTAGGCCGATTCGGGTTGGGGCGTGACGGTCATCGCGCGCGGCCGCTACAGGTCGGCCGCATAGCGCGCCAGCATCTGGGCCTGGGTCTCGTCCGGCGGTTCCATGCCAGTCTGGTCCCGGATCATCTGGCCGATCGTCGGCAAGGCCGAACGCTCGACACGTGCCGAGTCGGACCACAGCTTCGAGCGCATCAGCGACTTGGCACAGTGCAGGTAGGCCTCTTCGACGCCGACCTCGATGACCAGGCGCACGCGCTTGTCGGCGGCAAAGGGCGCGAGCCTGTCGGCCTCGTCGCGCAAGCGTGCCGTGCCGTTGATGCGCAGCGTCTCGTCGACGCCGGGCACCAGGAAGAGCAGGCCGATGCGGCCGGTGGCGACGATGTTGCTCAGCGAATCGAGCCGGTGGTTGCCCGGCGCGTCGGGGATCAGCAGCCGCTGCGCCCCATCCACCTTGACGAAGCCTGTCGCACCGCCGCGCGGCGACGCATCCTGGCGGCCCTGCGCATCGGCGGTGGCCAGCACCACGAAGGGCGACAGTGCGATGAAGGCCGCGCAATGCCGGTCCAGCGCGGCCAGCTGCTTGCGCAGCGCACGCTCGCCAGGCGTCGGGTAGAGGGCTCGCAGGCTCTGCAAATCGGTGATCACCTTGGCTCCTTCGGCGCGTTTCTTTTCATTGTCGTTGATTGCCGCACCGCGCTGGTGCGCACGGGTCGCGCCGGCGCCGCGCAAGCGCCGTGTTAGCCTTTCTCGATGGCCGACGCGCAACGCAGCTGCTGGATCGAGGAGCACGACGGCCAGGTGGTGCTGCACCTGGGCGGGGTGTGGCGACTGAGCGCTTTGCGCGAGCTCTCGCGCCGGCTCAGCGGCCCGGGCGGCCCACTGCAGGCGGTGGCCTCGCATGAGCTGCCTCGGGTCATCGATGGCACAGCGCTGCAGGACATCGACACCGCGGCGGCGTTGCTGCTGCTGGACACCTTGTCGGCTGCCGGCGGCGACCCGGCGACGCTGGCGCTGCGCAACTTCGACGCGCGCCTCGGCCGCGTGTTCGAAGTGGTGCGCAGCCGCTTCGCCGAAACGACCGTCACGGCGCCGCGGCACAAGTTGACGCCTGTCGCCCGTGTCGGGCAGATCTCGGCCGGTGTCGGCACCCTGCTGCTCGGCCATGTGGAATTCTTCGGCCGCACGCTGGTGGAGCTGTCGCGCGTGCTGCTGCGTCCGCACACGCTGCGCGTTCACGAGCTGTTCGCGCAGCTCGGCCAGGTGGGCGTGAACGCGATTCCCGTGGTGGCGCTGGTCACCTTCCTGATCGGCGTGGTCATGGCCTACATGCTGGGGCTGCAGGCCGAAAAATACGGCGCGAACATCTTCGTCGTCGACGGCGTGGCGCTGGGCATCACGCGCGAGTTCTCGCCGCTGATCGTGGCCACCATCATGGCCGGCCGCTCGGGCGCGGCCTTCACCGCGCAGCTGGGCACGATGAAGCTGACCGAGGAGATCGACGCCATCCGCACGCTCGGCCTGTCGGCGCCGCAGGTGCTGGTGGTGCCGCGCGTGCTGGCGCTGGTGCTGACGCTGCCGCTGCTGGTCTTCGTCGGCAACGTGGCCGGCCTGGCAGGCGCGATGGTGATGTCGAACCTGACGCTGGACATCACGCCGCAGACCTTCATGGAGCGGCTGCACGTGGCGCTGGCGCCGCGGCACTATGTCATCGGGCTGGGCAAGTCGCCGGTGTTCGCGCTGTTCATCGCCATCATCGGCTGCCGCATGGGCCTGTCGGTCAGCCGCGATACCCGCTCCATCGGCATCAACACCACCTCCACCGTGGTGCAGGGCATCGTCGCGGTGATCCTGCTGGATGCGATGTTCGCGGTCATCTTCCAGGAGCTGGACCTTTGAGCGCGATGGGCGATGCCGTGATCGAGGTCGACGGCGTGGTCACGCGCTTCGGCGCGCAGACCGTGCACGAGGGCTTGAGCCTGCAGGTGCGGCGCGGCGAGCTGGTGGCGCTGATCGGTGGCAGCGGCAGCGGCAAGTCGGTGCTGCTGCGCGAGATCCTCGGCCTGCACAAGCCCACCGCCGGCTCGGTGCGATTGCTCGGCACCGACATGTGGAGCGCGAGCGACGACCAACTGGCGGCCACGCGCAAGCGCTTCGGCATGATGTTCCAGGAAGGCGCGCTTTTCAGCTCGCTGGACGTGGCCGGCAACGTGGCCACGCCGCTGCTCGAGCACACCGACACGCCCCCTCACCTGCTGCCGCGGCTGGTCAACCTGCGACTGGCGCTGGCCGGGCTGTCGGCCGAAGTCGGCGCCAAGATGCCGGCACAGCTGTCCGGCGGCATGAAGAAGCGCGCCGCGCTGGCCCGCGCGCTGGCGCTGGAACCCGAGGTGCTGTTCCTCGACGAGCCGACCTCGGGGCTGGACCCGATCACCGCACGCGCCTTCGACGAGTTGCTGGCCTTCCTGAACCGCGACCTGGGGCTGACGGTGCTGATGGTCACGCACGACCTGGACACGCTGTTGTCGATCGCCCGGCGCATCGTGGTGCTCGGCCGGGGCACGGTCATCGCCGACGGCACGGCGGACGAGGTGATGGCCGTGCAGGACCCGTGGATACAATCGTACTTCTCTTCGCGCCACACCGTGCCTCCCGCCACAGACCCTGGCCGAAAAGCCCAAGCCGATGGAGCCTGACACCCGCTACACCGTCATCGGCGCGGTCGTGCTGGCGCTGGTGGCAGCGTCCATCTTCGGCTTCCTCTGGCTCAGCAGCACCGGCCGTGGCTCCGATTTCCGCTTCTACACGATCTACTTCGAGCGCCAGTCGCTCGAGGGGCTGCAGGTCGGCGCCAACGTCAACATGCGCGGCGTCCCGGTCGGCAGGGTGGAGCAGTTTTCGATCCAGCCCGACAACATCAACCGCGTCAAGGTGCTGATCCGGGTGGCGCGCGAGACGCCGGTGAGTGAGAACACCAAGGCTTCGGTCAGCCGCAACGTGCTCACCGGCATCGCCCGCATCAAGCTCGACACGCCCGGCGTGCCCGGGCCGGTGCTGGTCAAGGTGACTGCGGGCGAGCGTTACCCGGTCATCCCCGAGGGCAACTCGGGCCTCGACCAGATCACCGATTCGGCCACCCGCCTGGCCGAGTCCGCCGATGCCGCACTGCTCAAGGTCAACAAGCTGATGGGTCCGGAGAACCAGCAGGTGTTCGCCGAACTGCTGGTCAACCTGCGCGACCTGTCGGACGGTCTGAACAAGCGGCTGTCGCTGCTCGACAAGTCGGCCTCGGGCTTGGAGCAGGGACTTGTCACGATGCGCCGTTCGGCCGACCTGATCGCCCTTTCGGCCAAGCGCCTGGCCGATAGTGCCGAGCCCGTGGCCAAGGAGGCCGGCAGCACGCTGCAGGAGGCACAGGCCGCGCTGCGCGAACTGACGCAGGCCACGCGCACACTCGAACGCGACCTGTCGCGCAGCCTGCAGACGCTGGAGAAGGATGGTGCGGCGGTGCTGCGACGCGGCGACGCGGCGCTGGACATCGGCACGCTGGAGCTGCGCGCCACCGCGCAGGAACTGCGCAGCAGCGCCGAGCGCATCGCCCGCGCGCTCGACCGCCTGCAGGACCCGAAGGCCGCGCTGCTGGGCCCTGGCGAGCAGCAACTGGGCCCCGGCGAGGCACGCTGATGAACCGACCCGCCATCCAGCCACGACGCCGCATGATGGTGGTCCTGGGCGTCGCGGCACCGGCAGCGCTGCTGGCCGGATGCGGCTTCGGCAATGCACCGCGACTGGACTTCCACCTGCTGCGTGATGCCGATGCCAATGCGCCGGCGACGCCGGGGCCGGTACTCGACAGGGTGCTGCTGGTCAGCTCCGGCGCCATGCCGGGCTTGTACGACAGCGACCGCATGGTCTTCAGCGCCAACGGCCGCAGCCGCTCGTACTTCCAGTTCGGCTACTGGAGCGAACGGCCGGCGCAGACGCTGCTGTTGCTGTCCGAGGCCCGGCTGATTGACTCCCGGCGTTTCCGCGAGGTGGCGTCCAGCACCTCGGGCGTGCGCGGCGACCTGCTGTTGTCGCTGCGGTTGGACGAGTTGTACCTCGACGCCTCGACCGAGCCGGGACGGGTGAAGCTGATCGTCATGGCCGAGCTGATCGACTGGCGCAGCCGCCAGCTGCTGGCGCGGCGCAGCTTTGCTCAGGCCGCGCCAGTGCCCAAGCGCGATGCCGGCGGCCTGGCCGAGGCCGCCAGCCAGGCGGTGGGCGTGATGCTCGGCGAGTTGGTGGCGTGGACGGCGGCCAGCGCCGCCTGAGCCAGGTCAGCGGCGCTTCATCATCCCCAGCAGCGCCGCAAAGGGCAGCACGGAGCGCGGCAGGTAGGGCACGCGCCACAGGCCGCCGTGGTTGGCGCCTTCGCTCAGCAGTTGCAGCGGGTGCGCCAGCGGCGCGGCAGGGTGGGCCGTGCCTTGAGGATTGCGCAGGTCATGCACCCACAGCGCGGCCATCAGTGCGTGGGTGGTATCGGGCTCGAAGACTTCGATGTCGAAGGCCTTGGCACCGCGGAAACCCGCCGCCAGCGCCGGGTTGCTCAGCACCGAGGCGGTGGTGGTGGACGGCGCCACGTTGATCGACACCACCTGCCCGTCGGCACGCGCGACGATGGCACGCCACTGCTGCAGCCGCTTGGCCAGTGCGTAGTTCGGGCCCTGCTCGATGACCAGGCAGTCGACCACGCCCCAGCGCGAGCCGTCGTCGGCCTCGACCAGCGCCTCGATGTGCGGCGCGAAGCTGCGCCCGCCGCTGCCGGCGCGCAGGCCCGCCTGGGCCAGGCGCTTGAGCGCGCCGCGCTCGTCGTAGGCCCGCATCACCGCCTCGGCCAGTGACTGCGGCACCGCGAACACGTCGGTCGGTGTGGCCATCCAGGCCAGCGTGCAGCGCGGCTCGGCCGCGGCGCAGGCCACGGCGATGGCATCCATGGCCATCGACACGCGAACATGCCTTTCGCCGTCCAGGTAGGCGATGGAGAACAGATCCAGCGGCTGGCTCAAGCGCTGCAGCCAGGCGGCAATCTCCGGGGTCTGCGTCAGCATGTCGCAGCCGGCCAGCTGCACGTCCTGCTCGGCATCGCCGCCCAGCGAAGCCGAAGCCGCCACCGGCGCGATCAGCTGGCCGTTGCCGGCACGCACTTGCTGCGCGATCTTCTTCCAGATGGGTCCGCGGGCCAGGTCGATGGCCACGATGTTGGCCCGCCACTGCGCCAGCCAGGCCAGAGGACCGGCCTCGCTGCCCGCACCGAGCAGTACCAGGTGGCGGTCCGACAGGTCGAACCATTCGGGATGGCATCGCGCCAGGTGCAGCGCCTGCGCGTTGGACGGCTCGATCACGCCGGCCTCGGCCCAGGCGTCGATGCGCCGCGCCAGTGCGTCGCCGCTCAGGCGCCGGCCCTTGTAGGGCACTTCCCAGCGCGCCGGCGCGCTGTCCTGCGTGCCGCGAAGGCGCAGTGTCTGCAGCGCCGCGCCGACCGGCGTGGCCATGGCCTCGCGCAGCGCCAGCGCCTGGCCGTCGCGTTGGTAGACCAGTTCGTGCCACGCAGCGTCGAGTCCGGCACGGCACGAGGCCACGGTGGCCTGTGGCTTGGCCGCCTGCAGTTCGACCAGCCGGCGCAGGTGCAGCGGGTAGCGATGGCGCCAGTCGCGCTCGGCCAGGCAGCGCTCGGCTGCGCCGGCGTCGAGCACACGCAGCGCCGCTGCGAGGATGCGGCGCCCCACCGGCGCGGTGCTGCGCTTGCCGCTGTCGTCGAGTGGAAACTGGATGCCGCGGGCGTCGCTGCGGGCGGCAGCCATTCAGCCCACGCTGCGCGGCGCGCGGTTCAGCACCCGCTGCGCGCGCCGGTACAGCCCGTAACCCTGCCAGGCGTAGCTGGCCCAGCGCAGCGCGCGGCCGGGCCGAAGCACGACGATCAGCGCCGCCACGCCGAGCGGCCATTCGGGGTGCTGCATCAGCCATTGGGTGGCCGAGCGGGCCTGGTCGGCCAGGCCCAGCGGCGCGCGCAGCACCTGCACCTGTTGCGCCCAGTCCACACGCAACTGGCCGCTGCGCAGCAGCAGACGCTCGCGCCGGCGCAGCACCTCGTTGCGGTCGGGCGTGGCCACGGGTGTGTCAGTCCCGCGCGCGCAGCGCCGTGCGGTCACGCTCGAACTCGGCGCGGGTGGCGGCAAGCAGCTCGTCGCCGTCACGCAGGCGGCGCTTGGCCGCCTGCAGCAGCAGCACGCCCCCGCCAATGCACAGCAACGTCAGCACGCCCAGCGCTGGCAGGCGGTAGCCGTCCCAGAGCAGCATCAGCAGGAAGCCGATCAGCAGCAGCAGGCCCAGGCCCAGCAGCAGCAGGCCGAGCAGCGCGCGCAGCGCCACATCGACGAGCCGCAGCTTTTCAAGCTGCAGGTCGGCAACCAGCAGCTCCAGCCGCACCTGCGCCAGCTCGAGCGCGGTGTTCAGCAGCTGGCGCAGCGATTCGAACAGCCCAGCGCGCGAGGCGGGCATGGCGGGGCCGCCGGCTAGCGGCGGCTGATGAGCAGACCGATGATCATGCCGATGCCGGCGGCGGCGCCGATCGCCTTCCACGGATGCTCGTGCACATAGTCATCGGCGGCATGGCCGGCGGCCCTGGCGCGGGCCACGGCGGTTTCCTGCAGGTCGTGCAGCCGGTGCTTGGCCTGTGTCAGCCGCTCCTGCATGCGCACGCGCAACTCGGCGGCGCCGGCGCTGGCCTGGTCGGCGGTGACCTTCAGCACCTCCTCGGCGTCGGAGATGACGGTACGCAGGTCGGCCATCAGCTTGTCGCGATGGGCGGCGGTGATTTCACTCATGTCGGTCCTCCTGAAGTATGGGTAGACCCAGGCATGCTAGCAGCCTCGCGGCCGATCAACCACGCCCGACGAAAGGCATCTTCGTCGCCATGACGTTCATGAACAGCACGTTGGCCGACAGCGGCAGGTTGGCCATGTGCAGCACCGAGTCGGCCACGTGGCGCACATCCATGCGGTCCTCGGCCTTCATGCTGCCGTCGGCTTGCGGCACGCCGCCGGTCATGCGCTGCGTCATGTCGGTGGCGGCATTGCCGATGTCGATCTGGCCGACGGCGATGTCGTACTTGCGGCCGTCGAGCGAGGCCGCACGCGTCAGCCCGCTGACCGCATGTTTGGTGGCCGTGTAAGGGGCAGAGTTGGGTCGCGGCGCATAGGCCGAGATCGAGCCGTTGTTGATGATGCGCCCGCCCACCGGCGACTGCGCCTTCATGATCCGGAAAGCCTGCTGGATGCAAAGGAACACGCCAGTCAGGTTGGTATCCACCACCGAGCGCCACTGTTCGACGCTCAGGTCTTCCAGCAGCACCGGCGGCGCGCCGGTCCCGGCGTTGTTGAACACCAAGTCCAGGCGGCCGAAGCGGGCGCGCACGACGTCGAACAGCGCGGCCACCGAATCGGACTGCGTCATGTCTGCAGGCACGGCCAACGCGCGTCGGTCGATGTCGCCGAAAGGGTCGCCGGCTGCGGCGATGGCCTCGCGCAGCGCTTCCAACCGCCGCCCGGTGAAGACGACACGCCAGCCGTCTTCCAGCAGCCGGATGGCCGAAGCCTTGCCGATGCCGCTGCCGGCGCCAGTGACGAGTGCAATGCGGTTGTGCGGGTCGGCCATTTGAGAGTCTCCTAGGTTGGCGAACCCCGAAGTCTGCCACCGACGCCTCGTCGGATTGCGAATGAACGCAATGAAACCGGCGACGGCTGTCGGCGCTCTTCTGTCGCTCACTGATCTCGGCAACGCGTGCGAGCCTTCAGCGTGGCGCGCGGTGCGGGCCCGCGTTCTCCGGCCCACGCTCGCGGGCCAGCGACTTGGGCCTGCGCCAGCTACCTCGTCATCACCGACCAGGCAGTGACGGGATCAGCGTGCCGCAAATGGGGTCTGCGCCCGCGAACCCGAACCCCACGCCTTGCCGCCACCGCGGTGTTCGTGCCGGCGCACAGCGAGCGACCGTTGTAGTGCGATGGTGGCCACCCGCGGGCGTAGGCCCCATTCGCGGTACGCTGGCTGGTGCACAGCCTGGCCGGTGGCGACGAGGTAGCGCAGATGAACAAAAGCCGTTGGCCCGCGAGCGTGGGCCGGAGAACGCGGGTGGCGCCAGCGCGCTACCGCAGCCGACTCGGCACGCCGGCCTGGGAGAACAGAAGACCTCACGAGCGGCAGCAATGCGCCGTGAACAGACTCCGGCTTCAAGAACATCGACAGCGGATTGGCATCAGCTGAACGCCGCGATGCCGGTGATCGCGCGCCCCAGGATCAGCGCATGGATGTCGTGCGTGCCCTCGTAGGTGTTGACGACTTCCAGGTTGACCAGGTGGCGCGCCACGCCGAACTCGTCGCTGATGCCGTTGCCGCCCATCATGTCGCGCGCGACCCGGGAGATGTCCAGCGCCTTGCCGCAGTTGTTGCGCTTGAGCAGGCTGGTCGCTTCCACGCTCGCCGTGCCGGCATCCTTCATTCGGCCGAAGGCCAGGCAGCCCTGCAGCCCGAGCGTGATCTCGGTCAGCATGTCGGCCAGCTTCTTCTGGATCAGCTGGTTCGCCGCCAGCGGCCGGCCGAACTGCCTGCGGTCGAGCACGTATTGCCGCGCGCGCTGGAAACAGTCCTCCGCGGCCCCCATCACGCCCCAGGCGATGCCGTAGCGGGCGCTGTTCAGGCAGGTGAAGGGCCCCTTCAGGCCGCGCACCTCGGGGAAGGCGTTCTCCGCGGGGCAGAACACCTCGTCCATGACGATCTCGCCGGTGATGCTGGCGCGCAGGCCCACCTTGCCATGGATGGCCGGGGCGCTCAGACCCTTCCAGCCCTTCTCGAGCACGAAGCCGCGGATCTGCCCGCCGTCGTCCTTGGCCCAGACGACGAAGACGTCGGCGATCGGCGAGTTGCTGATCCACATCTTCGAGCCGCTCAAGGCATAGCCGCCGTCGACCTTCTTCGCCCGCGTGATCATGCTGCCGGGGTCGGAGCCGTGGTTAGGCTCGGTCAGGCCGAAGCAGCCGATCCATTCACCGGTGGCCAGCTTGGGCAGGTACTTCTTCTTCGTCGCTTCGTTGCCGAAGGTCTCGATCGGCACCATCACCAGCGACGATTGCACGCTCATCATCGAGCGGTAGCCGGAGTCCACGCGCTCGACCTCGCGCGCGATCAGGCCGTAGCAGACGTAGTTGAGACCCGAGCCGCCGTAGGCCTCGGAGATCGTCGGCCCGAGCAGGCCGAGCTCGCCCATCTCGCGGAAGATCGCCGGGTCGGTCTGCTCGTGGCGGAAGGCCTGCTGCACGCGCGGCAACAGCTTTTCCTGGCAGTAGGCCTGCGCGGCATCGCGCACCGCGCGTTCGTCGTCGCTGAGCTGCTGGTCCAGCAGCAGCGGGTCGTCCCAGTGGAAGGTGGTCTTGCTCATGACAGTCTCCTCGGTCGGTTGAAGGTGGATGAAGGGCGGCGCTCACATGCCCGCGTAGTTCGGCCCGCCGCCGCCCTCGGGGGTGACCCAGACGATGTTCTGCGTCGGGTCCTTGATGTCGCAGGTCTTGCAGTGCACGCAGTTCTGCGCGTTGATGACCAGGCGGTCGGAGTGGTCGTCGTTCTTCACGAATTCGTAGACCCCGGCCGGGCAGTAGCGCGATTCCGGCCCGGCGTACTTCGCCAGGTTGATGGCCACCGGCACGCCCGCGTCCTTCAGCGTCAGGTGCGCCGGCTGCTGTTCTTCGTGGTTGGTGTTGCTGATGAACACGCTGCTGAGCTTGTCGAAGCTCAGCTTGCCGTCGGGCTTGGGGTAGTCGATCGGCGTGCACTCCGCTGCCGGTTTCAGGTTGAGGTGGTCGGCCTTGTCGCGGTGGAGGGTCCACGGTGGCGTCTTGATGCCCAGCTTGGGCAGCAGCCACTGCTCGATGCCGGTCATCAGGCTGCCGATGACGAAGCCCTTCTTGAACCACTGCTTGAAGTTGCGTGAGCGCTGCAACTCCTCGTGCAGCCAGCTGCGCTGGAAGGCGTCGGGAAAGTCGGCCAGTTCATCGTGGCTGCGCCCGCTTTGCAGCGCCTCGAAGGCGGCCTCGGCACAGAGCATGCCGGTCTTCATCGCCGCATGGCTGCCCTTGATGCGGCTGGCATTGAGGAAGCCGGCATCGCAGCCGATCAGCGCGCCGCCGGGGAACACGGTCTTGGGCAGGCTGAGGATGCCGCCGGCGGTAATGGCCCGGGCGCCGTAGCCGATGCGCTTGCCGCCTTCGATGTGCGCGCGGATGCTGGGGTGCGTCTTCCAGCGCTGCATCTCTTCGAAGGGGCTCAGGTACGGGTTCTGGTAGTCCAGGCCGACGACGAAGCCGAGCGTGACCTTGTGGCCTTCCAGGTGGTAGAGGAAGCCGCCGCCGTAGGTATCGTTGTCCATCGGCCAGCCGGCGGTATGCACGACGCGGCCGGGTTTGGCTTTGGCCGGGTCGATCTCCCACAGCTCCTTGATGCCGATGGCGTAGCTCTGCGGGTCGCGGCCGGTGTCGAGCCGGTACCTGGCGATCAGCTGCTTGCCCAAGTGGCCACGTGCGCCTTCGGCGAACAGCGTGTATTTGCCCAGCAGTTCCATGCCGAGCTGGAACGAATCCATCGGCTCGCCATCCTTGCCCAGCCCCAAGTTGCCAGTGGCCACGCCGCGCACCGCGCCACGTTCGTCGTACAGCACTTCGGCGGCGCTGAAACCGGGGAAGATCTCCACGCCCAACGCTTCGGCCTGCTCGCCCAGCCACTTCGTCACCGCGCCCAGGCTGATGACGTAGTTGCCTTCGTTGTGCATGCACTCGGGCACGAAGAAGTCCGGCGTGCGCGTGCTGCTCGCCTCGCGCAAGATGAGCACGTCGTCGCCGCTGACCGGCTGGTTCAGTGGCGCGCCGCGCTCCTTCCAATCGGGGAAGAGCTCGGCCATCGCGCGCGGGTCCATGACCGCGCCGCTCAAAATGTGCGCGCCCGGTTCGGAACCCTTTTCCAGCACCACCACCGACAGCTCGACATCCTTCTCGGCCGCCAGCTGCTTCAGCCGGATCGCCGCCGACAGCCCCGCCGGGCCGGCGCCGACCACGACCACGTCGTACTCCATGGCCTCGCGCGGGCCGTGGGCGGCGAGGATTTCTTGCGGGCTCATCGCATGGTCCTTCAGTCACGCCCCATCAGCTCGCGGCCGATGATCAGCTGCTGGATCTGCGTGGTGCCCTCGTACAGGCGCAGCAGCCGCACGTCGCGGTAGAAGCGCTCGACCGGGTACTCGTTGATGTAGCCCGAGCCGCCATGCACCTGCACGCCACGGTCGGCGACGCGGCCGACCATCTCGGTGCAGAAGAGCTTGCAGCACGAGGCCAGCATGCTGACCTGCGGGTCGCTGACGCTGGGCGCGCCCTTGGCGTCATAGCGCAGCGCACAGTCCTGCACCATGCTCCAGCCGGCGTACAGCTCGGCCTGGGCATCGGCCAGCATCGCCTGCACCAGCTGGAAGTCGCCGATGCGCTTGCCGAACTGCTTGCGCTCGCGCGCGAAAGTCACCGATTCGTTCAGGATGCGCTGCGCCATGCCGCAGGCCACGGCCGAGATGTGCAGCCGGCCGCGGTCGAGCACCTTCATCGCCGTCTTGAAGCCGCGCCCCGGCTTGCCGCCGATGAGGTTGGCGGCCGGCACGCGCACGTTGTCCATCACCACGTCACAGGTCTTGGTGCCGCGCTGGCCCATCTTCTTGTCCGGCTTGCCCAGGCTCAGGCCGGCCAAGCCGGCGGGCACGATGAAGGCCGAGATGCCGCCCGCGCCCGGCCCCTCGGTGCGCGCCATCAGCGTGAACGCGCCAGCGCGCGGGGCGTTGGTGATGAATCGCTTGCTGCCGTTGAGCACGTAGTGGTCGCCGTCGAGCTCCCCACGTGTCTTGATCGCCGCCGAGTCGCTGCCCGCGTCGGGCTCGGTCAGCGCGAAGGACATGATCAGCTCGCCGGTCGCGACCTTCGGCAGGTACTCGCGCTTCTGTTCCGCGGTGCCGTCCATCAGGATGCCCTGCGAGCCGATGCCGACGTTGGTGCCGAACACCGAGCGAAAGGCCAGCGAAGTCTGGCCGACCTCGTAGGCCACGCGGCATTCCTGACTCATCGACAGGCCGATGCCGTCGTATTCCTCGGGGATCGACAGGCCGAACAGGCCCATCGCCTTCATGTCCTCGACGATGTCGGCCGGCACCTCGTCGTGCTCTTCCACCAGGTTTTCGGCGGGCACCAGCCGCTCGCGCACGAAGCGCTGCACGCTGGTGAGCAATATCTCGAACGATTCGTTGTCGATGGCCATGTTGAAAGTCCTTTCAGCGGTGCATGAACACGGGTTTGCGTTTCTCGAGGAAGGCCCGCATGCCTTCGTGCGCGTCTTCGCTGGCAAAGCGCGCGTGCAGTTGGCGGCGTTCGTAGCCGATGCCCTCGCTCAGCGGCGACTCGTAGGCGCGGTTGACCGACTCCTTGATGGCCATCAACGCGGGCAGCGAGTAGCCGGCGAGTGTCGCGGCGAGCGCCAGCGTCTCGTCGATCAGCCGAGCGTCGGGCACGATTCGCGACACCAGGCCATGGCGGTCGGCCTCGGCCGCGTCGAGCACGCGGCCCGAAAGACACAGGTCCATCGCCTTGGCCTTGCCGATGGCGCGCGGCAGGCGCTGCGTGCCGCCGGCGCCGGGCAGCATCGCCAGCTTCACTTCCGGCAGCGCGAACTTCGCGCTCTCGGCGGCGATGATGATGTCGCAGGCCAGCGCCAGCTCGCAGCCTCCGCCCATCGCAAAGCCGGCCACCGCCGCGAGCACCGGCTTGCGCACGCGGCGGATCGTCTCCCAGTTGCGCGTGATGAAGTCGCTGCGGTAGACGTCCATGTAGCTCCAGTCGGCCATCGCGGCGATGTCGGCGCCGGCGGCGAAGGCCTTGGCGCTGCCGGTGATGACGATCGCACCGATGGCCTCGTCGGCATCGAAGACCAGCAGGGCCTGGCCCAACGCGTCCATCAGCGCATCGTTCAGCGCGTTCAGCTGCTGCGGCCGGTTCAGCGTGATCAGGCCGACGCGGCCGCGCGTCTCGGTCAGGATGGGAGCGTCGGTGCTCATCGCGGTCACTCGACGATGATCTTGCGGTCCTTGATCAGCGCGGACAGCGTCTTGCCCTCCTGCGCCAGCAGCTTCTTGAACTCGGCCGCCTCCAGCGCCACCGGCTCGGCGCCCAGGTCGCCGAAGCGCTGCTTCACCGCGGGACTCGCCAGGATCTTGGTGACCTCGCGGGTCAATCGTGCGCTGACCTCGGCCGGCGTGTTGTTGGGCACCCAAAGGCCAAACCAGATGTCCAGGCTGGCGTCCTTGATACCCAGGTCGGCGTAGGTCGGCACGTTGGGGAAGAACGGCGACTTCTTGTCGCTGGCCACGGCCAGCAACTTGACCTTGCCGGCCTTGATGTGCGGGAAGGCGATGCCCGGGTCGAAGGCCATGTCGGCCTGGCTGGCCATCACGTCCTGCAGCGCGGGCGCGGCGCCGCGGTAGGGCACATGGGTGATGAAGGTGCCGGTGCTCTGCTTGAAGAGCTCGCCCGCCAGCTGCGGCGGCGTGCCGGTGCCCGAGGACGCGTAGGACAGTTTGCCCGGCTGGGCCTTGGCCATCGTGATCAGCTGCTTCAGGTCCTTGACCTCCAGGCCCGGGCGCGTGATCACGTACATCTGCGTGCGGCCGATGCCCATCACCGGCGTCAGGTCGCGCGAGGGCAGGATGGTGGACTTGAACAGCGACGGGTTGGCCGTCTCCACCGAGGTCGGCGCGACCAGCAAGGTGTAGCCGTCAGGCGCGGCCTTGATCACTTCGCCGGCGGCAATGTTGCCGCTGGCGCCGGGCTTGTTGTCGACGATCACGCTCTGGCCCAGTGCCTCGGTCAGACTTTGGGCGAGAACCCGGGCCATCACGTCGGTGGTACCGCCGGGGGCGAAACCGACGACGACGCGCACGGTCTTCGACGGCCAGGTGGCCTGTGCAAAGCTGGACGCGCTGGCACTCAGCAGGCCGAGCGAGGCGGCGGCAGCGATCAGGGTGCGGCGGACCGCGCGGGGTGATGGGGTGGTCATGTCGTTGTCTCCCGATGGGCAGGTTGAAGAAATGGGGTTCACAGCGTGCCGTCGCGCAGCATCTCGCGCAGCTTGTATTTCTGGATCTTTCCGGAGGGTGTGGCCGGCATCGCCTCGCGCACGATCAGGCGCTCGGGGATGTACTGCAGCGCCACCTTCTGCGACTTGAGGAAGTCGACCATGGAGGCGAGGTCCAGCCCGAGGCCGGGCTTGGGCACGACCACCGCGCAGGCGCGCTCACCCAGGCGCTCGTCGGCATAGGCGACGATCGCGGCCTGCGCCACGGCCGGGTGCCGGTAGAGCAGCGATTCGATCTCGAACACCGGAATGTTCTCGCCGCCGCGGATGATCACGTCCTTGCTGCGGCCGCTGATGCGGATGTAGCCATGCGCATCAATGTGCGCCAGGTCGCCGGTGTCGAACCAGCCTTCGGCGTCGGTGGCGTTCAGGTGCGGGCGCTGTAGGTAGCCGCCAAAGTTGGAACACGCGCGCACCAGCAACCGGCCCGGCTCGCCCGCCGGCAGCATCGTGCCGTCGAAATCGACGACCTTCAGCTCCACGCCCGGCAGCGGGCAGCCGTCGGTGGAGAAGGCGCGCTCGTCGTCGTCGTCGAGCTTGATCAGCGTGACGGCGCCGTTTTCGGTCATGCCCCAGGCCGAAACGATCTTCGTGCCCAGCACCTTGCGCGCCTGCTCGACCAGGGCGCCGGGAATGGGCGCACCGGCACAGAGGAAGGTCTTCAGGCTGGGCACCA
>Ga0316603_10000283_pt1 | contig 26587 bp, 20 predicted proteins | sample OWC_soil_day10_n_FD_207649 | JGI IMG/M metagenome (GOLD analysis project Ga0316603, IMG submission 207649) | Wetland soil microbial communities from Old Woman Creek delta, Ohio, United States - OWC_soil_day10_noCT | ecosystem: Environmental > Terrestrial > Soil > Wetlands | place: USA: Ohio... | reverse complement strand
GGCAGCTGCCGCACGAGGTTCACGGTCTGCGAGCCCGTCACCTTGAATGCCGTGCCGACGAGCGCGACGAGGCCGGGATGATCAGGCCGCCGGCGTCGGGGCGCCTCGACCTTGCGGGGTGTCGGCGAGAGGTCGAGCAATGCGTGCGCCAGCGCGACACCCGAAGCGCCGTCGAGTGTTGCGTGATGGATCTTCGTGTAAAAGCCGAGCCCGCCGTCCTGCAGGCCTTCGATCACGTGGAACCGCCATAGCGGTCGGGTGCGGTCCAGAGGCTGGGCATGCAGGCGGGCCACGGCCGCCTCGAACTGTGCCAGCGTGCCCGGAGGGGGCAGCGTCACGCGGACAACGTGGCGCTCCAGGTCGACCGTGTCGGCGCGCACCCAAACCGGATTGGCAAAATCCAGCGGCATGCTGGCGAGCTGCCGCGTGAACACGGGAGACAGATGCAGGCGCTTGGCCACATGGCGCCGTACGCGCGCGAGGAAGTCGCCGCCCCGGCGCGGTCGCTCGAGCAGGTGGACCGCGCCGACATGCATCGGCGTTGCCGGTGTTTCCAGATGCAGGAACAGCGAGTCCAACCCGGACAGGGGCTTCAAGCGTCTCCCTCGATGTTGTTCTAGCGGCGAATCCGACCGCTGTTGGCCCGCCGTGCGGTCCAGCGCCCTTGCGTTCTCCGCCACATCATGCCTCGATGGTAAACGCATCGGGCGCGGCATGAGCCCACCTAGAATGCGGCGATGCGCATTGTCTTCGCCGGAACACCCGACTTCGCCGCGCGGTCGCTGGCGGCACTGATCGAGGCGGCCGCGACGGCGGGCTGGTCGATTCCGCTGGTGCTGACGCAGCCTGATCGCCCGGCGGGGCGCGGCATGCGTCTGGCCCCGAGTGCAGTGAAGCAGCTTGCGCAGGCGCATGGCTTGGCGGTCGACACGCCGACCTCGCTGCGCAAGGGCTCCGACGCGTTGCTTGCTCAGCAGCGACTGGCGCAGGCCCAGCCCGACGTGCTGGTCGTTGCTGCCTACGGCCTGATCCTGCCGCAGGCCGTGCTCGATATTCCGCGCGGTCTGCGCGACGACTGGAGCCCGCGGCTGACCGCGATCAACGTGCACGCCTCCTTGCTGCCGCGCTGGCGCGGTGCGGCGCCGGTCGCGCGAGCAATCGAGGCCGGTGATCCAAGCACCGGTGTCACGATCATGCAGATGGAGGCCGGCCTGGACACGGGTCCGATGTTGCTGGCGGAGTCTCTTGCGATCGGCTCGGACGAGACGACCGGCCAGCTGACCGTGCGGCTGGCCGACCTGGGAGGGCGCCTGCTGGTGCAGGCATTGCGCTCCGTTTCGACACTGCGTGCGCAGCCGCAGCCCGCAGAGGGAGCCACCTACGCGAACAAGATCGAAAAGTCAGAGGCCTGGCTCGATTGGCGCCTGCCGGCCGTGGCCCTTGCGCGCAAGGTGCGCGCGTACGACCCGTTTCCTGTGGCGCAGACGCGTCTCGACGATGTCGTGATCCGGGTGTGGCGCGCGAATGCGGAGGCGCGCGTCGCGCCGGCGGATCCCGGGACCATCACGGCCGCGGGTCCTGCGGGCATTGAAGTCGCCTGCGGCGAAGGCAGCCTGCGTTTGATCGACCTGCAGCGGGGGGGCGGCAAACGCCTGCCGGCGCGCGAGTTCCTGGGCGGGTATCCGGTGGCGGTGGCACAGCGTTTCGCCGACGGGCCTGCATGACCGAGCCGGGCGGCCTCTCAGCGCCGCTCGCTGACGTGCTGGCACTCAGCGCGCAGGTATGGGCGTCGGTCGCGGCCGGCCAGTCGCTGGATCGTTCGCTCGCGACACTGGTTCCGTCGGGCCCGTCGCAGCTGCGCGCCGCCGTCCAGGACGTGAGCTATGGCGCCGTCCGCCGTCGCGCGCTGTGCGAGCGGGTGATCGCCGAACTGGCGGCGCGACCGCCCGCCGCCGACGTCCGCGCACTGCTCGCGGTGGCGTTGGCGCAGCTGCTCGCGGGTCGGCATGCACCGCACACCGTGGTCGACCAGGCAGTCGGCGCGGCACGATCCCACCACGCGACGACTGGCGCCGCCGGGTTTATCAACGCCGTCCTGCGAAACTTCCTGCGCCAGCAGCCGGCCCTAGTCGACAGCCTGCAGCAGCTGGACGATGTGAGATACAACGCGCCCCGCTGGTGGATCGATGCGATGCGTGCTGCGCATCCCGGGAAATGGCGTGAGGTGCTAGCGAGCCAGCTGCGCGCCCCTGCCCTGGTGGTCCGGGTCAATCGTCGCCGTGTCACGGTGGACGACTACCTTGCCCGCCTCGTGGCCGAGGGGGTAGCGGCGACGCGGGTCGGCCAGTCGGCGGTCTGGCTGCACCAGCCGCTTCCCGTGGCGCGGATTCCCGGCTTTGCCGTCGGGGATGTCTCCGTCCAGGACGCGGGCGCGCAGCTGGCCGCCGAATGGCTCGACGTGGCAGATGGCATGCGGGTGCTCGACGCCTGCGCCGCCCCGGGTGGCAAGACCGCGCATCTGACGGAACTGGCGACTCTCGACCTGATTGCGCTGGAAGCCGACGTCGAGCGCGCGCGGCGGATCCAGGAGAACCTGGACCGCATCGGCGCCACGGCGCTGATCCGCGTGGCCGATGGGCGAACCCCCGCCAAATGGTGGGATCGTCGCCCGTTTGACCGCATCCTGCTGGACGCGCCCTGCACCGCGAGTGGCATCGTCAGTCGCCATCCGGACATCCCGTGGCTGCGTCGCGAGGCCGATGTTGCGCATTTGGCAACGGTCCAGGAGGAGTTACTCGGGGCTTTGTGGCCGCTGCTGGGGGTGGGTGGTAGATTGCTTTACGTCGTGTGCTCGGTGTTTCCGCAGGAAGGGAGCGAGCAGATCGCGCGGTTCATCGGGCGCCATCCGGAGGCCGTGCCGGGTCCCCTCCCGGGTGGAATGCCGGTGCGGCAGCTGCTGCCGGCCACCGGGCCCGCCAAGGCCTGGGACGACCTGAGGTCCGAACCGACGCTGCACGACGGATTCTTCTACGCACGCCTCGACAAGTCCCGATGACCCTGGCTCCCGCGCTGCGCGCGCTGTTCGTCTCCCTGCTGCTGCTGGCTGGCCCCGGGCCAACGGCGCGGGCCGACGAGCGCATCGGCGTCATCGCGGCCGCGCTTGAGCCGGCGCCTGGCGGCACCGGCGGCCTCGTTCTCAACGCCACGTTCGAGTTCGAGATGCCGCAAGCCCTGGAGGAGGCGGTCTTAAAGGGCATCGCCATCTACTTCAACACCGAGTTCGAGCTCTACCGCAAGCGCTGGTACTGGCTGGACCGCAAGATTCTCGACAGCACGCTCACCTACCGCCTGTCGTACAGCCCGCTGACGCGCCAGTACCGACTCGCGCGCGGCGGACTGTCACAGCCGTTCGACTCGCTCGATGAAGCACTCAATCTGCTGAAGAGCGTGCGTCAGTGGAAGGTGGTCGAGCCCGGGGTGCTGTCGGCTCGCGAGGGCTACGACGCGCAGGTGCGGATGCGGCTCGACGTCACACAGCTGCCGAAGCCGTTCCAGGTCAATGCGATCACCAGCCGGGAGTGGAACCTCGCGTCGGACTGGCGCGAACTCGCGGTTCCTGCCGAGCTGGCGAAGTAGGCGATGCTGCGACTCGTCTCCCGGGCGGGCAGCAACTTCACTGCTGCGAGCGCGCGTCGGTCGCGGTTTCTGCGCGGGTGACCTGAGCCATGTCACGCGTATTGCGCTATGGGCTGCTGATCGCCATTTCGCTGTCGGGCGTACTGCTGTTCATCCTCGCGTCCGCGAGCGGCAACACGGCATTCTTCGAGCGCAACTATCCGATCCTGCTGGCGGTCAACGGCATCATCGCCGCAGCGCTGGCGGTGCTGGTGCTGCTGCTGGTACGGCGGCTGATCAAGCGGCTGCGGATGAAACGCTTCGGAGCAAGACTGACGACGCGCTTTGCCGTGGCGTTTGCGCTGATGGGCGTGTTGCCCGGCGTGCTGATCTACGTGGTGTCGACGCAGTTCCTTTCGCGCTCGATCGAATCCTGGTTCGACGTGCGGGTCGACCGCGCGCTGGACTCCGGCCTCACGCTGGGCCGTGCGGCGCTGGATAATTTGAAGGACGACGCGGCCAACAAGGCCCGCGCCTGGGCGCTCGAACTGGCTGACCTGCCCGAAGGAGCACAACTGTCGCAGCTCAACCGTCTGCGCGAGCAGGGCGGCATCAATGAAGCGCTGCTGCTGACCGGGAACGGCCAGTTGATCGGGGCCTCGGGTTCCCAGGTCTCGGAACTGGTTCCCGAGACGCCGAGCCCGGGTGAACTGCGGCAGGCGAGGACACAGCGCCTGTTCGCTGTCATCGAGGGCGAAGCCGGTGCAGCCGATGCCCGCCAGGGCCTGCGTGCCCGCGTCATCGTGCCGATACCGGCACCGACGACCGGCGTGATTGGCGGCCCGCTGCTGCCGATGGAGCCCTCGGCCGGGCGGCCGCGCGATTCGTTGGGCCGGCTGACGCTCCCGCCGCTTGCGACGGGTGTCGCACCGACGACCGATACGCGGTACCTGCAGCTGATACAGCCGGTGCCGCAGTCGATCGCGGCGAACGCCGAGGCGCTGCAGAACGGTTACCGTGAATACCAGGAGCTGTCGCTGTCACGCAGTGGACTCAAGACGATTTACGGCTTGACCCTGACGCTGACGCTGCTGCTCGCCATCTTTGCCGCGATCGCCGGCAGCGTGCTGCTCGCCAGTTCGATGACCGCGCCGCTGCTGCAGCTTGCCGAGGGGACGAAGGCCGTCGCCGAAGGCAATTTCCGGCCGGTGCGTGAATACCCCGGTAGCGATGAACTGAATCTGCTGACGCAGTCGTTCAACGCGATGACACGCCAGTTGACCGAGGCGCGCGATGCCGTCGAGACGAAACAGCGCGAAGTCGAGAACGCCAGAACCTATCTGGAGCGCGTGCTGGCCAACCTGTCTGCGGGCGTCGTCGTGCTGGACCGCGAGTTTCGGCTCGTCACTGCGAACTTCGGTGCATCGCGCATCCTCGGTCGCTCGTTGAACGAACACATCGGTCGCCCCTTCAGCGAGCTCGATACGGCGCTGGCCGCCGGGTTCGAAACCGGCTTCGCCGAGCAAGCGCTGGCTGCCACCCCGAAGGACTCGTGGCAGCAGCAGATCGAGGTGAAGCGGGCCGGCGCCTCGCCGATGGCCGAGTCGCTGATGCTGCTGGCGCGCGGTTCGCGGCTCCCGCTCGAGGATGGTCTGGGTTACGTCATTGTCTTCGACGACATCACGCAGGTGATCTCGGCGCAGCGCGCGGTGGCCTGGGGCGAAGTGGCGCGTCGGCTGGCGCACGAGATCAAGAACCCGCTGACGCCGATCCAACTGGCTGCCGAACGGCTGCAGATGAAGCTGGTCGACAAGCTGCCGAGCGGCGAGGCCGAGGTGCTGAAGCGCGGCACCTCGACGATCGTCAACCAGGTAGCGGCGATGAAGCGCATGGTCGATGATTTCCGCGACTATGCGCGAGTGCCGCCCGCGCGCTTGGTGCCGCTTGACCTGAACGCGCTGATCGAGGAGGTGGTGACGCTGTACCGGACGGCCGGCGCGCCCGTCACTCTGTCACTGGCGCAGAGCCTGCCGCTGATCGAAGGCGATGCAACGCAGCTTCGGCAGGTCATCCACAACCTCATCGGCAACGCGCAGGAGGCGCTGGCGGGACAGTCCGATGCGGGGATCACCGTGCGCACAGCCCTGGCGGAGATAGCGGAGAGCAGCGGTATCGTCCGCGGAGTGCGCTTCGCCGTGGAGGACAACGGACCGGGCTTCGCGGCGAATATACTGCGCCGTGCATTCGAGCCTTACGTCACCACCAAGCCGAGCGGTACCGGGCTCGGGCTGGCCATGGTCAAGAAAGTCGTCGACGAACACGGAGCCCACATCGAAGCCGTCAACCGCAGTGGCGGACCCGGCGTTGGCCAGGCTGGCGGCGCCGCCGTCACGATCGTGTTCCTGCGCCTGGCCAAGACCGAGTCAATCGGTCGTTCGCCACGCCGCGCGGCTTGACCACCGTGCTACGGGGCTGACTTCAATGAGTCCGATGTCCTTGCGATCCCGACCGATGCGACTGCCGGCCCCGTGCTTGCCGGCGTGGCCTGCAGGAGTGGCCTAACCGCATGGCCAGCATCCTTGTCGTCGACGACGAAGTCGGCATCCGCGAACTGCTTTCCGAGATCCTCGGTGACGAGGGCCACTCGGTGCTCATGGCCGAGAACGCGGCACGGGCCCGCGATCTGCGAGCACGCGAGCAGATCGATCTCGTGCTGCTCGACATCTGGATGCCCGATACCGACGGAGTCACGCTGCTGAAGGAGTGGGCTTCAAATGGCCAGCTGACGATGCCGGTCATCATGATGTCTGGCCATGCGACGATCGACACGGCGGTCGAGGCGACGCGCTATGGCGCGCTCGAATTTCTCGAGAAGCCGATTGCGATGGCGCGGCTGCTTTCCGCGGTGCGTTCCGGGCTGGAGCGCGGGCGCCTGATGCGCAACCTGCGGCCCGCTGCAGCGTCGACTCCGGCCGCGGTGCCCGTTGCCGACACGCCGGTAACCGCGGCGGTCGCATCGGCGGCTCCCGTCAACGAACCCGTCGGCGTGCACAACGGCGTGCCGCTTGATCAGCCGCTGCGCGATGCGCGCGATCAGTTCGAGCGCGTCTACTTCGAGTTCCACCTGGCGCGTGAGAGCTACAGCATGACCCGCGTGGCTGACCGCGCCGGCCTCGAACGCACGCACCTGTATCGCAAGCTGAAGCAACTCGGCATCGAACTCGCCCGCGGCGCGCGCCGCGACCGTGCCCCGGAGGAGGTTCCCACCGCTGCGGCGCCTGCTGCGACGAGCCCGCTCCCTTCGCGGCAGCCGCCGCTCTACGTCCAACGCGACGACTACGACGACTGAGTGGCATCCGGCACGGCCGGCCGCTCCACCCCCATGAAGATCATCATCATCGGCGCCGGACGGGTCGGATCCTCGGTGGCGGAAAGCCTCGTGTCCGAAGCCAACGACATCACGGTCATCGATTCCGACCCGGCGCGCGTGGCGGACCTTCAGGACCGCTTCGACCTGCGGGGACTGGTCGGCAACGCAGCCCTGCCGTCCACACTCAAGCAGGCCGGCGCCGACGACTCGGACATGCTGATTGCCGTCACCGCGTCCGATGAAGCGAATCTCGTAGCCTGCAAGATTGCCGCGGATCTGTACAACGTGCCGACGCGCATCGCCCGGGTGCGCAACGTCGAATTGCAGAAGCACCCGAAGCTGATCGGCGACGAAGGCTTCCGTGCGACGCATGTGATCTTTCCGGAGCAGTCGGTCACCGACTACCTGCTCAAGCTGATCGAGTTTCCCGAAGCGCTCCAGGTTCTGGAGTTCGCCGATGGCCGCGCCAGCCTCGTTGCCGTGCGCGCGTTCGCCGGCGGGCCGCTGGTGACCCACCCGGTCAAGGAACTGCGTCGCCACCTGCCCAATGTCGACGCGCGCATCGTCGCGATGTTCCGCGAGGACGCCAGTGTCCGCGTCGATGGCGACACGCAGGTTCAGCCGGGCGACGAGGTGTTCGTGCTCGCCGCGTCGCAGAACATCCGCACGGTGATGAGCGAGCTGCGGCGCATGGACAAGCCGGTGCGCCGCGTGATGCTGGCCGGCGGCGGCAACATCGGGCTGCGCGTGGCGCGCTCGCTTGACACCGGTGAAGGGCTGGACACGCCATACAGGTTTATCGTCAAGATCATCGAGTCGAACAAGCGCCGCTCGGAGGCACTGGCGCAGCAACTCTCTGCCGACGTGCTGGTGCTTAATGGTGATGCGACCGACGAGGACCTGCTGCAGCAGGAGGGCGTGCACGAGGTCGATCTCTTCATCGCGCTGACGAACGATGACGAGAACAACATCATGAGTTCGCTGCTGGCCAAGCGCATGGGAGCGCGCCGCGTCATTGCACTCATCAACCGCAAGAGCTACGGTGATCTGATGCAGGGCGGGCAGATCGACATTGCCATCTCGCCGTCGTATGCGACGCTCTCCGCCCTGCTGCGGTTCGTTCGTCGCGGTGACGTCGTGGCGGCGCACAGCCTGCGCCGAGGCGCCGCCGAAGCGCTGGAGATCATCGCTCACGGCGACGCCAGGACCTCGCGCGTGATTGGCAGGCAGGTCGAACAGATCGAACTGCCGCGCGGCGTCACGCTCGGCGCCGTCGTGCGCGGCACCGGTGCGATGACGCAGGTGCTGATGGCGCACCATGACACGGTTATTCAGCCCGAAGACCACCTGATCGTTTTCGTCGAGAACAAGCGGCTGATACAGCGGGTCGAAAAGCTGTTCACCGTCAGCGCCGGCTTCTTCTAGAAATGTTGCATTGCAGCGAGCCGATGTCCGGTACTCGGTTTCCCTCGGTGCCGCCGGTAATCGTTTCCCCTCGCCTCGGCGATTCAATAGAATCTCTGGTGGCGGCATGCCCCTGCGACTAGAAAGCGAAACCAGCCGCGCCAAGGAGAAACGGCCCCAGGCCGGTCGCGTCGCAGATCTGATGAATTCAAGCCAAGGAGACTGTATGGATTTCGTGAAGAGCAAGGACGCTGCGCCAACGCGTCGCAAATTCCTGTCGAAGGCCGCCGCGGCCACCGCCGGTACCGCGGCGCTGGGCTTCCCGATGGTGTCGAAGGCCCAGACGACAACTTTCCGCTTCCAGAGCACGTGGCCGACCAAGGACATCTTCCACGAGTACGCGACCGACTTCGCCAAGAAGGTCAACGACATGGCCGGCGGGCGGTTGAAGATCGAAGTGCTGCCGGCGGGCGCCGTCGTGCCGGCGTTCCAGTTGCTCGAGGCGGTGGCCAAGGGCACGCTCGACGGTGGGCACGGTGTCGTCGCCTATCACTACGGCAAGAACTCGGCGCTCGCGCTGTGGGGCTCGGGACCGTCGTTCGGCATGGACCCGAACATGCTGCTGTCGTGGCATTACTTCGGCGGTGGGAAGGCGCTGCTCGATGAGATCTACAAGAGCATCAACGTCGATGTCGTGTCGTTCCTCTACGGGCCGATGCCGACACAGCCGTTCGGCTGGTTCAAGAAGCCGATTGCCAAGGTCGAGGACGTCAAGGGCATGAAGTTCCGTACCGTCGGCCTGGCGGTCGACATGTACACCGACATGGGCGCGGCCGTGAATCCGCTGCCAGGCGGCGAGATCGTGCCGGCGCTGGATCGTGGGCTTCTCGACGGCGCCGAGTTCAACAATGCGTCGTCGGACAAGCTGCTCGGCTTCGCCGACGTGTCCAAGGTCTGCATGCTGCAGAGCTTCCACCAGAGCGGCGAGCAGTTCGAGATCACTTTCAACAAGGCGAAATACGACGCGCTGCCGGCCGACCTGAAGTCTGTCATCGACTACGCGGTACAGGCGTCGAGCGCCGACATGAGCTGGAAGGCCATCGACCGCAACTCGAAGGACTACATCGAGTTGCAGAAGATGGGAGTCAAGTTCTACAAGACGCCGGACTCGGTCCTGCGCGCGCAGCTTGTCTCGTGGGACAAGATCATGAAGGCGAAGTCGGCCGACAACGCGCTGTTCAAGAAGGTGCTGGATTCCCAGCGCGCCTTTGCGCAGCGCGCGATTCCCTGGCAGAACGACTACATGGTCGATTTCAAGATCGCGGCCAACTACTATTTCGGCAAGAAATAGTCAGTCCCGGTTGAGGTCCGACGGGCCACCTGCCAGCAACAACGGCCGGTGGCCCTTTTTCTTCCTTCAAAGGAAGCGCGATGCAGAAACTCCTGTTGGCGGTCGACCGCGTGTCGACATGGCTGGGCCAGGCTTTCGCGTGGATGATCATCCTGCTGACGGGGATGATCAGCTGGGAGGTCTATTCCCGGTATGCGTTGAACGCTCCGCACGACTGGGCTCTCAACCTGCAGATCATGATGTACGGAACGCTCTTCATGATGGCCGGTGCCTATACGCTGTCGAAGAACGGTCATGTTCGCGGCGACGTGCTGTATGGCTTCTTCCGGCCGCGCACGCAGGCGACGATCGACCTCGTGCTCTACATCGTGTTCTTCCTGCCCGGCATCGTCGCGCTGACGTACGCCGGCTGGATCTATGCGAACGAAGCGCTGGCGATCCGTGAAAAGACGTTTTCCGCCACGCCGCTGCCGCTCTACCCCTTCAAGTTCATCATCCCCTTCGCCGGTGCAATGCTGCTGCTGCAGGGCATCGTCGAGATCGTCCGCTGCATTCGCTGCCTCCAGGAAGGCAAGTGGCCGTCGCGCGAGCAGGACGTCGAGGAAGTCGACGTCGACAAGCTCAAGCAGATGGTGCACGTGAAGGATGAGGACATCGTGGCTCTCGACAAGCTGGTCGTTGCGCAGGAAGTCAAGTCCGGAGCCCAGCAATGAAGATCCGCAAGGAACTCTGGTTCGGCTTCATCATCATGGGGCTGATCATCGCGGGCACCGCGGTGATGCTGCTCTCGGCCGACAAGCTCACGAGCGGCCACCTCGGCCTGATGATGCTGGCACTCGTCGTGGTGGCGATCATGCTGGGATTCCCCACGGCGTTCACGCTGATGGGCATGGGGATGATCTTCACTCTGCTTGCCTACGGTGGCAGCATCACCCACACGCTCGACCTGATGGTGCAGTCGGCGTTCAAGGTGATGAGCAACGACGTACTCATCTCCATTCCGCTCTTTGTGTTCATGGGCTACCTGGTCGAGCGCGCGAACCTGATCGAGCGACTGTTCAGGAGCCTGCACCTGGCCATGGCGCGCGTGCCGGGTTCGCTGGCGGTGGCTACGATCTTCACCTGCGCGGTGTTTGCGACTGCAACCGGCATCGTCGGTGCCGTGGTCACCCTGATGGGATTGCTCGCGCTGCCGCAGATGCTGAAGGCCGGCTATGACGTGCGCATCTCGGCCGGCTCGATCACCGCGGGCGGTTGCCTGGGAATCATGATCCCGCCCAGCGTGCTGCTGATCGTTTACGGGGCCACCGCCGGCGTATCAGTCGTGCAGCTGTACGCAGGGGCCTTTTTCCCCGGGATCATGCTGGCCGGCCTCTACATCCTCTATGTGGTGCTGCTCGCGAAGCTGAAGCCCGCGCTGATGCCGCCGCTGACGGCAGAACAGCGCTTCGTGCCGCTGCCGACGCTGACTGAGCGGGTCTCGAAGGCCTTTTCGAACCGCGCTCTGCCGGCGCTGCTCGGTGCATTGAAGAGCGCGCGCAGCCTCGGCGTGCCGAGCGACTACCTTGTGAAGCAGTTGGGCATTGCACTGCTGCCCGCGCTGCTGTTCGCGGCCGTGTTCGGTCTGGCCTGGTATGCGAATACGTCACCGGCCGCCGTGGAGACACTTCCGGCCGCAATGGGCGGTGGACTGTCCGTGCCGGCTGGAGCGGCCAGCGAGCCAGCAGCCGCCGGCGGATTGCAGGAGCCACCCGGCGCAGCCGGCGGACTCAGTGAGCCGCCCGGAGCAGCAGAAGGAGCCCGGGAGCCCGCAGGAAGCGGTGGCCTGGCCGCACCGCCGGGAGCGGACGAGGGAGTGAAGGAACCCGCAGGCAGCGGTGGACTCGCGGCGCCGCCCGGCTCGGACGACGCGGCGAAAGAGTCTTCATCGTCGTCGACACTGCGTGAGCCGGCCGGCGCCTCGTCTGGGTCAGCAGCGCCCACGGCTGCGCGACAGCCTCCGAGCAAGGGATTCTGGATCGGCACTGCGGTGGGCGTGCTGGCCCTGGTAGCGTTCTACGCGATCCTCAGTTTTCAGCGGCTCGAAGTGTTCAAGATGCTGCTGTCGAGCTTCTTTCCACTGATGATCCTGATTCTCGCAGTGCTGGGTTCGATCGTTTTCGGCCTCGCCACCCCCACGGAGGCCGCGGCGGTGGGCGCGTTTGGCGGCTACTTGCTCGCGGCCATCTATACGATCGTCGGCAAACGGCCGGCCAACTGGGTGGGCAAGCTGATTCTGTGGTTGCTGCTATGGACGCCCGCGGTGATCTCGATCGTCTGGTTCCTGCTGAATAGCGGCGGCATTGTCGCGCAGCCCGTACCGCAGATCGTTGGCATCGTGGCATCAGTGGGTGTCGGCGTGTGGGCACTGCTGGCGTACCGCCAGGCCGGCATACAGAGCGAAGTCAAGGAGTCCGTCTTCCTGACCGCCAAGACCAGCGCGATGGTGTGCTGGCTCTTCGTCGGCAGCGCGATCTTCTCGGCTGCGTTCGCGTTGCTCGGCGGGCAGGACCTGGTTGAGAAGTGGGTGCTGTCGCTGGGACTGTCGAAGGTTCAGTTCATGCTGCTGTCGCAGGTGATCATCTTCATCCTCGGCTGGCCGCTGGAGTGGACCGAGATCATTGTCATCTTCATGCCAATCTTCATTCCGTTGCTCGACAACTTCGGCATCGATCCCCTGTTCTTCGGCCTGCTGGTCGCGCTCAACCTGCAGACCGCATTCCTTTCGCCGCCGGTCGCGATGGCCGCCTTCTATCTGAAGGGCGTGTCGCCACCGCACGTCACGTTGAACCAGATCTTCGCCGGCATGCTGCCCTTCATGGGGATACAGATCATCGCGATCTTCATGCTGTACGTGTTCCCGGAGATCGGGCTGTGGCTGCCGAGCGTGCTGTACGGCCGCTAGACACGTCCTGCCGCCGCTGACCGGGGTCGATCCCGGTCGGCTGGCAGGTTGGCGCCCCGGCGCATAATCCGCGCGCACTTTCAGCCGCCACCATGCAGGCGCTTGCGCGTTCGATCCTTCCGGTTCTCAATGTCCTTGGCTATGTCGTCCTGATTTTCGCGGGGACGATGCTGGTGCCGCTCGCGTTTGCCTTTTTCGCAAACGAGGCGGCCCTGAAGGATTACGACTTCGCGCTGCTGATCACTGCCGGAATCGGCGGTGCGCTGATCGTGACGACGCGTCGTTTTCGCCGCGAACTGCAGCCGCGTGACGGCTTCTTGCTGGTCACTCTCGGATGGACGGTGATGCCCGCGTGTGCGACGCTGCCCCTGCTCTTCCATCTGCCTGGGTTGACGTTCACCGACGCCTATTTCGAAACAATGTCGGGCTTGACGACCACTGGCGCCACCGTGCTCACCGGGATCGACAACCTGCCGCTGTCGATCAACGTCTGGCGCCACTTGATGGTGTGGATGGGCGGCATGGGAATTCTGGTGCTGGTGGTGGCGATCCTGCCCCTGTTGGGCGTCGGAGGCGCGCAGGTTTTCAAGGCGGAAACTGCAGGCCCGTTAAAGGAAACCAAACTGACGCCGCGTATCGCCGATACGGCCAAGGCGCTGTATACGATTTATTTCGGGCTTTCGCTGGCGTGCTTTCTTTCCTACCGCTGGGCCGGCATGACGTGGAGCGATGCGTTCATGCATATGTGCTCGACGATGGGCCTGGGCGGTTTCTCGACCCACGACGCGAGTTTCGGCTATTGGGACTCGCCGACGATCGAAGCGGTCGCGATCTTCTTCATGGTGCTGGCGGGATTGAACTTCTCCCTGCACTTCCTGGCCTGGCGGCGGCGCTCGGTGCTCGTCTATTTCCAGAATCCGGAAGCCCGGGCCTACGTCATTACGCTGGTGCTGGCGGTCGCGGGCGTCGCGGTATTTCTGCTCTGGCGCGACGTCTATCCGGACCTGGAGACGGCGGCCCGTTATGCCGCCTTCAACGTGGTGTCGATCGCCACGACGACCGGGTACGCGAACACCGACTTCAACCAGTGGCCCATCTTCGCTCCGGTGCTGATGCTGTTTCTCTGCGGCTTCACCACCTGCGCCGGGTCGACCGGCGGCGGAGTGAAGATGATCCGCGGGCTGATCCTGCTGAAGCAGGCGCGCCGCGAGTTCACGCGCATCCTGCATCCGCGCGTGGTCAGCCCGGTCATCGTCGGCGACCAGGTCATCGAGAACAAGGTCATCTTCGCGGTGCTGGCGTTCATGCTGCTTTACGGCGCCTGCATCACCTGGCTGACGTTCCTCATGCTGCTGTCGGGCCTCGACGTCATCTCCGCCTTCAGCGCGATCGTGGCGTGCCTGAACAACACGGGCCCCGGCCTGAATCAGGTGGGCCCGGCCACCACCTACGCGACGCTGAACGACTTCGAAACCTGGGTCTGCATTTTCGCGATGCTGATTGGCCGACTCGAGTTGTTTGCGGTGCTGGTGCTGATAACGCCGGAGTTCTGGCGGCGCTGATGCGCGCGACCGTGGCTGTGCATGGCAGTGAAGCGCAACGGGACGTCGATGCCTGGCTCGCTGCCACGCCCTCGGAACGACGCGCTGTCATCGTCGAAAGTCCGTTCGCCGAGGTTCAACTGCCGGACGACGTGCCGCTGACGCGGCTTGGCGGAGCGTGCCCCTGCTGCCTCGGTCAACTGCCGCTGCGGGTTGCGATCGTGCGTCTGGTCCGGTCGCAGCGTCCCGATGCCGTGCTGCTCCTGTTAACCGGGGCCGAGCACGCGGACCGGGTGCGTGCCCTGCTGGCTGACGGCAGCCTGGGCGTCCGATTCCTTGTGGAGTAGGCGATGCTGCAAAGAGTGACGCTCGACGGAATCAACCTCGCGTATCGCGTTGACGGGCCGACGCATGCGCCATGGGTGGTGATGAGCCATTCGCTCGCCTGCGACCACACGATGTGGGATCCGCAGATGCAGGCGCTGCGTGACTACCGTGTACTGCGCTTCGATACGCGCGGGCACGGTGCTTCGGATGTGCCCGAGGGCGAGTACACGATCGAGCAACTCGGCGATGACGCGCGCGCGCTGCTCGATGCCCTCGGCGTCGATCGCTGCCACTTCGTCGGACTGTCGATGGGCGGCATGATCGGCCAACAGCTGGCACTGAGTGCCCCCACCCGCCTGCTGTCGCTGACACTGGCCGACACCAGCAGCCGCTACCCGGCTTCCGTTGTTCCGGTATGGAACGAACGCATTTCGCTGGTGCGCGCTCAAGGCATGGATGCCGTGCTGCAGCCCACGCTCGAGCGCTGGTTCACGGCACGATTCCGCCAAGAGCAGCCGCACGCGGTTGCGCGTATCGCCGCGGCGATACGCGCAACTCCGGTTGCCGGCTACATCGGCTGCGCCCATGCGATACCCCGCATCGACTTCACCTCGCGGCTCGAATCGCTACGCTTTCCAACGATGGTCGTTGTCGGAGCCGAGGATCAGGGGACGCCGGTCGCCATGGCGCAAGAGATCGCCGCGGCGATCACCGGCTCTGAACTGCATGTCATTGATGCTGCAGCGCATTTGTCCAACGTGGAGCAGCCGGATCGTTTCAATGCGGTGTTGGCTGCTTTCTTGAAGCGCGTAAACAGTTAGTGTTTACTTCGTTGTTAAGCTTCAATCAGCAAGGTCGTCGCAGGAATGACTTGAATCTCGTCGGCGGGTACCGATATTGCATCTAGGTGCACGGCGGTCGCGTGCACCTTGTACCGCCGGAAAGGACGCAACAATGGCCCTGACGATCATCTACAACAGCCCGCAATACTGCGTGTTCGAGTTCGAAGCCTCGACCACTGACAACGGCCGTGCCACCGGCGGGTACGAGATCATGGACAAGCAATTGCGTCGCGAGATCTTCCTCGGCGGCGAGGATGCCGAAAATTTCCGTCGCAGCGTGCAGGAACTGATCGAGCAGGGACCGTCGTCCGACGACATCGATGCCTTTCTGAACGGCTTCAGCGGGTTGATGACGCAGCCTGTCATCCTGCATTGAGATCCACGTCCTCGTCCGCATCGACCGTGCCCTGACCGACGGCTTTTTCGAGTAGAACGTCTAGGAAGCCCGCTGCCCCGCCTGACGCTCGGAGCCACAATGCACCCATACACATGGCGGTCGCGATGACGGCTGCCGGCTAGGGAGCGCCTGTGGAGTTCGACTACATCATCGTCGGCGGTGGTTCGGGCGGATGTGTGCTGGCTGCACGATTGTCCGAAGACCCGTCGGTCCGCGTCGCCCTGCTCGAGGCCGGCGGCGCGAATGATCGCCTGCTGAACCGCGTACCCACCGGGGCGGCGGTCCACATCATCAATCGCAATGCCTATAACTGGGCGTTCTCTACGACGCCGCAGCCGGGACTGGGCGGTCGCATCGGCTACCAGCCGCGCGGCCGTGGCCTCGGCGGGTCTTCCACCATCAATGCGATGGTCTATCTGCGCGGACAACGCGAGGACTACGACAACTGGGCAGCTGAAGGCGCCACCGGCTGGGCGTGGAACGACGTGCTGCCGTACTTCCTCAAGGCCGAAAACAACGAACGCGGCGCGAGCGCCCTGCACGGGACCGGCGGTCCACTGAACGTGGCTGACCTGCGTTCCCCGCATCCTTTCGCAAGGCTGTTCATCGAGGCTGGTATGCAGGCCGGCCTGCCACGCAATGAGGACTTCGCCGGCGAAACGCAGGAAGGCGTCGGCTTCTACCAGGTCACGCAGAAGAATGGCGAACGCTGGTCGGTCGCCCGTGCTTATCTGGACCCCGCTCGCTCGCGACCCAACCTCCTGATCGAGACCGGCGCCCTGGCGACGCGCATCCTCTTTGAAGGTTCGCGCGCGGTCGGCATCGAGTTTGACCAGGGCGGAGCGCGGCGCACGCTGCGTGCGCGACGCGAGCTGATTCTCGCGGCCGGCGCACTGCAGTCCCCGCAACTCCTGATGGTGTCGGGCATCGGGCCCGGCCCATCGCTGCAAGGTCTGGGCATCCCGGTGATTGCCGATCTTCCCGTCGGACTGAACCTGCAGGACCATCTGGATGTCGTCATCAACCGGCGTGTCGCCCACACCGACCTGCTTGGACTTTCGCCGGCCGGTGCGGTCAAGTTGCTGCGTGCGATCGGGCACTGGCGGCGCGATCGCCGCGGGGTGCTGACGTCGAACTTCGCCGAAGCCGGAGCCTTCGTTCGCACGCTGCCTGAACTGACGCGGCCCGATGTGCAACTGCACTTCGTCATCGGTATGGTCGACAACCACAACCGCACGTTCCACTGGGGCCATGGCATGAGTTGCCACTCGTGCCCGTTGCGGCCGAAGAGCCGCGGCATGCTCCACATCGCATCGCCCGATGCGCACGAGGCACCGCTGATCGACCCGGGTTTCCTGTCGGTCAGCGAGGATCTGGAAACGATGGTGCGGGCCTTCAAGTTCGTGCGTCGGATCTTTGCGCAGCCTGCCTTCGCCCCCTTCGGCGGCGGCGACGCCGCGCGCGAACTGTATTTCGCCGACGTCCACAGCGATGACGAGATCCGCGCCGCGATCCGGGCGCGCGCCGACACGATCTACCACCCGGTCGGCACCTGCCGCATGGGCACGGACGCCCGTGCAGTGGTCGACCTGCAGCTGCGGGTTCGCGGCATCGATGGCCTGCGTGTCGTCGATGCATCGATCATGCCGACGCTCGTCTCGGGCAACACGAATGCGCCCGTGGTGATGATCGCGGAGAAAGCCGCCGACATGATTCGCTCCGCAAGCGGCGCCGCCAGCAGCGCCGCCGCAACGGTGCGCGAGACCGCGCTCGCCTGAGCCGCCGCCACACGCGTTCCTCATTTCCACCGGGCATGACGTCCTGCAGGACGTCATGCGGATGCGCATCGACAGAGCCCTAGAATGCGGGTTCCGATCACCTCAGTGCAAGACCATCGATGAGCGTTGCCGTGTCCAGTTCCGTCACCGAGGCTCGCCTGCGCGAGGCCCTCGCGCGCCGTATCCTGATCCTCGACGGTGCGATGGGCACGATGATCCAGCGCTACAAGCTGTCGGAGGCGGACTTCCGCGGTGAGCGTTTTGCGAATCATCCGGTCGACCTCAAGGGCAACAACGATCTGCTGGTGCTGACACGGCCGGACGTGATCCGCGAGATCCACGTGCAATACCTGGGCGCCGGTGCGGACATCATCGAAACGAACACGTTCGGGGCGACCGCGATCGCCCAGGACGATTACCGCCTCGGATCGATCGCCTACGAGATGAATGTCGCCGCGGCGCGCATTGCCCGCGAGGCTGTCGACAAGTGCACTGATACCGCAAAGCCGCGCTATGTGGCCGGCGCGCTCGGCCCCACGCCACGCACCGCGTCGATATCGCCGGACGTCAACGATCCGGGGGCCCGCAACGTCACGTTCGATGAACTCGTGGCAGCTTACGGCGAGCAAGCGCGCGGCCTGCTCGACGGCGGCGCCGATCTGCTTCTGATCGAAACGATCTTCGACACGCTGAATGCCAAGGCCGCGATCTTTGCGGTGGAAGCCGAGTTCGAGCGGCGCGGCCAGCGCGTACCGGTGATGATCTCCGGCACGGTGACCGACGCCTCCGGCCGCATCCTCAGCGGCCAGACGGTTGAGGCGTTCTGGCACTCGGTCCGCCATGCGCGTCCGCTCGCTGTCGGCCTCAACTGTGCGCTCGGCGCGGCACTGATGCGTCCGTACATCGAGGAACTGGCGCGCATCGCCGACACGTTCGTCAGCGTCTATCCGAACGCGGGACTGCCGAATCCGATGAGTGACACCGGCTTCGATGAGACGCCGGACATCACGTCGAACCTGCTGCGCGAGTTTGCCGAGGCGGGGTTCGTCAATATTGCCGGCGGCTGCTGTGGCACGACGCCCGAACATATCGCGGCGATCGCGCAGGCGATCGAAGGCCGGGCGCCGCGCACCGTCCCGACCTCCGATCACCTGCTGAAACTGTCGGGGCTGGAGCCGCTGAAGATCGGCGACGAGAGCCTGTTCGTCAACGTCGGCGAACGCACGAATGTGACCGGCTCGAAGGCTTTTGCGCGGCTGATCCTGAACGGCCAATACGAGGAAGCCGTCAGCGTCGCGCGCCAGCAGGTGGAGAACGGCGCGCAGGTCATCGACATCAACATGGACGAGGCGATGCTCGACTCGGCCGCGGCGATGACGCGCTTCCTCAACCTGATCGCCAGCGAGCCGGATATCTCGCGCGTGCCGATCATGATCGACAGCTCGAAGTGGAGCGTCATCGAGTCCGGGTTGAAATGCGTGCAGGGCAAGAGCATCGTCAACTCGATCTCGATGAAAGAGGGGGAGGACGAGTTCCTGCGCCAGGCGCGGCTGGCGCGGCGCTACGGCGCGGCGGTCATCGTGATGGCATTCGACGAGAAAGGTCAGGCCGACACGTTTGCGCGCAAGACCGAGATCTGCCGGCGCTCGTACGAGCTGCTGACGCAGACAGTCGGCTTTCCGCCGCAGGACATCATCTTCGATCCGAACATCTTCGCGATCGCCACTGGCATCGAGGAGCATGACAACTACGCGGTCGACTTCATCGAGGCGACGCGCTGGATCAAGCACCACCTGCCGTACGCCAAGGTGAGCGGCGGCGTCAGCAACGTCAGCTTCAGCTTTCGCGGCAACGACCATGTGCGCGAGGCGATCCACACGGTGTTTCTGTACCACGCGGTCCGCGCCGGCATGACGATGGGGATCGTCAACGCCGGGCAGCTCGGCGTCTACGAGGACATCGAGCCCGAACTGCGCGAGCGCGTCGAGGACGTCGTGCTCAATCGCCGGGCCGATGCGGGCGAGCGTCTGGTGGCCTTCGCGGAGCAGGTGAAGGCGGGCGGCAAGAAGCGGGACGAGGACCTCGCGTGGCGCGCCGAGCCGGTAGAAGAGCGGCTGGCGCACGCGCTGATCCACGGCATCACGAACTTCATCGTCGAGGACACCGAGGAGTGCCGCGCCGCCATAGCGGCCCGGGCCGGGCGCCCGATCGAGGTCATCGAGGGGCCGCTGATGGACGGCATGAACATCGTCGGCGATCTCTTCGGCGCCGGCAAGATGTTCCTGCCGCAGGTCGTCAAGAGCGCGCGCGTGATGAAGCAGGCGGTGGCGCACCTGATCCCGTTCATCGAGGCCGAGAAGGCGGCGCACGTCGCCGCCGGCGGCGAAGTGCGCGCGAAGGGCAAGGTCGTGATCGCGACCGTCAAGGGCGACGTGCACGACATCGGCAAGAACATCGTGTCGGTGGTGCTCCAGTGCAACAACTTCGAAGTCGTCAACATGGGCGTCATGGTGCCGGCCGAGAAGATCCTCGCCACTGCGCGCGAGGAAAAGGCCGACATGATCGGGCTCTCCGGGCTGATCACGCCCTCGCTCGAGGAAATGCAGCACGTCGCGCGCGAAATGCAGCGGCAGGGATTCACGATGCCGCTGCTGATCGGCGGCGCAACGACGAGCCGCGTGCATACGGCGGTGAAGATCGCGCCGCACTACACCAATGGCCCGGTGATCTACGTGTCGGACGCGAGTCGATCGGTCAGCGTCTGCCAGAGCCTGGTCTCGGACGACGCCGCCAGGAAGTTCATCGCCGAGGTCACGGCGGAGTACGAGCGCGTGCGTGAGCAGCATGCGTCGAAGAAGGGTCCCGAACTGATTACTCTGGCGGAGGCGCGCGCCAATGCCACGAAGATCGACTGGACCGGCTACACGCCCGTCAAGCCCAAGTTCCTCGGCCGTCGGCATTTCAGAAACTACGACCTCGCAATGATTGCGAAATACGTCGACTGGGGGCCGTTCTTCCAGACCTGGGACCTGCACGGGCCGTTCCCGCAGATCCTGGCCGACGAGGTTATCGGTGAGCACGCGCGCCAGGTCTTTGCGGAAGGCGAGAAGATGCTCGAGCGCATCGTCGCCGAGCGCTGGCTTACCGCGAACGCGGCGGTGGCGTTCTTCCCGGCGAACTCGGTCAGTGAAGACATCGAGATCTACACCGACGACACGCGGCGCGAGGTGCTCTTCACCTGGCACGGCTTGCGCCAGCAGACGAAGAAACCGGTCATCGACGGGGTCCCGAATCCGAACCAGGCGCTGGCCGATTTCATTGCGCCGAAGGAATCCGGGATTGCCGACTACATCGGCGCGTTCGCGGTCACGAGCGGCATCGGTATTGAGAAGCGCGAGGCCGCATTTCAGGCCAAGCACGACGATTACGGCGCGATCATGCTGAAGGCGATCGCCGATCGGCTGGCCGAATCGTTTGCCGAGATGATGCACGAACGCGTACGTCGCGACCTGTGGGGCTACGCGACCGCCGAAGCGCTCACCGGCGATGAACTGATCAAGGAACGTTACCGCGGCATTCGTCCGGCGCCGGGCTATCCGGCGTGTCCCGAACATTCGGTCAAGCGGCCGATGTTCGAGGCGCTGGCGGCCGCCGACATCGGCATGACGCTGACCGAGAACTATGCGATGCACCCGGCGTCCGCGGTCAGCGGCTTCTACTTCAGCCATCCCCAGTCGAAGTACTTCAATGTCGGCCGCATCGGTCGCGACCAGCTCGAAGATCTCGCGCGCCGCAAGAGCGAGTCGGTCGCCGAGCTCGAACGCTGGCTTGCGCCGAACCTCGGCTGAGCCTCGCGGCCGGAGCATGTCGATGACGCTGCAGAGTGACTTGCGCACTGGCCGCGGTCGTCGGGCGCCGCGTTAACTGAACCATGCTCTTCGGGATCATCGCCGACGATCTCACCGGGGCGACCGATGTCGCGGTCAACCTGCGCGCGGCAGGGCTGTCGGTGGTGCAGATCAACGGGGTGCCACGGGACGCCCTGGACCCGGGAAAGGTGGATGCGGTTGTCGTGGCACTAAAGTCGCGCACGGTTCCCGCCGCAGAAGCCTGTGCGCTCTCGCTCGCGTCGCTGAAGTGGCTGCGCCGGCACGGCGCCGAGCGCATCTACTTCAAGTACTGCTCGACCTTCGATTCAACCGCCGCGGGCAACATTGGTCCGGTCAGCGATGCGCTGGCCGATGCCCTCGACGCCGCAATCGTCCCGGCGACGCCCGCCTATCCACGCAACCAGCGCACCGTCTACCAGGGGCATCTCTTCGTCGGTGACCTCCTGTTGTCGGACACCGGGATGCGCAACCACCCGCTGACGCCGATGACCGACGCCAATCTGGTCCGCGTGCTGCAGGCGCAAACGCCGCGCCGGGTGGGACTCGTTGCACTGAGTGAGGTGAACCGTGGTGCCGAGGCGATCCGGGAGCGACTCGACGCGCTCCGTGCGACGGACTGCAGGCATGCGATCGCCGACGCGACCGAGCAGCGGCATCTCGAAGCGCTCGGCGCGGCCGTGCTCGACTATCCGCTCACCACCGGCGGAGCCGGTCTGGCGAGCGGGATTGCGGCGCACCTGCGGCAGCGAGCGCATGCCGCTGCCACCCGGCTGCGTTGCGTCGAGGGTCCGCTCGCGATCCTTGCCGGCAGCTGCTCGCTGGCGACGCTGGAACAGCTGGCGGCCCTGCCTGCCGACTGGCCGGTGCGGCGTCTCGACGTGACCGCGCTGCTGGAGGGCAACGGCGAGGACGCTCGGGCCATCGACTGGGCGCTCGGCCGGCTGGCGGCTGCACCCACCGTGATCAGCGCGTCGGTGTCGCCTGGCGAACTGGCAGCCATCCAGCAGCGCTATGGACGCGAGCGTTCGGCTGAGGCCATCGAGAACGCCTTCCGGGCGATCGCAGCGGCGCTGGCGCGTCACGGTGTCCGGCGTTTCGTCGTCGCGGGCGGCGAGACTTCGGGTGCGGTCGTCGCAGCGCTGGCGGGCGAACTCGGATTCCAGGCACTGGCGATCGGCAACGAGATCGCACCGGGTGTGCCGTGGACGGTGTCGGTCGACGGCGAGCCGGTGGCACTGGCGCTCAAGTCGGGAAATTTCGGCGGCCGCGATTTCTTCCTGCGTGCCGCGGGGGTGCAGCCATGAAGACGAGGGTGCTGGCCGATGCGATCGTGCGCCATGCGAAGTCGATGTACGACCGCGGCCTGACTCACGGCTCGACCGGCAACATCAGCGTGCGCCTGGATGACGGCTGGCTGATGACGCCGACTGGCGCGAGTTTTGGCAACCTCGATCCGGCGCGGCTGGCGCGGCTGGGTTCGAAGGGCGAGCTGCTCTCCGGGGACGCGCCGACCAAGGAGGCGCTCCTGCATCGCGCGATGTACGACGTGCGGCCCGGCTCCGGTGCGGTGGTTCATCTGCACGCCACGCATTCGGTGGCCGTCTCGGTGCTGGAGGAAGTGGACCCCGCCGATGTGCTGCCGCCGCTGACCGCGTACTACGTGATGCGCATCGGCCGCTTGCCGCTGGTTCCCTACTTTGCGCCGGGTGACGCGCAGCTGGCCGAGGCGGTGCGCGGCTATGCCGGTCGTCACCATGCGGTGCTGCTCGCGAACCACGGCCCGGTGGTCGCCGGCAGCACGCTGGAGACGGCGGTCGATGCGATCGAGGAACTGGAAGCCACCGCCCGGCTGTATCTGTTGCTGCGGCACGAGCGCTGCCGGGCGCTGACCCCTGAGCAGATCGCCGATATCGGGGCACGCTTTCCGCAGCCTTAGCGGGCATGTTCACGCGCCGCGCCGCCGTCGTCGCGCTCGTCATCGGGCCGGGCGTACTCGCTTCCGGCTGCGGCCGCGCCGAACCTGAAAAGCAGCTGCGTTCAACCATCGCCGCGATGGCGCAGGCGATCGAGCAGCACCGTGTCAGCGACGCGCTCGAACCGCTGGCAGAAGACTTCACCCGCGACTCCGGCGCCTTCGGCAAGCAGGAGGCGCGGCGGGTGCTCGCCGGCGCCATGCTGCGCAACGAGAAGATCCAGCTGAGCGCCACGGTTACCGAGGTTCGCGTCGAGGGCGAGCGCGCGCTTGCGAAGGTCCGCGTCATTGCGACGGGTGGTGCAGGCTTGCTGCCCGAGCGCGGGCAGACCTGGGAGTTCGATACCGCCTGGCGCCTGGAGGGCGGCCAATGGAAGGTGTTCAATGCCGAGTGGCGCGAGGGACTGTAGCCGAGCCGGCCCGGTTCGGTGCGCCGCAGATTGCTTTCGCGGCGAGGCGGTGCGATCGTGTCGGCCCTATCTGCGTCACCAGGAGGTTTCATGCTGACGCACGCACCTGCCACGACGATCCTGCCGGTCCGCGACCTGGCCCGCGCCCGCGACTTCTACGAACAGCGCCTCGGCCTGAAACCCATGGGGCTCCAGCAGGACGGCAAGTTCCTGTTTGAGCTCGGTGATGGCGGCACGCTGGCGCTGTTTCCCAAGCCCGAAGGCACGAAGGCCGAACACACCGCGGTCAGCTTCAAGGTCGACGATGTGGTGAGCGAAATTCGCGCGCTGAAGGGGCAGGGCGTCGTGTTCGAGGACTACGACCTTCCAGGCTTCCGGACCGAAGGGCACGTCTGTGTGCTCGGGTCGGAGAAAGCCGCCTGGTTCAAGGATCCCGAGGGCAACATACTGTGCCTCCACGAGGACGTGCCATAGCCGTCGCCGCCGTCCGGCAGGGCATTGGAGAGTTGATCCGCGCCACCCCTTGATCACGGCGCGATCGGCCCCACACCAACGGCATAAGCTGTATTTGTGTGGGCCCCAGGGAGGCCGCGATTCATGACGACACTGATCAAGCCGGCCGTCTCGAGCCGGCCGCCGGCCGTGGCCGGCCTGTTCTACCCTGACGATCCGGGTGTGCTGCGCCGTAACGTGCAGCAGTTCGTGGCCGCGGCGGGTCCGCCGGACCGTGCCGCTCCTGCCCCCAAGGCATTGATCGCACCACACGCCGGCTACGTCTACTCCGGCCCGAGCGCCGGCCATGCCTACGCGCGGCTGGTGCCGCACGCCGCGCGCATCCGCCGCGTGATCCTGCTGGGGCCCGTGCACCGCGTGCCGGTGCGCGGGCTTGCGCTGCCGTCGGTTGATCGTTTCGACACGCCGCTAGGGTCTGTCGAGATCGACCGGCAGGCGGTGGCCCTGCTGCAGGACCTGCCGCAGGTCGTGATCAGCGACGGGGCTCATGCCGCGGAGCACTCCCTCGAAGTTCATCTGCCGTTCCTGCAGCAGGTGCTCGGCCGTTTCACGCTGGTGCCGCTCGCAGTCGGCGACGCGACGCCGGACGAGGTCGCGGAAGTCCTGGCGCGGCTGTGGGGCGGCGAGGAGACGTTGATCGTCGTCAGCTCGGATCTTTCGCACTACCTGCCGTACGCCACGGCGCGAGCGGTAGACCGCGAAACCGTGGAGTCGATGCTGGCCCTCGCACCGACGCTGCAGCACGAACAGGCGTGCGGCGCGACTCCCGTCAATGGCCTGCTGGCGCTGGCGCGCCGGCGCGGGCTGCGCGCCGAGCTGCTCGACCTGCGCAATTCGGGCGATACCGCAGGAGACCGCGGTCGCGTCGTCGGCTACGCCGCGCTCGCGCTTTACGAGCCGACCGCAGCCGGCAAGTCGACAGACGACGCAGAGTCGGCCGACGCGCGTGGCCCGACGCTGCTTGCGCATGCGCGCTCGGCGATTGCGCAGTTTCTCGGTCTGCCGGTCGTCGCCGCTCCTCACGCACCGTTCCTGCACGAGCCTGGCGCGACCTTCGTCACGCTGAAGATCGAACGCGAGCTGCGCGGCTGCGTCGGTTCGCTGCAACCCCGCCGACCGCTGGGGGAAGACGTACGCGCCAATGCGCAGGCGGCGGCGTTCGACGATCCGCGCTTTCCGCCGCTGGCGCGGGATGAGTACGACAGCCTCGAAGTCGAGATCTCGCTCCTCTCGGCAGCGACGCCTATCGTCGTCGCCAGCGAGCGCGAGTTGCACGCACTACTGCGTCCCGGCGTCGACGGCGTGACGCTGGAGTGGGGCCACTGCCGCTCGACCTTCCTGCCGCAGGTGTGGGAAAACCTGCGCGATCCGCGGGAATTCATCGCGCAACTGAAGCGCAAGGCCGGGCTGCCACTGGACTTCTGGTCGACAGATCTCGCAATCTCGCGCTACACCGTCGAGAAGTTCACGGAAGGGTTGCCGGCATGAGCGTGACGATCCGCCAATCGGTTTCGGCGCAGCAGCCGGACGAACATTACCCGGCCCGCTGGTGGCACCGGCTCGACGACGGACGCATTCAGTGCGACCTGTGCCCGCGCGACTGCAAGCTGCACGAGGGCCAGCGCGGCCTGTGCTTCGTGCGCAAGCGCGAAGGCGAGGCGATGGTGCTCACCACCTACGGCCGATCCTCCGGCTTCTGTGTCGATCCGATCGAGAAGAAGCCATTGAACCACTTCTATCCGGGCTCCGCCGTGTTCTCGTTCGGCACGGCCGGCTGCAACCTCGCCTGCAAGTTCTGCCAGAACTGGGACATCTCGAAGTCCACCGAAATGGACCGGCTGATGGACCAGGCGAGCCCCGAGGCGATCGCCGAAGCCGCCTTGGCGACCGGCTGCAAGAGCGTCGCCTTCACCTACAACGATCCGGTGATTTTTGCCGAGTACGCACTCGACACGGCCGACGCGTGCCACGCGCAGGGGCTGAAGACGGTGGCGGTCACCGCCGGCTACATCCACGCCGAGCCGCGCCGCGAGTTCTACGCGAAGATGGACGCGGCCAACGTCGACCTGAAGGCGTTCACCGAGGAGTTCTACTTCAGGCTGACGGGCGCACATCTGGCGCCGGTGCTCGACACGCTGAAGTACCTGGTGCACGAGACCGCCTGCTGGACCGAGATCACGACGCTGCTGATCCCGACCAAGAACGACTCGGACGCGGAAGTGCGTGCGATGTG
>Ga0316603_10000282_pt1 | contig 26622 bp, 19 predicted proteins | sample OWC_soil_day10_n_FD_207649 | JGI IMG/M metagenome (GOLD analysis project Ga0316603, IMG submission 207649) | Wetland soil microbial communities from Old Woman Creek delta, Ohio, United States - OWC_soil_day10_noCT | ecosystem: Environmental > Terrestrial > Soil > Wetlands | place: USA: Ohio... | reverse complement strand
TTTCCCTGGGCATTGAGGCCGCCTTCGTAACAAATTCCGATGCTGTGAGCGTTGTAGTTCTTAGCATGGGCCCCAACTCTATCAACGGGGCGGGTAGTTTTTATACTGCCATCCCGGCGGATGTAGTAATGATACCCGGTGCCGTTGAAGCCTCTCAGGCGGTGGCTCCGCTCCAGATCGCGCTCGGTAAAGGGCTTGTCGGTACGAGTGCCGCTGCAGTGTATTACTATCAGGTTTATCTCTCTCATACACTACACGGAACTTTGAGCTCGCTCCTTGCAGGCGGGCACCAGGCATTGCTGCTTCAGGGCGTCGCTAAGGTGGGCGTTTAGAGTGATGATTTCCTGGTACATCTGCCGTACTTTCTCTGATAGCTCGAAGTAGTCGGTCTCAAAACGGGTTACCTGCTCCATCAGGTAGTCGAACTGGTTCTTTACCAGATCGGTGAACTCTTGCATCTCCCTAGCGCTTTTCTTCTTGAAGATAGGGAGCACCAGGGTGATTACATTCAGTAATTGGTCGATTACTTTCATTGCTTTTGTGCTTAATTAATTAGTGGTGTTCTGCGATTAACCTACCTCGTTACCGCCGTTGGTTACTTTCACCGGAAGCTTAGGTACCTGGGTGTAGTCCAGCGTTTTTAGCATTTTGGTGAGTAACTTGCCCGGACGGAAGCTGATGCGCGCCTTTTTGATCATAGAGCTGTTGAATTCTTCCTTGGTTGCCGCCCCGGTGCTGCTAACCGCAATCTGGAAGGTACCGAAGTCGCCCAGACGGATGATCTCACTTTTACCAAGTGATGTCTCCATCGTAGTGAGCAGAGCTTTTAGTACGGCTGCCACGTCGGCCGGTGTAGCGGTACATCTACTGTCTACATCTTTACAGATAGCGTCGAAGTCCATATCGCCGTGACCTTGCGCCTGGGCATAATACTTTGCCGGTTCTGAACTTTTTGAAGGATTCTTTTTTGGAACTACAGAAAATCTTACTGCCATAATTGTTTGTTTTTTAAAGGATTAATAATTGTTTTTTGATTACTATACAAAGGTAGGGCATGCGTGTGCTGGCAGCACACGCATTGGGTTGCAATGGTAGTTATGTGGTGTTTTATAGGCTTTTCTTTGTTCTTTTCCCTTGACGGAAAAGAAACAAAAGGTCAAGGCTGCATTTTTTTTGCTAAAATCGAAAGGCCTGTAGCGGAAGGTGCTGAAACTCGCTTCGCTCAAACAACAGCCCCTTCTTCACGCTACAATCCTCCCGATTTCTTCACGCAAAAAAAAAGAGGCCGGTCTACGAGGCTCCTGAGCGGGCTGCGGTTGTGGGACGGGTAGCCGTTGCTTCGCTCGGCTGTCACTTCGTGACGAATCTTTTTTGGCTCGGCTTTGCCATCATTCCTTTGTTTGGCTTTGCCTTTTACTCGGCTTTGCCATCGTTCGTTGTAGCCTTTTTTATTGTTCGGATTACCCTTGCTTCGCTTGGTTATTCTGTGCAATAAGAAGATAATGTGATGCTTGTTATTATACTATGGGAACATAATGTTTGCAGAACATAATTCTTGCAGATCAAATTCAATGAAATTATTCTTTGAGAGAAAGTAAAGATGTACTATAGCCGGCAGATATAATTAGCCTGATGACACAATAGGCAGTAAATGCACGAAGTGCAAGCGAGTGAAGCAAAGCTAATCGTATCAACGAGCGATGGCGAAGCCGAGCAACCAGCAGGACTGGCCTCATGAATTTTGCGTTAAGAAATCAGGGGGTGAGGAGCGTTAAGAAGGGACTGCTGTTTGAGCGCAGCGAGTTTCAGTCCCTTTAGCTCAGCACTCCCTGATTTTAGTAAAATTCGTGCAGCCTTGATTTTTTATTTCTTTTGCATCAAGGCAAAAGAAAAGATTATAGTATTTCATTTAGGTTCCATCCCTGGATGTGTCTTATTCCGTTGCGTGATGGTAGCTTTATTTCATCCAATGACACAACGTATTTTTCATAGCTGTCATTGATGGCTTCCAATGCTCCATATTCACGTTCCACGGTTTTTTCATCCTCCAGCATGTAAGTGCACTGCAGGTAAATAACCCTATCGCCTTTAGTGCCCACAAAATCAACTTCTTTATCTTTTATTACTCCGGTGTAAACGGTATATCCAGAGCGAAGTAGTGCCAGGTAAACGGAGTTTTCCAATAGATACCCCAGACCGTAGGCAAAGCCTGGGTAGAGGTAATTCTTGAAGGCAAGGTCGTTGAGGTAGTATTTGCAATTCCCGGCCACCACGTCTTTTCCCTTGATATTATAACGCTCTGTTTTGTAGGTAAGAAAGGCTTCTTCTATGAAACCTATGTAATTGGAGATGGTGTCGTAGGTGGTTTTCCTTTTCTTTGAGGCGAAGAAGTTTACAATGTTGGTTATAGACAGCAGGTTGGAGGCGTTGTTTACCAGATAGATAAAGACGTCATCGAGCAGTTTTACGTCGCGAATGGTTTTTCGCTGCACAATGTCGCGCAACAGGATGGTGTCTTTTACGGATGCTACGTATTGTTTCTGTGACTCCTCTGTGGAGAGATTATATAATTCGGGCAGTCCTCCTTTTTTCAGAAAGTCGATGTATGAACTGCGGTCGGTGTTCTTTTCTTGTAACTGAGTGTACTCCTCAAAACTATATGGGAAGATATGAAACTCCACATACCTACCTGATAGCAAAGTGGCAAGCTCGCTGGACAGCATTTTTGAATTAGAACCGCTGATAAACAGTTCGCATTCCTCAACAAAATCTTGTGAATGTGAGTTTACAAAACGTTCCCACCCTTCAATATACTGTATTTCGTCCACAAATAGATAGACACGCCCATCAGGACTGATGGTGTTGCGGTATAGTCGATATATGCCTTCCAGATCATTATAATCGGTTATAAAATCGAATTCCAGATATTCTTTATTGAGATAGAGTATATTAGTGGGATTTACGCCATAAGAGGTGACTAGGCTTGCCGCTAGCTGGCGCAGAATGTAACTTTTACCGGAACGCCGTTGCCCTACGAGTACTTTTACCAGATTATTGCCAATAAAGCTACTGATTTTATCGGTGTAAGATTTTCGTTCCAGCCCTAAATTGTAACGATTCCCGTTCCAAAGGTTGTATTTCTTTAATGCCTCTAATTTTTCTTCCATACCTGAATGTTTTATGCAAATATAGTTTTTTTTCGAGTATAAAAGAATAAGCTGTCTTTTTTCTTTTCCCTTGACGGAAAAGAAACAAAAGGTCAAGGCTGCATTTTTTTTTTGCTAAAATCGAAAGGCTTGTAGCGGAAGGTGCTCTCCCGATTTCTTCACGCAAAAAAAAAGGGGCCGGTCTTTCGGGCTCTTGAGCAGGCTACGGTTGTGGAGCGTGTAGCCTTTGCTTTGCTTCGCTGGTAGCTTGTGGAGCGTGTAGCTTAGCGATGGCAAAGCCGAGCGGAAAAGAAAAATAGCACGAAGTGCAAGCGAGCGAAGCAAAGCTAATTGATCCAAAGCCGTAGCTCGCTCAGGAACCAGCAGGACTGGTCTCATGAATTTTGCGTTAAGAAATCAGGGGGTGAGGAGCGTTAAGAAGGGACTGCTGTTTGAGCGCAGCGAGTTTCAGTCCCTTTAGCTCAGCACTCCCTGATTTTAGTAAAATTCGTGCAGCCTTGATTTTTTGTTTCTTTTGCATCAAGGCAAAAGAAAAGGCAGTTGGTATAAAGCAAAAATAACAGGCATTTTGCTTGGAATTTCACCTTTTATTTTGTAAATTTACTTCAAAATAAAACAAACCTTTATGGAGGAAAATAAGAACGAATTCAGAGTGAAAGCCTATGGAAAAGCCGAACTGGCAATGTTGTATAATCCGCAAATGTGTACGAGGGAAGCACTGCGAACACTAACCAGATGGATGTTACGGAACGAAGAGCTGTACAGAGAACTGCTTGTGATAGGCTATAAGAAAACATGTAAAATATTTACACCAAAAGAAGTGTCCGTCATCACACACTACCTGGGAGAACCATAAAACTCCCGCCGGATGTTGAACGAACTCCGACCGGAGTTTGGGTAAAGTCCCGCCTGTTTTTTTTAAAAGCAGGCGGGACTTTTTTGAGTACCTAATCGGTTGATTATCAGTATTAATAGAGGCTGTTGTATAGCCTCCTGAAGCAATATTCCAGGGCTTGCGGCAAGAATTGAATGTTGCTGTTTTTCTTAATCATGAAACCGATTAGGGGGGAGGGGGGAGAAGGGGATGGTTTTTATAACTTTCTATTTTTTTTCTATATTATATTTCCTATAATAAGAAACACTTATTATTTTTTTTCAGGAAAGTTATAGAAATTGATCTATTCTCCCCCTCCCCCCCCCTCTGTTTTACATTTCAGGTTTGCTGTAATTTAACTCCTGCTGGATGGCATCGGGCTCTTTTTCAACTTCATCCTTGATGGATTGGTTTAGTATAACCTCTTCATAACTAATAACATGCAACTCGTATTTATAAATGTGCCCCTTTGCTGGTATGCGCTCGTAGCCTAAGCTACTCATTATTCTGCCTATCTTTGTCTTTCCCTTATTTTCGATGAGCAGACCAGTCCGGGTTTTAATCAGTCCGGCAATCTCGCCCGCGGTGAGATACAAAATCTTGTCTCCTGTGAGAGGCTTACGAATGTTAGTGGCGATGAACTCTTCTTCAATACTCTGTTGCATGAAGCTTTGATTGTGCTTGTTTACCTTCTTCGACTCTTCTCTGGTAAACCAGTACCGAAAATCCTCTACCATGAGCTTGTGCATTACGTGGGCATAGAGCTGTTCGTAATCCACAGCACTATCATTGTCAAAACTCAGTGCCTCGAAGCAGAGAAAACGGCGGTTACCGGTTCCATCCGTCAGGATATCCTTAATATTCGTGGTGGCAAAAAACGAGGCTATGCGTTTACGCAACTTCATGATGCGGTCATACGGCAGGCGAATGTTTATCGTGGCACGGGTGATGAGGGCCTTGTACTGGTTCAGCTCGCGCCCGCTCAGCGCCTCAATCTCCTCGGTGTTGATAAGCAGGCTCTGAAACACCTTGGTCATGTCGTCCTTGCTCTCAGTGTTGATTTTGTCCTCGCAATAGTACTCACGTAGTACAGGCGGCAGTATGCTACGCGCAAAGGTGGTTTTACCCTGACTCTGCATGCCTTCGAGGATTACCACGGTGTGATTCTGCACATCGGGCTTCACCACTGCTGCTACCATGGCACAAATCCATTTCTCGAAACAGTATAGCCAGTGATCCTGACGGGTGGTTCTTACCCGCGAGGCAAACTCTCTGATGTTGTCCTTACCGTTCCAGGCAGGCAGGTTGAGGAAATATTCCTTCAGCGGGTTGTACGACGGGCTGAAGTCGGAATTGAGGATGGAGTAGAGCTGTTCTGACGAACATTCCGATCCATGCTCGGAGAGCTCTACCCAGAGTGAGTTCTTGATACGGTCGTCCACCGCCTCAAATACGGCATTGTTCTCCAGCGGACGATACTCCAGTACTCCCTTGATTTCGTTGAACCGGAATTCATACCTCTCCTTGAGGTGACACTGTGCAAAGAGTACACGGATGGCCTGACGGGAGAGCGGATGTGTGCCGTGATTTTCTGTATTGCCATAAGCACTGCCTATCACGGTCTCCAGTTCCTGAGTAGCGATGTCGCCGTAACTGCCCGCCATCAGGTTGAAGAGAGCATCTTCGGGTATTCCTGCCTCGTTGCACTTGCATGCCAGCGTAAACAGGAAGTTGTTGCGATTGCCGGGCTCGTAGTTCTTGCTCCGTTTGGCCTGCATCTGGAGTACCCGAAACAGCATGCTGCACGATTTCTTTGTCAGCTCACTTTTTCTATTGTTCCTCTCTGCCGGAAAATCTCCTGCACGGGTCTTTCCTGTTCCACGGGTGCCGTTGGTTCTTTTTCCGCTGTGTGCCTCCGCCCCGGGAGCAGAGGCGGAGAGGGGGAAGGGTACGGAGTCCGGGTTGTAATAAGCTTCCGGATCATGACACAGGTAGGTGATGCGCGGCAGGTCGCTGCCCGAGGTGTCTATCTTTACGCCTATCAGTGCTTCGTAATAGGGCACCAGTGAGCGGAATAGCCGTAAGTGATACTCGTTTATCACTGCTGTTATCTCCTGCTGCGTGAGTCCTGCAGCATCATCCATTACCAGCGGTTCGCCTCGCACGATGATCTTTACTCCCCGCTTGGGACTGGCATAGCGCACATGGGTATGCTTGTCCGCTTCAATTTTACGGCATATCTCATCGAACTGTTTCGGCTTCACGCCGTCAACATCCAGCACGATACGAGATGCATACTCACTGATGCAGTCCGCCTTTCTCCTTCCCAGGAACGTGCCGGCGGGAGTGCAGCCCGGCAGCGTGCCCTTCAGGCGGTTGGCCCCTTCGGTATCGCCTGCATCGCTCAGCTGCCTTATCTGCGCTGTTTTTTCTTTGTGTTTGTCACTTCTGATCTCTGCCACGGCCTCTTCCATGGTGATCTGGGATACAATTTTTGAGTGGTTGATGATGTAACTCATCTTGCTCGTATTTTCCATACTTTTCTATTGTGCTTTTTATAGTTTTTTAAAAGCTGTTTTGTTTATTTGTGTGTTGCCGGACAACGTTTGCAAAGTAACATTCTTTGTTTTTGATAAAAAACGGCATTTTTGATTATTTTCTAACACGCTTATTTTCATAGTTTAAATTGGTCTTTGCTTTCTTAATTCCTTCATAAATGGCGGTGTGTTTAAGGTTTTCTTTCTTTCCATTCGCCCTTTTTACATTGATAATACATGCTAGTATGAGTCCGAAGTGATATGAGTCGCTTCCATTGTTATGAGTTATTAACCCTTTGTGAATCAGTTCTGCTAAGTGCTCGCCAAGCCTGTCGTTTGTACCGTGCCAGGTAATACATCCCAACTCCTTTTCAATGTACTTTCTTACTTTTGTTATTTTCTCGTGAAATTGATTTGCATTGAGCCTGTTTTTCTTTTTACTTTTTTTATTCATGGGTTTTTAATAAATTTCAAAAGACAAATTTGTTGTTTTTTATGTTCTTTTGGGTCAAGCCAAAAGAACCAAAAGGTCAAGGCTGCACGAATTTTACTAAAATCAGGGGATGCTGAGCTAAAGAAAAAGAACTCGCTTTGCTCAAACAGCTTTTTCTTTTTAACGCTCCACTCTTTCATCCCGTTTAACGCTGCAAATATGAGGCCAATCCTTTTTATCTGTCAAGCAAAAGGCTAAGCCAGCTGAGCGAAGCAACTGCTACTCCGTTTCAAAACCGCAACCCACCCCAAAACCCACCGTCACGAAGTGACAAGCGAGCGAAGCAAAGCTAATTGGTCCAAAACCCACCAGCGATGGCGCAGCCAAGTGAACCAGAAAGACCGGCCTCATGAATTTTACGTTAAGAAATTGGGGGTTGAGGAGCGTTAAGAAGGGGCTGCTGTTTGAGCGCAGCGAGTTTTAGCCCCTTTAGCTCAGCATCCCCCGATTTTAGTAAAATTCGTGCAGCCTTGATTTTTTGTTTCTTTTGCATCAAGGCAAAAGAAAAGGTATTTGTATTAAGGCAAAAGAAAAAGCATTTGCACTCAACTAAATTCCTCCCCCCCAAAAAAAAGTAATAAAAAAACCAATCGTTGCATAACTAAATTTGCAACGATTGGTTTTAAAGCATATTTTCCTGAGGAATAATCCCCGGAATTAAGAAAAAATTAAGTTATTATTGCTTGTACATAAATGGAGATTCCATATACATATACGAGCCATACATTGTTTGTGAAGACAAAGTAGAAGAGGTAAACACATACATATAGAAAGAGTTTACTTCGTATCCCGACCATGAACCGTTGTCATTGAAGAGAATTACTCCGTCTTCGGATGTGGGAGATACTTCGTATTCCGCAGAAGTGTCCCATGTAAGATATCCACTTGCTTCGCCAAGGCAGAGGTAGATAGGGTATGACACTTGTGTAGTGGTGTAAGTACCTGTTTGCTGCCCTGCCTGCATAACGAGACTGCCATTTCTGTAGATAAACTTAACACTGAAAAATCCGGCAATAGTTCCGGTCAGAGTGTTGTCCTCATTGGCAGTAAGAACTGCTGTGGCGCTAGTGAGTTTGCCACTGCTGTTGTATCCGTATAATTTCCATGTACCTGCATAGTCCTGAATAGAAGCCTGATCTACACTAATAGAATCTTTTATTCCGCCAACAGTATACCTCAGAAATCCCGAACGTGGTGCTCCGGTAGTATTCTCTGCTGCTGTAATTTTTAAGCTGTCTCCTTCAACGGAGTAGCTAATCCAGGTTACTGACGGATCAAACGAGATGGTTCCATTGGATTTGAATTTGATGGTTGCCGATGAAGGCGTGTCTGTTGTAAACACAATGTTGTTTGTGTCTTTTGTAATGGCCAGCCCATATTGCGAAACCGGAACAATGACTGATTTACCTCCGGAAGTAATGGTTACATGGGTGAAACGGCCTGTGACACTTAAATTGTGGTCTGCAGAAATCTTCACTGTATTGCCGGATACCGAAACACTGAGCCAGCTGTCTTTTGCTACAGCTTCCACCGTACTGTTTGTTGTTACAACAATAGAACCTTCACCACCTTTTGCCGGTAAGTCGGTTGTGGATGTTGAAGTGATAGCCAATTTGTCACTGATAACTTCTATTCCATCATCACTGCTACACGCCTGAAACATAAGGGCGCATGCAAAAGTTATTAACAATATATTTATTATTTTCTTCATACGATTATTCATTTATTGAACTTTTACTGCTTTGGTAACAAATGGGAATTTATAATTGCCACCGGTATACTTGCCAATACGATTGCCTGCCGAATCGAACAGATACAGAAGATAAGAATTTACTGTATACGATGACCAACGACCATTGTTGGCAAAAGTAAGGGTTAACGGATCTTTGGAAGTTATGGTTGATTCCATGCCGATGTTATCACTCCAGGTCAGATATCCGGCATTGGCATCCCACGGACAAAGTTTAACAGTATATTCACCAAAAATTCCTAAATCCTGAGTTAATACAGATACTTTGTCATCAGTAGAACTGTAATTGGCAACAAACGGGTAAGGCAACTGAGTACTTTTTACTGTGAATGACTGTCCGGGTACATTCTGAGCTACATTAGCAGTGTAAATTGTACCATTAATAGTGATATTCCATGTTCCGATGTATTTTTTGTATTCGGGAGAAATATAAATTTTGAAAGAACCTTTTGTTCCGTCTGTAGCTGTTCCCACAAATGTAGTATCAACATTGTTCCAACTAAGCGAATTGAACGTATGCCCTGCAATATCGGCCGGTGTGTTGAACTCAATTCCCTTTGTATTGCAGATATAGCTATTGGTTGATGAGGAGCCTCCGGAAGAAATCTCCAACGTGTGATATTGTGTGAAAGATAGTTTGGTTTCTTTACTACCTATTGTACCCACATATTCAGGATATATATTCTCGTTTTGAATGTTCACAATACTGTCCAGGTACGATTTCCATTCTGTTTTTTCGGGCATGGGAGTCATAACCATTTTGTTTCCCCATTTTTTGCCTTTCAGAACAACCGAATCTGCCGATGCACTCATTATTACAAATTCATAATCTCCCTGATATCCATCGAGTGAACTGCTGGATGGAGTGCCAAAGAAATGCATTACCGGGTTAAATGTATCAAACGTGAGCACCGGTCCCTGATTACTGATAAGGTCGTAGCCCGAACGGTAAATGGTATCTGTTTCAGTAATTTCGGAAGCTACATTGGCTTTCCCGTCAGCGAATGAAACAAGCATATTGTATCCGCCATAGGCATAGTCGGCCCCAGCGTAATAACGTAGTCGCCAACCGTTTTTGGGAGACTGCAATATTTTACTATAGTTTGCCAGGGCTTCGGACATTCTCTCTGAAGCTGATTTGTTGAAAACTTCTTTTTCATCGTCAACGCATGATTGAAATCCAAACGCGACAAATAAAAGTAGTATGCAATATATTATTTTTTTCATATTCATTTTATTTTAAAGATTCCAAATCAAGATATTTTATTTCGCTTTGCCTTCTCTGAACAACATCACGCAAATCGTCAAGATCAATATTCCATGAATCTTTCATATATGTTTTCACTATTGCAAATTTTCTCAGAATTGTAGTGGCTCCGTCGGTACCTGCATTATCTAGTATAGCTTGCCATTGCGCTTTTGAGCTGGTTATGTAAACGGAAAGATTCTCTACAAAATCTTCATTAGGCTCACTTTGTGCGTAAGGAGTTACAAAACCACTCTGGTTGGCTTCCTCATCGGAAGATAAATACCAGTCGTCGCCTACATAAGAAGCCTCTGATATTAGTTTAAATCCGGCATCATAAGGCTTTTTCTGGTTCAGAATATGCCCAAACTCGTGATGCATAGTTTTGAAATAATATGTATTAAGAGTTGCAGGGCTATCAATCCAGCTTTGAGTAAGACTGTTAACAACGTAAAGTGTAATCTTTAGCCCTCCTTCAGCAGTGCCCAACACAATTGTTCCATTTGAATTGTGTGCCGGTGAACCGATGAGGTGAATAATTCGTGGAACGTATGTTTTGGTGAAGCTAATGCCTGCCACTTCATCATAAGATTCAAGCCAGAGGTATTTGATAAGAATAGCCAGTTTGGCTGCTTTGGCTGAGTCGGCCGGCACAAGGGTATATTCCATATTCGATTCTATATCCTCCATTTTATATTTGAAATCAATATTATACGGATATGTATAATTCTCCTGCAGCCATTGTTCCAGTGCATCTCTTTTGGGAGCTGTAGTATCAAAAATACTTGTTGGGTCTAATTTATCATCCGACTGGCAAGCTGTGAAAGATAGCGTTGCTGCCAGGACCAGCATTATATATATTAATTTTTTTATCATAATGAGTTGTGTTAGATTATTTGTTTCTTGGGTTTGCTGTTAAACCGGCTGTTATAACATCCAGAGGAAGCTGGATGGCACGACGGGGATCGTTCACTGTAAGTGAATCTGTAACGGTTCCGGTTTTCATGGTTTTAGAACTCATTTCGCGTCTGTAAATTACAATGCCATAACGTTTAATATCCTGCCAGCGCAATCCTTCGTGAAGAGTAAGCAATCTGCGCAACTGAAGAATGCATTGCAGCAGTGGTTCTTGTGTTTCCAGATCAATGGAAAAATCGGCATTCAGCTTTTTCTTTACTGTTGGTACGGTTGCTGTATAGTAATTTATGCCGCTGTAGAAACTTTTTATGTTTTCCAAAGTAATGCCTGGACTGGAAGAAAAGGCTTTTAGCAATGTGTTGATATCTGCCACGGCTTTATCATATTTCTGTTGAAGAGCGTAAGCTTCGGCACGGCAAAGTAATGTTTCTTCTGCATTGAATACAGAGTATACAGAGTGTGCATAGCCAATGCCACTGGAACGATCGGTATATTCAAAGTAGTAACCAATTTTACGAACCATGACTCTAGCTACAGTCGAATTGCTGAATACACTATAGTAAAGCTTTGATTTATTTGAACCCCATGGCCCTGTTGCTCCTGTAGTCTCTGTATTGGCTATATATGTGCCATGGCCATATTTATTTCCTGCTACAAACGGACCTCCTATAACTCCCCAAAGAGAATTAACGCTTTGCAATAGGAAATTTGCCTGAACATCCGAACTAACGTATGCATTTGGGCGGATCTGTCCGTTCTCAGACAATTGATTCCATGAATACCAGTCTCTTAATACTGCAGAAGGAACTTCACCCAACGCTTTCGTTGCATAGGTTTCTGCTTTATCATATTTACGATAGTAAAGATTGAACCGTGCTGCAAATGCGTATGCGGCTTTCAGGTTAAAGTGATAAGACGGAACTGTGTAAATTACATTCTTGAGCAAAGGCAATGCTGCTTCAATGTCGGCATTTATTTTTTTATACAACTCAGCCAGTGTGCCTCGTTCGTACTTTGGATCAACTGTTGTTTCGGGTTCTGTGGGGTATGGAAGTCCCATTTTACTGCCTGCTGTTAATTCCGAATAGGAGTCACAAAAAATATTTGCCAGCACAAATTCTGCGTAAGCTCTGCACAATAAAGCTTCTGCCTTTTGTGTTTTTAAGGATTCCTCTCCAAGCTTATTTATGGCTTGAAGTGCAATGTTTACAGTGTTTACAGCCGAGTAGTATTTTTCCCAAAGATTCTGTGGCGATTCATTTTGGCTGACATCTGTTATATCGTCCCATTGATAAGCTTCTGTTTGAAAACGATCATAAGCTGTATACAGGTTGGCCTGATCGTCAGTATTATCGGATGCCATTTCAAACAGATAACTTGGATTTGCTGAGGGGTAAGCAGATGTTAACAACTCAGAAACTTTTTCTTTAGAGTCTATTTCTGTTCTGTTGTCGGGCAAGGTATCAAGATAATCATCACATGATGAAGCAACTCCCAAAACTGCAACCAACGATGAGTATAATATATATTTTCTTATTTTCATATGATTAATCATTTTATAAACCTAATTTAATAGTAAATGTAAATTGCTTTGGCACAGGTGCTGCAACACCACCTGAACGGAAGAACTCAGGGTCTTGTCCGTTTAGCTTGGAATCTGCATAGATCAGGAATAGGTTAGTGGCCTGTAACTTCAGGGATGCATTTGTGAACTTGCTCCTTTTTAACCAGCTTTTGGGAAGGTCGTAGGCCAGTGATACCTCTTTCATTCTGATAAAATCGCCTTTGGCAATACGTATATCTGAATAGTTATAGGCGTTATATCCGTAACTCAGTGCAGAATTGTCTTTTAGCTGTCTGTCGCTTAAAATTGTAGGTATATTGGTGTATTGCTCATCTCCGGGTATTTCCCAACGATTCTTAAACTCTTTTGTCATGGAGCTAAGATCGCTATATGCTGCACTAAATACTGGGTCGAGACGAATTACATTTCCATAAGAGTAAGTGATAAACAGATTCAATTTAAAATTTTTATATGTGAAGATATTGCCCAGACTACCATTGACTGTAGGTTCTGTTGGACCTTCGTATTTTAAATATGAAATGTTATCGCGTTCCTGAAAGTTTATGTCCCAGGAAGTTGTTGTTCCTTTTTCTGTAAGGAGAGTAGGAAAGCCTTGGTCTGTTAATCCTTTAAATGGGATAGAGAAAAGACCTCGTACGGGGTATCCTTCCTGTGCAAACCCATTTCCCTGAACCATATCTATAACTCTGGCCTGAGATTTAAGGTTAGTAATCTTATTGGTAGAATGAGAGTAGATAAAACTTGATGACCATTTGAAGTCCTTTGTTACAATATTCTTTGTAGAAATACTGAGTTCCTCACCACTTGAATGCATAGAAGCTATATTGGCAAACTTAAGGATGGTACCTCCAACCCCTTCTGTAGCTGTAGGGCCTATCAAATCATAGTTGTTACGTTTATACCAGTCGAAAGCTACACTGATGCGTTCATTTAAAAATCCGGCATCAAGACCGATGTTTAATTCGTGTTTCTTTTCGTAAGTTAACTCGCTATTCTCGAGTTGGTTAACATATAATCCGGATTCTTTTACACTTGAAAAAGGACGATATGTGTTGTAGGCTTTTATTATAGCTGTAGAATTTGCATAATCCTGTGGACCGCGATCTGCAGTAAGGCTATATGAAGCTTTTAGTGATAAATGGGAAAGGGTAGGTCTTACCTTTTCGAAGAAATTTTCTTCGTCTACATTCCATGAAGTTGCAATATTCCATGTTGGTAACCAGCGTGAAGAGCGCGACCGGCCTAATTTGTTTGTTCCTTCATAACGGTATGTACCGTTTAATATGTATTTACCTTTGTACGAATAGGTACCATTACCAAAAAATGCAGCACTTCTTACTTTAGTGTGATTTAGAGAGTAATAGTCGTTACTGTCTTCAATGCCTTTTTTAAAGAACTGGTATACATAGAAAGGAATTTCACCCTTGGAATATTGCATACCCCATCCGTTAAAGAAGCTTTTTTGACGATCTGTGCTGTTGGTTTCCATACCTCCAAACAAGTTAACAATATGTATCTTGTTGAATGTATGATTCCAGTTGGCAGTGGTACGAAAATCGTAACCATTCATGCGATTGTCCGTACGTTTGTAGATACCACCGTTAGGCAAAATGGAAATAGGTAATGCATACGGATTGTCAGGGTCGGTGTATAACAAAGAGTTTTCATCACGAATGGTGCTTGTTCCCATTGCTCTGTATGCTGAAGCCTGGTTTGAATTGTCGAGTATATTGTATTCCTGTGAAGAACCTGAATACTTTACTGCTCCCAACATGCTGATTTCTAACTCAGGGATTACTTTCCACCTAACTTCTCCTTGAAATCTCATATCGGACACATTAAGATCAATGTAATTTGTCTCCAGTTCATGAAGTATATTGAAAGGAGCATATTTGCTTGTGTAGTAGACAGAAGAATCGAGTGTTCGTGATGAATTCAACGCATACGAGTACGGGTTGATATCAAAATCGCGTTTTACTTTTCCTGATACCACATCAACATCCTGACTTAATGTGCCGGGAGCTTTTTGCTTGCGGTAAGAAGCGTTGGCTATCATATTAACAGACAGGTTGTCAAATAAGTGATACGTGGCATTTAAATTTGCCGTGTAGCGCTTTACTTCACTTTGTTTATACCATCCCGGATCTGTCATTGCACTTATTGATGCATAGTAGCTTGCTTTTTCTGTACCGGTGGATACACTGACTGAGTGGTTTTGCATTACATTGGAACTGAATAGCTCATTAAACCAGTTCGTGTTTCTCATTTCTGCACTTTTTAGATAAGCATTCTGACTTTCCTGATTGTTAGTTAGCATGAATTGCCCTGTTGCAGGATCTATTGTATTCATTAACTCATACATTTTTCCATAAACACCACTGTTTGAATAGTTGGCAACTTCTGCGTAATTGAGCCAGCCTTTAGATTTCATCTCCTTATAGATGCCCATCTGATCCTGAGAATTCATAATGTTGAAGTCGTTATAACTTGGTACAAGCCTGGAGGTAAACTCACCGGTATAGCTGAAATGACTTTGTCCGGCCTTTCCTTTTTTGGTGGTAACTACAATTACACCTGCCATGGCTCTTGCACCGTAAATTGAGGTAGCACTACCATCTTTCAGGATCTGAAAGCTCTCTATATCATCAGAGTTAAGTCCGGCAATAGCCGACCCAATTAGTGTTTCTGCATTTCCGGAAGAAAGATCGTCTGAACTGATTTCTGTTACATCTTCCACAATCACTCCGTCAACTACCCATAGTGGTTTTGAACTACCATAGATTGAAGTAGCTCCCCGGACACGAATTTTTGGGGCTGCACCAAATGTACCTGAAACATTCTGAACAGATACACCGGCAGAGCGCCCTTCCAGTGAACGGCTTATATCCGGAATACCATTTAGCATTGTTTCACCGGCATTGAGCTTATCTGTAGCTCCGGTGAATAATCGCTTATCCATTCTTGACATACCAGTAACTACTACTCCTTCCAGATTCTGGCTGGTGCTTTTTAAGGTTATTTTCATTCCGTTTTGTGCTTTAACCTCTTGTTTCTCATAACCTATAAAGGTTATAACTAATGTTTTACCTGCAGAGGTTTTTACTGAGAAATTTCCATCAAGATCACTTGTCGTGCCTGTTTTTGTTCCTTTTACAAATATTGATGCTCCGATAACCGGTTCTCCGGTTTCGTCAGAAATACTACCCTTAATAGTATTCGACTGGGCAAAAGCAACAATACTTAGTAATAAACTAAATAATGTAAATACGATTTTTTTCATACGCAAGACTCTTTTTACCATTAATAATATAGAAAATATTTATTGTGTTTTATAAGGAGTTTTGTAGTTGCTATTTTGCTTTTTTTATATGAGATAAATTAATATTTGTATATAAAAACATTTTTTATAAATTGCAGACTACAAATATGTGTACTATTTATTTTAAAACAATATTTTCTATATGTAAAAATAGTATTATTCAACACTATTTAGTATATTTTATATTAATATATACATTTTATTTTATTTTTTTAATTAGATAGCTGATTAAGCTTATCTGTAATTACTGTATTTCTGTAATGCTTGCTATATCATAAATATGCTAAAAACAAATATTTGCTGACTTATTTATCTTTTATAGGATTATTTTAATATATAAAACTCTTTATTAGCTTAATAATATGATTAATATAATACCAAATACTACACTGCATTTTTATTATCACATTATTTCTATTTTAGATTTATTATTTAATATTATTTAATAAATTATTCTGGTTATAAAGTGTGTAATTGCAAATTATGATATGTGTATAATTAAATATTATCTTTTGTTTGTATTATATATTTTGTATTCATTCCTGAAAAATAAAAAAAATGTTATTTTGATTTTTTTATATGCTCTTTTGTGTACTTATGATATGTTTTCATGGCTTGTAAAAATATAAAAATCTATATTTGTGTGTTATTTTGATATTGAATATGTTTTTTATATTGATTGCAACTCTCTTTTTTTGCCTTGATGCAAATACCTTTTCTTTTTGCTTGATCAAAAAGAAACAAAAAATCAAGGCTGCACGAATTTTACTAAAATCAGGGAGCGTGGAGCTAAAGAGGCTGAAATTCGCTTCGCTCAGACAACAGCCTCTTCTTAACGTCCACACTCCCTGATTTCTTAACGCAAAATTCATGAGGCCGGTCCTGGGTTGCTCGGCTTCGCCATCGCTGGTGGGAGAGTTGGCCGTTGCTTCACTTGGCTTTTTGGTTGGGCTTGGCTTTGCCATTGCTGGGTTATTTAGTAAATCTGATTACTTTTTTTATAGTGCACAGTTTATAGTCTCTGATTTTATATTCTTTTTTAGGTGTTGTAAATCAGTTTGTTGCGTGTAGGAATAAAAATGCCAGGATAATGTAATTGTATGAAAAAAAGATCGCTATTGCTCTGAACATACTATATATAACTGAAATAAAAATTGATTATGAAAAAAAAAATATTATTTATCTGCTTCCTTCTGGCTCTTTTGCAGGGTAGAGTGAATGCACAGACTACAAATGATACAACTACGGTGCATACAGCCAATGGATGGTATGTAGGAGCATCGGGAGGTGTGCCGTTTGGAGTAAGTACGTTCAGCTCTTTCGGGGCAGATAAAACTCGTTTTGGATGGCTGGCAGGTGCCTTTGGAGGTTATCGCTTTAACCCTATATTATCTTTAGAGCTTTTTGTAAAAGCAGGACAAACCACACTTGCAGTACGCGAAAACGATGTAAATGCCAATTATTGGCTGGGAAACGACATAGTTCGCTACTACGCTCCCGTTATTGATATGGAAGGTTGGGATTACACTAACCTGAAAAGCAAAGTTAGTTTACAACAATATGGTTTGCAAGGAGCTCACTTTTCCAAACGTTATACAAATAGACGACCGCGCATTTAGTCGTTGTAGGCAGCTGTTTACAATTTCATTCCCTAAAGCAAACAGATTAGGAGATTACATATTCTCAGGTTGTAACTGGTTATCTACCATTATGTTAACCGTGAAGGGACCTATAGAATGTATTGATACCAAAAACGAACCCTTTAGCAGAGATATAAGTACATTCTCTGATACGGATGGGATTATGTTGGATTACCACACCAACATGGCAAACTACTACTATGGTATAAGAACAATTGTAATACATGAAGATAAAATGTATGGCCGGTCAATCCTTAGTCCGCGAGTGACTGATTATAGGCATTATATAGGCGCCACTGCTCGACGGGATTTTAAAGCGTGTAGCTGTTGCTACATTGGTTTTGGAATAGTAGTCGCACGAAATTTAGCCAAGCGAAGCAAAGCTAATGAGCGATGGTGCAGCCGAGTGGAAAACAAGGACTGGCCTCATGAATTTTGCGTTAAGAAATAAGGGAGTGTGGAGCGTTAAAAAGAAAAAGCTGTTTGAGCGCAGCGAGTTCTTTTTCTTTAGCTCTACATTCCCTTATTTTAGTAAAATTTGTGCAGCCTTGATTTTTTGTTTCTTTTGCATCAAGGCAAAAGAAAAGGACAGTTGCAATCAAGGCAAAAGAAAAGGCATTTTAAGCAAAAAGCATACTACCTATTCGAAGTATCCCACTTGTAACTCTCAAGACAAGAGATTGTCAAAGTCTGATTACCAGTCTGAATACGGAAATCACCTTTCTCCATAATCCACTTACCATCATACCCAACAAAAGCCAGATCAGAAGCCTTTACCTTGAAAGAAACCGTTTTAGTCTCACCAGGTTGCAGATCAACCTTATCGAAAGCACGCAAGCGACGGATATCAGGAGTAAGAGAAGCTACCAGGTCACTGCTGAACAACAGCACGCTTTCTTTACCCGCATGTTTACCGGTATTTGTAACATCAACACTGAAAGTCAGCACATCATCGGCAGTAAAAGCAGATTTATCTGCCTTCAGGTTACTATAACTAAATGTTGTGTAGCTCAAACCATATCCGAAAGGCCATTGAACAGACATCACCGCATCGTAATTGTAAGCACCTTCCATTTTATCAAGGTCCTCACAAGGCTTATAGTCATACGTAAACAACGAATTTATCTCCTTTGGATAAGTATAAGGCATCTTTCCGCTGAAATTAACATCACCTGTAAGCAGGTTTGCCAAAGCATCGGCACCATAGTTACCCGGTAGCATGATATTTACCACAGCTTTTGTGAGAGGTTCAATCTCGTTAATGATACGTGGACGACCTTCGTTCAGGATGAGAATAACCGGTTTTCCTGTGTTGGCAAGCGCCTTAACGAGGTCAAGCTGATTCTTTGAAAGAGTGAGATTGGTGAGATTTCCCGGAGTTTCGCAATACGAATTTTCGCCTATGCAGGCAATGATATAATCGGCATTGGCAGCACTGGCCACAGCCTTATCAATTTCGGGAGCATTTTCTTCCCAGTAGAGACCACCCTGTTTGTAAGTAACACCCGGTTCGTAGATAACCTGATCCTTACCAAACTTGCTGCTGAGCGCTTCGAGGATGGTGTTGTACTGAGTGGCACAAATCTCTGCCTTGTCACCCTGCCAGGAGTACGACCAGCCTCCGTTGAGCGTACGCATGGAGTTGGCATTTGGTCCGGTTATCAGTAATTTTTTTCCAGTACTCAAAGGTAAAATGTGATCCGTGTTCTTTAGTAAAACAAGCGATTCCTGTGCAGCCTGCAAAGCAGCATCAGCATGTTCCTTGCATCCGAACAAAGGAAAATCTTTATTGTTATAAACAGGTTTTTCGAACAGTCCCAAGCGATACTTCATGCGCAGTACGCGGCGTACGGCATCGTCAATGCGGGTCATAGGAACTTCGTTTTCCTGTACCAGTTCTTTGAGGTAAGTACAGAAACTCCATTCGTAAGGTACCATGGACATATCAATTCCGGCATTGATAGCCAGTTTGATGGCCTCTTTTTTGCTGGATGCAATCTTATCACGAGAATAAAGGTTATTGATATCGGCCCAGTCGGTTACAATCATCCCGTCCCATTGAAGATCTTCCTTCAGCCATTTGGTGAGCAGTTCGTAGTTGGCATGGAAAGGGAGACCGTTGTTACTTGCCGAATTGACCATGACAGACAGTGCACCTGCCTTGATACCTTCGAGGAAAGGAGCGAAGTGTTTCTCGCGCATGTCCTGCAGAGTGATGGACGATGGTGTGCGGTCTTTTCCCGAAACAGGAACACCATAACCCATGTAGTGCTTTAAGCAGGCAGCAACGTGGTTGTTATCAATGCGGTTTGGATCTTCTCCCTGGAAACCTAAAATTGATTCGCGCCCCATTTGGGCGTTCACATAACAATCTTCTCCGTAATTCTCCCACATACGCGGCCAGCGGGCATCTCGTCCGAGGTCGAGAACAGGAGCGTAAGTCCAAGGAATACTTCCAGCTTTGGTTTCGTAGGCAGAGATACGTGAGCCTTCGCGTACAAGCGAACGGTTGAAGGTAGCTGCCATGTTGATACCTTGCGGGAAGAAGGTACCGCCCTGAGTATAAGTAGTGCCATGAATCTGGTCAACACCATAGATGCAGGGGATACCAATTACTTTCATCGATTTATCCTGTATTTTCCGGATAATAGCTTCCCAGCCCTCTTTGGTTTGTGCCAGACTGTTTGGTACATTCAGGATAGAACCAACCTTATACTTGCTGATTACAGAATCGAGTAAAGCTTCATCAATCTGGAATCCTTTTTTGTTCTCTATCTCCATGATGTCCATGTAGATTTTCATCATGACATCTTTGCCAGGCATGCCTTTGGATAAGTCGAACTTTTTCTCCAGGTTATATTTCTTCAGTATCTTTTTTAAATCGTCCACTTTGGGATTCTGCTGATTCATTCCCTCGAACGGATTAGTCCGTTTTGCCAGAATATCGATAGTCAGCTCGGTCATCTGCCCGATTTTCTCCTCGAGAGTCATTTTCTTTAGCAGCGTTTCTATTTGCTGCTCAATCTTTGGATCCCGCGGTATGGCAGGTTTAACAGTTTGTGCCGAAGCAGTGAGGATACTCCCGGCAGCAAGCAGTGAAAAGAGAATTTTTTTCATGATATTTATATTTATAGATTATCTGAATAATAAAGGGGTAAATTCAGTAAGATAGATGCGCCAGTTTTTCCATATATGTCCTTCGCCTGTTTCGTAGTAAGTATACTTGTATCCTTTTTCGTCGAGCAACTTGCGATAATCTTCGTTGGCCTTATATAGAAAGTCGGCTTTACCAATGCCAATCCAGTAAAGAGCCGGTTTTTTGGAGAACTGAACTTTCAGCTTGCCTTCGAGATCCTTGTAGACAGGTGAAGTTACATCCTTGTTTGGAATGATGGCTGCAGAGAACAGACCTACATAATTGAACAAGTCGGGGTATTGTTTGGAGATATGCATGGAGTGGAAACCACCCATTGAAAGACCTGCAATGGCACGACCCGATTTGCTTTTAATGGTGCGATAGTTGTTATCGACGAATTTTACCACATCGGGGAATGCACTCTCGAAAGAACCTTCCATGGTTTTAGGTAATTGAAAGGTAGGAGTAACCATGCCGAGTGAAGATTCTCCCGGGGCTGCTTCCTGAGCGGCATTGCCGTTGGTCATGACTACAATCATGGGTTTTGCTTTACCTTTTGCAATGAGATTATCAAGAATCTGTGCGGTACGTCCCAAAGAAATCCATGCTTCTTCGTCACCGCCCATACCATGCAACAGGTAGAAAACAGGATAACGCTTTCCACTGGTTTCGTATCCGGCAGGAGTATAGACAGTCATTCGACGCTCCATGCCCAGTGTGGGACTATTGTACCAGATGCGGGACACGGTTCCGTGAGGAACTTTGTTTACTTTATATAAATCGGCACGGTCGCCACCTATGATAAATACATTAGTAAGTGTAGCCACATCACGGATGAGATAAACATTGCCGGGGTCGGTAGTCTTCAGTCCGTCTACAATAAACGAATAGCCGTAAAGTTCCGGTTTCAACGGATTAGTTGTGTATTCCCAGATTCCATCTTTACCTTCGGTTAAATCGACAACTCCCGGACCATCTGTTTCTCCGAAGGGAGTGTTGAATTTCTGTGTAGGAAGAAAATCTCCCGTAATCTGTACCTTTACAGCTTTGGGTGCCTTCAGACGGAAGGTAACAGTGTTGTTGTCGTGAATCTCGGGAGAGACAACCGGTGCTCCTCCCCAAAGGGCTTGTTGCGCAAAAGTCATTACGCACATCAGTAGTCCTGCAGCTAAAATTGTTAATCTTTTCATAGTACTATATTTAATTGCTTGATGAATTAATATCTTCCTGTTCTTTTGCGAAATCGGATGCATTCATTCCCCAGAAGGCTTTGAAGCATTTACTGAAATAGTGTGGATCGCTGAAACCAACCATATAGGCAACTTCCGCAATTGAATTCTCTTTTTCTTTTACCAGTGTGGCTGCTTTCTGCATTCGTACCTCTTTAATGTACAAGATAGGGGAAAGTCCCGTCAGAGATTTCAGCTTGTGGAAGAAGTTGCTGCGGCTCAGGTTGAAGCAGCTTACAAGATAATCCACGTTCAGCTCGGGATTACTTATCTGATCTTCCATAATGTCGGACAGCTTATCCAGAAAAGCCTTATCCTTGTTTGATAGCAAGGCGGTGATTTCTTTCGGTGTGGAATCAGATTCTGTTTTGTTATCGTTGTAAATTACATTATGACTGTAAAAAGCCTGTAGCTTTTTCCGCTGACTTAAGATGCTGTCTATTTTTACCTGCAGATAGTTGATGCTGAAAGGCTTCACGATATAATCGTCTGCGCCGGTCTGTACCCCGGTGAGCATGCTGTTCATATCTGCTTTTGCTGTTAATACCACAGCAGGAATGTGTGATGTGCGCTCATCGTTTCTTAATTCGGAAAGCATTTGTAAGCCATCCATGACCGGCATCATGATATCTGTAATGATTATGTCCGGCAGGTAAGTGACAGCTTTTCGGAGTCCTTCGCTTCCGTTTTGTGCTTCGAGTAGTCTGAATTTGCCTTCGAAGACTTGCTTGATAAATGCTCTCAGTTCGTGATTATCTTCTACAACGAGCATTTGCTGCATGTCCGTATCGTTCTCTTCCAGCGGATGTTCTTCCGGTACCAGATTGTTTTGTGCATCTTCCTGAAGATCGGATAAAATATACTCCGTGTCGGTTGGATAGTGTGCCATTCCTTTCAGCAATTGAATAGTGAAGCAACTGCCTTTGCCCGGTTCACTCTGAACAGAGATATCACCCTGATGCATAGAGATAAGCTCTTTGACCAGTGCCAGTCCGATACCTGTGCTGAGATTACTGTGAATATTGTTTTGTACCAGATTTTCGAACCGGTTAAAGATACTTTTTTGTTTTTCATGGGGGATGCCAATGCCTTGGTCTGTGATACGGATAGAAACGGAATCGTTGTTTTCCGTAAGGTGAACATCTATTTCCTTACCGTTAGGGGTATATTTGAATGCATTGGATAACAGATTAAAGATAACCTTTTCCAGGTGGTCCGTATCAAACCAGAGATGACAAACAGCCGGTTCTGATGAGAACGAAAGATGTATATGCCGTTCTGTGGCAAGAGCCTCAAAACATTGAGTGATCTCTTTGGTGAAGGTCACAATGTCTTTATTCTGAATACGGAGTTTCATCTTGTTCTCCTGCAGTTTGCTCAGATCGAGAATCTGACCAACGAGCCGTTGCATGCGGTCACTGTTTTTCTTCATGGTAGTAAGCGCATCTTTCACTTTATCCGGTAGTTCTTCATCTTTCAGAATAAGTTCCAGTGGACCTGTAATAAGTGTGAGTGGTGTGCGTAGCTCGTGAGAAACATTGGTAAAGAAGCTCAGCTTTTGTTGTGCAATGTACTCTTCGTTCTTTACCTGTTGCTTCATTTTATAGAACACGGTATAGACATATACCCCGCCAACAATGAGAGCCAGTGAAAGGAAGACATAAAGCACATGCGCTAAAGTTGTTTCGTTGAAACTGGGCTGTACCTCAATAGATAATAGTCGCTCGTTATTTACCCACACTCCTTCGTTGTTGGTTGATTTGAGGTGAAAGATATAATTGCCGGGAGGCAGGTTGGTGTAGCTGGCTTCTCTACCGTTTTCGGTAAGGCGGTATGTCTTGTCGAACCCTTCGAGCATATAGGCGTACTGGATATATTCCGTATTGGTCATGTCCAGTGCCGAAAAGCTTATTCGTAAGGATTGATTATTGGGTGGCAGAGTGAGATGATAGATGTTGCCCTGATTCATTTTCAGGGTAGCATTGTGCTGCTTTGAGGAGACCTCCTGATTATTGACCCATATTGAGGTGAAGAATATGCGCGGAACAAAATTTGTTTTATGGATTTTTTCCGGAGTAAAATACAGCAGTCCTTTGTTGGTTCCGAAATAAATCTGTTTTCCATCAGTAGCACCCACACCTTCACTGAAATGTACATTGAAAGCAATGTGCTCGTTTGGATACTGAATCTGCTCCCGGGTAGCTATGAATTTAACCAGTCCTCCTCCTGTTGCCAGCCAGAGATTTCCTCTTCTGTCTTCCTGCATGGAATAGATGATATCCGAACTGAGTCCGTTTTTCTGGGTAAACGATTTGCATGTAAAGGAGTTGCTTCCCGTTGGGATAAGCTCATTCAGTCCGCCACCGTAGGTAATGACAAATATCTTTCCGTTGCTCATGCATTTAATCATCTGCACATCGTTGTTGCTCAGGCTGTTTACATTGCTTTGCTCGCGGGATATGGTATGGAAAGAAATATCTTCCGGTTTCTTGAATGTACCGTCGAAATAGATGATTCCGGCAGTGGTGGAGACCCAGATGCGCCCTTTTTGATCCTCGGTGATATGTCTCACTTTATAGAAACGGTCGATGGGATATTTTTTCAGTTGGTTTCTGAAATTGATGAAACGGAGTGAACCACCTGGCATGACTTCCATTAAATTGAGTCCGCCGCCATAGGTGGCAACCCAGATTCGTTTTTTGCTGTCCTGAAAGGTATAGTAGATGTTATTACTGCTAAGGCTATATCGGTTATCGGCATTGTAGGTGTATGGCCTGAACTGAAATTTACCGGGAGTTATTTCGGTTCCGTTTATCAGTCCCTGTCCTTTAGTGGAGATCCAGAAGTTTTGATGCTGATCCTGCATGACGGCGTACACTTTGCCCGACTTAAATCGTTGAATAAGCTTTAGCTGCGAATCGTAAATGGAGATGTTATTATCTCGTGCTCCCGTCCATATTCGCTTCTTGCTGTCAATGAACAAAGCCCTTATTTCATTATCCGGTAATTCTATATCGCTGGTATTGGGAGTATAGATGTGAAATTTGTTGGGGAAAAAGGTGATGCGTTTTAGACGGTCGAGCTGTGTGCTCATCCATAGGTTTCCTTGTTTATCGGCAAAAGCAGCAAAGCAGCGGTCATTCGATTTCCATTTAACCTCTTTGTCGGTTGTGTTGAACGGAACAAGCTTTTTGCTTCGGGAATCGTAATAGGAAAATCCGCCCCCTTTTGGATGTACCCACAAAAATCCGTTTTTGTCTTCGAAAGTGAAAAATCCGGTTTCTGTATCGAGAGGTCGGCCTAACTCGTCGGTTTTATCAATGAAATTAAACTGTCCGGTTTGTGAATCAAACAGCGTGACTCCCGGTTTGGGGTGAGTAAGCCAGATAAGTCCGTTACATGTAATCCGGGCCGATTCAATAACTTCGCTCTTTAAAGATTTTACACCTTTCAAAGAAAAATGGAGAGGCTGACTGTTTGCTGTGTTTGTTATAAATAAGCCATCACGATCTGTGATGTAAGCCGTTTGTTGTTGATGTTTCAGAATGGAAATAATGCGAGCTGCTGTTTGTAGCTGCATACCTGTTATTTTTCTTCTTTTGAGGGAATACTTAAATACGTGTCCACGACTGGCACCAAAAAGCAGCTCTCCATTTTGTTCGGTGGCTGAATAAAAGCCAATAGGCTCTTTTCTTGCTGATTTTCCGCCAATAATAGTGGTTAGTCTGGAACCATGCAGTTTGTATAGTCCGTTATCAGTAAGTATCCATTCGTATTGCTCTGAATCCATGAATACCGATTGAATTCTTCCACCGGGCAATGTTCCCCGGGAAGCCGAGTACGACTTAAGTGTTAGCTTATAGTTCTGTGGATTGGTGGTAGCACGGATGGCAGTTCCGTCTTTTCGCAGAAGCCAGGTGGTGCCGTTGGGTAGAACCTGAATGGACTGGTATTTGTTTCGCGTACCTTGTGTTATGGGTTCGAAAATTTCTTTCCCTGGATTAAAACGATAGCCGGTTGAGTCGTAGCAGAGCACCCATATATATCCAAATTTGTCTTCATTAATATGGAGTAGTCTGTCGTTGGTAAGTCCTTTTTTATCTTCAATGCTTGATTTATAATTCTTGAAAACGTAACCGTCGTAACGATACAATCCATTCCATGTAGCAAACCAAAGCAGTCCTTTATGATCCTGAATAATATGGTTCACAAGTCCGTCTTCCACCCCATTCTTGGCAGAAAAATAGGTTACGGAATATTTGTCGGGGATGTTTGTAGCAGCTGCCTTGAGACTGATGAAGGACAGGCACAATAGAATTAAAAAAAATATAGTTTTGACGTTTGACAGGTTTTTCATAAAGGCGTAACAAATGATAATCATTATCTACTTGCGAAAATAGAGGAAAATGAGCAGTAATCAAAAATAATTATGGTTTTAAAGCCTTAATGGATATGTTTTTTATCGTATTTGTTAGAAATTCCATCAAAGTTGTCAGATTTTACACTGGAAATAGAGCTACATTACCTTAATTTGGCCCCAGATTGTTATTTAAAATCTATGAAATCTAATATGAAGAGCATGAAAAGAAAAAGTGATTTAAAAAAAGAGTCCTTTTTACCTGCAGACCATTTTCTTAAAAGAGCATGGTTTACCTATGGACTTTCTCTTGGTTTAATTGCTTTGCCACTTGGGGCTAAAGCTGAAGTTGCAACACAAATACAAAGCGT
>Ga0316603_10000279_pt1 | contig 26811 bp, 17 predicted proteins | sample OWC_soil_day10_n_FD_207649 | JGI IMG/M metagenome (GOLD analysis project Ga0316603, IMG submission 207649) | Wetland soil microbial communities from Old Woman Creek delta, Ohio, United States - OWC_soil_day10_noCT | ecosystem: Environmental > Terrestrial > Soil > Wetlands | place: USA: Ohio... | reverse complement strand
ATAAAAGCACAAAAGATACTAAGTGAAAATAATTTATTTTCAAATATCTTAAGCTCTAAAAGTGGTACCTCCGTTCTCTTTTCTACTACAATAAAAGTAGTCATTGATAATATAGCAATTATAAAGCCTAAAATAATAACAGGGTGACTATATCCAATATTTTGACCTTCAATTAAAGAGCCAAATAATAAAACTACAGCTAATATAAATAAGACTGCACCTCTTAAATCAAGTTTTTCAATTATAGTTTTGCTAGCTTTCGGAAGTATATTGGTTCCTAATATGAATGTAAGTATTCCTATAGGAACATTTATTAAAAAGATATATTTCCAGTCTAATACAGATACCATAAAACCACCTAATGGAGGACCTACCATAGTTCCTAATGCAACAAAAGTACCCGAAAGCCCAAGCGCCCTTCCTCTTTCATTACTTGGAAATACATGAGTAATAATCCCCTGACTTGTAGACATAGTCCCTGCTGCACCAATAGCCTGTATTGCTCTTGCTGCAACTAAAATAATTAATGAATTTGAAATTCCACAAAGCAATGAACCAAAGGTAAATAAAACAACTCCAAACTTAAATATCTTTGTTTTTCCTTTGATATCTCCTAATCTGCCAAATATAAGAATTGTTGCAGAAATAATTATTAGGTAGCTGGTTACTACCCACTCGATAGATGCCATAGTTACATTAAGTTTTTTTGCCATAACTGGCAGCGCTACATTTACAATACTGCTATCTAAACAAGCCATAAAAGTCATCATTACTACAGTAAATAAAATCAGCCATCTATTTTTGTGTATTTTTTCATCTATCCTTTCCATGTACATCATACCTTTCTTCTGCATTTATCTTATGCCTTCTCATGCTATATAATACTTATTCTTATATTTTAAACTCCAAGGTTTTTAAATTGATTAAAATACATATTGTAATATTTACCTTTGTTTTTTATAAGAAGATCATGACTTCCTCTTTCAACAATGCCCCCATCATCTATTACCATAATGATATCAGCATCTCGAATGGTACTAAGCCTATGAGCAATAATAAAACTAGTTCGCCCCTTCATTAGTTTTAGCATTGCCTCCTGAATATGAAGTTCTGTACGAGTATCAACACTGCTTGTAGCTTCATCCAATATAAGTATGGATGGGTTTGCAAGAATTGCTCTAGCAATAGCTAAAAGCTGCCTTTGGCCTTGACTTAAATTGCTGCCACTTTCTGTGATATGTGTATCATACCCCTTTTTAAGTCTTTTAATAAACACATCTGCATTAGCCATCACAGCTGCTTTCTCTACTTCCTCATCAGAGGCATCAAGTCTACCGTATTTTATATTCTCTTTTATAGTTCCCGAAAAAAGATAGGTATCCTGAAGCACTATACCAAAACATTTCCTTAAGCTATCTCTAGTATATTCTCTAATATCTTTGCCATCTATTAATATATGTCCTGAGGACACATCATAAAAACGAGCAAGCAAATTAACAATTGTAGTTTTTCCCGCACCTGTAGGCCCTACTAGCGCAATAGTGCTTCCTTCTTTAGCCTCAAAGCTTATATTATTAAGTATATTCACATCTTCACGATAACCAAAGGTTACATTTTCGAAGACAACATGACCTCGAGGTTTATCAATTATTTTAGCATTTTTTATATCCGCTTTTTCCTCTTTTTCATCCAGCACTTCAAAGACTCTCTCTGCACCAGCTACAGCAGATTGTAAAGTATTAAATATATTAGCTAAATCATTAAGAGGTCTAGTAAATTGCCTTGAATAACTGATAAAACTAGCAATTACTCCTACAGTTATCAAGCTTCTTACTGCAAGAGTTCCACCTACAGCAGCAACAGCGATAAATCCAATATTGTTAATTACATTCATAATAGGCATTAAAAATCCGGAACATATCTGTGCTTTTATTCCAACTTCACATAACTTTAAATTAACCTCATTAAACTGCTCAATTACCTTCTCTTCACGATTAAAGGACTTTATTACCTCTATTCCAGATATTGTTTCCTCTATTTGTCCATTGAGTTTTCCAAGTTGCATTTGTTGTTCCTTAAATAAAATCCTTGTTTTTTTAGATATAGTTTTTGTAAGACCAAATACCATAGGTATGGTTATAACACTGGCCAAAGTTAATATTGGGCTTAAAATAAGCATCATTATTAAAGCTCCTAAAATTGTTATAACTCCAGATACTAGTTGTGTAATTGATTGTGATATAGTTGTACTTACATTATCTATATCATTAGTTAACCTACTCATAATGTCACCATGAGTATGAGTATCAAAGAATGACACTGACAATTTTTGAAACTTTGAAAAAAGTGTACTTCTTAAGTTGGCCACAATATGCTGAGATACACCAGCCATTAACCATCCTTGAAAGAAAATTATAATACCATCAATAATATAGGCAGTTAAAAGTACTCCTATTATTATTTTTAAGGCTCCAAAATCCACTAGATTATTTTTTATAGACATAGCATCAATTGAACGTCCAATAAGATAAGGTACTGCTAAAGCTAATGCAGAATCAATTATAATAAAAGTAAATATAAGTGAGAGCAATTTTTTCTCATTTTCAAAATATCTCCACAACCTTCTTAGAGTTCCTTTGAAATCTTTTGGTTTAACAACAGGCCCCATCCCCATCCTTCCACCTGGCCCCCTGCCATTTCTGCCGGGACCAACTGTGATGCCGCTCATGACACCCTCTGGTATGTTTGCACCTTTCTTTTTGTTATCATTTTTTTGCTCATATATCTGTGTCAAGTTACATCATCTCCTTACCTAGCTGAGAATGGAAAATATCCTGATAAACCTCACAGTTATCCATAAGTTCATCATGTTTGCCTATGCCAACTATCTCTCCATTATCTAGTACAACTATCTTATCAGCATCCATCACAGAAGTTATACGTTGAGCTACTACGAGACAAGTAATCCCACAAGAGTATTCCTTTAATGCTTCTCTTATCTTTCCTTCAGTAGCTACGTCTACTGCACTGGTGCAATCATCCAGTATAAGCACCTCTGGTTTTTTAATTAATGCACGTGCAATGGAAATACGCTGCTTCTGCCCCCCAGAAAGATTTACTCCTCCCTGACCAAGCTTTGTGTCATATCCTTCAGGAAATGCTTCAATAAATTTATGAGCCCCAGAAGCTTCAGCGGCCCTTTCTACCTCCTGAAAGGAAGCTTCCTCTTTCCCCCATTTAATATTATCTATTATTGAACCTGTGAACAGAACTGTTTTCTGAGAAACCATTGCTATTTTTTCTCTTAACTTTTTCGAATCTATATCTTTAACATCTACTCCATTTACCTTCACAGAGCCTGTGGTTGCGTCATAAAAACGAGGAATCAAATTCACTAAACTACTCTTTCCAGATCCTGTTGAACCAATAATCCCCACTGTTTCCCCTGGCTTGCAGGTAAATGTAATATTTTTAATAACAGGTTCCCCTATAGTACCAGAATAAGAAAAACATACATTATGAAAATCCACTCTTCCTTTTAAATCAAACATTTCTTTGGGATTTTCTTTTGTTTTCATTCCGTTTTCTTCCTGAAAAACTTCTCCTATACGTTCTGCTGAAGCTTTAGCTCTTACAAACATTGTAAAAACAAAAGATATCATCATTAGTGAGAAAAGTATTTGTGTCATATAATTTATAAAAGCTATAATTTGTCCAACATGAATACTCCCCTTATTCACGCCTAATCCACCAAGCCAAAGAATTGCCACAATACCAAAATTCACTGTTAAAGTTATACTAGGAGAAAATATTGCCATCACTCTCATTGCAGTTACTGATAAACCTGTAAGTTCATCGTTAGCCCTTTTAAAACGTGTCTCTTCATAGTCAAACCTATTGAATGCCTTTACAACTCTAACGCCTGATAAATATTCCCTTATCACACCATTTACACCATCTAAGGCTTTTTGTATTTTTGTAAAATAAGGAAATCCTATCTTCATATTCACAAATAATATTATTGCAACAATTGGCACTACCGCTAAAAGCACTAATGCCATATGCAGGTTGAGCCTTGCAGCCATTACAAGACTTCCTAAACATAAAAGAGGAGCTTTTACAAAAATCCTCATTAATCCATTAACAAAATTTTGTACCTGAGTCACATCATTAGTAAGTCTAGTAATAAGGGATGCTGTTTCAAATTTATCAATATTATCGAAGGAAAAACTATGTATTTTCGTGAAGATATCCGCCCTAAGCTCCGCACCAAACCTTTGAGATACATTACTTGCGATAATATTTCTACTTACAGCTGCTGCGGCACCGATAGCTGCAACCATAAGCATTAATCCCCCCATTTTTATAACATACCCCATTTGTTTTTCAGCTACACCCACATCTACTATCTTACTCATTATAGTTGGCTGCATTAAGTCACAAAAGGCCTCTAAGGTTAAGCACATAACTGCAGCACAAAAAAGCTTCCAATACCTTTTTACATAGATTTTTAAAAATTGCATTTTAGCACCTCTTTTTTTGACAGATCTTTGTTATAATCTAATATTAGATTATACTAAACATATTAAAAATTTCACTTTCAAAAATATCGTATAATTGTTCTTCATTACTGATTGTTTCATATTTATTGAAGCTATTATACTTGATTCTATCAATTTGTTCTTTAGTCTCCACAAACCTATTAAAAGGTTTAAGCAGTTTATGAAAATTAACAAACTGAACCCTAAACTCCTCTGGCACATCATTTATGATATTTTTTATACACTGACAGGCATCATAAAAGCTTGATAACCCATTATGAAAATCCCCATGTGCAAAATACTGCTCTCCCATATTATTTAGTATATTAAATTGAATTTTTCTATTATTATTTATTAATGATAACGGTAATACATTTTTTAAATTTTGTATTTTATCTACATCGCTGCCTCTCATTGCCTCTATGTACCTATATTTCACATCAACCACTTCATTTGTAGATGTCATATGCTTATATTCATCTACAAATTTAAAAGCAATACCCATATATCCGCTGCCAATAAGTTCTATTGCAACCCCATATACACTATCCAATATTAAATCAACATTTTTATATTTTGAAAGTATATAGGTAATTCCGTTCAATGAATCAATAATTTGCCTTTGATTTTTTGCTTCTTTAAGCTTAATAAATTCATATGCAAGACCAACATTCCACTTAATTGTCAGTTCTTCATTGCCTGGTATACTGAAAGCTTTCTTTATGTATTCTTTAGCTTTATCAACTTGTCCAAACTCCAGCCACAAACTAGAAGCTAACTTATAATAATATGCAACCATTGACCCTTGATCTGGATAATTAATAAGTTCTTCAGAAGCCAAGTTGAAAAAGTAATAAGCATCTTTATAATTACCTAAAATCAAATTTATTTTTGATAAAAATACATAGCAATAAAAAACTACATACTCATTACCTGATTTTTTACCCTTACTCAAAGCCGACTCATACCATTTCATAGCTTCTTCATACCTTAAAGACTTATAATAATTCTCTCCTATATTTCCAGATACAGCTGCTCCAAGGTCAATAATACCGGCTTCTTCACACTCGTTAACTAGTCTCAAAAAATATTCTAAAGCTTTTTCATTATCTTGTAATTTCTCTGCATATACTACTCCAATATTATTAAGAACTGATAAAATTCCTTTCTTAAAATTTGCTTTTTCAAAGCATTCCAATGCCTGCTTCAGCAAATCTAAATGCTCATCAACTCCAGTAATATCGGAATATAATCTTGCAAGTACATTTAAAATTCTTCCCTTGTAAATAAGATAATCTCCTCCACAAAGTTTAATTGCTTCATTTCCTAAATCACGAGCCTTAAAAAACTCATTCTTTATATAATGTATCTTAATCCAAAATATACTAAGTTCTAATTCCCCTTGAATATAATCTATATCTTTTATTAGCTCATTAACCTTCTCTCCATACTTTACACTAGTTTCTAGTTCTCCCTTAACAGAATACCCTTCTGCTATTCTTATTAATGCATCTATTTGAAAAATTACATTATTTTCAAGTACAGCAAAATCATATGCAAGATTAAAAAATTTTAAACCACTGTCAATTTCCCCGCATATTTGATATAGGTCTCCAATCTTTATATATAATTGAATCTTTGTCTCATTCATTTCATTAACTTCAAGTATAGCTAGTGCCTGCTCATAGCTTTTTAAAGCTGCTTCTCTTTCATTGACCTCTTCATATTTTTGTCCCTTATCCATTAAGTACTCTACTGTTTTATCTTTATCACTGACTATTTCCATGGGTATTGATATCTCTTTTAAATCTTTATGCATTCTTTCACGTCCTTAGTAATATTTTAAACCTTTATTGGTAAATATTCGACATTATTACTTTAATTCCTCCACTATCTCCTCTGTTAAATTTCAAGTTTCTCCATAATAACATTCAGCAAAATTGAAAAAGAAAGGCTGTTGCAAAATGATTTTTATCATTTTGTAACAGCCTCTTTTATTTTATATTAATATTTTCATTTTACCTTCTCTGCTGCACATTCCGAATATATATCAGAAAACTCGATATTAATTCTTTCTATATTATCTTCAAAGGTATAACTTTCTTTTAGTATGTCTTCCTCTAAAACTTTAACAGGCAGCTCAATAATAAATTCGCTTCCATAGCCTAATTTACTGTTTATGCTTATCTTGCCTTGATGCATTTCTACGAAAGATTTAACAAGTGATAAGCCTATTCCACTTCCTTCATGATCTCTTCTTAAAGTCTTATCTACCTGTATAAATCTTTCAAATATAATTTGAAGCTTCTCCTCAGGTATGCCCACTCCAGTATCCCTTACAGAAATAAAGAGCTTGTCATCCTTATCCTCTATATCCACAAATATTTCTCCTCCATAGCCCGTAAACTTTACTGCATTTGAAAGTAGGTTTAGAATTATTCTCTCAACCTTGTCTGGGTCAAAGGCCATGATCTTTTCTTCTACATCAGTATCAAAAGTTATGCTGATGCCCTTACTTTCAGCATATGACGCTACAGATAAGACGATATCTTCAACTATACTCACAATATTATAATTCCCTAAATTTAATTTAAGAAAACCAGAATCTAACTTGGTCATATCAAGAATGTTATTAATTAATCTCATAAGCCTATAACAATTCTGTTTCATTATTTTTAAATATTTTTCCTGTTTGTTTTCATAATTCTCTAATGAATCAGCCTTATATACATTTAACAACTGTATAGCTGAAAAGATTACATTCAAAGGAGTTTTTAATTCATGAGATATATTCGAGAAAAATTCAGTAATTATCTTATTAAGTTCTCGAGTTTCATTTAACAGATTAATACTAATTTTCATATCCCTTTCTAGCTTTTCAACCTGTTTTTCCGATGTTATATTGTGTAAAATACTTAATATTGTTGGTTTTCCCTCATACATAAAAAAAGTTGAGGTGTTTCGTACTACAATAATATCTCCATTACTATTTTCCAATTCATGTTCAAAAGTCAATATCTCAATGCTTTTATTGTATATATGTTGTAAATTATTATTTATGTATTTTCTATCTTTTTCAGGCATAAAACCTAAAAAGCTTGTATTAATAAGCATGTCTGCGTTTTGGACCTCAACTAGTTTTGAAGCACTTTCATTGCCAAAGATAATTTTTCCTTTACGATGAACAAAGATAGCGTCATTTGAATTTTCAATAAGCAAGTTATAGCAGCCGTCATCCTTTAAAAGTAATTCTTCCATATATTCACGCTGTTTGTTGTGTTCCTTAATTTCCATATCCATAGTTTCTAATTGACGATTTTTCGATGCTATAATATCACGTTCAATTTCTACATAATGTCCTAAAGTCCATGCTATTAAGATAAATATTCCAACTAAAGTTAAATCATTTTGAAAATTTAAGTTTATTCCTTTAGGTCCATAAACCCAATCTGCAGCTAATACTATTGTTGTTGAAATAATTGCTACTGTAAGTCCATATGATTTACCTAGTTGTATAGTTGTAGTAATTATAATACATAAAAATAAAAATTTCAGATTGCTTTTATATCCATTAGTTGAAAACATTAAAACGGAATAAATTAAAATATAAATTAAAAACTCACAAATTTGCGCAGCTTTAACATTTTTCAGTTTAAATATTCCAACTGTAAAAAATGTCCACAACCAATAGATTATCCCTATTCCTACTGTTAATATTAATAGCATAGTCATGCAATAATATTCTTCTTTTACATTGTCCATAGAAGTTACATCAGTAATAACCATATTAAAAAGTTCAAATGCGCAAAAAAATAATGATGCTAGCTTTACAACAGCCAAGGCATTATTAATATTTTTTTGACTATTGTCTTGAAAATAATCCATAATCCCACTCCCACTTTACAAATACCTTAATTAATTTTATTAGATGCTTGTCTTCTTTCCATCCTAATACTCACCAACCAAACAATACCTGCAAATAAAAATATAGAAGGAAGTCCATATATAAATATCATTCTTTCATTGACAAAAATTGTACGTAAATCGGCCTTTAATATTTTTGATAACGTAAAAAAAGTTATAGTTTCACAAACTACTTTAAGCACAAAAGTGATTAAGACGCAAGGAACTGCTTTACTAACCGGCAATTTAATAAGCTTAACGGAAACTAGAATTAAAATAAAGATATTTATAATTACGTTTATTCCTAATAATACTGGCATAAATCTAACCAGCACTGCAGCTATTAGAGAAAAAAAAGCTGCTAAAAAATAATCTCTTTTATTAATCTGTTTTCCACCAAATACATAAACTGCCCAAACAATTTCTAAACTTTCAAGAATTCCAATTGCAATTACCACTCCCAATGATAATTTTAACATAATGTTTCTTGCCCTTTCTTAACTAGATATCCATTTAAACTACCTACACTTCTCTTTTTCTTCCAATACTTATAAATAAGATAATGGCTCCATATAAAAATACAGACGGCATCCCATACAAATTTTTTATCAATTCATTTTTAAAGGTTTTCTCCAAATCTATATTATATATATTTACTAATGCTAATATATTTAAAAGCTCAGTAAAGGCTCTAAGAGAAATAGCTATTAACCCACAAGAGATTGCTTTATTAACTGGCAGTTTAATAATTTTGACTGATATAATAATTAAAAAAATAATATTTATTATTGTATGTATTCCAAACAGTACTGGCATGTATCTTGAAATTACCGTTATTATTAGATACAAAAATGCTGACAAAAGATAATCTCTTTTATTAATTTCTTTTCCACTAAAGGTGTAAACGGCCCAAATCACTAACAACATTTCAGGAATACCAAATAAAATCAACCCTACTGCTGTAGATTTAAACATAGTTCTTGTCATCCTTTCCTCTTAAGTAAATCTATACTTATTATACTATCACCTAGGCAATATGAAAATATTAATTTTTATCTAAAATTATACCAAATCACGGGTCATATACAGCCTTTTCATATTTTTACAATTTAAAACATATACTTTTTATAGTAACAAATATGCTGAATACAAATCTTATAGATGCCATTTTCAATATTATGGAGGATTAATAAAGATGAAAAATAACTTTAACGAAACCCGAAAACGTATAGGTTATTCCCCTCGAAGCTCGACCTCACCTGAAGTATATCAGACCTTAGGTTTTATGTGCGGCCTAGAGGTCCACCAACAACTTAAAACTGATAAAAAACTTTTCTGTCATTGCCCAGCAGGTATCTTTCAAAAGGATGGAGAGTATGACGCTGAGGTAGTACGTCACATGAGGCCTACCTTAAGCGAAATGGGAGGATATGATGGCACTGCACTTATGGAGTTTAAGACGAAGAAAACTATTGTATATCGTATTGCAAATGCTACAACCTGTACATATGATGTAGACGATACGCCACCTTTCAAAATTAATGAACAAGCTCTAGAAATTGCCCTGGAGATTGCTTTACTGCTAAAAACAAACATTGTTGGTGAACTGCACATCACTCGTAAGCAATATCTAGATGGCAGCATTCCTACTGGTTTTCAACGTACAGGAATCATTAGTATTGAAGGACAAATCCCCCTAAAAAATAAGCCGGTTCGAATCATCCAGCTTAGCATTGAAGAGGACTCCTGCCGAGAAGTGTCTGATGTAGGTCATAAACGAATATACACTACAGATAGACTTGGTATGCCTCTTATTGAGACCGTAACCTATCCTGATATGAAAACTCCTGAGGAAGCCTATGAAGCTGCTCAATATATCCGTTTTCTTAATAGGAGCACTGGAAAGGTACGGACTGGTATTGGAGCTACTCGTGAGGATGTAAATGTAAGTATAAGTGGAGGCACAAGAGTAGAAATTAAGGGTGTTTCTCATATAAACCATATTCCGGAATTAGTCCACAATGAAGCTTTTCGTCAAAAAAGCCTGCTAGAAATTCGAAGGGAGCTTTTAAAACGAATACCTGATTTTGAAAATTGGAAAATTAGCCATACTTTCATTAATAAAGACTACATCAATTCCACTTGTTCTCAAATTAAAGAAATTTTAAAGGAGGACTACCAATTAGTAGCAGTTAATTTACCCGGCTTCCAAGGCATTCTCTCCTTTTTTACTCAACCAGGAAGAATGTTTTCAGATGAGATTTCAGATAGATTAAAGGTTATTGCCTGTATCGAAAAACCTAATATGACCCATTCGGAAGATTGGCATGTTATTGATGAAGATTTTAATTTCATATGCCAACTCCTAAAAACTAAAAAAGAAGATGCCCAAATTCTTTTCTGGGGTCCTAAAGAAGATATTAATACAGCTCTAGAAACTATTGAGGAACGATGCCTATTTGCTTTTAAGGGAATACCTAATGAAACCCGCAAATCCTTAGGTAACGGCACCACCATGTTTGAACGAGTACTTCCAGGAGCTGACCGTATGTACCCTGATACCGATTCTGCTCCAATTTCCATTAGTGAGGATTTTATTGAAAAGGTTCGTAGTAACCTTCCCGTTGATGTTAATCATCGAATAAATCAATTAAAAAATTGGAAGGTCCCTGAAGATGCTTTTTTCTATCTCTTGAGGTATAATCTCGTTCCTCTTATAGAAAAAACTTCTCATGATTTTGAAATTAATCCCCGAATTATTGCCACTCTACTCGCTCATAAACTTAAGTATTTTCAAGGAAGACTTCAACCAGATTCTCCTTTTAACTACGAAAAAATATATGAGCTTTTCTCCTTCATTAAAGAACAACGCTTAGGGCTTGATCTTATTTATGAAATGCTTCCTATACTTTATTCTCATCCTAAAATGCAAATGATGGATATATTAAAAAGTATAAATTTTTCTAAACGAAATAAAGATAGTATTCTTTCCCTTGTTCCTCACCTTCAAGAAGAATTCGCTAAGATTAACACTTCAAAAAATCCCGAAGCAGAATTTCGATGGATAATGAAGAAGCTAAAGAAAATAGCTGCTGGTAATATCCCTCTTAGTGAACTTGCTTACACAATTCGTAAAGGAGGCTTAAAGCTATGAGTGATGTTTTAAAAGGCTACAAGGGAAGAGCATTAGAAATTTTAAAAAGCTTTAATATGAGAGTGTGGAGTGAAGCTTATATAAAAACTACAAGAGGAGATTTTCAAGGAGTATTACTTCCCCGTTCTGAAAATGATGATGACAAGCATATAGTAATCAAATTAGCCACTGGATATAATATTGGAATAAATATAGATACCATTCAAGATATGAAAGAATATAATTTCAAGGAGATACAATATAAAATTCCTGAACGTGAATTCCCTACCTCAAAGGATAAACACAATGTGAAGCTTTTAGGTACAGGAGGCACCATTGCCTCACGGCTTGATTACCGTACCGGAGCAGTTATACCCGCATTTTCTCCTGGAGAATTGTACGGAGCCGTTCCAGAGCTTGCAGACATCTGTAATTTAAGTACTGAAAAACTTTTTGCAGTTTTTTCTGAAAATATGGGGCCATCCCAGTATAAAGTACTAGCTCAATCTATAGGTGAAGAAATTAAAAAGGGTACCCATGGGATTATTATTGGTCATGGAACTGACACAATGAGCCATACAGCTGCTGCTCTATCTTTCATGGTGCAAAACTCCCCTATCCCCATTGTAATGGTAGGTTCCCAGCGTTCCTCAGATAGACCATCTTCTGACGCAGCATTAAACTTAATTCATGCCGCAAAAACCGCCTCTGATTCTGATATTGCTGAAGTAATGGTTTGCATGTTCGGACCAACCTCCGATGAATATGGCTTACTACATCGTGGTACCCGAGTGAGAAAGATGCACTCATCTTATCGTTCTACCTTTCGAACCGTTGGAGATACTCCAATAGCAATGGTAGATCGTGAAAAGATAACACCTCTTAGGGAAGATTACAACCGTCGACGTAGTGACTGCACAGCCACTATAACCCCTGTTTTTGAAGAACGTGTATCACTGCTTTATTACTATCCTAACATGAACCCAGATATCATAGATGCCATGATTGATCTTGGCTATAAAGGGATTGTTATAGCAGGAACAGGTCTAGGTCATGTTAATAAATTACTATATCCCGCAATAAAGCGAGCTGCTGAAAAAGGAATTGCAATATACATGACTGTACAAACGCTGTGGGGATACGTTAATATGTTTGTTTACGATACCGGCCGGGATTTGATGACTATGGGAATAATACCAACGGAAAACATGCTTCCTGAGGTTGCATATATAAAGCTCGGCTGGGCGTTAGGGCAAACTTCCGATTTAGCCAAGGTGAAAGAAATTATGCTCACACCTATATGTGGAGAAATTACTGAACGAGAACCCTACAATGGTTATTTAATCTACCAGGGCGGCATTCCTGAAGTAGAAGACTTTATTAAAAACTTTCATAAATAGTTTTAATAAAAAAGGAGTGCAAAATCTTAAGACTTTTACACTCCTTTTATTAAGCTATTTAATTTAATCTCAAAATAAATTACTCAAAAATATCTAAATCTTCCATCCTCATAGGCTTCATCATCATTGGACATGGGCCCTGTGGATACATTTGCATTTCCTGCATCATGGGATTCATCATCATTGGGCAAGGCTCTTGCATCATATGATACTGCTCAGGCATCATATAATGTGATTCTTTCTTCATTTTGCATGGTTGTTTATGCTTTTTACATTCTTTCTTCATTGGACACGGTGCTGGACAAGGTGCCATTGGCTGCTGCATTGGCTGCATTACTGGTTGTATATATAATTGCATTTTTGTTGGCTCCATAACTGGTTGTATTTTTAATTCTAATTTTATTGGTGCAATTATCATTGATTCCATTTTAGGCTGTATATTAAGTTCCATATTACCTTGTTCCATCTTAGGCTGAATATTGGGTTGTATATCTAATTGAAAGGTTGTAGGTTCCATTTTAGGTTGGATATCTAATTCAAACTGTGTTGGCTCCATTTTAGGTTGAATATTTATGTCCATATTTTGCGGCTGTACATTAGGTTTAATATTTAAATCCATATTCGTTGGTTCAATTTTTGGATATATATTTAATGGCTGAGGTGGTATAGGTTGAGGAACATACTGTATTGGTTGTTGCATTGGCTGCGTAATTTTTTTCATTACGTCAATGTCTTCTTCCTCCATTCTATACATCATCATAGGGCACATTACAGGAAGTTGAAAAGGTGCAAAATATTCTCTGTCATAATCATTATACATAGTTTTCCTCCTAATAAACATTACACTGTTTATTATATGCAATTTTTACCATTGTGTTCATGTTTTTTAAATATTTATTTAAATGTTATCAACCCTTTAAGGTTATTAGTTTCAAAGTACCTTATGTAATTTTTAACATCACCCTTGTTTATATTGTTTATTTAGGACAAATATAGTACACTTGTGAATAAGATATATGAATCTATGACTTTATCCATTTAATGCAGCAATTAATATTCCATAATATTTTGATAAGTTTTTAAATTCATGTATCTAAAAATATTACAAGTGAAAAAGGCAAATCATGGGAAACCGTGAGACGCAAAGCCAAGGGCCTGAACCACGACTTTAATGTTGGTGGATGGCAGCCGGTTGCCACAGGGAATCGTAGTTTTCATTTCTATAAACCTTTATTAAGGTTTATCTTTTTCCCTATTTCCCTTTTTCACGAAGAAAGGTAGGGTTATCATGAAAAAGTTTTCTTCGAGCAGTATTCTATTTTTAGTATCACTGCTGCTGGCATTTCAGCTAGCATCTCCATTGGTAAATGTATATGCATTAACCAACAATACCATGCTGCCTCCTAGTAACCTAACTTTCCAGCTCATTACACCAAGTGATGTAAAGCTTACATGGAGTTCTGTGTATGGTGCCACTGGTTATAATGTGTATGGAATTACTGATGGTCAGCTCAAACCTCTTGGCACCACTACATCAGCATCCTATACTTCTAACAACCTTCCTGAAGGTTCGTATAGTTATGTTGTGTCAACATTAAGTGCAGACGGGGAATCAGGTCCCTGTGCTCCTGTTTCAGTTGACGTGGTGTATCCTAATATGACTGCACCAGCAACCTTAACCAGTAAAATATTAAATGGAAACGATATAGTTCTAAGTTGGACAGCATCTCAGTATGCACAAACTTATAATCTATATCAGATTTCTACGGACGGTGCAAAAACATTGGTTACTTCAACTAAGACAAGCACCTGCACAATTACTAATGCAGCTGCTGGAGCTTATACCTATGCGGTTTCTGCGGTGAATTCTCTTTATGGCGAATCCACACCCTCAACCCCTGCTCAGGTACAAGTAACTTATCCAACTATGACTGCACCTAGTAACCTAACGTACTCATTATCAAATGGTAATGACGTAACTTTAAAATGGAATGCAGCTAGTTATGCAACAAGCTACAAAATCTATCAGGTTGTTGATGGAGAAAAAACTCTAAAAAGTACAATTACAGGGACAAGCATTACGTACGCAAATATGCTAGACGGCAATTATGCTTATGAAGTTCATTCCTATAGTGATCGTTTCGGTGAATCTCAGGATGGAAGTCAGATTTCCTTTAACTTAGTTCTTCCAACAATGCAGGCACCAGGTAATATATCAAGTACTATTACTAATGGAAATGATATAACTCTAAAATGGAATGCCGTAAGCTATGCAACAGGCTATAAAGTATATCAACTAATAGATGGACAAAAAGTTTTAAAAAGTACAATCCCGGGAACAACTGTTAGCTATACAAATATGCCAGCTGGTGATTATGCCTATGAGGTTCATTCCTATAGCACTCGATTTGGTGAATCACAGGATGGAAGTCAGACTTCCTTCACTCTAGTTCTACCAACTATGGATGCACCTGGCGGTTTAGAATATAATATTACAAATGGAAATGATATTACCTTAAAGTGGGGAACTATCCCTTATGCGACAGGCTACAAGGTTTATCAGATTGTTAATGGACAAAAAGTTTTAAAAAGTACAGTAACTGGAACAACTGTAACCTATACTAATATGGCTGGTGGAGATTATGTATACGAAATTCATTCCTATAGCAGCCGCTTTGGGGAATCACAAGATGGAAGCAGCATTACCTTCTCATTAATTCCTCCAGTTATGGAAGCACCAGCAAATTTGGTGAAAACAATTAAAAATGCTACTGATTTCACTTTAAGTTGGGATGCTTCTCCATATGCAACAGGTTATAAAGTTTATCAGATAAGCAACGGACAAAAGGTTTTAAAAAGTACAGTATCTGGCACGACGGTTTCATATACAAATATGAGCCCTGGTGATTATTATTTAGAAGTTCACTCTTATTCTGCCCGCTTCGGCGAATCTTCAGATGGAAGTAACATCACAGTTACTCTAAATGGACAAATAATGCCGGCGCCAACAAGCTTAACTTATAGCATTACCAATGGTAATGACATCACTTTAAAATGGGCAGCGGTACCATATGCTACAAGCTATAAAATCTATCAATTAATTAATGGACAACTAGTTTTAAATAAAACATTAACAGGAGTGTCTGCAACCTTTACTAATATGCCTGCTGGTAATTACGACTATGTTGTTACCTCATTCTCCACACTATTAGGAGAATCTCCAACCGGTGCAGAAACTGCGATTTCTTTAGTTCTTCCTACAATGGGGGACCCAGGAAATCTAGCATATAAGATTCAAAACGGCAATGATGTAGTATTAACTTGGTCATCAGTGACCTATGCAAATAGCTATAAAGTATATGAATTAATCGATGGACAATTAGTTCTAAAAACTACTGTAACTTCAACCTCTGCAACACTAACTAATGTACTTGAGGGTGATCATGTTTACATTGTTAAGTCACTAAGCACCCGCTTTGGTGAGTCACTAGATGGAAGCCAAGTAGCATTTTCAGTAGTTTACCCTACTATGGCGGCACCAGCTAATTTCACCTACAGCATTGCAAACGGAAATGATATTACTTTAAAATGGAATTCCGTGAGCTATATAACCTCTTATAAAATTTATCAAATTATAGACGGTGAAAAAGTTTTAAAACAAACTTTAACTGGTACTTCTGCAACCTTTACCAATATGGCTGAAGGAGATTATAACTACGAGGTTTACTCTTACAGCAGTCGTTTTGGCGAATCACAAGTTGGCAGCAGTACAACTTTCAGCCTAAACTATCCAACTATGCAGGCACCAAGCAGTTTTACCTACAGCATAGCAAACGGAAATGACATTACCTTAAAGTGGCTATCCGTACCATACGCAACAAATTACAAGGTTTATCAAATTATAAATGGAGAAAAGGTTTTAAAACAAACTGTAACTGGTACAGCTGTCACCTTCGCAAACATGCCTGCTGGAGATTATAACTATGAGATTTACTCCTACAGCAGTCGCTTTGGTGAATCACCATTGGGAAGTGAAACAAGTTTCACTTTAGTTTTTCCAACTATGCAGGCACCTGCTAATTTAATTAACAGTACTGCAAATGGAAATGATGTTACCTTAAAATGGACAGCTTCCACTTATGCAACAACTTACAAGGTATATCAAATTATAGGTGGAGAGAAAATCTTAAAACAAACAGTAACTGGCACTAGCATAACCTTTGTAAATATGCCTGCTGGAGATTACAGCTATGAAGTTCACTCATATAGCAGTCGTTTTGGTGAATCACCAATAGGCAGCACTGTAAACTTCACACTAATATGGCCAGTAGTTCAGCCTCCAATTTTAAATGGAACTGTTTTCAATGTAAATAACATTACTCTAGCTTGGAATTCAGTTAGTTGGGCAAATGAGTATCGTGTGTATGAAATAATAAATGATACAAAACAGTTACTATATAAGGGAACTGCACTAAGCTATAAAGTTTACAATTTGTCAGAAGCTACACATAAATTTCAAGTAACTGCCTATAGTACTCGTTTCGGTGAATCAAACCTATCCAATCAATTAACAGAAACGATAATATATCCAGTTATGCAATCACCAACAGCAAGTTTAAAGCTTATTGATAAAACAACTGCTCAAATTTCTTGGAATTTTGTCACTTATGCTAACGGCTATAATGTATACGAGATTATTGACAATAACCCTGTTTTACTAGTAAAGAATCTAAATAATTTATCATACACTATCAGTAATCTCTCATATTCAAATCACCAATATTTCGTTACATCATACAGTAATTCATTTGGTGAATCAGATCCATCAAATACAGTACTGGCGAAACTTATTGTTGATAATGAAGCACCAGTTACAACTTCAAATGCACCTACTTATTGGACAAACCAAGGTGTAACTCTTATTAACTTATCTGCAACTGATAATGAGACAGGTGTTTCAGCTACCTACTACTCTATTAATGATGGTTCTAACTTAGAAGGCACTTCATTAATAATTAGCAATGAAGGCACAAATAAGATTTCCTTCTACTCTGTAGATAAAGTAGGAAACCAAGAAACACAAAAAACAGCCTATGTGAATATAGATAAAACTGCACCAGCTACTACTTGCAATGCACCTGAAGGCTGGTCAAAGAATGATGTTAATTTAAAACTAACTGCTGTAGATGCATTAAGTGGTGTTGATAAAATCTTCTATTCAATTGATGACTCTAGTTACCAAGAAGGTACTTCTTTCACTATAACAACTGAAGGAATACACAAGGTATGCTACTACTCAATTGATGCTGCAGGAAATATTGAAGCAATAAATACAGCTTATGTAAAAATAGATAAGACTGCACCAGTTACTACTTCCAACGCACCTGCAAACTGGTCAAAGGATGATGTAACTATAAACCTAGCTGCTGCAGATGCACTAAGCGGTGTAGTTAAAACCTTCTATTCTATTGATGATTCTAATTATTTAGAAGGTACTTCTTTTACAATAACAACTGAAGGAATACACAAGGTATGTTACTACTCAGTTGATGCTGCAGGAAATATTGAAACAGTTAATACAGCTTATGTAAAAATCGATAAAACTGCACCAGTTACTACTTCCAATGCATCTGAAAGCTGGTCAAAGGATGATGTAACTGTAAACTTAGCTGCAGAAGATACACTAAGCGGTGTCGTTAAAACCTTCTATTCTATTGATGATTCTAATTACATTGAAGGTACTTCTTTCACAATAACAACTGAAGGAATTCACAAAGTATCCTTCTATTCAGTTGATGCAGCTGGAAATGTTGAAATTGATAAGTCAATTTATGTAAAGATTGATAAGACTGCACCAACCATAGTAATGAATCTATGGAATGAGTTTAAACTTGGTTCTACACCGCAATTAAGTTATTTAAGAGGTGACAACCTTTCTGGTATAGCTGACGAAAAGATGATTGTTTTTGGACCAAATGAAACCACTGGAAAAACAGTTTCTAATGGTACAAACCTTCTTCTTGATAAACCAGGTGTTTACACTGTAAATATCACTGTTACTGATGCTGCTGGCAACAGCTCAACATTACAAAAACATTTTACTGTTTATATACCAGCTAACATTGAAGTAACAGCTAAGGTTATCAAAGGAAATAATGGAGTATTCACTGTTCGCGTTAGCCTTCCATCAGTATACAGCACTGAAGGTTTCGATCTTAACACCGCAACAGTAAATGGTGTTAATGCTCTTACTAGTAACAATGGATATTACAATCAAGCAAAAATCGGTCAATTCAAATTTGAACGTTCAGATTTTAATTGGACTGCACCTGAGGTAACAGTTCAATTCAGAGGTTATGTTAACGGCAATCTTGTAGTTGGTCAAACTACTGTTAAGGTTCAAAAATAATTTTTCTAAAACTATTAACCCCCTGCTGCTAGCAGGGGGTTTTCATTTTCTATATTAAAGTTTTTTGCTTATGCCTAAGCTCTAGGTTTTCCAGGATAACAACTTGTTTCTTTTACACAAATTCAACCTTTATATGTTATCGTATAAATCAATCTGCAATTATCTTAATGAACACTTTTCTGCTTCTAGGGCCGTCGAATTCGCAAAAATACACACTCTGCCAAGTGCCTAAAATAGGTCTTCCTTCACTTATAATAATTGTCTTCTCAGCTCCCATATAAGACGATTTTAAATGTGCATGTGAATTCCCCTCAAAATGCCTGTAATCCCCTTCTACTGGAAACACCTTATCAAGGGTACATATTATATCCCTTACTACATCTGGATCACCATTTTCATTAATTGTAATACCTGCTGTGGTATGAGGACAATAAATAACTGCTATACCATTCTGAACCCCCGACTTTTCTAAAGCCTCATTAATTAAATATGTAATGTCAATAAACTCCTGAGATTTTCTTGTAGAAAGTGAAAACTGAAACAAATTACTCTTCATTGCTACACCTCCATTCATATTACAATCCTCACATCCATGGTTCCTAATACTTCTGTATCACCGCTCTTAAGGTTTCTTATTTATGCTCTTTATTGATAATATTAAATAAGTTAAAACTAACACTATACCACTGATAAATAAACCAATAACAGTATATTTACATTTATATGTAAACCCTCCCGCATTCATTGGTTTGGTAGAAATAAGCTTTTCATACTTTTCAAGTTTAGGTATTGATTTATTTCTAATGTTAACTATACGTAGTTTTAAACAAGTCACATTTTATTATATATATTTTAGCATTTGACTGTAAAGAATTATATCCTTTCTTTTTGAAAAACAAAAATGAACTTTTATCTATAAACTCCTTTTTGTTAAACATATAAATAAACCGTATTAGATTTTTTTCTAATACGGCGGTAGATTTCTATAAGTTTATACAAAGTTGGTATGCTAATAGCTTTTAAATGAGATTTAATGTCAAGTACTTCATCAATAAAAAATCCTTTATCATTATTACTGCTGGTTCTAATGTTCCCAGCGCTTCCTGCACAGCCTTGTTATCTAAATCTCCGCAGCACTCACATAAATAATTCATATCTAACTCATTTTTATGAATTTTCTCCATAAAACCTTTATCTAACTTTGGTAGTGAAGCAGCTGAACTTAGAGCAAATAGCAGTTATACTCCTTGAAACATTCCTGCATACACTGTAAAACCTTTTTGTTGCATCCAGAAAATTCTACTTGTCTAAATTTTCGTCCAGCCAGTCAAACATACGCTGTGTGGAAATAGCTGGTCCTCCTACCTGACAGTGACTTGCAGCTGAGTCTTCTTCTGTGAATTGCATATAGTATTTAGGGCACTTTAATGCATCATAAAGTTTCTTCGCCTGTCCTTTCCCCCAAGCTTCCTTTGTTCCATCCATAATCAGCATTTTAGTCTTAATTTTTTCTATATCCTTCTCATAGTTAAAATTCTTCAGATTTGACAAAAACTCAGAAGGTGTCTTTCCTCCAAAAACCCACATGCCGTGGTATATTGCCCAGCGCAGTCCAACGTCATACTTTGTAAGTTCTAAAAATTTCTTATTAAATTCTTCCGGATCCTGTTCGTATAAATTAATAAGTTTTTCAGGCAACATATCCTTCACCATCTGATAACAGCTCACATAACCGGGATCTACTATACATAGCTTAAGACGAGTTTCATAAGCTGCGGCCCTTACTGCGAAGCCTCCACCCATGCTAATTCCCATAAGAATAATATTATCTTTATCAACTTGTGGCATTGTTGAAACATAATCTACCACTGGTCCAACGACTTTCTCCCAGTCAGGACGGAAGGGTAACTTTTTCTCTCTTATTGTCATTCCTTGACCAGGACCATCAAAGAGCAGGCAGTTATAGCCTCTCTTAATTGCCTCCTCAGCTATATACTTTGTGTTTTCAATGGGTGCATCAAAGCCTTGGTGAACTAATAAAGTCGGTGCGTTTTTCTTTGTGGTAGTGGCTTTAAAGAGATAGCCTCTTAAGGTAGTTCCTTCGTATGGTATTGCAACCTTAGTTACAGGCACTGACAACAGTTTAAGACCCTCTAAAAAACAATCTTCTCCTTTTTTATAGGTCTCAAGAATTCTTGGGTCTTCAGGATTTGTATGAAGAAACACTTCTCCTGCCAGATAATAATTGCATGCTCTTAGATATGCATCTCCAGCGCTTATATTATGACCTGCTTCCAAGGCTTTATCTCCTATGACTTTAACTCTTTCAGCAGTTTTGTTCCATTCCTTGAACCAGCTCAATTCACTGGTATGCCTTATATTTTTGGCGGTATCAAATATTTCTTGAATGTTTCCCATTCTATGCCAAACTCCGTCCATTATGAACTTTAAACGAGTATCCATATACCAATTGTCCATAAGGATGAATTCACCCTTTTCATTTAATTTGGCGATATTGGAATTTTTAACAGCAGAGGTTTCAGTAGCCTTTATCACCTCAACTTTTTTTTCTGCTATACTTTTATCTAAAAAAAACATTGTTGCACTTATACTAATTGTACCTACCAATATATATGATAAGATAACTTTAAATTTTGATTTTAATTTATGAGTTCCCCTATTATTCATGCTTACTACCTCCTATACTATTTAAAGATAATTTCCTTCTCTTAAATATATTTTTCATTACTATGCCTATGATTGATACGGATTTTTGATTTTGTGCCAGCAAATCAGTTATCTTTTGGTAACAAAGCTTCAATCCTGGTTTAAGAGGTGCAAATACAGAGAATACTGTTATAATTGCTATTGCTATAAAAGTATCGGTAAATACGAATACCGGATATATAGACTCTCCTCCTAGGATGTATGCTACGGTTCCCTTTCCTACATGAATACCTGTTTGGGACAATATTACAACTAAACCAATAGTTAAAACAAAGGCTATACCAAAGGAGATAAGGGCTGCTAAAAATATTTCTAAGAAGATGATAAAGAAACTTTTACCTCTGCTTAATCCAATGGCCCTCAAGGTTCCGAATTCCTTAAGTCTTTCAAACATGTTCATTCGAACTACAGATCTTATTCCAATAGCTATTATAAATAATATAAATACTATAAACAGAACAGAGAGTTTTTTTAACATAGCTGCAAAGGATGTATAGAACTTTGCCGAATAATTAGCGTCTTCTGCTCTTAGAACATCACTTTTTCCTAAAAGATAATCATCCAATTTCTTTGCAAACCCTTCAGCGTCTTCAGGGTCATTTAAAAATATTTTTAACGCTTGAAAATACTCTACCGGTTGGTCCAGCAGTTCCCTGGCATCCTTATCTGTCATATAGATATATATACTATCATAATCGGAACTGCTTCTATACAGACCAACCACTTGGTATTCTTCAGTGTTAACATATCCTCTGAAGGTTGTGCTATCAATAGTAATCCAGTCTCCTATTTTAATATTGTTCTTTTTGGCTGCTTCGTCACTTATACAAACTACATCCTTATTACCGAAAGGCATATCTCCCTGAGCCATATTTAACACTTTCTTATCCTGTAAATACTTAGCTTCTTTCTCTGAAAGGCCAAATAGCATACTGAAGGATGCAAATTTCCCAGTGTCCATAGTAACGTTTCCTCTAATTGATTTAAAGGCTATTTTTATATCCTTTGAATTATTTACAAGGAATTCATCCAAACGCTTCAAAGCTTCCCGATTCTCTTTATCACGTTTTACATCATAAGCTGACATAAACCACCTGCTTGGGTCATCAATGTTGATTTTTTTAACATTACTCCAAAGAACAGTTACTTCCCCAGATTGAAAATCTTTATACTTTTCAAACATCTGTTTTCCGATACCATTTCCAATAGCAAAACTTAAAAGCAGCAGTACACAGGAAATAGTTAGGGTTAAACCAATAAGGGCTGTTCGTCTTTTATTTTTCAGGATATTTCTGAAGGCTATTTTAAAATAAACTATCATATCAAATCACCTCTACACCGTTCTTATAGCTTGCGCAGGATCTACGGAACAGGCTCTATATGCAGGATAAAAGGAAGTTGCAAAGGAAATGCCTGTTACTATTACTAAATTCAGTACTATAGAATTTATATCCATAGATAAATCCAAGGTCTTGCCCATAATGAAATCTAGAGCCGGAATTGGGGATTCTATTCCCGATGAGCCTAGCATATAAATTAATCCAGAGCTTACAATCACCGATAATAGTGCAGCAATTGTGCTTAAAAAGATTATCTCTCCCATAAATACTCTTATAACTTGAGGCTTACTAAATCCCATAGCCCGCATTGTTCCTATCTCTTTATAGCGTTCAAATCCTGTCATATATACCAGGTTTATAATAAGTATGCTGACAATAATAATTAAGAAAGTAATTAATATATTTACCAACCTGAACATTGTTCCGCTTACTCCCTTAAAGGTTTCTCCCATCTCTTCAAAATCAGAAATCTTTACCCCCTCATTTTTATCTTCAAAGGAAATGTCTGACACCTTAAGCTCCTCACTAGTTAATTGCTTACCTTTTGTTATAGAATTTTTTATTCCCTTGCCTTTCAACTTTTCTGAGAGCTTCTCTTTTATTGCTGAGATACTTTTATTGCCAGTGGTAAAGAGAATTACATCTGTCGCTTCTCCCTCAGACATACCTGTCAGCTGTCTTACTGCAGCACTATTTGTATAATTAGCTTTATAACTAAATTGAGAAAGCATTATAAAATTTCCTATACCTGCTACTTTTAAGTCTATTTTCGAATCTAACCCATAAAGATTTTTCGTTTTTATGGTTATCTTGTCTCCAACTTTTACGTTAAAGGACTTAGCTTGTTCATCTGATAGTATTATTTCATCCTTTGCCGATGGTTCTAGATACCTTCCTTCTGTTAATATAAAGGCTTCCTTATAAGATTGAAAGTTTGGCTCTATACCTATAAGCATAGTCTCTTCTCTCTTATCTTGATTGGTAAAAAAAACACTTTGTCTTACCAATTTCTCCATTTTTATTTCCGGATAATCCTTTTTTAAGACTTCATTAATGGCAGAAATATTGGAGGCTTTTATAGGCTCTAGAGCATCCCACCCCATGCTATATTGAGAAACCATATCACCTTCTATTGATTTTTCTGAACGTATTTGTATTTGTCCTGTAATTCCCTTCTGTATTACTGATTCAACCTTTTTCTTTGCTGCTAGTATAAAGGAGTTAGACATTATCATTACAAAGGTTACACAAAATATGAAAAATCCTAATGTTAAAGATCTCCACCACTTTACTGAAACATTTTTTAATGCCAGACCAAAAAGCTTCATTCTACCTCCTCCTTCACTAAGCCATCCTGGAGAAATATACATCTCCCGGCTTTTTTTATTACCTTAGGGTCGTGAGAGGAGATTATAAAAGTTGTGTTCTCCTTAACACATATATCCTGCATTAATGCTATGATGTCATTGCCGGTATTTGTATCTAGGTTAGCTGTGGGTTCATCTGCCAGCACAACCTTGGGCTTTGTAACCAGCGCCCTGGCAATAGCCACTCTTTGTTGCTGACCTCCTGAAAGCTCTGAAGGCTTTTGTTTCTCTTGTTTAGTAAGGCCAACCTTTTCAATCATTTCTTTTACTCGCATGCACCGTTCCTTTGCAGAAATATCCTTCCTTACCAAAAGAGGAAGTTCAATATTTTCATAAACATTTAGTACTGGAATTAGATTAAAAGACTGAAATATAAATCCTATATGGTGAAGCCTTATCTTATTTAATTGCTTTTCGGTATATTTACTGATAGACATATCCTCCAGCCAAATTTCTCCCTCTGAGGGGTAATCTAAGCATCCTATAATATTTAACAATGTTGACTTACCACTTCCGGACGGTCCCGCCAAGACAAAGAACTCACCTTTGTTGACAGCTAAATCTACTCCTCTTAATGCCCTTACCTCTGTTTTCCCAAGACTATAAAACTTTTTTACATTTTTAATTAATACTGAATCCAAAACCAATCACCCCTTATAAAATATTAACAGCATTCTAAATCATCCGTTTTAATCACGTGATTTAATCACATGATTAATATACCATATGTTGGTAATACAGTCAACATATTTCTAAAAAACAAAAAAATAAAATGCAAGGAATTTTACTCCTTGCATTCTTAACCTAATCAACTTGTTGCGACTTAATCTAATAAATATGACTTTAGATGGGTCTTTACCAAGCTCTCAACATATAGTTTAATACCCTCATAGGACTTTAAATCTATACACGAGAATTGTTTAAACATTTCAGGCATTAATGCTAGAAACGCTACAGCGCTAAACATTTGCAATATATCAAGCTTTAGCTTATCTTCATCTATATCCTCTTTCAGTTCTTTTGCTTTTTTTATAATATCCACGAAATAGTCATTTAAAATCTTGATACTTTTACCCTCATAGTTCCCCTTAACAAAGGCATCATAAAAATGAGCCTTACATATTTCAGGAAATCGTATGGTTCCTTCAAATGTGTACATTAGAAAGTTTGTAATTAAAGTCTTTAAATCCGTAGCATTGAGTAGCTCTTCATGAAAGTCCATAGCTGCATTATCTAAAGTACTATTTAAGGTCTTTTCTATAAGGATATCCTTAGATCCAAAATAATAATTAATTGCAGCGCTGTTTACATTGGCTTCCTGCGCTATACTTCTTATGGTAACACCATCTATACCCTGTTTTTCTATGCAGGCTACAGTAGCTAGTATCAAAGTCTCTTGGACTGACTTTTCTTCTTTACTCATATATATGCTCCTCCCAATGATTAAATCCTTCGTTTTAATCATATGTTTTAAATAATGATATACCAATCTAAAAACTTTTGCAATATTTATTGTAAATGCCATCGGTTGTAAAGAAAGTCTAAGTCATTTGTAGTGCGGTTCACCCTAAATAATCCTAAACTTATACATAGAAAAAAGCCCTCGACTAATCTAATTAGTCGAGGGTTTCATGGTGGAGACGAGGGTGTCGAACCCCTACCCGAAAGTAGCAATGCCTAAGTAGTCATGGACCAGTGTAGTCCTTATATCCTAGTTCAAGCAACAAATCTATATCATTAGTTCTATTTTTCATAATTGCCTCCGTTAGAGAGAATATGATATATTATATTATAACAAAATTCGATAGCATATATTAAGGTATTTATTTAATTCTTGATAGATACTGCAGTATTAAAGGTAAGTCCTTTGTTCCTATTCTTTTACCTGAACTCCAAAAATAGCTACATTCTGGTCATATAAATCAAATCTATTATCCTTCCATTTCAAAACATTCAAGAAATAACCTAAAGTATCAACATTAGATTTTCCG
>Ga0316603_10000278_pt1 | contig 26898 bp, 27 predicted proteins | sample OWC_soil_day10_n_FD_207649 | JGI IMG/M metagenome (GOLD analysis project Ga0316603, IMG submission 207649) | Wetland soil microbial communities from Old Woman Creek delta, Ohio, United States - OWC_soil_day10_noCT | ecosystem: Environmental > Terrestrial > Soil > Wetlands | place: USA: Ohio... | reverse complement strand
CACTCGGCAGCGGCCGTGACGTCCACGGCCGTCGACAGATAGTAGTGCGGGATCTCGCGCTTGGAGCGCGACATCGCCGCGGCGATCGCCGCGCGCATCCCACCGCCCTGCCCCGCTTTCCCGACGTCCTCCAGCGTCACCGTCCCGCCCGGCCCGGAGCCCTGCAGCGATTCGACGTCCACTCCGAGTTCGCGTGCACGCTTGCGCGCGGCGGGTGAGATGCGGACGCGGGAAGACGCCGGCGGAGAGGCGAGGCTCGGCTCGCGGACTCCGCCGGCGCCCTCTCCTGCCGGGGCGGGGACGGGAGTATGCCCCCCGCCCCGGCCCTCTCCCGCGGGCGCGGGAGCAGGCGGAGAGCCCTCGGTCTCGAGCAGCGCCAGCACCGTGCCGACCGGCACCTTCGTGCCGGGCTTCACGACGATCTCGTGCACCACGCCGTCCTCGAAGATCTCGACGTCGATCGCACCCTTGTCGGTCTCGACGATCGCCACGACGTCGCCGCGCTTCACGCGGCTGCCGGGTACTACGTGCCACTCGACGATCGTGCCTTCGTCCATGTCCGCGCCGAGCGCGGGCAACCTGAATTCACTGGGCATCGCTGAACAACCCCCTCACGGCGGCGACGATGCGCGCCGGTCCCGGCAGCGCCGCCTCCTCGAGATGCTTGGGATACGGGATCGGCACCTCCTCGGTGCACACCCGCGCGATCGGTGCGTCGAGGTCGTAGAAGCCTTGCTCCACGATGCGCATCGCGATCTCGGCGGCGAGGCTGCCCGTCCGCCAGCCTTCGTCCACGATCACGACGCGTTTGGTCCTGCGCAGCGAGGCGAGGATGGTCGCGTCGTCGAGCGGGCGCAGGCTGCGCAGGTCCACGATCTCGGCCTCGATGCCGCCCGCGGCGAGCTGCTCCGCCGCCGCGACGCAGCGCCACAGGCTCGCCCCGTAGGTCACGAGCGTGACGTCGCGGCCCGGGCGGTGGATGCGCGCACCGTCGAGCGTCACTTCGGACGCGGCGGAGGTGAGGGCACCCTCCATGTTGTAGAGCGAGATGGGCTCGAACACGATCACCGGGTCCGGGCAGGCGAGCGCGGCCCGCAGCATGCCGCGCGCGTCGTCGATGGTCGCCGGCTCCACCACACGCAGCCCGGGCACGTGCGCGTACCAGGCCTCGAGGCTGTGCGAGTGCTGCGCGGCGAGCTGTCGCCCCGCGCCCGTCGCCATGCGGATCACGACCGGCACTGGGAACTGCCCGCCCGACATGTGGCACAGCGTCGCCGCGTTGTTCACGATCTGGTCGAGCGCGAGCAGGCTGAAGTTCACCGTCATGATCTCGACGATCGGCCGCATCCCGCCGAGCGCCGCGCCGATCCCGGCGCCGACGAAGGCCGACTCGGAGAGCGGCGTGTCGCGGATGCGCTCCTCGCCGAACTCCTCGAGCAGCCCCTTGCTCACCGCGAAGCAGCCGCCGTACTTGCCGACGTCCTCGCCCATCAGGAACACGCGCGGGTCGTCGCTCAGCGCCTCGCGGATCGCCTGCTTGACGGCCTCGCGGTAGGTCATGCGCACGGTGTCGGTCATCACGCCACCTCCGCATACACGTGGCGCGCGAGGTCCTCGACGGGCTCCCACTCGGCAGCGGCGGCAAATTCCACGGCGGCATGCACCTCGTCGTCCGCTGCGCGCAGGAGCCGCTGGAAGTCGTCCTCGGTCATGAGGCCCGCGGCCTTGAGGCGGGTCGTGAGCGTGGTGAGCGGCCCGCGCGCACGCCACGCCTCCACCTCGGCCTTGTCGCGGTAGAGCTGCGCGTCGAACATCGAGTGCGCGCGCAGCCGGTAGGTGCGGAACTCGAGCAGCACCGGGCCGCGGCCGGCGCGTGCGTGGTCCGCGGCACCGCGCACCGCCGCCTCGACCGCGAACACGTCCATGCCGTCCACCGCGGCGGCGCGCACGCCGTAGGCGGCGGCCTTGGCCTGGATGTCGGTCTGCGACTCCGAGCGCGCGAGCGCCGTGCCCATGGCGTAGAGGTTGTTCTCGCACAGGAACAGCACCGGCAGCCTCCACAGCGCCGCGAGGTTCATGGACTCGTGGAACTCGCCCTCGGCCGCCGCACCCTCCCCGAAGAAGCAGGCGGCGAGGTTGCGCGTGCCCTGCAGTTTCTCGGCGAGCGCGAAACCCACCGCAAGCGGCAGCCCGCCGCCGACGATCGCGTTGCCGCCGTAGAAGCGCGTGGCTGCGTCGAACACGTGCATGGAGCCGCCGCGTCCGCCGCTGCAGCCGCTGCGCTTGCCGTACAGCTCCGCCATGAGCGGGTTCATGGCGATGCCGCGCGCGAGGGCGTGGCCGTGTTCGCGGTAGGTGGAGACGACCGCATCGCCCGAACCCAGCACCTGCATGACGCCGACGGCGATCGCCTCCTCGCCGTCGCACAGGTGCAGGAAGCCGCGGATGTGCCCGGCGCCGTAGAGTTCCGCACAGCGATCCTCGAACTGGCGGATGCGCAGCATCTCGCCGAGCAGGTGCAGGCCGCGCTCGCGGGTGAGTCCGGTGGGCAGGTCGCTCATGGCGCAACCTCCAGTGTCGAAAGGTCGCCCTCGGGGAGCCCGAGCTCGCGGGCGCGCAGCAGGCGACGCATGATCTTGCCGCTGCGGGTGCGAGGCAGCTGCTCGGCGAAGGCGATCTCGCGCGGCGCGACCGCAACGCCGAGCAGGCGCCGGGCGTGCGCCATGAGTTCACGGCGCAGCGCCTCGCTTTGCGCGTGGCCCGCCTTGAGCTCGACGAAAGCCTTCACGGCCGAGCCCGCGATCGGGTCGGGCACGCCGATCACGCCCACCTGCGACACCGCCGGGTGCGTCATGAGCGCGCTCTCGACTTCGAACGGGCTGATGAGATGGCCAGCCGCCTTGATGACGTCGTCGGCGCGTCCGACGAACCAGAAGTATCCGTCGCTGTCGCGCTTCGCGAGATCGCCCGACAGGTACCAGCCGCCGCGGAAGCACTTGGCCGTGCGCGCCTCGTCGTTGAGGTAGCCGCGGAACATCGAGGGCCAGCCGGGCTTCAGCGCCAGCTCGCCGACCTCCTCCGCGCCCTCGAGCACGTCCACGCCGCCATCCTCCCGCGGCCGCACGATGCCGGCCTCGATGCCGGGCACGGGTCGGCCCATCGAGCCCGGGCGCACCTCCATGCTCGGGTAGTTGGCGATCATGATGGCGCCCGTCTCGGTCTGCCACCAGTTGTCGTGGAACGGCCGGCCGAATGCCTCCACGCCCCACACGACCGCCTCCGGGTTGAGCGGTTCGCCCACGCTCGCGAGGTGGCGCAGCTTCGGGTACGCGTGTGCGCGGGCGAGCTCGACGCCCGCCTTCATCAGCATGCGGATCGCCGTGGGCGCGGTGTACCAGACGGTGACGCCCTGCTCCGCGAGGATGCCGTACCAGCGCACCGCGTCGAACTCCTCGCGGTCCACCAGCAGCGTGACGCCGCAAGCGAGCGGCGCGATCACGCCGTAGGAGATGCCGGTGACCCAGCCGGGGTCCGCGGTGCACCAGTACACGTCGCCGTCCTGCAGGTCGAGCACCCAGCGCGCCGTGGCGAGGTGGGCGGTGACGGCGGCATGCGCGTGCAGCACGCCCTTCGGGAGGCCCGTGGTACCGCTGGTGAAATGCAGCAGCGCGTAGTCCTCGGGCGAGGTGCGCACAGTCTCGAATCTGGCGGGCGCCGCCTCGAGCAGCTCCGCGAAGTCGAGCGTGCCCTCGGGCAGCTCGCCGGCGCCGGGCGTGCGCACCACGAGCACGTGCCGCAGCTCGGGCAGCTCCGCGCGGATCGGCGCGACCTTGCGCCGGTACAGGAGGTCGGTGGTCACCAGCACGCGCGCCGAGCCGAGCGACAGTCGCGCCTTCACGGGCTCGGGCCCGAAGGCCGAGAACATCGGGCAGTACACCGCGCCTGTCGCGAGCGTGCCGAGCACGGTCGCGTACAAGGGCGGGATGCGGCCCATGAGCGTGGCGACGCGCTCGCCGCGCTGCACTCCCAGGCCCACGAGCACATTCGCGACCCGCCGCGCGTCGGCCGCGAGCTCGCGGTAAGTGCAGGGCTGCGGGGGAGACCCCTGCGCGAGGAAGCGGATCGCCACGCGGTCGGCGGCCGCGCCCTCCGCGTGGCGGAACACCGCCTCGTGCGCGATGTTGAGCGCGCCGCCCGGCAGACCCGCGAGCAGCGCGCGGGCACGATCCCAGTTGAAATCGCGGCGGACCTCGTCGTAGTCGGCGAGATTGGGCGCCCGCGGAAAAGCGTCGCGGGCCTTGGCGATGGGCGACCACTCCATGGACTCTCCCCTCAGGCCGGACAGGGCTTTTAACGCTCACTGTAGGCGTCGGCGGCGCCGCGGAAATGCGCAATTACCGCGCACAGGTGTTTCCCCCGATGACCGCGCTCGGGCCGCTCTGGTAATCGGGAAGGACCCATCCCAAGGCACGGAGCCTGCCGTGACCAAGCCACCTGCCGCGCCGGTCGAGCTCGACGTCCGGGTGCCCGTGTGGGAGCGGGTATTCACGGTCGCCCCACTGGTGCTGGTCGGCACGCGCGAACCCGACGGCACGTTCGACCTCGCCCCCAAGCACCTTGCGCTGCCACTGAGCTGGCAGAACCACTTCGGCTTCGTCTGCACGCCGCGGCACTCGACCTACGCGAACGCGTTGCGAGAGCGCGCCTTCACGGTGAGCTACCCGCGGCCCGCGCAGCTCGTGCACACCAGCCTGGCCGCCTCGCCGCGCTGCGCCGACGGCACGAAACCGGCCGTGGCGACCTTTCCCACGCGGCCGGCGCAACGCGTCGCCGGCGTGCTGGTGGAGGGCGCCTCGCTGGCGCTCGAGTGCGAGCTCGAGCGCGTGGTGGAGGGCTTCGGGGAGAACGGCCTCCTGGTCGGCCGCATCGTCGCGGCCTGGGCGGATCCGGCGGCGCTGATCGAAGCCGACCGAGAACCCGAGGACGTGCTCGCCCAGGTACCGCTGCTCGCCTACGTGCATCCGGGGCGGTTCGCCGAAATCGCCGCGGCGTGCTCGTTCCCGTTGCCGGAGGGCATGCACCGGTGAGCGGCCTGCCGCCCGGCGTGGACCCGGTGCGCGTGCTGCACGAGGTGCGCTGGCGCCGCGACCAGTTCGTCTCGCTGCTCGAGACGCTGTGCCGCGCCGAGTCGCCCTCGCTCGACCCGGTGGCGCAGCAGGCGGTGCACACGGTGCTCGCCGCCAACCTCGAGGCGCTGGGCTACGTCGTGCGCGGGCTCCCGGGGCCGCGCAGCGGCGTTCACCTTTACGCCCGCCCCCGCCGGCGACGGCGCGGCGCGCCGATGCAGCTGCTCATGGGCCACTACGACACGGTCTGGCCCGCCGGCACGCTCGCCACCATGCCGTTCGCGATCGAGGGTGACCGCGCCCGCGGCCCGGGCGTGTACGACATGAAGGGCGGGCTCGCGCAGGTCGTGGTCGCGCTCGCGACACTCCGAGGCCTCGGGCTCGAGCCCGCGGTCACGCCGGTGGTGCTCGTGAATGCCGACGAGGAAGTCGGCAGCCGCGAGTCGGGACGGCACGTGCGGCGGCTGGCGCGCATCGCGGACCGCGCCCTGGTGCTCGAGCCCTCGCTCGGCATCGAGGGCCGCCTGAAGACCGCGCGCAAGGGCGTGGCGCGCTACACCGTCACCGTGAAGGGGCGCGCCGCGCACGCGGGGCTCGACCCGACGGCCGGCGCCAGCGCCATCCTCGAGTTGTCGCACGTCATCCAGGCGCTGTTCGCATTGAACGATCCCGCGCAGGGCGTGACGGTCAACGTGGGCACCATCGATGGCGGCCTGCGCCCCAACGTGGTGGCGCCAGAGAGCCGCGCGGTGGTGGACGTGCGCACCCGGTCGAGCGCGGATGCCGAACGCGTGGACGCCGCGATCCGTGCCCTCGGGCCGGTGACGGCCGGCACCGCCCTGCGCGTCGAGGGCGGTGTCGGGCGCCCGCCGCTCGAGCCCACCCCGCGCAACTCGGCGCTGTTCGAGACCGCAAGGGCGCTCGGCTCGCGGGTGGACCTCGCGCTCGAAGGCGGGCTCGCGGGCGGCGGATCCGACGGCAGCACGGCGAGCCAGTACACCGCGACGCTGGACGGGCTCGGGCCCGTGGGCGACGGCGCGCACGCCGCGCACGAGTACCTCGAGATCGGCCCGACTCTCGACCGGGCCGCGCTGCTCGCGCTGCTGCTGCTGGCGCCCCCCTCGCAGGCCAGGAGCCGCTGAGATGCGCCACTTCCTGCACGCCTCCGTGACCCGCATCACCGACCTCGAGCAGGTGCCGTTCGAGGTGCACCCGCTGCCGCGCGATCGCTGGGAGACGGCCGACTACGTGCTGGTCGAGGTGCTCGGTCCCTCGCACTACCCGTTCGAGATCGCCAACGGCCGGCTGGTGGACGCGGTGGCCGGCGACCTCGTCGTGGGCGCGCTCGGCAAGCGCTCCGCGACGCTCGAGGTAGTGGGCGACTGGAGCCACACCAGCGTCACGGGCGAGATGCACGCCCTCACCGGTGCGGGCCTGTTCGGGCTCGCCACCTCGATGTCCACGTGGCTCAAGCCCCTCACCCCGATCGTCTACCGCGGGCACGTCACGCGCGGCGGGCACAAGCTCAACATGCGCGACTTCGTCGTGCCGATACCGCCGGCCGTGCCGACCGCGCCGGTGATCCTGCTGGTCGGGACCTCGATGTCGGCCGGCAAGACCACCACCGCTCGGGTGGTGGTGCGCATGCTCGCCGAGCGTGGCCTGCGGGTGCTCGCCTGCAAGATTACCGGCGCGGCGCGCTACCGCGACATCCTCTCCTGCCTCGACGTGGGCGCCGAGCACGTCATGGATTTCGTGGACGCCGGCCTGCCATCCACCGTCTGTGATGAGTCCGACTACGCGCCCGCGCTCGCGCACCTGCTGTCGCGCATGGCGGCGGTCGACCCCGACGTGATCGTCGCCGAGGCCGGCGCCTCGCCGCTCGAGCCCTACAACGGCACCGAGGCCTATCGCCGGCTCAAGCCGCTGGTGAAGCTCGCGGTCCTGTGCGCCTCGGATCCTTACGCGGTGCTCGGCGTGCAGCACGCCTTCAACATCGCCCCGGACATCGTCGCGGGGCCCGCGGCCAACACCACGGCCGCCGTCGAACTGGTGCACCGCCTCACCGGGGTGCGGGCCCTCAACCTGCTCGAGCGTGGCGGCGCGGAGGAACTGCGCATGCTTCTCGACGAACGGATCGTGCGGCCGTGCCTGGACTGAACCCGCCGCCCGGCAGCGCCGAGGAGTGCGCGGTGTTTGCCGCGCTGCAGGCCCGGCTGCCCGGGCTGTTCCGGCGCGTCTTTGCCGACCCCGCCGCCCCGCGCACCGTGGTGGTGGTGCCGGGGCTCAGCATGGACGGCGACGTGCTCGCGAAGGTCGTGGGGGGCCGGCACTACGAGGAACGGCAGCTCGCGATGCTGATGCTGCTGCGCCTGCCGAACACGCACCTCGTGTTCGCGAGCAGCACACGCATCGAGCCCCCGATCATCGACTACCACCTCGGGCTGCTGCAGGACGTGGCGAGCGAGGATGCGCGCCGGCGGCTGGTGCTGCTCGCGGCGGCGGACGCTTCGCCGCAGACGCTCACGCAGAAGATCCTCGACCGGCCACGGTTGCTCGAGCGCATCCGCGCCGCGATGGGCGACCCGACGGTTGCCCACCTGACCTGCTTCAACGTCACGCCCTGCGAGCGCACGCTGGCGGTGCGGCTCGGCATCCCGCTGTACGGCTGCGATCCCGCGCTCATGGAAATCGGCGGCAAGAGCGGCAGTCGGCAGGCGTTTCGGGCCGCAGGCATCGCGCTGCCGGACGGCAGCGAGGACCTGCGCGACGTGGGTGACCTCGTCGACGCCCTCGCAGCGTTGAAGGGACGCCATCCGGAACTCGAGCGCGCCGTGGTGAAGCTCAACCACGGCTTCTCGGGCGAGGGCAACGCCGTATTCTCGTTCGCCGGCTGTCCCGAGTGCGACGCGCCGCGCTGGATCGCGGCACACCTGCCGCTCAACTTGTCCATCGAGGCGCGCGACCTCGGCTGGGACCGCTACGCCGCGAAATTCGCCGAGCAAGGCGGCATCGTCGAGTCGTGGGTGACGGGGACCGGGCTGCGCTCGCCCTCCGTGCAGATGCGCATCACGCCGCTGGGCGAGCTCGAATTCATCTCGACGCACGACCAGATCCTCGGCGGGCCCTCCGGGCAGATCTTCCAGGCGTGCACCTTCCCGGCCGACGCGGCCTATGCGCGCGAAATCCAGGCGCTCGCGTGGCAGGTCGGCGAGGTGCTGAAGGCGAAAGGCGTGCTGGGACGCTTCGGGGTGGACTTCGTCTCCGTTCCGCGCGAACGCGGCTGGGAGCACTACGCGATCGAGATCAACCTTCGCAAGGGCGGCACGACCCACACGTTCCAGATGCTGCAGTTCCTGACCGGCGGCCGCTACGACCCGGAGCGCACGGTGTTCGTCACGCCGGCGGGCGTCGAGCGCAGCTACTTTGCGACCGACAACGTGGTGAGCCCTGCCTATCGGCGCCTCACGCCGGAGGACTTGTTCGAGATTGCCGCGCGGCGCGACCTGCGTTACGAGCCCAAGGAGCAGTACGGCGTGACCTTTGGTCTCGTCGGAGCGCTGTCGGAGTGCGGCAAGCTCGGGATGGTGGCGATCGATGCCGATTGCGAGGCCGCCCGCCGGCGATTCCGCCGCGCGGTCGCCGTGCTGGACGACGAAGCGGCGCGGGAATAGGCCCGGTTACGCTGCCCGCGGAGTGATCTCGTTGAGCCGGTCGCCGAGCTTGCGCTTCTGCTCCATCAGGTCGTACTGCGCCTGCAGGCCCAGGAAGAAGCCCGCGTGGAGGTTGAAATAGCGCGCGACGTCATATGACGCGAGCCGTCATAGTGCCGGCCAGAGAATATCAGCGTCCGCAGGCTGCGGGTGTTGTGACAGCGCCGGGACGGTCCGCGCCGGCGCAGAGATCGCGGCGGCCGCATGGTCCTTTCAGCGGCGGACTACTACTTCAGACCGCGCACGGCGACAAAGGACTTGACCAGTCCAGCGTACCGCTCGTCGTGAACGGTGGCATCGGGGAACAGTCCCTGAAAAGACCCGCGATCGAGCAGCTGAATGCTGCTCACTTCGCGCCATGCAGCCTCTCGGTCACGGATCCGCTCGTACCACCCGAGGGCGAAGTGCTGGACCAGCCAAGCCCTGACCCGGAGCGGAAGAAACTGAAAGAGCGGGAAAAGGAAGTGCGGCTCGATCGGAAAGTGTCGGTTCGGTGTCTGGACGTAGTACGCCCTGCCGATGCGACGCACCTCGTCGGCCATGCGCCGCTGGTCGTCCAGCGAGCCGACGTGCTCGATGGTCGAGTTCGAGAAGACGATGTCGAACGCCCCGTCCGCGAACTCGGGCATCGAGCGCGCGTCACCGACGACCGATGCGAAGCCCGGATCCTCCACAGGCTTGGCGTCCCGATTGAGCAGAGTCACGTGGATCGGCTTCCCAAGGTCCACGTCGGCCATCATCATCTTCCAGTACGCAAGACGGCCACCGACGTCGAGGATCTGGACCGGGCCGCGGAATTCTTCGAGCATCCCGAGAAGAATGGCAAAGCGCCTGCGTCGCAGGCGAGTCGCGACCGAACGCTCATGGGTGTTGTCCGCAAGGCGCCCTCGCAGCACCGATCGAGTTCTCACTGGGAGCGTCAGCGTCGCTTCGGCTTCGCGCGTCCGGCCGGCTTCGTGACCTCGGCGGGCCGACGTACGCGAAGCCCCGTTCCGGCGATGGAAGTCGCCACCGACTTGCTGGGACGCCTGGCGACAACCTTTGCTTTCGCACGCGACGAAGAACGGGGCTTAGACGGCGTCGCGGCCTTGCGCGGCTTGGCGGCCGGGCGACCGCCCGCCTTTGCCGCCCGGGACTTCGCCGCCAGCCGCCGCGCGATCGCCGCACCGAGTTCCGCCGGCGATCGCACTGTCGTCACCTTGGCGGCCTCGAGCGCCGCGAACTTGTCGGCCGCCGTGCCCTTGCCGCCCGAGATCACCGCGCCGGCGTGGCCCATGCGCTTGCCGGGCGGCGCCGTGACGCCGGCGATGTAGGCGACGACTGGCTTCGACACGTTGCGGCGGATGTACTCCGCGGCCGCCTCCTCGTCGCTGCCGCCAATCTCGCCGACCATGAGGATGCCTTCGGTCTGCGGGTCCTGCTCGAATAGCGCGAGCACGTCGATGAAGTTCATGCCGCGCACCGGGTCGCCGCCGATGCCCACGCAGGTGCTCTGGCCGAGCCCGTTGTTGGTGGTCTGGAACACGGCCTCGTAGGTGAGCGTACCCGAGCGCGAGACGATGCCGACCTTGCCCTTCTTGTGGATGAAGCCCGGCATGATGCCGATCTTGCACTCGTCGGGCGTGATGACCCCGGGGCAGTTCGGGCCGACGAGACGCGACTTCGAGTCGCGCAGCGCCGCCTTCACCTTGACCATGTCGTTCACCGGGATGCCCTCGGTGATGCACACGATGGTGGCGATGCCCGCATCCGCCGCCTCGATGATCGCGTCGGCCGCGAAGGCGGCGGGCACGTAGATCATGGTCGCGTCGGCGCCGGTCTGCGCCACCGCGTCGCGCACGGTGTCGAACACCGGCAGCCCCAGGTGCTTCTCGCCACCGCGGCCCGGCGTGACGCCGCCCACCAGCTTCGTGCCGTACTCGAGGCAGGCCTGCGAGTGGAACGTGCCTTGCTTGCCCGTGAAGCCCTGGCAGATGACGCGCGTGTTCTTGTTGATCAGGATGGACATGGTTACTTCCTCGCGGCCGCGACGACTTTCTTCGCCGCATCGGTGAGATCGGCCGCGGCGATGAGTTCGAGCCCGCTCTCCTTCAGCATCTTTCGCCCGAGCGGCGCGTTGGTGCCTTCGATGCGCACCACCACCGGCAGGTGCAGGCCGAGGTCGCGCGCGGCGCCGATCACGCCCTCCGCGATCATGTCGCAGCGGACGATGCCGCCGAAGATGTTGACCAGGATCGCCTTCACCTTTGGGTTCTCGAGGATCAGCTTGAAGGCCGTCGTGACCCGCTCGCGCGTGGCGCCGCCGCCCACGTCGAGGAAGTTGGCGGGCGAGCCGCCGTGCAGCTTGATGAGGTCCATGGTCGCCATGGCGAGGCCCGCGCCGTTCACCATGCAGGCGATGTCGCCGTCGAGCGAGACGTAGTTGAGCTCCGCCTCGCTGGCGTGGCGCTCGACCGGGTCCTCCTGGCTCACGTCGCGCCAGGCGACGAGGTCCTTCTGGCGAAAGAGCGCGTTGTCCTCGATGTTGATCTTGGCGTCGAGCGCCACGACGTCCCCGTCGCCCGTGACGATCAGCGGATTCACTTCGACGAGGCTCGCGTCGCACTCGAGGTAGAGCTTGTAGAGCCCGCGCGCGACGGCCTCGAACTGCGCGACTTGCGGTCCCTTGAGCCCGAGGCCGAAGGCGAGCGCGCGGCAGTGCGAGCCCATGAGCCCCGCGGCCGGGTGGATCTCGACGCGGATGATCTTCTCCGGCGTCTTCGCAGCAACTTCCTCGATGTCCATGCCGCCGGCGGCCGAGGCCACGAAGGCGATGCGGCCCGTGTCGCGGTTGAGCAGAAGGCTCAGGTAAAGCTCGCGCTCGATCTTCGAGCCCGACTCCACGTACACCTGGTGGATCGGCAGGCCCTCGGCGCCCGTCTGCTTGGTGACGAGCCGCTGGCCGAGCATCGCGGCCGCGGCGGTCGAGACGTCCGCCACCGTCTTCACCACCTTCACGCCACCGGCCTTGCCGCGGCCGCCCGCGTGGACCTGGGCCTTGACCACCCAGACGCCTCCGCCGAGTCGACGGGCCGCGTCGGCGGCCTCCTCCGGTGTCGAGGCGACGTGACCCGTGGGCACCGGGATGCCGTAGCGGGCGAAGAGCTGCTTGGACTGGTATTCGTGTAGGTTCATGGAAAGGCGGCTTTCTGGTTGGAATTCGAGGCTGCGTAGTCTAAGCGCTGGGGCGGGCCCGGGGCACCCTCCCCGTCAGAGGCGCAGCCATTCCGCCAGCGAGCGCGGCGAGTGGACCGCGACGCCCGACAGATCCTCGCCATACAGCGCCCCGAAATGCGTGCGGTCGCCGCTCACGAGCGCGTCGCAGCTCATGCGCACCGCCGCGGCCACGACCGGGCGATCCTTCTCGTGGACGAGCGCGGCGACCCGCGGCGGCAATGCGCCGGGATGGAATGCAGCCACCTCCATGCGAGCCAGCAGCGCCTCGAGCGTGGCCAAGGCTTCGGGGCCCTTCGCGAGCAGGTTTCTACGGGACTCCTCGACCACGTAGGCGTCGGCACAGAGAACGTGCCCGCCCGCTTCCAGCCGCGACAGCAGCTTGCGCACCGCGCCCGCCGTCTTCGCGGCCGAGAACAGGATGTTGGCGTCCGGGAAGACGCGCACCGCGGTGGGACTCAGCGGCTGCGGCTGGCCGGCCGCTTGCGCGCGGGCTCGGAGCGCCGCGCCCGGGACGGAGCCCGCAGCGCCACCGCCAGCTCGGCCTCGGACTCGTCGAACTCCTGCTCGCGCTCCGGCGTGTAGATCTCGACCGGCAGCGTCACTGCCGGACGCAGCAGCAACCCTTCCGGCGTCACCTCGGCGATGAGCTGGTCGTCGGCACGCAGGCCGAGCGCCTTGCGCAGCCGCGCCGGCAAGGTGATCACGCCCCGGCTGGTGATAGTGATGGCAGCACGCACGGCTGCAGCATTGCAGAATTTCTGCATCCCGGCAATCTTCAACGCACCGTGGCGAGCCATGCCGCCACCCTGCCGTGTTGAAGCCGGGCCCGCGAGGCCTGAAACTGCCGGCAATGCCCCAATACCCCAGCCGCCCGGCCGACGCCGCGGGTTCGAACGACCTCGCCTGGCGTGTCATCGGACTGCTCAACATCTTCCGGCTGCTGGTGCCGATGGTGTTGATCCTGGTGTTCTTCTTCAACGCGCCCGACCGCAGCGTCGGTACCGTGCACCCGGGGCTGTTCCTCGGCATGTGCGTCGCCTACTTCACCTTCGCGCTGGTGTGCATACAGCCGATCCAGCGGCGCTGGCCGTCCGCCGAGTGGATGGCGCTCTTTCCGCTGGCGGTGGACGCCGTCGTGATCACGCTGCTGATCCACGCGAGCGGCGGCGTGGGCAGCGGCCTCGCAACGCTGCTGTTCCTGCCCGTGGGCGCCACGGCGACCGTGGTGCGGCCGCGCCTGGCCTGGCTCGCGACGGCCGTCATCACGATCGGGTTGCTCTTCGAGACCATCGTCTCGACGCTGCAGGAGGGGGCGGCGGATGCGAACTTCCTTACCGCGGGGCTCAGCGGCGCGACACTCTTCGCCATCACGTTGCTCGCCATCCCGCTCGCCCGCCGCCTGCGCGAGAGCGAAGCGCTGGTGCGGCAGCGGGACATCGACCTCGCGAACCTCAACGAGCTGAACCGCTTCATCGTGCAGCACCTGCGCGAGAGCATCCTCGTCGTCGATGCCTCGGACCGCATCCGGCTGATCAACGACACCGCGGCGCGACTGCTGGCGAGCGGTCCGGTCGCACCGGGCACGCCGCTCGCAGACGTCGCCCCACGGCTGCTGTTCCTGCTCGCCACCTGGCGGCGACGCGCGCACGACCGTCGCGACTCGACCGGCGAAGTGGTCTCGGCGGATGGCGGCACCGTGATCCGCCCGCACTTCGTGTCGCTGTCGGAGCGCGGGGTGGGCCCGGTGCTGGTGTTCCTCGAGGACACCAGCGTCGTCGCCCAGCGCATCCAGCAGTCGAAGCTCGCGGCGCTGGGGCGGCTGAGCGCCAGCATCGCCCACGAGATCCGCAACCCGGTGGGCGCCATGAGCCACGCGGGGCAACTGCTGCGCGAGTCTCCGGCGCTCGGGCCCGACGACCGCCACCTCACCGACATCATCGAGAAGAACGCCACGCGGGTGAGCCAGATCATCGACAACGTCCTGCAGCTGTCGCGCCGCGACACGACGCGGCAGGAGCGGATCGAACTTGCGGAGTGGCTCGAGACCTTCCTCGCGGAGTTCGGCGCCACGCGGCAGGTGGCGCCCGGGCGCCTCGAGTGCGAGCCGCCCCCGGCCGACGTGGAGGTGCACTTCGACCCCTCGCACCTGCACCAGGTGCTGTGGAACCTGTGCGACAACGCGCTCGAGCACGGCGGCGGCGTCGAGCCCGTGCGCGTGCGCGCCGGGCGCATCGCCTCGAGCGACCGGCCGTTCCTCGAAGTGAGCGACCGCGGCCCCGGCATCGATCCGGCGAACGCCGAGCGCATCTTCGAGCCGTTCTTCACCACGGGTGCGGCCGGCACCGGGCTCGGGCTCTTCATCGCCCGCGAGCTGTGCCAGACCAACGGCGCGCTGCTCGCCTACGAGGCGAGGCCGGAGGGCGGCAGCACGTTCCGCGTCATCTTTGCGGATCCGCAGAGGTGGGAGGGGTAATCGAGCGAATCCGCCGATTTCTCCGTTCGCTTCGCGGCTCGACCTTCCGAATCCTGCAGACACGGCCAACCAGGCGCTGCGGCACCGACCAGTAGTTCGGCGACGCATGAGTCGTCCGGTCCAGTTGCAGGGGTGTATCCTTTTTGATACCGTCGTCGCGGTACCTCCCGAAGCTAACCGCCCGGTTCTTCAGGACTGAAGGGGGCACCGAGCCGGTTCGGGAGTGGCTCAAAGGTTTGCCGGCTGACGATCGCAAGCGGGTCGGTGACGAGATCCGCAAAGTGCAGTTCGGCTGGCCGGTAGGCATGCCGCTGGTACGCAAGCTCGGGCCGGAACTCTGGGAAGTGCGCGTCCGCCTCAATCGCCGTATCGCTCGCGTGATTTTTACGGTCTTTGAAGGCGAAGCCGTGCTGCTGCACGCGTTCGTCAAGAAGAGCGAGAAGACGCCCGCGGCTGAAATGAACACGGCGCTTGGGCGATTGAGCGCGCTGAGGGCGATCGACCGGCCATGCCATTAACAAGGTGACCGAGATGCCACGCAAGAAGACCCATCCGCTCGTCGGCAGTAACTTCGAGGACTTCCTCCAGGAGGAGGGTCGCCTCGGTCAGGCGACCGCACTCGCAATCAAGAGCGTGCTGGCCTGGGAACTGGAGCGCGCGATGAAGGAGTCGAATGTGTCGCAGGCAGAGTTGGCACGGCGCATGAAGACGAGCCGAGCTGTCGTTCACCGGCTGCTCGATGCGAACGACCCGTCGGTCACGCTTGCGACGATCAGCAAGGCTGCCACAGCGCTCGGTCGAAGCGTGCGATTGGCGTTGGCGGCTTGAACGGGCGTCACCGACCGAACCTCCAGGCGTGGGATTAGCGGTGTGGGTATCGTGAGACTGACCTTGACGGCAGTGCACAAGTGTACATACGCTGTCAGACCATGCTCGATCACCACTCAAACAGCGAACAGCGGTGAGAAAGGAATACGACTTCTCGCAGGCCCGCCGTGGTCCGATCGGAAATCCGGCGCCAGGCAAGACCCGGATCACCATCCGACTGGATGACGACGTGCTCGCGTGGTTCAAGGCTCAGGTCCACGCCGCGGGCGGCGGCAACTACCAGAGTCGGATCAACGAAGCGTTGAAAGAGCACATTGGCCGGCAGACAGAACCACTCGAGGAGGTCCTCCGGCGCGTCCTGCGCGAGGAACTGGCGAGAGTGCTTGGCCAGTCGCCTAAGACGGAACAACCGTGATGAAAACAAAGATCGGAGCCTATGAGGCCAAGACACGCCTGCCGGAACTGCTGCGGCAGGTCCGGGCGGGCAGGCGCTTCACCATCACCTACCGCGGCAGTGCGATCGCCGACCTCGTGCCGGCCGAGGTCACTCGACCGTCGAACGCCGCCGCGGCCATCGAGCGGTTCCACGCCTTCATGCGGGAGAACCCGGTTGTCGCCCGGGGCGTGGACGTCCGGGCGCTCATTGACGAGGGCCAGGCGTGACGTTGGTTCTCGACGCCTCGATCTCCCCCACAATTCTGCGATCCTGTCCGCAGTAAACGGCCCCGTGGCGGTTACGCTGATCGTGAACCTCATGCCTGTTCGGTAACTGATGCCCCCCCGCGCCCTCATCGTCGACGACGAGCCCGACATCCGCGAGCTGCTGGCCATCACGCTCGGCCGCATGCAGCTCGAGGTGGACACGGCGGGCGACTACGCGAGCGCCGTCCGCCAGCTCGGCGGGCAGCGCTACAGCCTCGTGCTCACGGACATGCGCCTGCCCGACGGCGACGGGCTCGACCTCGTCGAGTGGATCCAGGCGCACCGCCCGGGCGTGCCGGTGGCGGTCATCACGGCGCACGGCAACGTCGAGGCGGCGGTGCGGGCGCTCAAGCTCGGGGCGTTCGACTTCATCTCGAAGCCGATCGACCTCGCCTCGCTGCGCCGGCTGATCACCACCACGCTGCGCCTCGACGCCGGGGACGACACGACGCTGCGGCGCGCCACGCTCAAGCTGCTCGGCGACTCGAAGCCCATGCGGCAGCTGCGGACCCTGGTCGCGAAGGTGGCGCGCTCACAGGCGCCTGTGCACATCTCGGGCGACTCAGGCACCGGCAAGGAGCTGGTGGCGCGGCTCATCCACGAGTCCGGCCCGCGGGCCGAGGGGCCGTTCGTGCCCGTGAACTGCGGTGCGATCCCCTCGGAGCTGATGGAGAGCGAGCTGTTCGGCCACAAGAAGGGCAGCTTCACCGGCGCCGTGGCCGACAAGGAGGGCCTGATCCGCAGCGCCGAGGGCGGCACGCTGTTCCTGGACGAGGTGGCCGACCTGCCGCTGCACATGCAGGTGAAGCTGCTGCGCGTGATCCAGGAGAAGGCCGTGCGACCCGTCGGCGAGACGCGCGAGGTGCCGGTGGACGTGCGCATCCTCTCCGCCACCCACCGCAAGCTCGACGAGCTGGTGAAGGCGGGCCGCTTCCGCGAGGACCTCTACTACCGCATCAACGTCATCGAGTTGCACGTGCCCGCGCTGCGCGAGCGGCTCGACGACGTGCCGCAGCTCGTGGACATGCTGCTCGACCGCGTGTCGCAGCAGATCGGCGTGGCGCGGCCCGAGATCGGCGACGAGGCGATGGACAAGCTGCTCTCCTACGCCTACCCCGGCAACGTGCGCGAGCTCGAGAACATCCTCGAGCGGGCGGTGACGCTGTGCGCGGACGACCGGGTCGCGCCTGGGGACATCCAGCTCAAGCAGGGGGCGGGGCCGGTCGAGCTGCCCCCGCTCGGCGAGGACGTCGGGTCGGACGGGCTGGAGGGGCAGCTCGAGCACATCGAGCGCGAGGCGATCGTGAAGGCGCTGGAGCAGACGCGGTATAACAAGACCAAGGCGGCACAGCTGCTGGGGATGACGTTCCGGCAGTTGAGGTACAGGGTCAAGAAGTTGGGGATAGAGTAACGTCGGTGGTGCTGATCCTTCGGGATCGGAGACGATCCGCCGCTTCACGGTCGGCCGCTTCAAACCACTAAGGAAAGCAGATGTATTTGCGGAACCTCTGGCTTGCCGCTACCGGGCGTTTCGGCCGCCTGCAGACTGTATCGGACGGCTACTGGCGGCAATGCAATTCCACGTATCTCGCCTCCAGCGGGTACTACGCGAAGCGTGAAGCAGCCCTGGCGGAGACCCTGGGGGCACTGCCGGCGCTCCGTGCGGCGATCGATATCGGCTGCGGTGACGGACGATTCACACGCCTGATCGCACATCACGCCGGACAAACCGTGGGCTACGATATTTCGTCCACGCTGATCGCCGATGCTCGTGACGCGCTGCGGGGCGAGGCGCACCTGCGGGTCCAGTTCGAGGTCGCGGCAATCGATGACGTACCCTCGCTGGAGCCGGTCACCCTGGTCGCCTGCATGGGAGTGCTCTCATGCCTCGTCCATGACGGCCAGTACGCGCGCGCCCTCAAGAAGTGCACAAGTCTCGTCGAGCCGGGTGGATACCTTCTGCTCGTGGACACACTGGCGGAAAACAGCGATGTCACGCGCGCCTATCGTGGTGGATATGTGGCACGCTACCGGCGCGTGGACCACTATGAACAGGCGATACTCAATGCCGGGTTTTCGATCATCCTCCGGCGCACGATAGCCCGGATGAGCGCCAGATCTGTGAACAACCTGTACCTTTGCAGCCGACAGTAACGGATGACCTCGAACACCTTCTGGCAGTTCGACTCGCCCGATCGCCTGCCGCGCCCATTCCACCATTGGGTTCGACAAGTCGCCTAATCCCATAGCCATTGCAGGAAATTCTGTAGTGCCTGCCGGAGAATGCAGATTCTGTACGATGACCTGCACGAATCCATTGAGCGCCTTCATTTGTCCGATTTTCGGAACTGCCTCGGAAGTCCCGTCCGTGAGACTCCCCGCGGAACTGCCGTCGACAGTTGATCACTTGTTTTCCTGGGCTGCTCCTCGTGGCGGAGACTCGCTTTCGACTATACGCAAGGCGATCAGGATGAAATTGCCGGGTTAGTCACCTCGGGGTGAGCACTGTCCAGAACGTGTCGAATCGGTAGTTCGCGGTATCGACACCTGTGGCTCGCAATGCTCGCAATGTCTGGGCGTTTCGCACCGGCTTCTTCCACTTGTGAAGCCACGCAACCTGCAATCCCGCGTCATCGAACGCAGCGAGGTATTCGTCGAACACCCGACGGCTGAGCCTGGGCGATCGATAGATGGATTCCACTGCGTCTTGAGCCAGCGGTGCTTCCACGAACTCCGTCAGATGAGCCAACATCTGCTCCGGTGTCTTGACCAGATGAATCCAGGGGCCGAGCGCGTCGACGACTTGGCCTCCTGCTGTCGGTCCATGCTTTCGGAAGTAGCTGGGGTAGACATGATAACCAGACGGCCCGGACCATATGGGGCCGACGGCGTGAAACATGGCGCCGCCGGGCGCGAGGAGACGACGCATTTGGTCTAAGCAAGCGGACAGATCCCTCACGTGTTCTAACACCGCACTCGAGTAGATCACATCGAAGGGTCCGGTCAGGGAGGTCGCCACTTGCTCAAACCGACCATCCAAGAAGGACCAAGCGCACGCGTGATTTGCACCCGACCTCGAGACGCTGTCCGCAGGCGCAATGAGATCGAAGTCCAGCTCGGCGGTATACTCAGTTCGGCTGTCTACGCACGTCCAGCTCCTGCAATTGTAGTGGTCGATTACCATGCGACTGGGCAACGAGCCGCCCACTTCGAGAACGCGCTTTCCTGAAAGCGAGAGAAGCGCGTCAGCGGTGTGCAGGTGATTGACCTGGTAGCTCTGGAGTCCCAGGCGATGTCCAAGCCTTCTGGCATGGACAAACCTCGCCACTTGCAGCGGCGACAGCAGTGCCAAACCGAGGCGACGCCACATGCTCGCTCCTTTCAGTTCCATTTCACCGTCTCACGCCACTCAGCCTAACAGGTGATCAAGCGCGGCGGCCTGCGATGCAGCGGATACTTCTCTACTGCCGCCAGGCGTGCGCTGGAAACGCAAAGACAAGGCACAATGGCACACGAATTGTTTTGCAACGAAACCGCCTGAAGGGCGTGGACGCGAAAGGAAGGCTGCGCCTTACAGACAACGCAACGCAGCCTGATAGCGGCAGCCTGTACCCTCGAATGCGCGACAAAAACCTGTTACGGTTTCGCTTTGCCCAAGACGTCCTTCAGATAAGCCCGCAGGTAATCGACAAGTTCCGTGCTGCGATGCCGTGCCGGCCTGCCCGCGCGCGACTGCACAAGCGCTCTCTCAATATGGTTGGGCAACTCCGCCTCATCCCACGCAACGGTGACCATGCCCATCTTTTCGAGTTGCCGGGCCGTCTGAATCTGGTGATCGTCCCGGTGCTCCCCGCGACGATGATCCCGAGGCATGATGATTACTGGGACGCCTCTATCCAGGCCGGCAAGAATCGACCCAGTCCCAGCGTGCGCGACCATCAACTCCGCAGCCGCCACCGCTTCGGCATACTGCGGCCCATCAAGAAACCGAACGCATTTCAGGCTCGGATAGTCAGCCCGCCCAACCCCTACTTGCGCGAGAACCTCCGGCTTCGAAAGTCGTCGGTTGGCCCAATCATCGACAGCCGCCACGAGCCGCTCAAACGGAAGCTGAGTGCCGACCGTGACGAGGATCACAGCAGTGACCCGCGATAGTGCGGACCATCCGGCTTGGCAAGGTGCGGCCACTGCACCAGGTGAACGTCCGCGAAAGGCTTGACCAGCCTGCCGGACAACGTCATACGCTCCACCAGGCCGAAAATGTCGACCCAGACCGCCTTGGCGCCGACAAGTCTGCCGAGCAGGATCGCGATCAACCCAGGGGCCGCACCGGTGGACACGATGACGCGTGGTCTAACGGTCGCGATCAGTCGGGCAATCTCCAAAGTGCAGATCACCAAACGCCAGGGTGTCCGCTTGTTTGCATCCATCAGGACGTGAAACCGTCCAGGAGGCACATCTGCAATCCGGCCAGCATCCGTGCAGGCGAACTGCACGTCGAGGCCGTCGAAGGCAACGAAAAGCCTGGAGAGTTCCGCCCAGTGTCCACCGGACGAACTGATCGCCAGAACGTCACAACGCGTTGCAAGTACCATGCTGTCGCTATATTCCTTGGCTCGGGGAGTCTAACCATGCCTTGCGACGTAGGCCAGTATTCGCCCGCCAACGCCGGTCCTGACCAATGTACCAACGTCGCCCGTACCGAGGCTGCAGCGGGGGTTCGCGAAACGGACTCAACGGCCCGAAAGCCGGCGGCCGTATCGCAACTTGTCAAGTTCGACCCTACTGGTGATATTGAACAAGTGTCGCCCGACACACAGACTTCGAAAGGATAGATCCGATTGGAAAATTCCTACCGTCACGCTGTGCGCCGCGCACTGGTGGTCGTGGACGCGGTGTCGATAGTCGTCGCCATGATCGCGGCGATGACCGTTCACACTCTGCTTCGGCAGAACTTTGCCAACTTTAAATCGCCACCCGCACTCGAGCTGTACGTGCTGCTTGCATATTTCACACTCCCGATGTGGCTCTCAATCGCTGCCGTGCTTGGCCTCTATCGTCAACTGGAGCGGCCCATCGGCGCCCTTGTACTCCTCCGCGAACTCGTACAGCTGCATGTCTTCGGATTGCTCGGTCTCGCTTTGCTGATCTACACCACGCAAATCCCGATGAACCGTAGCGTCGTTGCTCTGTTCGTACTCATAACCTTCGCGCTGATGTTCACGACTCGCTTGCTTCTCCAAATGTGGGTCCGGCTGGAGTATCGTCGAGGCCATGGTCAGCAGCGAGTACTACTCGTGGCTGACTCGGGCAAGACTGTTGAACAAGTCGCCGCGAGGATCAACCAGCAGCCACTGCCGCCGCGGCTGGTTGGCTGCCTGGCGCACGAATCATCTTCAGACGATCCACAGGGCTGGCAGCTGCCGATCCTCGGATCTCCTGCCGACATTCGGCAAGCGCTGCATGACACTGCCGTGGACCTTGTGCTCCTGTCGTGTCGGCGGGAGGTGGTAGTTGACATCGATTCACTGCTCAGCGCATGCGACGAGGTGGGTGTGCGACTGCTGTGCCATGTTCACATGGAGCACCGTGGCAACCACGAGATCCGCGTCGCGGATGACCTGGGCCTTCCGACGATCACGTTCGGCGCGCGGCAGCGGCCGGAGGACGCACTGATCATTAAACGAGTTGTAGATCTCCTGGTCGCAACGATCGGTCTGATTCTGGCATCGCCGTTGCTTCTGCTGATTATGTTGGGCATCTGGCTGACCATGGGTCGGCCGCTGTTGTTCTGCCAGGAGAGAACCGGCTATAACGGTCGTGCTTTCAGGATGTACAAGTTTCGTACCATGAAGCGGGACGCCGAGCAGCAAAAGGCGAGTCTCGAGAAGCTGAACGAGATTGATGGACCGGCTTTCAAGATGAATTCTGATCCTCGAGTGACGCCGCTCGGCAGCTTGTTGCGCCGAACTAGCCTGGATGAATTGCCCCAGCTGGTCAACGTACTTACGGGTCGCATGAGTCTGGTTGGCCCGCGCCCCTTACCTGTCGGCGAGCAGCAACTCATCCGTGGAGCACAGCGTCGACGTCTGTCCATGAAACCTGGGATCACCGGCCTCTGGCAGGTGAGCGGGCGCAGCGACTTGTCTTTCGACGAATGGATGAGACTTGATCTCGCATACGTTGATGAGTGGTCCCTGCGGCTAGACCTGCAGCTTCTGATGAAAACGATCCCCGCCGTTCTATTTGGCCGAGGCGCCAAGTAGTCGAAAGCTGCACTAATCGAACGGGATGACGGTTCGATATGTCACCTGCGCCTCAGGAAAGGGCGGAGCATCAGGTGTTGCGGCTCATCGGCCGAGGTGCTGCTGTGGGCACCGTCTGGCAAGTAGTGCGGGCCCTAAGTCATCTTGTCTGGGTAGTGATCGTCGCCCGACTGCTGGGCCCGGATGCGTACGGGAAGTTGGCTGGCGCCATGGGTCTGGCCGGTGCACTCGGGACCTTCACGGGGCTTGGTCTGGGGCTCGTCATGCTGCTGGAAGTGCCACGCCAGTTGCATACGTTTGGACACGCCTGGTATCGGGCGTTGTTGATGACCATCGGCAGCGGAGTGTTTCTGGTCGCATTGTTCGTTTTCGTAGCCCCCTTCGTAATCGGCCGCGCCGCATCGAACCAAGTACTGATTGCAATCGGCATCTCCGAGATCATTTGCTTCCCGATTGCCGTGCTGTGCAGCTTCGCATTCCAGACGCACGAGAGAATGGGATGGGCAAGCGCAGTCTATGCGGCGGTACCTGCGGCGAGCACAATGGCTGCCGCGGCCTGCTGGATAAGCGAGACTCAGCCCAGCCTTGGCACCTACATCATCTATCATGCTGTGGCATCCGTTGCGACCGCTTTGTTCCTGGTAGGGGTCGTTCGAATTCGCCTGCGCCCCCCCCGGTCCAAATTCGCATGCTCACGTACCGAGGCTCTGCGCGGCATGGAACTGTCCATCGTGAGGACCGCCGACATAGCGCTGAACACGCTGGATAAGACGCTGGTACTACGCATCGGCGGAGGTGAGATGGCGGGTGTGTACGCGGTCGCGACTCGGCTGGCATTTGCGCTTGCGCTTCCGATCGTTACTCTCAGCAGCGCGGCACTACCACGGCTGTCTCGGTTGAAGGCCGAACCTGCATCTTCACGAGACGGGCTCATCCGGAGGTTGCTCGCCGTGACGATTGGCTGGGGCGCGGCTGCCGCGCTCGGCATGGTAGTCTTGGGTCAGGTGCTGCCGGTAATCCTTGGCCCCGCCTACATAGCTGTGGCTGCCGTTGCCTCGCACCTGGCCGCGTTACCGGCTCTTGTCGGCCTCTGCTCGCTTGGTTGCACTGTGCTACTTACCTCGGACCGACAGCGCCATCGACTGACCATTCAACTCTTCGGGCTTCTGGTGCTAGTCGGCACAGCGGTGCTCTTCATTCCGGCATACGGACTGAGCGGTGCTGCCACCATGGTGCTGTTGACGCAGGTGCTGACCGCCTCGGGCTTGTGGCTGATAATCTGGACAACCCGATCTAAATCTGTCGCTGGCAGCTAGGCCCTCGGACGCCTTCTATGTCAAGAATACTGACGAACAAGAACGATCCTCTGAAGCCTAGGATCGAGCCTGACAAGGTAGTGTCGTTCTTCGACGAGCGCGCACGTCGCATCGGTACCCTCGGGCCTGTGCGCGCGGTGCTGTACCAGGACAACCATCCCGAGCTGGCGGAGCGCCGAGACCAGGAGGAAAGGCTCGTTCTGACGCCTCTTCTGGCCGTCGAGGCTTCGACTCGCTTTCTCGACATAGGGTGCGGTACCGGCCGCTGGGTTCCCTCTGTCGTCGACACGTGCGCGCACTACCATGGCATTGATCTGAGCCCCGGCCTGATTGAGTTCGCACGCTCGAGCTACGCCCGCCACTCCAACTGCCAGTTTTCCGTTTGCTCCGCCAGAGATCTATCCCTTGCCAGCCTGCACGAGACGCTGCCGTTTGATCGGATTCTGTGTGCGGGCCTGCTCATCTACCTGAACGACGAGGATGTCTATCAGACCCTGCAGAGAATCGCCGATGTAAGCAGTTCGCGTTGCCGACTGGTGTTGCGGGAACCCATGGCCGTTGCAGACCGCCTGACGCTCAAGGACCATTTCTCCGAGGAACTCAATCAAACGTACAACTCTATCTATCGTTCCGAAGCAGAGATCCTCCAGCTGGCCGAAGGAACGCTCGTGCAGAGTGGCTTCCGGATGCTCCGGTCTGCCGACCTCTTTCCCGATCCGACACTGAACAACAGGCAGGAAACCCGCCAGCGCTGGATGCTTTGGGAGCGCCAGGCATGAGGACTGCGTATTGCTTCGACCTGGATGGCACGGTCACGACACGAGAGATACTCCCGTGCATCGCTTCCGAACTCGACATCGCGGAAGAAGTCTCGACGCTGACGCAACTCACGATGCAGGGCCTGATTTCGTTCGAGCATTCCCTCCGGCTTCGCGCTCTGATTCTGGGCCATGTGCCGGTCGGCAGGGTTCACGAGATCATCGACGAGATTGGACTCGATCCGCAGATCGTTGAGTTCGTGCACGAACGGTCCGAAGTTTGCTTTCTGATCACCGGAAACCTGGATCTTTGGATCGGGCCGCTCGCGTCCCGACTCGGCTGCCGCTGCATTTCGTCCAAAGCCAACCTGGTAAACGGGCGAATTCGTATCGACCACGTACTGGACAAGGGTGAAGCGGTTCATGAACTCCGGCGATCCGGGCGCTTCGAACGGATCATTGCAATCGGCGATGGAGCCAACGATGTGCCGATGCTGAAGGTGGCCGACGTCAGCGTGGCCTTCGGCGGCATTCACAGTCCTACCCCGCCAGCGGTGCTAGCAGCAGACTATGTGGTTCACAGCGGAGGATCATTGTGCAGCCTATTGAAGGCGCTGTAATTGCGGCCGCCGGCCTCGGCTCCCGCCTCGGCCTCGGCTTACCGAAGTGCCTGCTCGAGATCGAGGGCCGCACGCTGCTGTCGCGGCTCATCGATCTACTCGAGCCGCATGTACAAAGGATTCACGTCGTTGTCGGCTATCGTGAGGAACTGGTCATCGAGCATTGTTCGCGGCACCACCGAGAGGTCGTGCTGGTCAGGAATGCCGACTTTCGAACCACCAATACTGCGCGCAGCATGGCGATGGGTGCCCGAGGATTCTCCGGCAAGATCGTCTTCCTAGACGGTGACCTTCTCATCGCGAGACCGTCCATTGAGTCGTTCATCGCCCGAGCCGCGACAACTGAACTGCTGGTGGGACTGACGAAGCAGAAGAGCGAAGACGGCGTCTGCGTACGAGTCGCCAGTGACGCTGTAGACGAGAGTCCAACGATTCTTGGCTTCGCGCGCGACCCCGCCTACTCGCTGGAGTGGGCAAATGTCTTTTCGGGCCCGGCGGGCATACTCGACGCTGCGCAGGGCTTCGTGTTCGAGGAACTGGGGCGGCGACTACCGCTGCCCGGCCAGGTACTGGATCTGAGCGAGGTCGACACCCCCGCCGATCTGGACCATGCACGTCAGTTTGGTCGACATCTCTTCCTTTAGGGCGGCCCGCGGCATCGGCTTCACCTGTTCAGGGATTAAACGAGTCGTTCCCATTGGCAGCCGATCTAAAGATTCGCGTTCTGTTCCTTCTCCAGCGTGCCGAGGGCTGGTGCAACATTCGATCCGTATGGCAGGCAATGGCCGCCGACGTTCGTTTTGTCCCTGAGGTCTGGGTACTTCCTTACGACGTCCGACGGACCGCTGAACACTCCGATCGCTTGGCGCAAGCAACCGCAGCCCTGAGTTCAGAGTCAGTTCCCTACACCGTGTGGACGGAGACTCGCACCTCCGACGTCAGCAGTTTCGACGTCGTAGTGTTCACGACTCCGTATGACCTCGAGCGGCCGAACTCCCTCCACTTTGACGTGGTCGCACGTCAGGTGCCGGTGACGGCGTACATACCATACGGTTTTGTGGTCGGTGGCGGACGAAAGAATCGATTCCTGCAGTTTGGGCAGCCCACGCAGATGCACGCGACGCTCGTCTTCGCTCGCTCATGGAGAGAGCGTGCGATGTATCGCCGTAACTGCCCTACTGGTGATGCACACGTTCGAGTTACCGGCCTGCCCAGACTGGATGAGTTGTCTGGGCTGCATTTGGAGAAGCCCGATCCGGAACTGGCCGCCGCAATCGGTGGCCGGTTCGCGGTACTGTGGAACTCACATTTCTCGTTCGGAAAGAGGCACGTCGGCTCACTTAACTACTCAACCTTCGATCGCATCGGGGGCAACCTGCTTCGATATGCGGTCAACAACCCGGAGGTGGCGCTGATTTGGCGACCACACCCACACCTTCTGCCGGCAATGACCGCAGAGGGCCTGTTGGGTCCAAATCAGCTCGCGGGCCTCGAACGCGACTTGCGCGGTGCCGGCATCATCTTCGATCGACGCGCCGACCACCGTCCGGCATTCGTCGCATCTAACGCTTTGCTGACCGACGCAGGCTCGTTTATTTTCGAGTATCTCGCCACCGGCAAACCGATGGCCTTTCTACACAATCCCGACGGGCCTGGTCTTACCGACGAGGCTGAGGAACTTGTCGGCCATCTCGACAGAGTACACGACGCGCAAGGCGCCATATCCTTCATTGAACGAGCTCGACACGGTCACGATCATGCAGGCGGGGCGAGCGACAGGATCCTGCAGTCCTTTCTGCCAATGCAGGATGGCAGGTCCGCTTCGCGCGTGGTGGAGTCGATTGCCGGAGCGGCTCTTTCCGCACGCCAGAGCCGCTGCT
>Ga0316603_10000276_pt1 | contig 27080 bp, 25 predicted proteins | sample OWC_soil_day10_n_FD_207649 | JGI IMG/M metagenome (GOLD analysis project Ga0316603, IMG submission 207649) | Wetland soil microbial communities from Old Woman Creek delta, Ohio, United States - OWC_soil_day10_noCT | ecosystem: Environmental > Terrestrial > Soil > Wetlands | place: USA: Ohio... | reverse complement strand
GATGGACTCCTTGATAAATGTCGATGAGTCATACGCCACATCCAGCTTCATGCCGGCCGGGAGCAGCGCCGTGAGATCCTCCAACGCCTTCCTGACTTCTGCCGCGACATCGACCGTGCTCGCCTTGGATTGCTTCACGATCCCCAGTCCCACCGCGGGTTTTCCATTGTAGCGCGCAACGGTGCGCTCATCCTCCGCCCCCACCTTCACTTCTGCGATATCGCGCAGCCGGACGACATCGTCCTGGTTCCGGGAAACAATGATGGCCCCGAATTCCTCGGGAGTGGTGAGCTCTCCACGGGTCCGGACCGCAAATTCCCGCTCCCTTCCTTCCACTCGGCCGCCCGGGATCTCCGCATTTTCCCGCCGGAGCGCTGCCTCGATGTCCTGCGCAGTGAGTCCATGCGCCGCCATGTGCAGCGGATCCAGCCAGACTCTCATGGCGTACCGCCGTTCACCTCCGATAATCACCGAGCCGACTCCCGGAAGCCTCTGAATGCGTTCTTTCAACACCCGGTCTGCTACATCGGTGAGCTCAAGTCCGTCATGCAGGTCGCTCGAGAGGCCCAGCCAGACAATGGGTTGCGCGTTTGCATCCACTTTGGAAATCACCGGATCTTCGATTTCACGCGGGAGACTGCCACGAACGCGGGAAACACGGTCCCGCACATCGTTCGCCGCCTCATCCACATTCCTGTCGAGCTCGAACTCGATCGTGATCACGGAGCCCTGCTCACGGCTGGATGAGGTCATCGTCTTTACCCCCTCGAGCGTGGCAAACTGCTCTTCCAGCACATTGGTGATTTCCGTTTCGACGACGCTTGGACTGGCACCGCGATAGAGACTGACGACCGAGATGATGGGAGGATCGATATCCGGATATTCGCGGACCGGCAGGCGGGAAAACGAGATGATCCCGAACAGCAGGATCACGAAACTCATGACGGTCGCAAAGACCGGACGTTTGATGGAAGTGGTGCTCAGGCGCATGGTGGCTACCTCCCCTTCGTTGTCGCACTCGCCGCAGTGGCCCGCGCGTCGGGCACCGGCAGCACCTTCCCACCGTCAAACAGCTTCTGGTGACCTGCCCGTACCACCGACTGACCTGGCTTGAGACCTTCCAGGACTTCCACGATCGCAGGTGACCGGGTCCCCAGTGTAACCGCAACCCTGGTGGCGGTGCTGTCGGGGTTCACGACGAAAACAAACAGCTGGTTCCCGCTCCCGAACACCGCTTCATTGGGGATTGTCATCGCATCGGGCCGGTTTCCCAGGACGACACGAACATTGGCTGACATCCCCGGCCGGAATTTCTGCCCGGGGTTCTGCACACGCGCAACCACACGGGCACTGCGTGTCGCAGGGTCGATGGTCGGCTCGACCACTGCAATGGTCCCGTTGAGATTCGCGCCGGGAAACGCGGGACTCGACACGGTGACCGAAGCTCCCCGGCTGAGGCGGGAGAGAAACCGTTCGGGGGACGAGAACATCACGCGGATCTCGCCGATATTCGCAAGTTCAGTAATTGCCTGTCCGACCCGCAGATATGTCCCGATGCTTACCCGCCGTGCGCCGATGATTCCTGCAAACGGGGCGGTGACCCGTGTCTTTGCGTACCGCGCCCTGGCCAGGTCGCGGTTTGCCTCGGCAACCTTCATTGCGGCGGCGGCATCGTCGAGATCCTGTGGGGAGCCGGCTGCCTGTTCAACCACTCGTTTGACCCGCTCATACGTGGCCGCGCTCTGTGCCAGCAACGCCTCGGCGCGCGCGAGCTCGGCTGCAAGCTGACGATCGTCCAACTGGGCAATGAGTTCATCGCGCTGTATGACCCCCCCCTCCGTAAAGGGAAGCGACTTGATCGCGCCATCGATCTCGCCAACGACGGTGATTGCTTCAACCGCTTCCATCGTCCCGACCGCTTCGAACGTATCCTCTACGTTCTGGACCACCACGGGGCTTACCTCGACGGGCATCGGCGGCATAGAGAAGCCCCGGCCCTCTGCTCCCTGTCCACATCCCGTCAGGAGCAAGGCACCGCTTCCCGAAAGCGCCAGAAGCATTGCCCACAGAGATGCCGTTGTTTTTGTCCTTGTCTTCATCGTCCTCTTCCTTTTAGAAGATGCAAATGCCCCATGCCGGCTCTTAGACCGCAATCGCCATCGCCATAGTCACCGATTGCAGCGCCTGTGTCGCAGCCGATCATGTCATTACCATCGCCGTGAACTTCCTGGCCCGTCGCAGGTTCTCACCGTGCAGGACCCGGGTCGTATGCACCCGACGTCAGCTGACGCAGCATCGCTGCTGCTTTCGCACTCCGGACAAGCGCCTGCGAGTACCGCTGCTGTGCGACCGCAAAGTCTGCACCCAGCCGTACGAGTTCAAAGGCTGTTGACCGGCCGTTCTGAAATTCGATGAGGCCAATGCGTACCTGTTCCTGAGCTGCCGCAACTCCCTGTCGTGCCAGGTTCAGGCGCTGCTGGCCATGTGTCAATTCTCTGCACCGTGACCGCACTTCTGCTTCCAGTATCCGTTCTTCCTGTTCGTAGCGTTGCTGCATGATCTCGACTTCGGCTTTCAACCGGTCCTCTTCTCCCAGTCCGCTGCTGAAGCCGATCGGGACATTCACCTCCACACCGACATGCCAGTTCGGGAAGTCACGTTTTGTTACCTGGCCGATGGCATCGCCGAATCCGCCGCCGACTTGCGTCCGCAGTGTATCATTGCCGAAGATGACATCGCGCGCCGTGCCGGCAAGTCCGTTGCCGCCGAGCGCGCCGACCAGATCGACGCTGGGCAGAGCTTCCCATGCCGCTGCATGCGCCAGCGTCTGCTGCGCTTCGATCTCCGCTTTCACGGCGCGAAGTGCAAGGTTGCCTTCGAGCGATGCCTGCACAAGAGAATCAACATCACTGTCGGGAAAGATGTCACGGGGATGATCAACTGTTCTGAAACGTGGCTGGGTGCGATCCGGTCGTATACCCGTCGTTGCGGCGAGCATGTCCGACAGGTGGTCGAGTTGTTCTTCACGGTCAAGCAGGAGGATTTCCTGCTCCGAAAGGAATGTTCTGGCATTCGCCACCTGATTGGGCCCGATCAACCCCGCTGCCGTCTTCACTTCGGTTTCTCTGAGGAATGCCGCCGCCCGGTCACGGGTGAGCTTCTGCACTGCAAAGTCGCGTTCACCGGCATACAGGTCCCAGTACAGGAGCTCCACGCGGGTGCGGAGGGAGAGCATTTCCTGATTGAGCCGTCCTTCTGCGGCTTCCGCCAGTCGCTCGGCGCTGGTTAATTCCTTCCGCGCAGACGCGGTGAAGCCGCGGAGGAGCGGCTGACGAAGCACGAGTGCTCCTGCCGTGGTGTACTGCGGTGAGAGGAATGCAAACGATGAGTTGGTGTTCAGCCTGATTGCATCGAGCGAGGCAGTGATGCTTGTGCCGATGGGCAGGTTCCATGTGAGCCCCGCATTTCCTTCCGCCTGCAGCGTGTGGAGAACGGATGCGCCGGAGAAGAATGATGCCGCGGGCAGCTTGTCATCTCTGTACATCCAGCCCAGAAAGAGCTGTGGTTCAAAGGCGCCTCCCTCCCGTCGCATCACGCCGTGCGCAGCGGCTACCATGGCGCCGGCGGAAAGCACCGCAGGATCGCTGGTCATGGATGAACGGATCGCATCTTCAAGTCCGAGCGATGTGCCCGGCAATTGATTCAGAATGTCACGGAGTGAACTGTCTGGGCTGGCTGGCGGGGATTGAGCCACGGTGTTGAGAACAGCACCAGCGAGCAAGATCGGCAGGAGGAGCAGGGTCCGTAGCGTTGAAATTCGTCCTGAATGCCACTTCTGCGACATGATGGTCTTCATCACAATCCTGCTTTGCTGGCATGCTAAGTGGGTTTTAAGAAAGAACATACAGCACTTCGTGCTAACGCCGGTGCTATTCAACCTTTAACACAGGCGGTACCTCAATTGTTCCTCCGAAGCGCGTTCAAATTTCTCAGTGTAACTCTGGAAACCAGGGAAATCCTCTAAGGACGCATCTCCGGCCAGCTGGCCGCTGAAGCTGTGTGCAGCAGGATACGATGCAGATGGAGCGAATGGAGAAGTTGAGGGATATATGGAGAAGATGGGGGATATGATGAAATAGGAAAGTGTTAGGCAAATGACAGGAATCCGGAGGAAATGGGGTCTATAAACAGAACGGAGCAGCATCCTTGCCGCTCCGTTGCAGGTGTACCACTGTACTCTCCCATGTGGCAGCAGATGCTGCCGGATTCTTCTGGTCAGCGAGTTGCCATTTCTGTCGCGTCCGGGGATCCCACCACGGCAAACTCGAACGAACCCGCTTTCACATATGAATTGTAGAACCAGGCACACCGTTGTGAAACGCATTTGCTTTCATCGAAATGGGCCGCCTGCTTCACCGCATACAGTCCGCGGGCATCGCCAATCCGGCAAAGCGCGAGAGCCGCGATGCACCGTGTCGATTCCTGCTCGCCATCACGGAGCATCTTCATCAATGGAATCACTGCTTTCGTAGACTTCAGTTCGCCCAACATGTAGGTTGAGCCTTCCTTCACACCGAGGTTGTCCTCCTGTATGCCTTGCAGTAGGGTCTGCTCGGCACGCTGGTACTGCTCGCCGGTCAGAGCACCGGCCTGATCCGGGGTCTGCGCACCAGCAACTGCGACGACCATCAGCACAAGGGCTGCGAGTATCGATACCGTGGTTTTCATGACTGACCTCCCTGCAAGATTGTACATGCGATTGATTGGTTCCCGTGTCTGTATCTGGGTACGGGATTCGGGAGGGGTAGTTCAGGAAGAGCGACGAAGTTGGAGCCGGGTGCGACGAAATGCGGAGAAACGGGACGAACAGCTACATATCAGCGACGGTACCAATCCTTGCTGGGGTCGTAGAACCGGCGCAGACCGCTTTTCTGCTGATGGCGCTCCACCGCAAGATCAATCAACCTGTCCAAAAGCGCGGAAAAAGACAGTCCGCTTGCCTGCCACAGCTTGGCATACATGCTGATGGAGGTGAAACCGGGGATCGTATTCAGCTCATTTATATAGATGGCGCCGCTGCCCCGGACGACAAAGAAATCGGCTCTGGCCATTCCGGCGCAGTCAATAGCTTTGTAGGCGGCAATGGCTGCGCGCTGGACTTGCACCGTGACCCGGCGGGGGAGTTTTGCCGGGATAACGGCCTGCGACTTCCCGTCCACGTATTTCGCATCGTAGTCGTAGAACTCATTGGATGGGATAATCTCTCCGGGTACGGAGACCTGAGGATCATCATTCCCGAGAACGGCGCACTCGATCTCCCGTGCGTTCCGCACGCCCTGTTCAACGATGACCTTGCGGTCGTATGTTGCCGCAACCGCAATTGCCGCCAGCAGCTCTTTGCGGTTATGCGCTTTCGAGATACCGATGCTCGATCCGGTGTTGGCAGGTTTGATGAAGAGAGGATAGCGGAGAACGCGTTCTGCTTCTGCAGCGACGGCTTGCGGTTTGTCAATGCAGCGCGAGGAAAGAGCCCAGGTATGCTTTGCAATTCGCAGTCCGGCCTCGACAAACAACTGCTTCTGCACAATCTTGTCCATACCCAGGGCCGATCCCAGGACACCCGCTCCAACGTACGGGATGTCGGCCAGTTCCAGCAGACCCTGCAGGGTTCCGTCTTCACCATATGTTCCATGCACAAGGGGGATTACGACATCCAGGGGAGCCACAGGATCTCCCGTTCCCGACACAACCATCAGTCCCTGCCGGTTCGGCTCCGGCACAAGCACGCATTCGGTTTCCGCATCCAGACCGGTTCGTTCGCGCAGAAGCTGGAGTGCGCGAGGGGAGCTGAGCCATCGACCTTCACGCGAAATACCGATTGGCACCACATCGTACCGTTGCGGGTCGAGAGAATCCATCACCGACGCGGCGGAGACGATAGACACCTCATGTTCAGCGGAGCGCCCGCCGAAGATGATGCCGACACGGAGTTTGCGCATTCCCATTGAGCGTTGGTTCCTATTCAGTTTCCCGGTACAGCCGTGCGAGTGATGTGGATGGTGGGAGGGTCTTCTCCCGTATCTGAAAAAGGATACGGCGCGTTTCCCGGCTCCAGACGATACGATGTGCCTCTCCCAGCCATGAGGTCACCCGTCCGTTCGTGCGGACCACCTCCCGGCCTTCCGGAACGACGACATACAGATCTTCTTCGGTCACGTGCAGCCCCTCAATGGCCATGAGATTGCCGAACGTGTATGCAATTTCCGCATACAACGTGTCGCCCCGGGTGTAGAGTTTCTTGCTGGTGATCGTCCGCCCTTCGCGCTGGAAGTTCTCTGCACCCTCCCGCTCGTATGACGAGAGCATGATGCGGAAATCCCGTTGCACGAGAGAATCCACGGTCTCGTCGGAGCGCAGGTCGATCAGACGCAGGACTGCTTCGCCGCTGCCATCGTCATTGATGGTAATGCGGTGTTCCGTGGTGCGGATGAGGATGCATCCGGGCAGCAGCAGGGCTCCGGCTGCAATCCCGTACAGTACTCCTCGCAGATTCGTTCGGACCATCATGGCGCATTCTCCCGAAGCTGAACTTCACCGCCGTCGTACTTCAGCGTATCCCGTGAATGCCGGATTGCCGGCTTTTACAGTTGCTCCAGCGTTTCCCGTGGACGGATGACTGTATGGTTCGCTTTATCCACGAGAATTTCTGCCGGACGCGGACGGGCGTTGTAGACTGACGCCTGAACGTAGCCGTACGCACCCGCACACATAAGCGCCATCACGTCGCCGCGTTCCATGCGCGGCAGGCGCCGGTCAAACGCGAAAAAATCTCCCGATTCACAGATCGGCCCCACCACATCGACCGTTTCAAAGGGGGCATTTGTGATCTGCAAGGGTACAATCTGATGGTGCGCATGATAGAGCGCCGGGCGGATCAGATCGTTCATCGCACCATCCACGATGAGAAACGTCTTTTCCTCGGTCTCCTTCCGGTAGATGACCCGTGTCAGGAGTGTGCCGCCGTGCGCAACAATGGCGCGGCCTGGTTGAATGGAGAGCCTGCAATCAAGCGTGCGGAGAATCGGCAGGGCGGCACGCAGAAGGTCGGTGCTCGTCAGATGAGCCTCTTCAGCATGCTCAAGAGGAAGATGCTTGTTCCGGATGAATCCGTGATACTGGATGCCGAATCCACCGCCGAAATCCAGATCTTCTATCGGCACGCCACCATCGCGGAGGTGCCGTATGATCTCGGCAACAGCTTCGGCTGCTTTGACAAAGATTGCCGACTTCGTAATCTGCGAGCCGACGTGACTGTGGATGCCGCGGACATCAATATGCGGAAGGGATCGGGCAGTGCGCAGCACCTCCAGCGCCTTCGCGTGCGGCAGACCGAACTTGTTGTGGCGCAGGCTTGTGGAGACATAGGCATGTCCTCCCGCATCAATATCCAGGTTTACACGCAGGAGGATCCGGGCGCGCTTCCCCATACTTCCGGCAATCTGGTTTAACACCTCGATTTCCTGTGTCGACTCGACGTAGTACGCGAAGATGTCGTGTTCCAGCGCATACACAAGCTCATCATCCCGTTTGCCGACACCGCTGAATGTGATCCTGGAAGGGGGAAATCCCGCACGGAGTGCCAGGAACAACTCGCCCCGGGATGCCACATCTGCCCCGAGACCTTCTGCGGCAAGTATTTGCAGGATCTGGGAATTCGCGTTTGCCTTGATGGCATAATATGTCACATGCGGCGTCCCATCGAAAGCTGCTTCGATGCGGCGCATGTCGTCGAGGATCGTCTTTTTGCTGTAGACATAGAGCGGCGTTCCATACTGCTCGACAAGCTGCGCAAACGGCACATCTTCAACAACAAACGCATTGCTGCGGTATGTGTAGACACTCACGGTCTGGAATCCTCCGGTTGTTCAGGACGCTTCTGACGGGCGGCGATCGCCATGGATATCAGGAACATGATACTGGAAATATTCTAAGAAATCCGGATCGTAGCCGGCGGCATGATAGGCTCCGGTTGAACGATCCTGCACATAGGTCCCCCGGATGTCACCGCGAATCACCCGTTCCAGCATCGACACCAGTGCGTCGACATCGTCTTCGTTCGAATAACATCCCAGGCTTGCGCGCACCATTCCGGGCATACGGCTCTTGTTTCCGGCGAGCACTTCTCCGGTTAATGCCGTGTCTTCCTCCGGGGTGACCTTCAGCAGCTGTTTGACGTATGGATGCGCGCAGAAGCAACCGTTCCGCACGCCGATACCTCCTTCGACGCCGAGAATCGCAGCGACTAGGCTGTTGTGTTTCCCTTCGACATTGAACGTGATGGTGCCGACTTTGTCGTCCAATTGCTCCGTCGGCCCGTACAGCACGATGCCCGGCATGCGGCGGAGCTTGCCGTACGCATAGCGCAGCAACTCCGTCTCGTGGCGTGCCACCGTCTCCATCCCCACCGCCTCGAGCACACCGATTGCAGCAGCGAAGGCGACGCCTCCGAGCACATTCGGAGTGCCTGCTTCTTCTTTGTGCGGCGGATGGTTCCAGTGCGCGTGGTCCAGCGTCACGATGTCGACCACACCGCCGCCAACCATATCGGGTTCGCCCTGCTCAAAGAACTGCTTCGGGCCGACAAGTGCGCCTGTTCCGAAAGGAGCGTACATCTTGTGCGCAGACAGCGCCAGGAAGTCGATATGACGGGGATCGTCATCGGGCATCATGGTAACGGGCCGGTGGGGTGCAAGCTGGGCGGCATCGACAAAGAGCCGGGCACCGGCGGCGTGGGTCCATTCGGCGATGTCGTGGATCGGCGAACAGAGACCGGTGATATTCGAAGCACCGGTGACCGCCACCAGACGCACACGCCCGCGATAGTGGCTGAGTGCACTCCGGAGCTGACCGAGATCCAGATGGCCGTCCTCCAGCACTCCGACGTGGATCACCGTGCAGTGCTTCCGCCATGGAAGGTCGTTGGAATGGTGTTCCATGAGGGTGGTGATGACGATATCATCCGGACGCAGACCGGCACGGTTCGCGAGCTTGTTCACGCATTCTGTGGTGTTTTTGGTGAAGATGACCGCGTTGCGGGAAAGGTCGGCACCGACAAATCTCCCGACTACATCATGTGCGGCGTCAAACACTTCCGTGGCAAGCACCGATTTGAACCCGGTCCCCCGGTGGACCCCTGAATACCAGGGAAGGAAATCCTGCACGCACCTCAGTACTCTGCCGAAAGCGGGGGTGCTTGCTGCATTGTCGAGAAAGACATACGGACGCCGTGTGCCGTCAAGCAGGGGGACGGGTGTGTCGATGCCCACGATATCCCGGCGCACATCGGCCAGCGTCAGCTGCGCGCTGTCATCCCGGTGTCTGAACATCCTCGGTTGTGCTGATGCGGGCATGTTGTTCTCCGAAACCGCTTCTGGGGTGAAACCTGTCATATTCTTGTTTCAGGTATGTCCGGTCGATATGCGTGTACACCTGCGTTGTGGAGATGTCGGCGTGCCCGAGCATCTCCTGCACGGCGCGAAGGTCTGCCCCGCCCTCCAGCAGATGTGTGGCAAATGAATGCCGGAACGTATGGGGATGGACATTGTGCGTGATGCCGGCCTGGCCGGCGAAGCGCTGGACGATCTGCCAGATGGCCACACGGGTGAGCGGAGTGCCGCGGGCATTCAGAAACAGCACATCCTGCGTTGCCATCCGCCGCTGCAGCAGGATCCTGCATTCTGCTCTATAGCGCGCGATCCAGTCGAGCGCCGAAGGCCCGATGGGCACCAGCCGCTCTTTCGACCCTTTGCCGAACACTTTCACCATGCCTTCTTCCGCATACAGATGGGCCTGGCGGAGCGTGATCAGTTCCGACACCCGGATGCCGGTTGCGTACAGAACCTCGAGGATGGCTTTGTCACGCACCCACAGGTGCTTCTTGTCTCCCGGGGTTGGCGCCGGCTGGGCCAGGATCTGCTCAACTTCATCGCGGCTCAGAACGCCCGGAAGGGAGCGGCGTCGCCGGGGCGAATCCAGCGTGGATGTGGGATCCACCGTCGTGATGCCGTCAGCCAGGAGAAACCGGTGGAAACCCCGCACCGCCGAGAGGCACCGCATGACCGACGGTGCGGCAAGGCCATCGCGCTGGAGGGCCGACAGGAACCGCGCTGCGCGTTCAGTGGTGATCTGCTGCGGCACGTCAATCCCGTCCGCATGCAGAAAACCACAGTACCGCTCCAGATCACGTCTGTAGGACGAGAGAGTGTTGGGCGATGCGTTTTTCTCGAGCGAGAGATGATGCAGATACTCGTCCACGAGATGCTTCATTCGTTGTCACCACCCGGGAGTGGTTCTGCTTGAGGAGGTGCATCGTCCTGCGGCTCCGGTGACGGTTTCTGCCGCGGCCGCCGCAAACGGGGTTTTGGTGCTTCGGGATACCGCACGCGCGTATGGTAGATGCCGACGAGCACGCTCAGGAATGCCGCCTTGATCTTGGTGAGGTCCGTCAGTGTCAGCGGACACTCATTCAGCTCGCCCTCGTCGAGGCGCCGCTTCACCAGCTCGTCGATGGCATCGGCAATACGCTGCGGTGTCGGGTCGTCGATCGTCCGCGCTGTCGCTTCCACCGCATCCGCCAGCATCATGATCCCCGTTTCTTTGCTCTGCGGTTTCGGGCCGGGGTAGCGATAATCCGCCTCGTTGATTTCGTCCAGCTTCGTTTCGTCTTCTGAATTCTCGGCAAGCTTCAGTGCCTTGTTGTAGAAATAATCGATGCGTGTAGTGCCGTGATGCATCGGGATGAAATCAATCACTTCCTCCGGCAGCTTGTATTCCCGCGCAAGCGCGATCCCGTCCTTCACATGCGCCGCGATGATCAGCGAACTCATCCGCGGCGAGAGCTTGTCGTGACGGCTTCGGGAGCTTTTCTGATTCTCCACGAAATAGGTCGGCTTCTCCACCTTGCCGATATCATGGAAGTATGCTCCGACTCTGACGAGGGCTTCGTTCGCGCCGACGGCTGCAGCAGCGGCCTCGGCAAGGCTCGCGATGGTCATGCTGTGATGATACGTGCCGGGAGTCTTTTCGGCAAGCATGCGGAGCAACGGATGGTTGAAATGCGCAAGCTCCATCAACGTAAGATCCGTGGTCACCTTGAACACACGCTCCATGAAGATCAGGAGGCCGTACGTCAGCACCGGGGAGACGATCGCGTTGACGAGGGCAAACGTCAGCTGCTCGAGCATTTCCGAAAGGGGCTCATACCGTTCCAGTCCGAGCGAAATGATGGATGCGGCATACCCGACAAAGATGAAGCCCAGCGACCGGAAGAGCTGCGTCCGGTTCTTCATATCGCGCACGGAATAGACCGAGAGCGCACCGGCGACCAGCGCCGCAAGGGCGACCGAATAGTCGTTGCCGCGAATACCGGCCACCACGAAGGCGATGATCACGGTGCCATAGAATCCGACCCGGGAATCGAAGATAATCGTCAGCAGCATCGAGGCTGCCGGCACCACGATCAGATATTCGATGGGCGTCGTGACGTCGAGTTCCCGCGACATATAGGCGAAGAAACCCTCCATTACGATCAGGAGCGCGATGAGTGCAAGCCGCCGGTTATTGTTGAAGATGCGCTTCCGGAAGAGGTAGAGATAGATGGCATACAACCCGACCACAATGCTGGCATGCAACATCGTGCCGAACAGCTGCAGCGCACTGTCAGAAGCGGGTCCCCGTTCGACCTTGACACGGCGCAGCGATTCCAGTTTGAGCCGGATTTCGGGCGTTATCCGTTCGTGCTTGCTCACGATCCGCTCGTTTTCCTGCACGAACCCGATTGTCCGCGGTACGGCATCCACTGCTGTTGCAGTCGACTGCGCGGTCGCTTCTTCGCTGAACTTCACGTTCGGGGCGACATGCATGACTGCAATTTTGTAGGCCAGGCTCACCGTATCATTATCGCCCCCGTAGAACTGAAGCAGCCGAGCCTCCAGTTGAGCAACGACATCGGCATGGTCGTAGAGGCGTGCCGCAGAAAGGATCTCTTCGGTGCTGCCTCGCCGCTGGGCCACCTCCGCAGGAACAATGGTCCCCTTGCTCCGGTCAAGGATGCCGATTGTCTGCATCTCGCGGAGTGTTCCGGCGATCATCGTGTGCATGCGCGTCAGACCGTCCCCGGAGGCGAGTATGTCCAGTTGACTCCATTCGCGCGGAGTAAACGGGATATCCAGAGATGAGGCCAGCTGCACAAAGAGTAGCGAATCCTGCGATGCAGCAGGATCCCGGCGCTGCAGATCCTTCCGGTATTGCCGCTCCACCCTCACCGCTTCGGTAACCTTGCGGAAAAACTCCTCAAGTCGGCGCAGCTGACGGGTGTCAACCAGCGTATCCCGCTCGAAAACCTGGAGGACTTTCTGTCGGGCTTCCTGCACGTCGCGTTGATACTCACGTTCATCGCGGAAAACCGGGAAGGAGAAGGGCGCAATGAGGTCTTTCTGGGCCCAGATTCCGCCTACTTTGAAGTCCAGCTCGAGCGTCTCCCCGCGCGGAAACATAAGCGCCAGCGCCACAAGCAGCCCCGCTGCCAGAAGCAGCTTCACCGGGATATTGCCTGGCGCACGCAGGAACTGCTGGATCCGGTCGAGTTTGGACCGGAATTGTCCGTCTGGAATCATCGAAGGAGGCACAGGTGTTCACCGAATATCGATAATAAGGAAAAGAGAAGCAATTAATTGAAAGTCCCATAAGGATTTCGTATATTCCGCTCAACCGAATTCTGCACTGGATGAACGCCACCCTTCCCCCTGACGATGTTATGCTTGCCCTCGAAAGTATTTCCGGAGGTAAGCTGACGCGGCATCGGGATCTCGCAGCCCTGATTGATCTGTCCCAGCGTGCGCAGCGTGGTGATCTGCTCGCCGATCTCAGTTTTCATGCAAAGTTCGTGGCCAACAGTTCTCGCACATTGACGCGGATTGGCCCAGACGCAGAAAGTGCGCAGGCACTCTCGGCAGAGATGCAAAAGGAACTGGAAACCGTAAAGAACCTGGCCGGTCAGCTGCTGGCCCACGGTTCGGATGAGCAGCGGAAAGTCTTTGAGGAAACCTATTTTCGCCTCACACCCGAGGCATTGCAGAATTGCCTTGCACTCTGTTATGATCTGAGCTGGTACAAGAACTGGTTGCTGGAGACGAGCCCGAATCGCGTACTGAAGAAACAATCGTCGGCTGTCTGGCGCGGTGCATTGATCGTCCTCGTCATCGGTACGATTCTCTGGCTTGGATCCGTGAACGCCAGGGCAGTTCTGGCAAACGAACTGCTTGTCAGGGGGACTCTTACTCTGAACGCCGCCATCTCTCCGGAGGTTGAGCGACAGATCTATCGCGAGTGGTCGGGCCTGGGGATCGTCATGATCATAGGGTATGTACTCGTTCTTGCGGCAGGCATGGTATTCCTCATCCGTTCGCCGTTTCGCCTGCGGGACCACGGCTGGTTGATGATGTCCGCCATTCTCCTCTTCCTGTTTGTTCCGGTGGAGGTCTATGTGATGGTGCTTGATGTACGGATGATCCTGATGGCATTTGTCGACGGAGGAACGCTTCCGGCGTTCCGTGAACTCTTCATTGCACGCCTGGGTGCATTGGGCGGAGCACCACTGGTCGCCGTGCTCTGCTATTATACCATTATCGCGCTGGCGGTCATCCAACCATTCCGCCGGCAGAGCGGTGCATACCGATGAAGCAGGAAGAACTGATCCAGGAGCTTCACGCTGCCGCTGCCCAGATCGGTATCACCATCCGCTACGAGCGCGGTGATTTCGAGGGGGGATATTGCATACTGCGCGACCAGAAACTGCTGCTCATCAACAGACGGCTCATGCCGACGCGCAAGGCGTCGGTCCTCGCAACGGCGCTGTACGGAATTGGTCTGGACAACGTCTATCTCAAACCCGCAGTACGCGAGTTTGTGGAAGACGAAGCGGCCAGAAACATGCGCATCACACAGTAGACGCATGATCAAAGCGGTCATTTTCGATCTCGACAACACGCTCGTCGATTTCATGAGCATGAAACGGCAAGCGGTCACCGCAGCGATTACTGCCATGATCGACGCGGGGCTGGGTCTGACCGTTCCCGAAGCAGAAGAACGCATTGATGCCATCTACAAAGAACGCGGGATCGAATTCCAGAATGTCTTTGACCAGCTTCTGTACGATGTGTTCCAGAAAGTCGACTATAAGATTCTCTCGGCGGGTATTATTGCGTATCGGCGCGCCCGGGAAGCGGCTCTTGTGCCGTATCCGCATGTGATGATGACTCTGGTTGCGCTGCTTAAACGCAGCATCAAACTCGCCGTAGTTTCCGACGCACCCAGCAGGGAGGCCTGGCTCAGACTCTGCTATCTCGACTTCCACCATCTTTTTGACGTGGTGGTGACGTTCGAAGATACCGGTGAAAGAAAACCGAGCGCTGCCCCGTTTCTCCGCGCGCTTGACGGGTTGAAGGTACAACCGCACGAAGCGCTCATGGTGGGTGACTGGGCCGAGAGGGACATGGTAGGAGCCGCACAGGTGGGCATCACCACGGTGTTTGCCCGCTATGGCGACACCTTCGGCACCGTCGAATCGCATGCGCGATATGAACTGAACGACGTGTCTGAATTGCTCAGCGTCATTGACCGCGAGAACGCCCTGCAGGCAGGAAGAGGAGTCCCATCAGCATGATCCGAGGCATCGGTGTAGATATCGTGGACATCGGACGCGTCCGGAACGTGATTGAACGTGAAGAGATGCGCTTTCTGGAAAAGGTTTTCACGGACACCGAGATCGCCTACTGCAACGCAAAACATAACCGCTGTCAGCATTTTGCCGCCCGGTTCGCCGCTAAAGAGGCGGTCAGCAAGGCACTCGCTACCGGCTGGGCCGGTGATTTCAGATGGAAAAACGTCGAGGTAACCAACGACGCATCCGGCCAACCGCACGTCACTGTTCACGGCGGACTGAAGGAGCAGCTGGGATCGTCCCGCATCCTGATCTCGCTGTCCCATGCCGATCTGCATGTTGTCGCTGTTGCAGTCATTGAGGATGCCCAATGAGAGTCTCTCTCTACTGGAAACTCGTGCTGGGATTCGGCCTCATCATCGTCGCCATGATCCTGGTCCACGGGTACATCCTCCTCAATCTCAATTCGGTCTACAATGCGGTCGCCACTTCGGTCACCGGCGACGTTGCCGCCATCGACAATGCCCAGCGCCTGCACGCGTTCCTAAACGCAGAAGAAACCTGCGCCCAGAAATACCTCATCTTTGGCGATCCGGTGTACAGCCAGCTCTTCCGGGAGGCACGTGCACAAACCCTTCCGTACATGGATTCGCTGGCCACTGCGCTGGCAGGACGGGAAGAAAAGCGCGTGTTCCGGACTGTGCGAAGTGTTCATGACTGGCTCCAGATGACCGTGCACTCGCCATCGATGCGCTATACCGTCCGGAGCAGTCAGATCGCCGACAGCATGGACGTCGCGCACACCGGGCTCGACCGGCTCGTGGAGCTCAACCAGGCAGCCATCGGTCATGTGCTTGAGCAGGTCGAACAGAATACTACGCAGGCTCTCCGCGTGGGCATATTCCTCGTCCTGGGTGCCCTGCTCGCGACGATTCTCGTTGCCTTCGTGATCACGCATGCGATCTCCGTTCCGCTCAACCAGCTCCGGCAGAGCACGGAACGCATTGCACGGGGTGACTACCACACAATTCCCGTTCGCTCCCATGACGAAATCGGCATGGTATTGCGCGCCTTCAACACGATGAGCACACGGCTGAAAAAAATCGATGAATACAAGGCGGAGATGATGCAGCAGATTTCGCATGAACTCCGGACTCCCCTGCAATCGATGCATGCAGCCTACTACATGCTGGCCGAGCAGATCGCGGGACCGCTGAACGAACGCCAGCGCACCCTGCTCACCACCATACGTGACAACGTCGACGCGCTGTCCACATTCAGCAACCAGTTCCTCGATCTCGCTAAAATCGAGGCCGGAATGATGGAGTTCCACCCCCGCTCCGTTGACCTGCTCTCGGTCATTACACCGGTCATCAACAATGCGCGCCTTGTCGCATCGCAGAAGGATATCAATATTGGCCTTGCCGCACAGTCTGTTCCGAACGTGCAGGCCGATCCGGAAAAAGTCTCGACAGTCCTGAGCAACCTGCTCAGCAATGCCGTCAAGTTCACTCAGAAAGGCGGTCACATCACCGTGACACTTGCTCCGTGTGAAGGGGGAGCACGGATCGCGGTCAAGGATTCCGGAGTGGGTATTGATCCGGATGATCTGCCGAAACTCTTTACCAAGTTCTTCCAGGCAAAGAATGTGTCGCAGATCAACGTCAAAGGGACCGGCGTCGGCCTGGCCCTGGTGAAGGCCATCGTGGATGGCCACGGGGGAAGAGTCTATGCAAACAGCACTGTCGGCCAGGGATCAACATTCACCGTCGAGCTGCCGGCAACCGCTGAGCGGTCATAACCTTGTCAACTCAACTTCTTTGAGGCTCCGCATCGTGAAACACCAAGGCATGCTTCTCATTCTCCTCCTGGCGCTGCTGGGCGTCACCTGCAGCCCCCCGCCCGGCGTGGAGACGCCCCCGCCATCGGAAATCGAACGCCAGATGGATCTGGCCGACTCATTCGCGCAAGGCAACGATTTCCGCAGGGCGGTTCATCTCTATTCGATTATTGCAGACAATGCACCTGAAACAATATGGGGTGCGACGGCCACCCACAGGACTGCCTTGCTGCTTTCCAGCCCCCGGAATCCTTCCCGGAATGATTCGCTGGCTCTTCTCTGGTTCCGGAGTACGATTGCCCGCACCAGGTCAGCGGATGAACGCCTCCAGGCGGAAGTGAGCATTGCGCTTCTGGACCGGCTTCAGCTGCGGGTTCGGGATGCCCGGCGCCAGCGCGCCATCGTCGACAGCCTGCAGACCGCCCTGCGCCGCCAATCCGGCACTATCCTCTCGCAGACGCGGCGTCTGCAGGATATGGAACGGGAAGTAGTGACAGCACAGACGGAATTGAAACGGCTCAAGGAGGTCGACGTCACGCTTTCACGATCACGCCAGATCCGCTGACGCGACCGATTGCATCTCTGAACTGGAATCAGTATACTCTCGACGGACGGTATCCACCATGAAATCTCTCGGCATCAAGAAGCTCTACTACTCCATCAGCGAAGTCAGCAAGATCACTGACCTGGAGCAGTACGTCCTCCGGTACTGGGAATCGGAGTTTGACCAGCTCAGACCGGCGAAGAACCGCGCCGGAAACCGGATCTACACCAACCGCGACATCAAGCTTATCCTCTACATCAAAAAGCTCCTGCGGGACGAGCGGTACACCATCGAAGGCGCGAAACAGGTTCTCAAGACATTTACGCCTGAAGTGGATACCGGGGAGCAGCTGGAACTTATCGATCCGCCAAAACCCCGCCCGAAGATCAAAGACGAGCAGCTGCGCGCGGACGTTCTGGAAGTGAAGCAGTTTCTGGAAGATCTGCTGAAGAAGTTAAACTGAGCACATTCCTGCCTGCCCGTACGAGGTGCAGCCATCCCGACGCTGACGGCATGTGTCTTCCTTAGCCTGCGTCCGAGTGTTCAGCGGTGATGCTCCATCTGGTGTTGCGGAGCCGGCTCGTCCATCACCTTCGGACTGACGTATGGAATGCCGAGATTCATTCCGCGCAGGATGATCAGCACCGCAATAACCGCAGTAAACATCGGCATCAGCGCAGTCAACCGCTTCCGGAGCTCTCCCTGAATCTGCTTCCCCGCAAGGGCAATGACAAACATCATCGGCGCGGTGCCGATACCGAACCCGGTCATGAAGAGTACGCCCTGCAACACCCCGCCGGTCGTGATCGCTGCTGCAAGTGCCATGTAGACCAACCCGCACGGAAGAATACCGTTGACGAGTCCGAGGAGAAACAGCGCCAGAAGCGATGAGCGCTGAAGCAGCGATCCGATTACGCGCTGCACCGAATTTGTGATGTGCCCGATCACGGTGCTTCCGACAGGCAGACGCTTCAGCACCGTCGGAGCAAGGGCAGCGACGAGCAGCACCACGCCGAGTACAATCGATACTGTCTGCTGCGCCCCCGCCATGAACAGCCGCTTCCCGAGAAGTCCCGCAACTGCCCCGAGCAGCGCATACGTAACAACACGCCCTGCATTGTACAGCAGCCGCCCAGCCACAAACTGCGCGCGGCCGCCCTGCGGCACGGGGAGGGCAAGCGCCAGCGGCCCGCACATTCCGGCGCAGTGTACGCTCCCGACAATGCCTATGATGAATCCGGAGATGAACTCCATCAGGGTACCATAAAGGGTTGTTCGAGATAATACTCTTCCTGACGCATCGTCCATTGCACCTGACACCGCCAGAGACCGGACTCCAGAGAGGTCGTCGGGACGAACTGCTGCCAGAGACTGTCGGGTGCAACCGGCAGGGTCCGGTCCGCAAAATGGTCTGCAGGCCGGTACAGCGTAACCGTTCCGGCTATTTCCATACGGGGGACTCCAGGAGGGAACTGGACAAGTATCCCGCCGGATGTTCTCTCCAAGCCGGCCGATGTCCCCAGAGCGCGCGTTCTCTCCATCGCCTGTATGCGGGCCTGGTACTGCAGTTCGTTGTCATAGTAGCGGTCGGTGACCAGGTTCACGTCCTGCGTCATGAGAAATCCGGTGATCCCGAGCATCGCAACGACAAAGAGCACAAACACAAGGACGAGTCCTGACCCCCAGCGACTTTTTGAACGGGCCGTCATTGTGTTTTCCGCACTGGTCCGAGAAACGACGTGGATACTTGCTGCACCAGCGTGGTGTCGGCATAGATACCCAGCACGAGCGGGGTGGACATAGCCCGGAGGTCTGATTGCCGGAGGATGACCAGGAACTTCGATTCCGCGACACCCTGAGAAGGCACACGCATCGCGTCGCCGACGATCCGCAATTCGCCCGCAGGTGAAAGAAGGCGTACACCGACCGGGACACCGTCGAATGTTTTGTTGATCACCTTCAGGTCATACACATTGCTTATCCGCTCTTCGGGCTGCTCCTGAAAGAGCATCCCGGGGGTTCGGAGGACCGTTACGTCCAGCGGTGCCCTTTGAACGAGAAGAAATGTTAGCAGGAGCACCAGCGCAGCGAGCACAACCATATAGGCTATCACCCTCCCCGTCCACCGGAAACCCCTCTTTTCTGCAATCGAGGCGGTCGAAGCATAACGGATCAGCCCCCGGGGTTTGTTGATCCCGTCCATGATTGTGTCACACGCATCGATACAGGCCGTGCAGTTGATGCATTCCAGCTGTGTGCCGTTCCGGATATCGATCCCTGTCGGGCAGACCTCCACGCACTGTCGGCACTCAATGCAATCGCCTTCCACTCGCTCCCGGTCTCGCCGGAGCTTCCCGCGCGGCTCACCGCGCACATGATCGTAGGCGATGACGATGGAGTTGTCGTCGAGCAACACCCCCTGAAGCCGCCCGTACGGGCAGACCAGGATGCATGCCTGTTCACGGAACCAGGAGAAGATCCAGTAGAACAGCGCGGAGAAACCGATCACGGCACCGAACAGACCGGGATGCTGTCCCGGAGGTTCGCTGACGAGGATACGGAGTTTGTCGAGTCCGATGATGTACGCGAGCAGGGTGTTGGCAATGACGAATGAAATAGCGGCATAGATGACGTACTTTAGCCCTTTCCGGAGGATTTTCTTCCCGTTCCACGGGCTCTGCCACAATCGCTGCTGCTGTCGGTAGTCGCCTTCAACCCAGTAGTCGATCTTCCGGAAGACCATTTCCATAAAGACGGTCTGCGGACAGACCCATCCACAGAAGAGGCGGCCAAAGAGCACGGTAAAAAGGATGATGAACACAATCAGCGTGATCACCGCTAGTCCAACAAGATAGAAATCGTGGGGGCCGAACAGATTCCCGAACAGGATCAGTTTTCGGTCGAGAATATTGAACACCATGTAGGGGTGGCCGTCGACTGTCACGAAGGGTGTACCAAACAGCACAACAAGCAGAAGAGCACTGACGGCTATACGGGCGCGGTGGAATCTACCTGACGGTGCCTTCGGGAAGAGCCATCGCCGTCTGCCTTCTTCGCTGACAATGCCCAGCGAATCGCGAAAGGTCTCCTCTCCGTCCTGCCGCTGTGTTGCCTGACGAGCGGTCACGACGGCACTGCTGTGCTGTCAGAGGGGACATACAGCGTTCCTTCCGGCTTCTTCCCGTTGACCGGGGCCGTTCCCTGAAGCGAGAGAACATAGCTGCCGATCTCCTGCATCTGTTTCGGAGAGAACACCAGCAGCCAGCTGATCATCCCCTTGGCCGGAACGCCGTTCTTGATCGTGGCATAGATATTCTTGATGCCTCCGCCGTGAATCCAGTACTGATCGGTGAGATTCGGACCGACAATCCCTTCGCCGCTGTTGCCATGGCATGACACGCAGTACTTCTTGTATTCTTCACCGCCGCGTTTCAAGGCTGCAGCATCGGTGAGCGGGATCAGCGCATTCTCGTCGATGGTGCCTTCTGCCGCAATAGCAATGCGGCGCTGCACTTCTGCGGCGGCGACTTCCTCCTCATACTCAGCGACACTCAGTTTGGAGGATTTGAAGACGTGATAGTTGAGCAGGTACACAGCGGCAAAGAGGACCGTTGCCAGAAAGAGCGTGGTGAACCAGGGTGGAATCCGGTTGTCCAGTTCGCGGATGCCGTCAAAGTCGTGATCGAATTCGGAAGCCCGTTCCGTGCTTCCGGTCAGGAGATACCGCCGTACACGGGCGAAGGATGCTGCCATTGCGAGACGGTCTTCCGCCGGGAGGATGAGCGAGATCAGCACAACGAGCACGGCAAGGATGGTCAGCAGTCCGGTGATCAACAGTGCACTGTCCATGCCCGACGCTGAAGCGAGCAGAAGCATACCGTTGGTCGTCATGGAGTACCCCCGTCAGAATGTTCCGTAGAATGATCCTCAGCATCCAGCGGAAGCTGTCCGAGTTCACGAAGCGAAGCCGGAGACAGTCGCAGCGTGCGCCAGATGACAGCGGCGAATAGCAGGATCGAAACAACCAGCGAAACGATCCCCAGCGGAACGATGCCATCCAGCGACTTGAGGTATTCGGCAATCATGGCATCATCCTTACGGTTGTGGAGCCACTTTGATATCTGTACCCAGCCGTTGCAGGTACGCGATCAGGGCGATGATCTCCTTCTGCGGCTCGGCCGGGGCTCCGCCCTTCTGCAGCTCCGCTGCGATCTGCTCGGCCTGCATACGGAGTTCTTCCAGTGCTCGTTGTTCGTACCCTGCGGGATATGGAACACCGAGTGTTCGAAGAGCGGTAAGCTTTGAGCTGAGGTGATCCGTATTCAGGTCATCCGTCAGCAACCATGGGTATGTCGGCATGAGCGAACCGGGAGACATGGAAGTTGGTTCCTGCATGTGGAGATAGTGCCAGAAATGCGGATACTTGCCGCCGACTCTGTGCAAATCAAGGCCCGTGCGTTTCGAACCCCACAGAAATGGATGATCATAGACGAACTCGCCGGCTTTCGAATATTCGCCGTACCGTTCCGTCTCGGACCGGAACGGGCGCACCATCTGGGAGTGGCAGGTATTGCATCCCTCCCGGATGTACAGATCGCGTCCCTCCAGCTCAAGCGGCGTGTAGGGCTTCACACTCGCCAGCGTCGGGATGTTCGACTTCACCACATATGTCGGAATGACCTCTACCACTCCACCGATCAGGATGACAACAAGCGCGAGAACTCCGAACTGAACCGGTTTCCTTTCCAGCCACCGGTGCCGTTTTTCCCTGCCGTGCGGACCTTCCGGCAGAAGCGGCGGCGCCTGGTGCTGCTCTTCCGCAACGAACTTCCCCTGACGGGCGGTCTTCATCAGATTGTAGATCATCAGACAGACGCCGGTCAAGTACAGGATTCCCCCTACAGCGCGGACGATGTACAGCGGATAAATGCGCAGCACCGTCTCCAGGAAATTTGGATACTGCAGTGTGCCCATGCCCGTGAACTGTTTCCAAAGGAGGGACTGTGTGAGTCCCGCCGTGTACATGCTGACGGCATAGAACACGATACCGAGTGTGGCAATCCAGAAATGGACGTTGGCCAGTTTTCGCGAATAGAGCGTGGTGTTCCATAGACGGGGAACGAGCCAGTACAGGATGCCGAATGTCAGGAAGCCATTCCACCCCAGCGCGCCGACATGGACATGAGAGACGATCCAGTCGGTGTAGTGCATAATCGCATTGACGCTTTTGAGGGAGAGCATGGGTCCTTCGAAGGTCGCCATGCCGTAAGCAGTAACGGCCACGACCATAAACTTCAGCACGGCATCTTCCCGCACCTTGTCCCACGCACCGCGCAGTGTCAGCAGGCCGTTGATCATCCCGCCCCATGACGGCGCCAACAGCATGATCGAAAACGCCGTGCCGAGCGATTGCGCCCAGTCGGGCAGTGCGGTGTACAGGAGATGGTGCGGACCGGCCCATATGTAAATGAAGATCAGCGACCAGAAATGGACAATCGACAGCCGGTACGAATAGACGGGCCTGTTGGCCGCTTTCGGAAGAAAGTAGTACATGAGGCCCAGATACGGCGTGGTCAGAAAGAACGCAACAGCGTTGTGGCCGTACCACCACTGCACGAGTGCATCCTGCACGCCGGCATAGAGCGGGTAGCTTTTCAGGAACGACGCGGGCACTTCAATGGAGTTCACAATATGCAGCACGGCGACGGTGACCACCGTAGCGATGTAGAACCATATCGCTACATACATGTGCCGCTCCCGCCGTTTGATGATTGTCCCGAACATATTGATGATGAGCACGACCCAGATCGCCGTGATCGCAATGTCGATCGGCCACTCCAGCTCTGCATACTCTTTGCTCGTGGTGAACCCCAGTGGCAACGTAATCGCGGCCGCGAGGATAATGCTCTGCCACCCCCAGAAGTGGATCGCGCTGAGCAGAGGGCTGAACATCGGCGCCTTGCACAGCCGCGGCAGGGAGTAGTAGATCCCCATGAAGATCGCATTCCCCACGAACGCAAAGATGACTGCGTTGGTGTGCAGCGGACGTATCCGGCCGAACGTCGTGAATGGCAGCCCCAGGCTCCAGGAGGGAAACACCAGATCAAACGCCACCAGCAATCCCACCAGCATTCCTACAAAACCCCATACGATGGTGGCGATCGTGAACTTGCGAACGATCCGATTGTCGTACGAGAACGTTTCGAGCTCCATGGTTCCTCGTGATTCCTATGACTGATGATCTGATGTGTCCCGACGATCCTTCAGATCGTCATCAAACAGCATGCGTATCGATGGCGTATGGCGGTCGGTGTATTGGCCTGAGCGGACTGCCCAGAGGAAGGCTGCCAGAAAGCCGCCGGCGACAAGCATGCTGAAACCCAGCAGTATGACGATGACACTCATAACAGTCCCCTCTTCCGTGCCAGTGCCCGCAGGGTAAGGGAAGCAAACGCCACGACCGTAATGGAACTCACCGGCATCAGGATGGCTGCAACAATGGGAGAGAGTGCACCGCGCACAGCGAATGACAACCCGATACTATTATACGCCACGGAAATGGCATATGCCAGAAGAACAATCGTGCGGCTTGACCGGGCAAAACTGAGGTATTTGTCCAGCCAGGGCAGCCGGCTGCCATCAAGGATCGCATCGCAGGCAGGGGAGAATGCTGTCGTATCGTCAGTCAGCGCGATGCCCACATCTGCCTGCTTCAGGGCCCCCGCATCGTTGAGGCCGTCACCGACCATCAGCACCGAATCCCCCTGCCGCTGCCGGTCAGCCACGAACGCAAGCTTGTCTGCCGGACTCTGGTTGAAGTGGAGAGGCACGTCGCCGCCGAACCGTTCGTGCAGTGCATTCCGCTCCCGGTCGCTGTCGCCAGACAGAACCAGAACGTCATACGTGCGGCGGAGGCGATCGACGAGAGGTGCTATCCCCTCGCGGTACTTTCCTGCCACGGAAAAATATCCCCGCGGTCTTCCGTTGAAAGACACATAGACTCTCTGCGAAGCTTCAGATCGGGTTTCTCTCTGTTCATGCGGTCTATCCGAATGTTCGACATCGGGCGGACGGCGTGCGGGGTCATCGGCAGCTGAAGATTCCGGATCTGACGACTTCGTGCGTGCCGTCCATTCCTGCCGACCCGCGAATGCACAGGAGCCCACCCGGACTGACATTCCCTGAACCACGCCGGCTATGCCTGCATTGGGGAGTTCTTCATACCCGGCCACAGGGAGAGCAGGTTCCCGCTCCAGAGAATCATGTATCACACGGCTGAGGGGATGGTGCGAATTCCTGACCAGCGATTTCACCACGATTCGCTCGTCGGTCGAGAGCGGATCACCGACAAACCGGATCCCGGATCCGCCGGCATGCGTGAGGGTTCCTGTCTTGTCCAGCACCACCGTCCTGATCCGGCTCATGCTTTCGACTACATCAGCATTCTTCGCGTACAGGCGCCCCTTTCCGAATACACGAAGTGCGGTGCCGAAGGCAAAGGGAGTTGCCAGTGCCAGCGCGCACGGACACGCGACAATCAACACAGCGGTAATGGCATTCCATGCCGTGGCCGCATCCCGCGGGAACCAGTACGCCCCTGTCCCGGCCGCGACAAGGAATATCCCTGCGGTGAAATACTTCCCCACTGCGTTGGAAAGACGGCTCAAGTTGCCCTGTGGTTCCGTCCGGAAGGCCGCATCATTCCAGAGCTGGGTCAGATAGCTCTGTGACACAGCCTTCACCACTTCGAGCTCGATAGCGCTGCCTTGCTGCCGGCCTCCGGCATGGATCCGGTCGCCCGGCACCCCGGTGACGGTGCGTGATTCGCCGGTGACAAAGCCGTAGTCGATGGCTGCATCACCGGCCATCAAGACTGCATCAGCAGGCACAATCTCGTTATTACGGATGATCATACGGTCGCCTGGATGAAGGGACGTCACCGGGACCGTCGATTCCGATCCATTTCTGCGTGTTGCGACTGCAAGGGGGAAGTACGACGTGTATGTCCGATCGAAATTCAGGCTGTCATACGTCCGGTTCTGGAAGAGGCGGCCGATGAGCAGGAAGAATACAAGTCCTGTCATCGAATCCATGTACCCACTTCCCGTCTCCCCTACGATGTCCACAAGACTCCGGACGAACAGGATGACGATGCCGATCGCAATGGGGACGTCGATGTTCACGACCCGTCGCCTGAGTCCGCTCGCCGCCGAACGAAAATATCCGGTGCTGCTGTAGAAGACGACCGGGAGGGAGAGGGCCAGGATGACGTACGAGAACAACGACTTGAGCGCCGGCTCAACGGCGCCTCCGGAGAAGTATTCCGGGAAACTCAGGATCATGATGTTACCGAAGCAGAACCCTGCAATGCCGATTTTTGCATAGAGCGACCGGTCTGGATTTCTCCTTGGGTTCTTTTCGAGTGATTCCAGCGTGAGCATGGGCTCGTACCCGAGTGAAGCAAGGAGCTCCACAACCTTCCGGAGCGTCGTCTTCTGTTCAGCATAGCGAAGGGTAATCGTCTTCTGGAGGAAATCCGCACGCGAGTGCAGAATACCGGAATCAAAACGGTAGAGATTCTCGAGCAGCCAGACGCAGGAGCTGCAGTGCATCTGCGGCACAGAAAATGTCACGGCCGTGATTGTGCCATCCGAGAATTCCCGGAGACGCTCAATGACTCCGGGTTCATCGAGATAGGCGAAGCGTTTATCGCTGACCGGGCGGATGACGGGCGCGGGACAGGCGTCAGACCGGGAGAGAATATTATAGACGGCTCTGCACCCGTTGCAGCAGAACACCCTGCCGTCTTCGACGACACCATCCCCCCGGATGGGATCGCCACAATGGATGCAGACGGTGGTGTCGGTTGCGGCCGTTTCGCCGCGGGAGGTTGCCATAGCAGGGGGATAAAGGGACTGAGTTGTTTGAACGAAGATAGCAAAAAGGGGACTGAATTTCACGGATTTCGGTGCAGACTCGAGTTGCTGACTCGAGTTGTGCTCCAGTGAGGACTCGGTCATCGTGTCAGGCGAACCCGGAAAAGTCACACGTTAGTGACAGCTCATTGACGAAACTGTCACAGAAACCTGGCTGCGGGACACCTTTCTGTCGTTCGAAGAATCCATTGATTCTTTGTTCTTGTCTTGGTAAATTGGTTTTGTTGAGATTATGCAGCAGCAATTCTGTTTAGGGGTTGTTTACAGGACTGTTGACATGGCTTTTGGTCTTGTCAACAAGAGTCATGTGACAAGTCGTGAATCTGTACTCGGAGCGTAGCGCAGCCCGGTAGCGCACTTGAATGGGGTTCAAGGGGTCCCGGGTTCAAATCCCGGCGCTCCGACAAGTTTCCGATTTTTCTGCTTCTCTTCGGCCTCCGCTGATATCACGATTGCCATCAGCGGAGGCTTTCCATTTTTATCACATTCTATCCTCCGGTTCTATCCGATTACCGTGTTGCTTCCCCCGGTTCTGTTTCCGCAAGGTTCAGTTTTTGTGAGATTCTGTTCGAGTGGTTACTTGATATTCCCCGCGCGCTCATGTATCTTATTGAAGCGACAGGTTCGCAGGTCCAGAGCAGATCCCGCCGCCGGCTGTTTCACTGTCAACCCAAAATCCGGAACATCGTGTCATTGCAATCGATCTTTCCAATCTCGTTCTTCAGAATCTCCTCTGAACAAAGAACCACGCTTCTGACATTTGTCTCCGCAGTCGTGTTGGGGGCTGCCGTTTCAGCCGCTTGCTTCGTCCTGTGCGGATGTGCCTCGACTAACGCGGACGTGAAGACCCATACGGAGCCGGGGTTCACCGGCGCAAGCATCCGGCGTCTCGCTGTGTTTCCAATCAGAAACAGGCGTCTCACCACCAGTGAAGCGCGGCAGCTTGACGCAGAGCTTTCACAGGCCATACTCAAGAAAAGGCCTTCCGTTGTGATACTCCCCTCTGCGGAGGCGGTGAAGCTGCTCAACGAGAGCGGGCTT
>Ga0316603_10000275_pt1 | contig 27085 bp, 19 predicted proteins | sample OWC_soil_day10_n_FD_207649 | JGI IMG/M metagenome (GOLD analysis project Ga0316603, IMG submission 207649) | Wetland soil microbial communities from Old Woman Creek delta, Ohio, United States - OWC_soil_day10_noCT | ecosystem: Environmental > Terrestrial > Soil > Wetlands | place: USA: Ohio... | reverse complement strand
AGGAGGCGCGTGAGCACGATGAACTCGCACGGTCGTTCCGCCTGATCCACGGCACCGAGATCCAGTTGACCGAGGGCGTTGGCCGCAAGGCCGTCGCGGGTGCCAAGCTGGTGCTGCTGGCACAGGCACGCACCGGCTACGGCAACCTCAGCCAGCTGGTCACGCTGGCACGACGTCAGGCGATCAAGGGCAGTTACCGTCTGAGTGCAGCCGACCTGGAGGCGCACGCCGACTGGCTGAAGGATGTGCTCGTGCTGCTACTGCCGCTGCGCACGTGGCGCGAGCCGCTCGACATAGTGCGCGTCGAACACGAAGCGCGCTGGCTTGCGAGCCTCAAGCCCGGCGCGAGCTGGATCGCCTGTGAGTTGACGCGCAGCACGGACGATGCAGTGCATCTAGCCACGCTGCAGTCGATCAGCGATGCGACTGGCCTGCCGCTGGTCGCGGCCGGTGACGTGCAGATGCACACGCGTCGCCGCAAGCGCCTGCACGACGTGCTGACTGCCGTGCGCATGAAGATCCCGCTGACGCAGTGCGGACGCGAACTGGCGCCGAACGCGGAGCGCTACCTGCGGCCGCTCTATCGGCTCGCCCGCATTTATCCAACGGAGTTGCTCATGCAGACGCAGGCGATCGCCGAGCGCTGCACCTTCTCGCTCGACGAGCTGCGCTACGAGTATCCGGAGGAGATCGTGCCGCCCGGCGAGACGCCGGCCACCTGGCTGCGGCGCGCCACCTACGAGGAAGCGAAGACGCGCTACCCCGACGGCATGCCGGAGAAAGTGCAGGCCATCGTCGAGCACGAGTTGCGGCTGATCGCCGAGCTGCGCTACGAGCCCTACTTCCTGACCGTCTACGACATCGTCCGCTACGCGCGCTCGCAGGGCATTCTGTGCCAGGGGCGAGGCTCGGCGGCCAACTCGGCGGTGTGCTACTGCCTCGGCATCACCGAGGTCGACCCGGCGCGCATGAGCGTGCTGTTCGAGCGCTTCATCAGCAAGGAGCGCAACGAGCCGCCGGACATTGACGTCGACTTCGAGCATCAGCGTCGCGAAGAGGTGATGCAGTACATCTACGCCAAGTACGGGCGGCATCGCGCGGCACTGACCGCGGCGCTGCACACCTACCGGCCGAAGGGCGCGCTGCGCGACGTCGGCAAGGCACTCGGCCTGTCGCTCGACCAGGTCGACCGTCTGGCCAAGACAATGGCGTGGTGGGATGGCAAGCGCATCATTGGCCAGCGGCTGGAGGAAGCCGGCTTCGATCCAGCCAACCCGGTGATCGCGCAGCTCGCCGAACTCGCTATCGAGGTGATCGGTTTTCCGCGGCACCTGTCGCAGCACTCGGGCGGCTTCGTCATCGCGCGCGAGCGGCTCGACCGGCTGGTGCCGATCGAGAACGCCGCGATGGACGAGCGCACGGTGATCCAGTGGGACAAGGACGACCTCGATGCGCTCGGTCTGCTGAAGATCGACGTGCTCGCGCTCGGCATGCTGAGTTGCGTGCGGCGTGCACTCGATCACCTGCAGCGCTTCTATGGGAGCCCGCCGACCGGTCTTCGCTGGCGGCTGCAGGACATTCCATCGGAGGATGCGGCCGTCTACGACATGCTGTGCCAGGGCGATTCACTCGGCGTGTTCCAGGTCGAGAGCCGCGCGCAGATGAACATGCTGCCGCGGCTCGCGCCGCGCTGCTTCTACGACCTCGTCATCGAGACCGCGATCGTGCGTCCCGGACCGATCCAGGGCGGCATGGTGCATCCGTACCTGCGGCGGCGGCAGGGGCTCGAGCAGGTGACCTTCCCGTCCGAGGCGGTGCGCTCGGTGCTCGAACGCACGATGGGCGTCTCGATCTTCCAGGAGCAGGTGATGCAGCTCGCGGTCGTCGCGGCGGGCTTCACGCCGGGCGAAGCCGACAAGCTGCGCCGCGCGATGGCCGCGTGGAAGCGCAAAGGCGGCATCGGGCCGTTCCGCGACAAACTGATCAGCGGCATGCTGGCGCGCGGCTACACCAGCGAGTACGCCGAGCAGATCTACCGGCAGATCCAGGGCTTCGGCGAATACGGCTTTCCAGAAAGCCACGCGGCGAGCTTCGCACTGCTCGTCTACGTGTCGAGCTGGCTCAAATGCCACGAGCCGGCCGCGTTCTGCGCCGCGCTGCTCGACTCGCAGCCGCTGGGCTTCTATGCACCGGCGCAGATCGTGCGCGATGCGATGAATCACGGCGTCGAAGTGCGGTCGATCGACGTCACCGCGAGCGACTGGCACTGCACGCTCGAACCGTCGCGCGCCGACGCGTCGAAACCGGCGGTGCCTGCCGTACGACTGGGGCTCGAACTCGTCGGCGGCTTCAACGAAGCGGCCGGCGAGCGCATCATGGCCGCGCGGCGCGACGCGCCTTTCACCGATGCCGAGGACCTGGCGCGCCGCGCGCAGCTCAATCGCGGCGAGATCGGTGCACTCGCCAGGGCCGACGCGCTGGCTACGCTGACCGGCCACCGCCGCCGCGCGCTCTGGACCACGCTCGGCGTCGATGCCGACGCGCCGCGCGCCGCACCGCTCGCTGCGCGCTCGCGTCGCGAGGCCCCGGTCGACCTGCTGCCACCGACCGAAGGCCAGGACATCGTCGCCGACTATCACCACACGGCGCTGACGCTGCGCCGCCATCCGCTGGCACTGCTGCGCGAGCGCTTCAACGCCAGGGGCTATCTCACCGCCGCTGGCATCGGAGCCGCACGCGACCAGCAGCGCGTGCGCACCACCGGCATCGTCACCTGCCGCCAGCGCCCGAGCACCGCGAGCGGCGTCACCTTCGTCACGATCGAGGACGAGACCGGCACCGTGAACGTCGTCGTCTGGAACACCACCGGCGAGAAGTACCGGCGCGCGCTGCTGCACTCGACACTGATGACCGTCTACGGCCACGTCGAGCGCGTCACGAGCGGCGTCGCACCGATCGTGCACCTGATCGCGTCACGCCTGGAGGATCACTCGCCGCTGCTCGGCGCGCTCACGCTGTCGAGCCGGGACTTTCACTGAGAGAAGAACTTCCGACAGCCGGCGGACGCGGCCCGAATTGCTAGTGCTTCGACGCCTCGTCGCTGGATGATCCGCGGGCCAGCAGCACCGCAAAGATCGCGTGAAGTGCGACGACCGGCCACAGCAGCATGCCGCTCGAGCTGCCCGCAAAGCCGACGTAGGCGAGAAACAACGCGACGGCCCCGCTGTAGATCAGCATGCCGACCCGTGGCGGGCCAGGCCAGCAGGCGACCCCCAGTCCGATCAGCGCGATGCCGGTCACGCGCGCGACCGTCAGGGCGAGGCCGCTCACCTCTGAACCAAGCAGCAACTGACCGACCAACGACGGGACGATCAGCAATGCCAACCCGGTCGCGACCTCACCGATTGCAGCGAGAACCAGCACACCTCTCATCACACCAAGCCCAGGACCTTTGGCACCCGGATTAGGACCGACCTTCAGTCACGCACGCGGGCGACGGTCTTCTTCATCTCCTCGCGCTCTTCTGCCGTCACCTGCTCCGACCCGAGGTTGAAGGTGAGCTTGTTGATCGTGCCGGTGAACTTGAACGGACTGTCGTAGCGAAACTCCACCAGAGCCACGCCGGTGCGTGTGTCCATGCCGATGTCAAAGGTCTCGTCCTCGGGAAAGGTCACCGGGGTCGAGTGCTCCATCGACTTGCGCGCCACTTCCTTGCCGTTCACGCTGAGTACGCCCGTTCCGCCCTTGCCCAGACCCGGCTCGCTCGGCTCGTAGTCGAAGACGATGGTGTGCTTGCCGGCACTGAGTTCCGGCCCGTCCCACACCGTGCGCTCCAGCCCGAGCAGGTTGTAGAGGAACACCGGCTTGCTCTTGCGCACACCCGCAACGCCTTTACTCAGGAACAGCGCATAGCCACCGAAGCGTCCGCCGTCGGTCACGATCATGCCTTCTGCGCCGCCCTTGGGAACCGTCACCTCGGCGGTGATCGTGTAGGCCTTGTTCAGGATGTTCGGCGCGCCGCTGTTCGGAATCCCTGAGAGGATTCCAGAGTAGGTGAAGACCTTGCGTCCGGCCGTCAGGTTCGGCTTCGGCGCGTTCCAGCGCGCGAGCGTCGTGTTGTCGAGCGGCAGCACATCGTGCTTCGCCGCCTCGGCGTAAAACAAATCCTGCATCTGCTTGAGCTTGTCCGGCATCCGGGCTGCCAGGTCGTCGAACTGCGTCGGATCCTCCTTGGCGTTGTAGAGCTCCCACTTGTAGCCGCTGATCACGTCGGGCGGCTTGGCGGAACTCAGTTCCCACGGCAGCGTCGCCGGAGTCGTCGTCGCCACCCAGCCGTCGTGGTAGATCGCGCGGTTGCCGAGCATCTCGAAGTATTGCGTGGTGCGCTTCGACGCGAGTTCGGCGCCCCCCTTGCCCCACGTGTAGGCCATGCTCACGCCGTCCATCGGGCGCTGTGGAATGCCGTTGAGCATCTCCGGTGCCGCAACGCCGGTGGCTTCGAGGATGGTCGGCGCGATGTCGATGACGTGATGGAATTGTCGACGGATGCCGCCCACGTCGGTGATGTGGCCGGGCCACGACATGGCCACCCCCTGCGACGTGCCGCCGTAATGCGACGCCACCTGCTTCATCCACTTGAACGGCGTGCTCATCGCCCAGGCCCAGGGTGCTGCGTAGTGCGGGAACGTCTTGTCCGAACCCCAGAACGGGTAGAAGAGCATCTGCGCCTTGACCGGCACCGGAACGCCGTTCATGGTGGTGAATTCGTTGGGCGTGCCGTTGACCATGCCCTCGGCGCTGGCCCCGTTGTCGCCGCTGATGTAGATGATCAGGGTGTTGTGAAGCTGGCCGAGATCCTCGACGGCCTGGATGACGCGGCCGATCTCGTAGTCGGTGTACGCCAGGTAGGCGCCGTAGACATCGGCCTGCTTGATGAAGAGTTTCCTTTCGATCTCCCCGACGGAATCCCACGTGGGCAGCTCCTTCGGCCAGGGCGTCAATTTCGCGTCGGCGGGCATGATGTCGAGCCGCTTCTGGTTGGCGAAAATGGTCTCGCGCAGCTTGTTCCAGCCCTGGTCGAACAGGCGCATGTCGCCGATCTTCTTGATCCATTCCGGCGTCGGATGGTGAGGAGCGTGAGTCCCTCCAGGAACGTAGTAGACGAAGAAGGGCTTCTCCGGTGCGACCGCCTTGAGCTCCCGCATGTACTGGATCGCCTCGTCGGCCATCGCCGTGGTCAGGTTCCAGCCCGGCTTGCCATCGAACGGGTAAATGGCCGTCGTGTTGCGGTACAGGTTCGGCTGCCACTGGCTCGAGTCGCCGCCCATGAAGCCGTAGAAGTACTCGAAGCCCATGCCATTGGGCCACTGGTCAAAGGGGCCGGCCCGGGTCGCTTGATAAAAAGGCGTGTTGTGGTTCTTGCCGAACCACGAGGTCGCGTAGCCGTTGCCCTTCAGGACCTCGCCGATGGTGCCGTTCTCCTTGCGGATGACCGAGTCATATCCCGGAAAGCCCGTGGTTATTTCACCCACCACGCCGAAGCCAGCCACATGATGGTTGCGCCCGGTGATCAGCGCTGCGCGCGTCGGCGAGCACAGCGACGTCGAGTGGAAGTTCGTGTACCGCACGCCGCTCTTTGCGATACGGTCGAGTGCAGGTGTAGGCACCACGCCGCCGAAGGTGCCGGGCGCGCCGAAGCCGACGTCGTCCGTCATGATCAGCAGCACGTTGGGCGCGCCCTTGGGCGGCACCACGCGTGGTGCCCACCAGGCTTTCGACTCCGAGGCCTTTTCCTTGATGACACCAGCGAACTTCGGGTCCGGCGGCGGCAGCTGCTTGCCGCTGAGGGTCGTCGTCGCGCTGGGCGACCCCGGGTCGCCGGTGATCTGTTGCGCGACAGCCGCATCCAGGCTTGAGGCAACCGCGACGAGCACGGCCAAAGTCTTGAGTGCACGGCGCGCCATCATCGTGTCCCTCCCGGAACATCAAAGCGGCAGCTTTGATGAAAGGCTGCCTCGCGTCAAGCTGCGTCTGTTCTACGCGACGGCACCGCACGGTGCCGAGGCACCTGATCGGCCATTCACGAGCATGTGAATCCGCTCGCGAACACCGCCCGAATCGAGGTCGAGCGCGAGGGGCACGATCCCCGACGCACGGTGCGGCGGCCCGATTTCAGCCAGCCTGCGTGCTCGACCACGAAGCCGGTTAATGCAGCTTGACGCGCGGCTCGAGCCGCTCGCGCAGCAGGCGGCTCAGCGAGTCGAGCACGACTCGCAGCACACCGTGTATCGATACCTGATGCATCTTGTAGAGCGACGCGTACATCATCCGCGCGATCAACCCCTGGATCACCATGCTGCCGCCGATCAACCGGCCCATCAGCGTCCCGACGGCCGAGAGTTCGCCGAGCGAAACGAGAGAGCCGAAGTCGTGAAAGTGGAAATCCGGCGGCGGCCGCCCGGCGAGCCTCGCTTTCATCGACTTCGCGAGCAGTGTTGCCTGCTGATGCGCAACCTGGGCGCGCGGCGGGAGGATCAACGAACCCGGATGTCCGAGCCAAGGTGCCGCCGCGCAGTCGCCGAATGCGAATACATCGGGGTCGCGCGTGGATTGCAGCGTCGGCCTGACGACCAGCTGGTTGGCGCGGTTGACCTCGAGTCCGTCGAGCGACTGCAGCACGGGCGGCGCCATGATCCCGGCGGCCCACACGACCAGATCGGCCCGGAAGAACTCGCCCGATGCCGTGCGGACGCCCTCGGTATCGACGGTGGTCACGCGCTGCGCGGCACGAACGTCGACGTCGAGCCGCGCCAGCAGCTCGGCGGCCGCCGTCGACAGCCGCTCGCTGAGCTGCGGCAGGATGCGTGGGGCCGCTTCGATCAGCGTCAGCCGTATGTTGCGCGCGGGATCGAGATGTTCGAGGCCATAGCCAGCGTGCGCGCGGGTCGTCTGGCGGATCTCCGCAGCGAGTTCGACACCAGTGGCGCCCGCACCGATGATGACGATATGCACCTGCGCCGGCTCGCCTGCAGCGGCACGTGAGTCGGCGCGCACGCTCGCGGCGATCAAGCGCCGATGAAAGCGTTCGGCGTCGTCCGGCATGTCGAGCGAAATCGCGTGCTGCTCCACCCCCGGCACGCCGAAGTCGTTGCTGACGCTGCCGACGCAGATGATCAACGTTTCGTATTCCAGCGTCCGGCGCGGCAGGATCTCCTCGCCGTCAGCCGAACGCACCGGGTCCAGCGTGATCCTCCGATGCGAGCGATCGAGGCCGGCGAGCGCACCCTGCACGAAGCGGTAGCCGTGCCAGTGCGCGAGCGCCGGGTAGTCGAGATCATGCGCGTCGGCGTCCATGCGGCCGGCAGCAACCTCGTGCAAGAGCGGCTTCCAGACGTGCGTCGCGTTGCGGTCGACCAGCGTGACGCGGATCGGCCCCTTGCGGCCATGCCGTTCGCCCAGCCGGGTGGCCAGGGGCAGGCCGCCAGCACCGCCGCCGACGATCACGATCCGGTGCAAGGATTCGGACATGCGGCAGGTGCTGCTTTGTTGACGACGTGGCCGGAGCGCACCGCTGCACGGCAGGGATTGAAGCCGATCGCGTAAGCGAGGTCGGCCGGCCGGTCGATATCCCACAGCGCGAAGTCGGCGCGCTGGCCGACCTCGAGCGCGCCGACGTCGTGCAGCCCCAGCGCGCGGGCAGCGTGCACCGTCGCTCCGGCCAACGCCTCGGCGGGCGTCAGGCGAAACAGCGTGCAGGCCATGTTCATTGCCAGCAGCAGCGAGGTCATGGGCGACGTGCCCGGATTGCAGTCGGTGGCAACGGCCATCGGCACCTGGGCCGCGCGCAACGCATCGATCGGCGGCAGCCTCGTCTCGCGCAGGCAGTAAAACGCGCCGGGCAGCAGGACTGCAACGGTGCCCGCCTTTGCCATCGCGGCAATGCCATCGCCCGAAAGGTATTCGAGATGATCGGCTGAGAGTCCGTCGTAGCGTGCCGCGAGCGCCGCCCCACCCTGGTCCGACAACTGCTCCGCGTGCAGCTTGACCGGCACGTTCAACGCCCGGGCCGCGCGAATGACGCGCTCGGTCTGCGTCGGCGTGAAACCGATCGTCTCGCAGAACGCGTCGACCGCATCGACCAGGCCTTCGCGCACCAGCGCCGGCAGCATGTGGTCGCAGACCTGCTCGATGTAGGCGTCGGCCCGACCGGCGAACTCCGGCGGCACGGCGTGCGCGCCGAGAAAGGTCGTGCGCACGGTGACCGGCAGCTCGCGCCCGATGCGGCGTGCGACGCGCAGCACCCGGCGCTCGGCCTCGAACTCGAGCCCGTAGCCGGACTTGATCTCGAGCGTCGTCACTCCTTCGGCTAGCAGCGCGCGCACGCGCGGCAGGCTGGCCTCGAACAATTCGTCTTCGCTCGCCGCGCGCGTCGCGCGCACCGTCGACACGATGCCGCCGCCGCGCTGCGCGATCTCGGCATAGGTGGCACCGTTGAGCCGCGCCTCGAACTCGTCGCTGCGATTGCCGGCGTACACGATGTGCGTATGGCAATCGATCAGCCCGGGCGTGATCCACGTGCCGGCGGTCTCGACCACGCGGTCCGCGCGCAGGTCGCCCGGCAGATCGATCTGCCGGCCCAGCCACACAATGCGGCCATCGCGCACCGCAAGCGCGGCGTCACGCACCACTCCGAAGTCCGAACCGCCGGCGTCGCGCATCGTCGCGAGGTGCGTGCCGGTCCACAGGCTATCTACGTGCACGCGCGACTCCGTTGGCGATACGCGCGGCGATCCGCGCCGCCACGGCGGCCGTGCGGCCGTCGGCGTCGAAGCGCGGATTCATCTCAGCGATGTCGGCCAGCCGCACCTTGCCGCTCGAGCAGACTGCTTCGATCATCGGCTCCAGTACGTCGAGCCCGACACCGCGTGGTGCCGGTGAACTGACTCCCGGCGCGACGGCCGCAGGCAGCACGTCGAGGCAGACGGTCAGGTAGACATCGTCGACCTCTGCGACGAACGCCTGCAGCGAAGGCATGAAGTGTGCTGCGTCGAGCGACTCGTCGAGCTGGAACAGCACGCCGAGATCGCGCGCGCGCGCGAACAGCGCCTCGGTATTCGAATAGAGGCTGACACCGAGGCAGGCGTACCGGAACTCCCAGCCGCGCGCTTCACAGTCCTGCGCGATCTGCAGGAACGGAGTGCCGGACGTCGCGCGTGTGTCGCGCCGCAGATCGAAGTGCGCGTCGAAGTTGACGATGCCGACCCGAGGCGCTCCCTCGGTCTTGGCGAGGTGCGAGGCGAGCCCCGTGAACGACCCCCACGCCATTTCGTGGCCACCTCCGAGGATCAGAGGGAAGCGTTCGGCATCGAGCTGCTGCGCAACCATGGCCGCGAGCGCATGCTGTGCAGCCTCGAGCGCGTCCCCCGCACATACGACATCGCCGCCGTCGGCAAGGTGCGTGCACTCGTGCACCGGCATATTGCACAGGGCACGACGGATCGCGCGCGGGCCTTCGGCTGCGCCGATGCGGCCGTGATTGCGCGCAACCCCGGCATCGCAGGCGAAGCCCAGCAACACCGTCGTTGCCGTCGCGGTGATCGGCGAAAGCGGCTGCATCACCTGGTGCCAGCGCCGGCCCAGTGCTCCCTCGGCGTCATCGACGCGGCCCTGCCACATGGACATGTCGAAGGCGGCCATTCCGTTGATCACGCCAGCGGTGCGAAGAGATCGCGGCAACCCGCGCCGAGCGTTCCGGCGGCCACCAGCTCCGTGGCGGCCGCGATGTCGGGGGCCAGGATGCGATCGACCTCGTAGAAGGGCACGCGCTCGCGAAGGCCCCGATGCACGGCGGCCAGGCGCGGCGAGGTCGTGAGCGGTCGATGGAAATCGATTCCCTGCGCAGCAGCCAGCAGCTCGATGCCGACGATGGTGGCCGTGTTGGTCGCCATCTCGTGCAGCCGGCGTGCGGCAAAGGTTGCCATGCTGACGTGATCCTCCTGGTTGGCCGAGGTCGGCAGACTGTCGACACTTGCGGGATGCGCAAGTGACTTGTTTTCCGAGGCCAGTGCCGCCGCGGTGACGTGCGCGATCATGAAGCCCGAGTTCACGCCGGGGTCGCGCACCAGGAAGGGCGGCAGTCCCGACAGCGTCGCGTCGATCAGCAGCGCGATGCGACGCTCCGACAGCGCGCCGATCTCCGCGATCGCCAGCGCCAGCGTGTCGGCTGCAAACGCGACCGGTTCGGCGTGGAAGTTGCCGCCGGACAGGACCTCGTCGGCCGTGCCCGTGCCGCGTCGCGCGAACACCAGCGGGTTGTCCGTCACCGCGTTGGCCTCGGTCAGCAGCGTGCGCGCGGCCTGCGCGATCAGGTCACGGCATGCGCCCATCACCTGCGGCTGGCAGCGCAGGCTGTACGGGTCCTGCACGCGATCGTCATTGACCAGATGCGAGGCGCGGATCGCGCTGCCAGCCAGCAGTTCGCGATAGGCGTGTGCAGTCGCGATCTGGCCCGCATGCCCGCGCAGATCGTGCAGGCGCGGGTTGAACGGCGCGTCGCTGCCCTTGGCGGCGTCGATCGCCATGGCGCCGGCAACCACCGCGGCTTCGAACACGCGCTCGGCCATGAACAGGCCATGCAGCGCCAGCGCGGTGGAGATCTGCGTGCCGTTGATCAGCGCCAGCCCTTCCTTCGCGCCGAGCACGACCGGTGCGATGCCGGCGGCGGCCAGCGCCGCACCCGCAGGCTGGCGCAGGCCATTCACGCGCACGTCGCCCTCGCCCAGCAGCGCCAGCGTCAGGTGCGACAGCGGGGCGAGGTCACCGGAAGCACCGACCGAGCCCTTGGAAGGAATACACGGGACGATGCCGGCGTTGACGAGTGCGATCAGCGCTTCGACGATCAGCGGACGGACACCCGAGTGGCCGCGCGCGAGGCTAGCGATCTTCATCACCAGCGCCAGCCGCACGACGTCATCACTCAGCAGTTCACCCGTGCCGACCGAATGCGAGAGGATGAGATTGCGCTGCAGTTGCTGTAGTTCCGCGTCCGCAATGCGCTTCTTCGCCAGCAGTCCGAAGCCGGTGTTGACGCCGTAGGCCGCATCGCCGCGCGTGACGATGCGCTGAATCGCCTGCGACGACGCCTCTATCGCCGTCCACGCGTCGGCCGTCAGCGCAAGCGGTGCCGGCGCTTGCCACACGCGGCGCAGATCGTCGAGCCGCAGGCGGCCCGGCGCGATCGTCAGCGTCACGCTTTCACCATCGGCAGCTTCAGTCCGTTGCGCTGCGCGCAGGCGATCGCAGTCGGATAGCCGGCATCGGCATGCCGCATCACTCCCGAGCCAGAGTCGTTGACCAGCACCCGCGCCAGTCGGCGCGCGGCGGCTTCAGTCCCATCAGCGACGATCACGACGCCGGAGTGCTGCGAATAGCCCATGCCGACGCCGCCGCCATGGTGCAGCGACACCCAGGTGGCGCCGCCCGCGGTGTTCAGCAGCGCATTGAGCAATGGCCAGTCGGACACCGCATCGGTGCCGTCGCGCATCGCTTCGGTTTCACGGTTGGGGCTGGCGACCGAGCCGGTGTCGAGGTGGTCGCGGCCGATGACGATCGGCGCCTTCAGCTCGCCCGTGCGCACCATCTCGTTGAACGCGAGTCCGGCGAGATGACGCTCGCCCAGTCCAAGCCAGCAGATGCGCGCCGGCAGGCCCTGGAACGCGATGCGTTCGCGCGCCATGTCGAGCCAGCGGTGCACATGCGTGTTCGCGGGAAAGAGCTGCTTGATCTTCGCGTCGGTCCGGTAGATGTCCTCCGGGTCGCCGGACAGCGCGACCCAGCGGAACGGCCCCTTGCCTTCGCAGAACAAGGGACGGATGTACGCGGGCACAAAACCCGGAAAGTCGAATGCGTTTTTGACGCCCTGATCGAGTGCGACCTGGCGGATGTTGTTGCCGTAGTCGACGACCTTCGCGCCGAGTGACTGGAAGTCGAGCATCGCCTGCACATGCGTCGCGCAGGATGCAGCGGCCGCCGCGGTCAGTTCGGCGTGCTGCGACGGATCGGATTGCGCCGCCTGCCAGCGCTCCACACTCCAGCCGGCCGGCAGGTAGCCGTGAACGAGGTCGTGCGCCGACGTCTGATCGGTGACGAGGTCGGGCATCACGCCGCCAGTGCGCGCACGCCGCACCAGCTCCGGCAGCACTTCGGCGGCGTTGCCGAACAGGCCGATCGAGACCGCTTCCTTGCGCGCGCAGTGCTGTTTGACGAGCGCGAGCGCGTCGTCGAGATTGCGCGCCTGCTTGTCGAGATAGCGCGTGCGCAGGCGAAATTCGAGGCGGGACTGCTGGCACTCGATGTTCAGCGACACCGCGCCGGCCAGCGTGGCCGCCAGCGGCTGCGCACCGCCCATGCCGCCGAGCCCGGCGGTGAGGATCCAGCGTCCACCCCAGTCGCCGCCGAAGTGTTGTCGTCCGGCCTCGCCGAAAGTCTCGTAGGTTCCCTGCACGATGCCCTGGCTGCCGATGTAGATCCAGCTGCCGGCCGTCATCTGGCCGTACATCATCAGCCCCTTGCGGTCGAGCTCGTTGAAGTGCTCCCAGGTTGCCCACTTCGGCACCAGATTCGAATTGGCAAGCAGCACACGCGGCGCATCCGGATGCGTCTTGAACACGCCGACCGGTTTTCCCGACTGCACCAGCAGCGATTCGTCATCGTCGAGCTCTCGCAGCGTCGCGAGTATGGCGTCGTAGCACGCCCAGTCTCGCGCGGCGCGGCCAATGCCGCCGTAGACGACCAGGCGCTTCGGATCCTCCGCGACCTCCGGGTCGAGGTTGTTCTGCAGCATCCGATAGGCCGCCTCGGTGAGCCAGCTCTTGCACGAGAGCGATGGTCCGCGCGGCGCACGGATCTCGCGGCGCTCGTCGTAACGCGGATCGGCCCCGAGCCGCGCAGGTTCTGCCGGTGCATTCATCGTCGTTTCTCCCCGTCCACGCGACCCGAAACCAGCCGAGGCGTCGGGACAAGGAATAGTCTCGCACGGATGAAGGCGGGCGGCGGGCTCGCCGCGCCGCCGCAGTCAGCAGGGAGCGCTGGCGTAGCCTCCCCGGGAGCCGGGCAGCATCAGGGTGATGGCGGCTGGCCCGGGTCGTCACGGCGCGCTGGAAGAGTCATCGCACCTGCATCAATCCCGGTAACAGGAAGACCGCTTCCCTCGTCGGACTAGGTCCGATGAATCTTCAGCCGGTTATCGCCGTCGTCGACTTCCTCCAGGACGACGTCGAACTGCCACAGTTCCTTGATGTAGCCGAGGACTTCGGTCGCTGTTTCGGCGTCGAGCAGCCGTCCCCGCTCGACACGATGCTGCAGCAACAACGCACGGTCCCCGTCCGCCGAGAAGCGCGTGACCGCCAGTGCCGGCGTGTGGACCTCGGGACGATACTGCGCGGCCAGCATCTGGCGCACCTGCGCGTATCCGTGCTCGTTGTGGATGGCACGCACGCTGTACTTGCTGCGGTCGCTTTCGTCATCGGTGATCGCGAACAGCCGCAGGTCGCGCATCACCTTGGGGGACAGGTACTGCTCGATCAGGCTTTCGTCCTTGAAGTTCGCCATTGCAAAGTGCACCGCCTCGACCCAATCGGTCGACGCCAGGCGCGGGAACCATTCGCGATCCTCGGGGGTAGGGTGCTCGCAAATGCGACGGATGTCACGATAGATCGAGAATCCCAGCGCGTAAGGGTTGATGCCGCGATAGTTTTCCGTGTCGAACGACGGCTGCGTGACGACATCGCTGTGATTCGACAGCCACTCCAGCATGAAGCCGTCATCGACCTGGCCATGGTCATATAACTCGTGCAGCAGCGTGTAGTGCCAGAACGTGGCGGCGCCCTCGTTGGCGACCTTGGTCAGCCGTTGCGGGTAGAAGTACTGCGAGATCTTGCGCACGATGCGCACGAGCTCACGTTGCCAGGGTGCGAGCTTCGGCGCGAGCTTCTCGATGAAATAGAGCAGGTTCTCCTGCGGATCGAACGATTCCGCCGCGGCCTCTGGCTTGACCTCGGCGTTTTCATACAGATAGGCAACGTCGGGGTTGTAGTGATGCTGTGCGAAGCGCAACCGCTCCGCCAGGCGCTCGCGCTCACGGCTCGCCGACAGCCGTGTCGGCTTCTTGTAGCGATCCACGCCGTAGGGCGCCAGTGCGTGACAGCAATCGAGGATGCGCTCGACTTCGCGCCAGCCATGTCGCTGCTCGCAGTCAAGGATGAAATTGCGCGCAAATGTCAGGTAATCCAGGATGCCATCGGCCTGTGTGAACTGGCGGAACAGATAGTTGCCCTTGAAGAAGGCGTTGTGACCGTAGGCGGCATGAGCCATCACCAGCACCTGCAGCGGCAGGGTGTTGGTTTCCATCAGGTAGACCAGCGACGGACTCGTGTTGATGACGATCTCATACGCCAGCCCGCTCATTCCCTTCTTGTACGTGTGCTCCTGGCCGAGCAACTGCTTGCCGAAGCTCCAGTACGGGTAATGCACCGGCATGCCGACCGTTGAACACAGGTCGATCATCTGTGCCGCGGTAATCACCTCGTACTGGATCGGATAGGTGTCGAGTTGCAGGCGCCCGGCATGCGCGGCGAGTGCGACATCGAAGCGCTCGAGCAGCGGCACGGTCCATTCCGAGCCGACGGCGATCGGCTCGGCCGTCCGCCTGGTTCCCGGCACCGGCATCGGCACCGCGGGCCGCGACACCAGCCTCGGCCAGGGCCGCTCCGGAGCGGCTCCATCACGCAGTCGCGCGGGCGCGGTCACGTCGGCCAGATCCCAGGGATTCATTGATCTGCCTCGTCGCTACGCGGCAGCGCTGTTCGTCCAGGGCAGTCCGGCGTGCTCATGCCGTTGCTTCCTTGCGCGCGAACAGTTCGCGGAATACGGGCCAGATATCGCGTCGGTCATGCACCTTGCGCATCGCGAATCCGGAGTCGGCGACCGACTCATAGCACTGCCAAAGGTCCGACGGCCGGCTGAACCACCCACCAGGATTGCTTGATGGAATGTCGATGTAAGCGAAGTAGCGCACCCGCGGCAGGAGCTCGGTCTGCAGATAGCCGGCGCAGCGTTGCGCATCTTCTTCACCGCAATCGCCATCCGAGGCCTGCGCAACGTAGATGTTCCAGTCCGGGCCGGCGAAGCGCGTGTCGATCACTTTCTGCGTTAGCTGCAAGGCCGGCATCACCAGCGTGCCGCCGGACTGTGGATCATGGAAGAACGTCTTTTCGTCGACCTCCTGCGCGGTCTCGGTGTGGCGGATGAAGACGACCTCGACCGCGCTGTACTTGCGTTCGAGAAACAGGTACAGCAACGCGAAGAAGCGCTTGGCAAGATCTTTCTTGCGCTCGTCCATCGAGCCCGACACATCCATCAGGCACAGCATCACCGCGCGCGTCGCAGGGGCCGCAACGGGTTGGCGCGCGCGGAAGCGCCGATCGATCTCTTCCAGGAATGGCAGCTGCTCGCGGCGCGCGCGCAGCTGCGCGATTTCTTCCTCGAGTTCGGTGCGCCGCTCGACCTCGCACGGAGCAAGTTCCTCGATCTCCCGCTCCAGCTCGTCGAGCTGTCGGGCGATGCCGCCGCGCAACGCGATGCGGCGCGCGATCGACATGCGCATCGTCAGCGCCGGTGACAGATTGGCCAGCACGCCGTCCCTGGAATATCCGGCGCGGCGCGTGTGGATGTAGGTCACATCGCCAATGCGGGTGCGTTCCAGGTTTGGCAGTTCCAGGTCGTCGAAGAACAGTTGCAGCAGCTCGTCGCGGGAGAGCACGAAAGCGAAGTTGTCGCGGCTCTCGCCCTGGCCCGGCTCATTGCCGTCACCATCACCTTCTCCGCCGCCGGGTCGATCGATCGTGTCGCCCGGGATGTACTCGTGATTGCCGGGCAGCACGAAGTCACGGCTGCCGGTCTTGTGATCGTGCTGCAGATGCGGCTCTTTCAGCCCACGGCCAGGGATCGAAATCCTGCTGCCCTTGCCGACGTCGGCGATGCCGCGCTTGCCGATCTCGTCATCGACCGCACGCTTGATCTCGTCCTTGAAGCGGCGGATGAAGCGCTCGCGATTGACCGCACTGCGCCCCGGCGGATCGCCGCGCCGATCGACGACGCGCATGAAACGGCTGGAGGCGGACGAATCGGACACGGAGTCCTCGCAGCGGCTACGTCGTCACGACTGCGTCGACTTCTTGAAGTGCATGTACCAGTCGACCAGGCGCCGCACCTGTTTCTCGGTGTAGCCGCGTGCCGCCATCCGGTTGACGAAGCTCTTGTGGCGCTCTTCCATTTCCTGCGAGCCCTTGGCCTCGAACGAGATGATCGGCAGGATGTCCTCGGTCTTGCTGAACATGCGCTTCTCGATCACCACGCGCAACTTCTCGTAACTGGTCCAGTGCGGGTTCTTGCCGTGCGCGCGTGCCCGCAGCACGAAGTTGACGACCTCGTTGCGGAAGTCCTTCGGGTTCGAGATACCGGCCGGCTTCTCGATCTTCTCCAGCTCGGTGTTGAGCGCGTCGCGCGAGTACTGCATGCCGGTGTCCGGATCGCGCCAGTCTTCATCGAGCAGCCATTTGTCTGCGTACGTCACGTAGCGGTCGAACAGGTTCTGCCCGTACTCGCCGTACGCATCCAGGTACGACATCTGCAGTTCCTTTTCCAGGAACTCGGCAAAGCGCGGCACGATCCATTCCTTGATGTGCCCGCGGAGCCGCCGCTTGTATTCCTCCTGGATGTCTTCCTTGGCCAGACGATCCTCGAGCACGACCAGCAGGTTGACGGGGTCAGCAGCGATCTCGCTCGGGTCACGATTGAAGGCGGCCGAGATCGTCTTGAACGCCCAACGTGTCGACAGCCCGGAAAAGCCCTCCTGCATGCCGGCGTCGTCGCGATACTCCTTCACGCTCTTGCTGCGCGGATCGACATCCTTGAGGGTTTCGCCGTTGTATGAACGGAGTTTGCTGAAGACGGATGAGTTTTCCGGAACTGCCAGCCGCGAGAGCACGGAGAATTCGGCCAGCGTGCGCAGCGTCTGCGGCGCGCACGGCGACTCCGACAGCGTCGAGGCCGTTAGCATCTTTTCGTAGATCCGCACTTCTTCATCCACGCGCAGGCAGTAGGGCACCTTGACCAGGTACACGCGGTCGATGAACGCCTCGTTGTCCTTGTTGTTGCGGAACTTCAGCCACTCGGCTTCATTCGAGTGCGCCATGATGAAACCGTTGAAGGGCAGCGCCGGCAGTGCTTCCGTACCCTTGAAGTTACCTTCCTGGGTAGCTGTCAGGATCGGATTGAGGACCTTCAGCGGCGCCTTGAACATCTCGACGAACTCGACGCAGCGCGCCGAACCCAGGCACAACGCTCCCGAGTAGCTGTACGCGTCGGGGTCGTCCTGTGCGAACTGCTCCAGCATCCGCAGATCAACTTTGCCGACCAGTGACGAGATGTCCTGCGTGTTCTCGTCGCCCGGTTCGGTCTTGACGATGCCGATCTGGTTGAGCACCGATGGCATCAGGCGCACGACCTGGAACTTCGACAGGTCTCCCTTGTATTCCTTCAGGCGCTTCAGCGCCCACGGCGTGGCGATGCCGGTCAGCGCGCGACGCGGAATGCCGTAGCGGTCTTCCATCTCTGCGCCGAACCGGTCGCGGGGGAAGAGCCCCAGCGGCGACTCGAGCATCGGCGACAGCCGACCCGTTACCGAGTCTTTCAGCGTATAGATCGGAAACTGCTCGCACAACGACTTGATCTTCTCTGCAAGGGACGACTTGCCGCCACCGACCGGCCCGAGCAGATACAGCACCTGCTTGCGCTCTTCGAGTCCCTGTGCCGCATGTAGGAAATACGCGTACAGCGACATTAAGGTTTCTTCCATGCCGTGAAAGTCGGCGAACGCATCCCAGGTCTGAATCACTCGGTTCTGGAAAATGCGCGACAGGCGCGCGTCGTCGGCGGTGTTGACGAGCTTGGGCTTGCCGATCGCTTCGAGCACGCACTCGTGCGCACTCGCGTACGCCATGCGGTCGCTCTTGCAGTAGCGCAGGAAGTCTTCCACCCCCATCTCTTCGTCCAGTGCACTGACGAAAGATTCGCGGAACGCGGTAAACAGTTCGGTGGGCGCGTTCATCAAGACCTCCTTGCCCCGTGGGCCGACGATGAAGCAAACGCGATGAACCCAGAGTAGTTGACAAGCTGCTTGCCTTGATACGGGTAAAAGAAGAAGAAATGCCCTCCACTGTCTTGTGCTCGACGGCTGCTCACAAGACATTCGGTTGAACGGTCATTCGCGGCTGCAAGCAACTGGTGTGCCTCCCTGCGCGTGCGCCTGAAGAGACGCGGGCAAGGGGATGACCACTTCGACCGAACGTCCGAGTGACCTGGCGACTGCGCTGGGTTCAGATCAGTTGAAAAAGCGAAAGCAATCGCGAATGGCGTGTGAATTCCAGCGATTGCGCAATGGAGCCCAGACAATCAGGATGCGCTGGCGCCCTCGGTCAACAAGCGCGGTCACCGTCGCGGCATCCAGGACGCGCAAGAGCGTTCCGTCCGGGACCCTGATGTTGGCCAGGAGCGCTTTGCCGACAAGGAAGCTGAGCGAAAGCCGGCTTTCGGTCCCGCGGATCACTGGCGCGCGGCGGGGTTGGTCGAGATAACCACCAGTCGATCGGTGCCGGACTCCGCGCCCCAGGCTTCACCCGGCCTGCCCAGCATCTGGCGCACCTGCGCGTTTGGCCGGTCACTCGGAAAGTGTTCGAACTTCTCGGTCTCCGGATCAAACCGCAGGATGGCGTTGGTGGACCACTCCGTCAGCCATACCTTGTCGCGCTCGTCGACGTAGACCGAGTACATTTGGGCGCGCTCCGATGGCTTCCACGCCTTCCATTGCTTGCTCGCCGGGTCGTACCGGCTCACCTGGCCCGACAGCCACTCGCTGATCCAGAGCCGCCCCTTGCTGTCGCTCCACACGCGGCGCGCGCCTTGGCGGGGGGTCGGCGGCTCGATGATGCTGGCGGCGCCGGTGCGTGTGTCGATCTTCGCCAGATGGCTGCCGGCGAGTGAGACGTAGTAGATGTCTCCCGTCGGCGTTGCAGTGATCCCGTACGGACCGCGGCCTTGCGGTGCCTCCATCACGCGCACTTCACCGGTCTTCGGGTTCACGCTGCCGTAGTAGCCGGATTGGCCGGTCCACCACAGCACGCCATTACCATCGAACGCCGCCGTGTTCATGTTTGTGTACGGCGTGCCTTGCGGCAGCGCGAACACTCTCACCGCCCTGGTGGCCGGGTCGACGCGTACGACAGCGTTCTGGCCGCTGTCGGTGACCCATGCCGCTCCGTCAGGACCGACGATCACGCCGTGAGGGGCCGAACCGCGGCCGAGCGGGATCTCCTCCACCTTGCCCGTGCGGGGATCAAGACGGCCCAGATGACCCGTGCGCTGAGCCGTGTACCAGACCGTGCCGTCCGGTGCCGGCGCGACGTCGTGCGGTGCGCTGCGCGGCGGAAGTTCGAAGTAACGAACTGTCTGCCCGAGCGCCGGAGCGGCGAGCGCAACCAGTAGTAGAAGGGCTGGGCCAATCCTGCCGATCGACAAGGTTTTCATCCAAGACTCCGAGGGCGCATCAGAGCGAATCATAGGTGGCGCTCCGGACCATGGCACGACGCCTACGCATCGCTGGCCGAGATCGCAGTTCGCGGCAGGCGCGTCCGACGTCCGAGCCGACATTCGGTGCTAATCGTGCGGCCCGGGCGCGAGCGGTTCCAGGTTCGCAGGCAACGCCAGGCCAGGTCGCTCGTCGTCCCAGGCCATGCAACTGACTTTCCAGCCCTGCGGTGTGTGGATGAACTGCGTGGAGATCATGCCCCGGGCGCTGAACGAAGTGCCCTTCAAGGTTCCTGACTTCGTATAGGTGCTGAAACGGTGAGCCACGTTGCCAAAGATCTCCGTGGCCTCGGAAAGTTCGGCCTCGTGGAAACGCGTCAGATCGCCCGCCTGCACACTCGCATAACGCGGCACGATGAACTGCGTCACGGTCGAGATCTCGGGAGTCGGGCCGACGTTCTTAATCAGCAGACCCTGTTCCAGGAAGATCTCGTGGATGCGCTCGTAGTTCGGTGTGTTGCCTGGCTCGAACGACACCGACTCGAAGAACTCCGCGGCCAGGCGATCGAGTTCACCCTTGACGCTTGAATCGCTCTGAAGGCTGCTCATCGGTCACCTCATAAGGTGGATCCATTCTGCGCCCTTGCATGAGCGCCACGTCGCCGCGACGCCGTGCGGTCAACATCAACTGCAAACAGTGAGACGGGATCGCTGCCCTTACTCAGAGGCGTCCGATCTCAACAGTTGACCGGGACCGGCAAACGCTAGATTGCCGAGCGCATGTCCGGCTGCACGAGTTCGATGTACTCACGATGACGCCGGATGAAGTTCAACGCGTAGGGGCAGATTGGAATCACGTTCTTGCCTTGCTGACGCACATCTTCCAGCATCCGCCGCACCAGTTCGGACCCATAGCCCTTGCCTTCGAACTCGGGCTTGATCTCGGTGTGCTTGATCAATACGGCGTGTTCGCCGACCGGGTCGTATTCGGCGAAGCCGAGTTCCTGCCCGTCCCGCAGCAGGCGATAGCGGTGTGCGCCAACGTCATTGGCCAATTGAAGTTCGTTCTGCCCCGGACTCACGGATGTCCCTTCTAGTGGCGGGTCTACTCGATGGCCAGCCCCGGCAAGTGGCTGATGTTGACAATCTACTGCGAACCAAGTCTGCCGTCTGCTCAGGCTATCGTCTGGTCGACTGACAGGAAGCAAGCGATGGCAGTTCGCTGCGACGGGCGGCTCTGGGCGGATCCAGAGGGCGCGTGCGGCTGTCTGACTCGCGAGGCTTGAACTCACTCCAGCGGAGGCAACGTGCGCAGGTACGCCACGAGGGCGTCGAGATCCGAGGGTTTGAGCTTCGCGTAGTAGGCAAAGGCCATCGGCGGCTGCAGCCTGCGGCCGTCGCGTGAGATCCCCTGCGTGATCGCGCGCTTGATCTCGGCGTCGGTCCAGCGGCCGAGGCCCGCCGTCGGATGCGAGGTGATATTGGCAGCGCGCGACCCGGGCCAGTCGGCAGGAAAGCCCTTCACGATTTCGGCATTGAACATTCGACCCCCGGCGCCGAGCCGGTTGTAGTCGTGAACGCCCTTGTCCATGGGCGAATGACACTCCATGCAGTGCGCGATCGTCGCGAGGTAGCGGCCGCGATAGACGGGATCGCCCATCTTCGCGTCGGAGAACCCTGCCTCGGCGCCGGGAAACGGCTGATGAACCTGTGGTGCGCGATAAGTTGGTGCCGGAGATGCATTGCGTATCGCGGGCACCGAGCGCAGGTACGCCACCACCGCGTCAAGGTCCGACGGCGTCAGCGCCTTGAAGAACGGGGTTGCCATCAGCACAGCAAGGTGGGTATTCGGCAAACGTCCATGGCTGGGGCGCACGCCACTGACGATCGCCCGCTTGATTTCGTCATCGCTCCAGGCACCGATGCCGCTCTCGCGATCTGGCGTGATGTTCGACGCCACGCCGGCGAAGTGCGGTATCGAAAAGACCAGGCCACCGCCGAGGTTGCGACTGGCGATCGGTTCTCCGGTTGTCGACTTGGGCGTGTGGCAGTTGCCGCATCCGAGGATCGATTCCACGAGGTAGCGGCCGCGCTCGACTCGGTCGCTAGGTGGCTGAGCACCTGCCCGGACGGCGAAAAGTAGGAGCAATCCAATCAGCGCGACGCACCACGGCCGGCCACGAGTCGCAAAACACAAGCAAGACCGCTGCATCGTTCAACTCCCGTCCACCAGGGCAGGCAGTGTGCACTCTGCGGTCAGCAAATGCATCAGCATCAAGAGAGCTATGGCTGCACTCGCCGAGACGAGCCGGTCAAACCAGTGACCACCTCGCCAGGGACCGGCGCCACCGGCGGCGGCGCCGTCGCCGCATCACGCGGCGGTCAGGGCAACGTCGGCAACCCCTGCGCCAGCCACTCCGGCATGCCACCGCGCAGCCAGTACACGCGGGTGTAGCCGGCATCGCGCGCCGCCTTGGAGGCCTTGAACGACTTCCAGCACTCAGCGCCATTGCAGAAGAACACCACCGCGTCGCCTTTGTTGAGAGTCCCAAGACCGGGGAACTGGTCCTTCTTGGCGTCGTAGTCGATCTCCTTGAAGCTCTTCTCGACGTACGGCAGGTTGACCGCGCCGCGCGCATGGCGAGCCGCGTATTCCTTTTCGGTACGGACGTCGACGAGTTTCGCCCCCTTCTCCGACAGCTCGTAGGCCTCGCGGGCGCTGATGCGCTGCACCCCCGTGAGTTCAGCCGGCGTGAAGATGCCGAGGCTGGCGACGTACTCGTAGGGTGCGGCATCGCTCGTCGGACGGAATCGCGTCACCCCGGGAATCACGAAGTCCGGCGCAGTCACCCATTGCAGGACCGCGGTCTTGACGCTCGCCGGCAGCGACTTCTTCACCGAGACGCTGAGCCCGGCCGGTATCGGACGCGAGGCGGCGAGCACCTGCCCGGGAGACTTCTGGCCCTTGCTCCATTCCAGCCATTCGGATTCGAGCGCAACGGTTGCATCGGTCGCGCCGCCCGCAAGGGTCAACAGCCCGGCCCCGCTGGTCTGGCCGTAGGTGACCTCCTTGAGCGCGCGCGTTGTCATGCCTCCCTCCTGCGCCAACAGGCCTCGGGCAACATAGCTGCGCAGTGAGTCTTGCTGTGGAAAGTAGGCACGGCGGCCCTTGAGGTCCGTTACCGCCTTCAGATCACTGCGGCCGACCAGGACATACTTCGCGACCACGCCAGTCGACGCCACCAGCTCGTAGCCGTGGATCAAGGCGGACGCGGTGACATGGGGCGGCGCAATGATGATGTCGTTCTCACCGGTACGGGTGGAGCGCATCGCGTCGGTCAGGTCGCGTTGTGGCAGCAGGATCGCGCGCGCCCCGGCAAGCTTCCCGAGCCCGGTGTTCGTCACGGCCAGCGTCATGAAATCGCTGGCCGCATCGGAGGAGTCGAGGACTATGACCGCGCGCAGCGTGCCCGGCACGGCCGCCTGGGCCGACGCCTTGTCGGTCTGCGCCGTGGCGGGCATTGCCGCGGCGAGACTGAGGCCCACCGCAGCAACAAGCTCAAGACTGCGAGTCTTCATGGCGGTCATCGAGTCCCCCGTTCATCATGTACCTGCACTGCGCCAGGCCGGCTAATCGGCGTCACTGGCGGAGCCCTTGAGCCCGCCGTCGATCGCGGCAGGCGAGTATTTGACCCCAATCCCGGGCCGGCTGAATCGCCCGGAAGCGGGGCAACTCCGGCCTACTTGCGCGCAGCAACAATCTGCGGCGGTCAGCGACGCGGGCGCCCCGTGCACTCAGGAAGCGAATTCGAGAACCACGCGCCGGGTACGGGCGCTCTTCTTTTCGATCTTTGAAATGCGGATGTCGCCGATTTCGCGGGTGTTCCGGACATGGGTTCCGCCACACGGCTGCAGGTCCACATCCTGCACCCGCAACAGGCGGACCCGGCCGAAGCCGACCGGTGGACTGACGCTCATCGACTTGACGAGCTGTGGATTGGCGAGCATCTCCTCGTCGGTGATCCACTCGCTCGTGACCGCGTGGGCTTCGGCGATCAGCCGGTCCAGCCCGGCCTGAACCTCCGCCTTGTCCAGCTGGTCGGTCATCGCGAAGTCCAGGCGTGCGTAGCCGCGGGTGATGCTGCAGCCGTCGACCAGCTGCCGCACGACCGCACACAGCAGGTGGGTGGCCGTGTGAAAGCGCATGTGACGATAGCGACGATCCCAGTCGATTTCCGCATGCACCGGCGTGCCGGGTGCCAGTTGCTGTGTCCACCCGCCCGCGGGGTCGAGCAGGTGAACCGTATCGTCCGGGGTCGCGTCGTCGCGCTTGCTCTTGCGCGCGTCGGTGACGCGCAGCCGCGTACCGTCCGGCGTTATCAGAAAACCGCAGTCGCCAGCCTGACCCCCGCCGAGGGGATAAAACACCGTGCGGTCGAGTTCAACGCCATCTTCGCCAACCCGCGTGACGAGCGCATCGCAGGCGGTGAGATAGGCGTCGCGACGGAACAGTGCGTCGGTGGCCATCAGGCAGATCAGGCGGCGATCGGAGCAAAGTCCCGTGCAGCCATGTGCACGTCACGGAGCGCCACTATTCGGCCCCACCACCGCGCGCCGCGGCGAACGCCGACTTGCGGCGACGCAGACCGGCCGGCCGTGCGGTTGCGACAGCCGCCACTTCGGTCGGTGCAGTCTCCGGTTCCGACGCTGGCGGCGGCTTGGATTCTGCAGCCTCAGGCGCCTTGCTGCGCGGCGCTGGGCGCCTGGCCACTCGGGCACGCCGCTTTGGCTGGCGCGGCGGTGCCTCGACGCGCGGGAAGATCCAGCTTTCGGCCTCGTCACCGTCGACCGTTCCATCCCACGGCAGCATGCACAGCGCCAGCACCAGCTTTTCGAACTCGGGCTCGAAGCGGTCGATGATGCGCTGCGGTTCCTCGCAAAGCCGCTTGTCGGTGATCAGTCCGAACTGCACGCCGCCGGCATACGACAGGATCGACACGCCGACGCCGATGTTGCCCGACTGCGGCACCCACACCATGATGCGCTTGATCTCGGCGCCGGCCATGAACAGCGGTTCCTGCGGACCCGGCACGTTCGTCATGACCGCGGTCGCCTTCTTCGCAAGAAAGTCGAGCGCCTGCTTCTGCAGGACTCGCGGCGCCAGCCCGGCTGCGCCGAGAATGCCCATCGTAAGCACCGCCGTGTAACTGTCCTTGAGCTCGCCCATCCGGCGCCGGACCTCGTAGACGCGCGAGATCGGATTCGCGATTCCGACCGGCAACAGCAGCGGCACCAGCCCGAACTTGTTGCCGAGTTCCTTCCACTTGCGCGGATCGCGCAGGTTCACCGGCACCATTGCCCGCAGTTCGATGCCGTCGACCTCCTCCCCGTGGTGTTGGAGGTAAGAGCGGATTGCTCCGGCCACCGAGGCCAGCAGCACGTCGTTGACGGAGCATCCGAGGGCTTTGCCCACCGCCTTGACGTCGTCGAGCGCGAGCGGTTCGTTCCACGCCACGACCTTGGAGCCGGACGGCAGCCCCTTCAGGCTGGTGACAGTATCGTTGTCCATCAGGGCGATGCCAGCGATGTCCTTGGTGACCTTCGCCGCCAGACGCGCCATGTCCCCGGCGGTCTCGCCGACCGAGTCCGGGTTGTCCAGCATGGCCGCGGAGGCCTGCAGCGCGCGGGCGGCCGCGTCTCCGGTGTTGTCGATCGCCCGTACCGTCGCCCTGGTGAGCGGACGCAGGAACGAGTCCCACATCCCGAGGGAGGGCTCGGCGCGCGCAGTGGCGGCTTCGGCCTCGTCACCGTTGTCAGCCGGAGCCTGCGAAGTCAGCTGCATCAACACGCCGATCAGCGCTATGCCGTCGGCGATGCAATGATGAATGCGGCAGACCATCGCCTGGCCACCGTTGTAGTTGTCGACCAGGTGAAACTGCCACAGCGGCTTGGTTGCATCGAGCGCCGTCGACGCGAGGCGGCCAACCAGTCGTTTCAGGTCCGCTGTGGTCCCCTTGCCAGGTAGCGCAGTGCGTGCGAGGTGCAAGTCAAGATCGAAGTTGTCGTCGAGCTCCCAGTGGTAGCCAGTGGCGTCCTGCACCACACAACTACGAAAACGCGCGTGCGACACCAGGCGTTCCTCAAGCAGGCGGCGCATGCGCTCGTAGTCCACGTTGCCGGCAAACTCGTAGACACCGACGATCATCATCAGATTGGCCTGCGAGTCCATCCGCAGCCAGGCCGTGTCGACGGATGACATCCGCTCGCGTCTGCCCATGGGGTCTCCCGTGTACGTTACTGCGACCTGCGCCGCAGTCGACCGTCGAGGGTCGCTGGCTATGATACGACGCGCTATCCTCCCCGCCATGCGCCGGAGACCATCGATACCGGTGCGCACGCCCATCGGATAAACCAACAAACCAGGAGACACCGTGAGCGACCTGAAAGCGAAGTTTGAAAAGGCTGTTGCCGACTCGAAGAGCCTCCCCGAGCGTCCGGACAACCAGACGTTGCTGAAGCTTTACGCGCTGTTCAAGCAGGCGTCGAGTGGCGATGTCGAAGGCAAGCGGCCTGGCTTCACCGACATGGTCGGGCGCGCCAAGTGGGATGCGTGGAGCGAGATCAAGGGCATTTCGGCCGACGACGCCATGAAGCAGTACGTCGCGCTGATCGAGGACCTCAAGGGTTGACGCTCGGCCAGCCGCACCGGCACTGGTCGGCAGGGGCGACTAACGCAGGCAAGTCGCCGGCGGCGGCCGCTCAGGCCTTGCGGCCGGTTTTCTTTGCAGCCTTGGCCGGAGTCTTCTTGCGCGCAACCTTGGCCGGCGCCTTGGGCGCGGCCGGCTTGTGTGCGGCATGCGCCTTGGCCAGCAGCGTGTCGAAGTTGTGCTCGATGTGCTCGACGAACCTCGACTTGAATGCCTTCAGCAGGAATCCCAGCGTAACCTCGAGGTCGATCTCCGATTCCGTGACCCGCATTTCGCCTTCCACGCCACTGCGCCGGAAGTGCAGCGTGTTGCCGGCCCACCTGCTGCTGAGGTCGTATTCCGCGCTCAGGTCATCGGCCGCCTTCTGCACCAGCGCACGCGCCTGGTCGATCGGCAGCGAGTGATACTTGATCATCCTGATGTCGGGCATGGGGCCTCTCCGGGTCGGCAGTCAGATGCGGCGATTTTGCAGTGCGTCCGAATTCAGCAGTGACGGTGGCACCTCGCCGTTGAGTGCGGCTCGCAGGTTGCGGATCGCCAGTTGGGCCATCGCATTGCGGGTTGCCCGCGTGCTGGACGCGATGTGCGGCGTCAGGACGACATTTTCCAGCTCGAGCAGACCCGGGTGCGGCGACGGCTCGTTTTCGTAGACGTCCAGTCCGGCCGCGGCGATGCGCCCGGCACGCAGAGCAGCCACCAGCGCGGCATCGTCCACCACTCCGCCGCGCGCGATGTTG
>Ga0316603_10000273_pt1 | contig 27229 bp, 27 predicted proteins | sample OWC_soil_day10_n_FD_207649 | JGI IMG/M metagenome (GOLD analysis project Ga0316603, IMG submission 207649) | Wetland soil microbial communities from Old Woman Creek delta, Ohio, United States - OWC_soil_day10_noCT | ecosystem: Environmental > Terrestrial > Soil > Wetlands | place: USA: Ohio... | reverse complement strand
TCCTTCACCGTGATCATGCCCTTGAGCGCGAAGTCGTCGTCGATCACCAGCACCTTCTCGATGCGGTGCTTGTGCAGCAGTCCCAGCACCTCCTCCTTCGGCGAGTTCTCGCGCACGGTGACGAGCCGCTCGCGGGGGGTCATCACCGAGGAAACCGGTGCGTCGAACCGCGTCTCGAAGCGCAGGTCGCGGTGCGTGACGATGCCGACGGCCTTGCCGTCCTGCACCACGGGGACGCCGGAGATGTTCTTGGCGCGCGTGAGCTCGAGCACCTCGCGGATGGTGGCCTCGGGCCGCACGGTAATCGGGTCGTGGATGATGCCGCTCTCGAAGCGCTTCACCCGCACGACCTCGCGCGCCTGCTGCTCGATCGACATGTTCTTGTGGACGATGCCGACGCCACCCTCCTGCGCGATGGAGATGGCGAGCCGGTGCTCGGTGACGGTGTCCATGGCCGCCGAGAGGATCGGCAGGTTGAGGTGGATGCCGCGCGTGAGCTGCGTGCCCAGGCTGACCTCGTGCGGTAGCACCTGCGAATAGGCAGGCACCAGCAGGACGTCGTCGAAGGTGAGGGCTTCCTCGAGGATGCGCAGCATGGGCGAACCCGGCAGGTGAAAGGAAGCGCGCAATTGTACCCGCCGGGACCTGCGAGGGGAAACGGCGCGCCTGCCCTGCCGGGCGGCCCGGTCGGCTAAACTCGCCGCCGACATGCAAGATCCCTGGACCGACCTCACGCCCGCGCCGCCGCCCGAGGTCTTCACCGTCAGTCGGCTCAACCGCGACGCCCGGATGCTGCTCGAGCGCGGACTCGGCTCGGTGTGGCTCGAGGGCGAGATCTCGAACCTGTCCCGGCCCGGCTCCGGCCACTGGTATTTCTCGCTCAAGGACGCCGCCGCGCAGGTGCGCTGCGCCATGTTCCGGCAGCGCAACCTGATGGTGCGCTTCCCGGTCCGCGACGGCGCCCAGGTGCTGGCGCGCGGCCGCGTGAGCCTGTACGAGCCCCGCGGCGAGTTCCAGGTCGTGATCGATCACCTCGAGGAGGCCGGCGAAGGGCTGCTGCGGCGCCGCTTCGAGGAGCTGAAGCAGAAACTGGCCGCCGAGGGCCTGTTCGACACGCGCCACAAGCAGCCGCTGCCGGCGCTGCCGCGGCGCATCGGCGTGATCACCTCGCCCACCGGTGCCGCCCTGCGAGACATCCTGCACATCCTTCGGCGTCGATTTCCCGCCATCCCGGTGCTCATCTATCCGGTGGCCGTGCAGGGCGCGGCCGCGCCGCGCGAGATCGAGCAAGCGCTCCGGCTCGCCGGTGAACGGCGCGACTGCGACGTGCTGATCGTGGCGCGCGGCGGCGGTTCGCTCGAGGACCTGTGGGCCTTCAACGACGAGGCGGTCGCGCGCGCGATGTTCGCCTGTCCGATTCCGATCGTGAGCGGCGTCGGGCACGAAGTGGACTTCACGATCGCGGACCTCGTCGCCGACGAGCGCGCACCGACCCCTTCCGGGGCCGCGGAGCGCGTGGTGCCGGACCGGGCCGAGTGGCTCCGTACCCTCGGCGCCACCGCACGCCGGCTTTCGCTCGCCGTGCGACGCCGGCTGACCGACCAGCGGCAGGCGCTGCTGCTGCGTGAGCAGCGGCTCGCGCGGGCCCACCCCGGCGCGGTGCTGCGCCAGCATGCGCAGCGGCTCGACGAGCTCGACGCCCGGCTGCGGCTCGCGCTTCGTACGCGGCTCGAGCGCGATCGCGCCCGGCACGACGCCGCGCGGGCGCTGCTGCTGCGCGCCTCCCCGGCGTTGCGCGTGGCGGCGCTGCGCCTGCGGCTCGAGGCCGCGCGGCGCGGACTCGCCGCGGCAGCCCAGGGGCGCGTGTCGGAGGGACGGCGGCGATTCGAGCTCGCGGCCCGCACGCTGCACACCGTCAGCCCGCTTGCGACGCTCGATCGGGGCTACGCGATCGTCACCACGGACCCGGGCGGCGCGCTGCTGCGGGACGCCGAGGCCCTGCGGCCCGGAGCCCAGGTCGCGGCGCGGCTGGCGCGCGGCCGCTTCACCGCGAGGGTCGTAGACGTGATGGCCGAGCCCGATGGCAACGGAGATCTCGGGTGATTCGCTGGCGCAACGGCGGCGGGCGCGCCGAGGCCGGGCGCTGCACCGCCTTCGTCGTGGCTCTCGCCCTGCTGGCCGCCTCGGCCGTCGCGGCACCGTCGCCCGTGCTGCCGCGCGAGAGCCGCGTGCCGGGCGGCATCGCCATTCTCGAACTCGGCGACGGTGAAGCACCCCCCGGCGCGGTGAACTTCAACGACCACCGCGCGCCGGTACTGCGAACGCCGGGCGGCTGGGTGGCACTGGTCGGCATCCCGCTCGACACAGCCCCCGGCACGCACAGCGCACGCTGGCAGCCGCCGGACGAGGCGGAGCCGCGCCTGCTGGAGTTCGACGTGACGCCGAAGCAGTACGAGGAACAGCGCCTGACCGTGACCAACCGCCGCCACGTGGATCCGTCCAAGGAAGACCTCGAGCGCATCGCCGGGGAGCGCACGCGCATCGACACGGCGCTCGGCACGTTCACGGCCGAGCGGACGCCCGTGCTCGCCCTGCAGCCGCCGGTCGCCGGTCGCCGCTCCAGCAGCTTCGGCCTGCGACGCTATTTCAACGGCCAGGCCCGCAATCCGCACAGTGGCATGGACATTGCCGCGTCGACCGGCACGCCGATCCGCAGCCCGGCGCCCGGCCGCGTCGTCGAGGCCGGCGATTTCTTCTTCAACGGCAACACCGTCTTCGTGGACCATGGCCAGGGCGTGGTGACGATGTACTGCCACCTGAGTCGCATCGACGTGAAGCCGGGAGACGAGGTCGCCGCCGGCACGATCCTGGGGCTCGCAGGCGCGACCGGCCGGGTAACGGGACCGCACCTGCACTGGGGGGTGGCCGTCAACCGCGCACTTGTAGATCCGGCGCTGTTCCTGCCGGAGTCGGGTGGCTGAATCGGCCCCGCAAGCCCGACGCCGCGCGTCGTGGCCGTCCGCATCGGACTCACGGGCCGGCCGGAACCCCCGACAGAAAGCCGCCGATCGCCGGCTCGAAACGCGCCAGGTCCACGAGGAACGCATCGTGGCCCTGCAGGGACGGGAACGCGTGGAACTCCACCTCGCGGCCCGGCGCGCGCAGGTGCTCCGCGATCTCGCGCTGCTGGTCGATCGGGAACAGCAAGTCGGTCTCGACACCGATCACGAGCGCGCGCTTGACGCGGAACTTCGCGAACGCCGCCGCCAGCGAACCCGATCCGTGGTCGGCGAGGTCGAACTGGTCCATGGCGCGTGACAGGTACAGGTAGGCGTTGGCGTCGAAGACGTCGGCGAATCGCAGCGCCTGGTGCTCGAGGTAGGCCTCCACCTCGAACTGCGGCCGGAAGTCCCCCGACAGTCCGGCCGTCTCGGGGACCCGCCTGCGTCCGAAGCGCTCGTCCCACTCCGCGGCCGAGCGGTAGGTGATCGTGCCGAGCTTGCGCGCGAGCCGCAGACCGAGACGCGGCCCGCGCCCGGGCTCGTAGTTGCCGCCCCGCCAGGCCGGGTCGCTGCGCACCATCTCCCGCTGCAGCGAGCGCAGCGCGATGGCAAAGGGCGCGGCGCGCGCGGCACCGGAGACGGTCACGAGGTGATCCACCTCGTCCGGAAACAGTGCGCAATAGGCGAGCACGGTCATGCCGCCCAGCGAGGAACCGACGACCGCGGCAACGCGCGCGATGCCGAGGCTGCGCAACGCCCCGCGCCCGGCCGTGGCGATGTCCTCGACCGTGATCTCGGGAAAGCCGATGCCGTACGCACGCCCAGTGCGCGGATCGATCGACGCCGGGCTCGAGGAGCCGAACGGACTGCCCAGCGAGTTGACACACACCACGAAGAAGCGGCGTGTGTCGATCGGCCGGCCTTCGCCGATCATGGACTCCCACCAGCCCGGCGTCGGGTCGTCTGCGGAAGAAGCCGCGTGCGCCGGCGGCGACAGTCCCGTGAACAGCAGCACGGTGTTGTCGCGCGCCGCATTCGGCCGGCCCCAGCACTCGTAGGCCACCACCGGCTGCTCGATGACTCCACCGCGATGCAGCCGCAGCGGCGCTTCCAGGTGCGCAAGACGGCGCGCCGGGAAGTCGCGTGCAGCGGAGCGCGGCGGTCGCGGCAGGGGCATGGCCATGGCTCCAGTCTAAGCAGCGCGGTCCGCCGCACAAGCAGCAGAGGATAGTGCCTCAGAAGTCCGGGTTATGACGGGCGTTGGGGCCGGTCGCCCGTCCGGCTCAGCGCTTGCCGCCCTTGGCGCGGCGGATCAGGCGCTGGCGCTTGCGAACCTGCCGTTGCGTGAGTTCGTTGCGCCGGCCGGCAAAGGGGTTCTCGTCGGTCCGGAACTCGATCCGCATTGGCGTGCCCCGCAGCTTGAACACCTCCCGGAAGTAATTCTCCAGATAGCGCCGGTAGGCCGCCGGCACGTGCTGCGTCTGGTTGCCGTGGATCACCACCACGGGCGGGTTGCGCCCGCCCTGGTGCGCGTAGCGCAGCTTGATGCGGCGCCCGCGGACCAGCGGCGGCTGGTGCGCGACGACCGCCTGCTCGAGCGCGCGCGTGAGTTCCTTGGTCGGCATCTCGCGCATCGCCGCGTCGTATGCGGAACGCACGGCCGTCACGAGGTCCCCGACCCCGGTCCCGTGGCGCGCGGAGATGAAGATCTCCGGCGCGAACGACAGGAACCCGAGGCGCAGGCCGAGGCCGTCGCGGATGGCGTCGCGCTGGTCGGGCGCGATGCCGTCCCACTTGTTCACCGCGACGACCAGTGCACGCCCGCGCTCGACCACCAGGCCGAGCAGGCTCGCATCCTGATCGGCGATGCTGTCGTGCGCATCGAGCACGCCGACCACCACGTGCGCGTCCTCGATCGCCTGCAGCGTCTTCACGATGCTGAACTTCTCGATCGCCTCGCTGACGCGCGCGCGCCGCCGCACGCCGGCGGTGTCGATGAGCGTGTAGCGCTGGCCGTCGCGCTCGAACGGCACGCGCACCGAGTCCCGCGTCGTTCCCGGCTCGTCGAAGGCGAGCAGCCGCTCCTCGCCGAGCAGCCGGTTGATCAGCGTGGACTTGCCCACGTTCGGCCGACCGACCACCGCCACGCGGATCCCGTCCTCATCGGTCCACGGCTCGGGCGCCTCGGGCTCCGGGAAGCCTTCCACCGTCCGTTCCATCAACGTCGTGAGGCCTTCGCCGTGCGCGGCGGCAATGGTCACGGGCGCCCCGAACCCGAGCTGGTGAAAATCCGCGCCCGCGAGATCCGGGTCGAGCGACTCCGACTTGTTCACGACCACGAGCACGGACTTGCCGCTGCGGCGCAGGATGCCCGCCACGTGCAGGTCCTCCGGCGTGCAGCCGGCGCGGGCATCAACGAGGAACAGCACGCGGTCGGCTTCGGCCACGGCCTTGAGGGTCTGCGCGGCCATCAGCCGCTCGACGCCCGCCGCCGTCTCGACGAGCCCACCGGTGTCCACGACCACGCAGCGACGAGGGCCCACGCTAGTGTAGCCGTACTGGCGGTCCCGGGTCAGTCCGGGCAGGTCGGCCACCAGCGCGTCGCGCGTGCGGGTCAGCCAGTTGAAGAGCGTCGACTTTCCGACGTTGGGTCGCCCGACCAGCGCGATGACGGGAAGCACGTTCAGCCGCCCGCGGCGCCTCCGCTGCGGTACGCGGTGATCTCACCGCCGTCGTCGATGACGACGACGCGGTCGCCGACCACCAGCGGTGCCGCGGAGATGCGTGTCCTGCTGGGACGCTCCCGGGCGACGAACCGGCCGCTGTCGCGGTCGAGCCAGTGCAGGTAGCCGTCGAAGTCGCCGACGATCACCGTCCCGCCCTGGATCGCCGGTGTACCGAGCCCGCGGCGCATCAGACCCTGCTGCTGCCAGATCACGCTGCCGTCGCGTCGCCGCAGCGCGATCACCTCGCCGTCGGAGGTCGAGACGTACAGCTGGTCGCCGTCGAGGTCGAGGCCGCGGTAGCTTGAGACGTCCCGCGCCCACCAGATCTGCCCGGAATCGAGCGCCATCATCGCGATGCGCCCCTGGTAGCCCACGGCGTACACGTCGCCTCCCGAGACACGCACGGCGGCGTCGACGTCGGCGAGACGTTCGAGTTCCGACCGCCCGCGAGGGGTGCTGACCTGCGCCTGCCAGAGGGTCTCGCCGCTCGCAAGCGACACCGCCATTACGCGGCCCGAATCGAACCCGCCGACCACGGCGTCGCCTGCCAGCACCGGCGGCGCGGTGCCGCGCAGGGAAAGGCGAGGCACCTGGTCCTCGACCGTCCAGACTTCCTTGCCGTCACTCACGGCCAGCGCCCGCAGCCGCCCGTCGACGGTGCGCACAACCACGCGATCGCCGGCGATCAGCGGCGGTGCCAGCACTTCCCCGCTCATCTGCGCGGTCCAGCGCTGCTGACCAGTCGCGGCGTCGAGCGCGACCAACTGGCCGCCGTTGGTTCCGACCACCACGAGGCCTGCGCCGGCCCCGGGTCCGGCGGACAGCTCGAGCTTGGTATCCGTCTGCCAGCGGGTCCGGCCGGTGGCGGCTTCGATGGCGCGCACGCGGCCACTGCGGGCCGCTGCAAACACCGCCCCGTCCTGCTCCGCCAGGCCGAGCGCGAGCCGCAGCTTCTCGCCGCCCCCGCCAACGCCGGTGGACCAGATGCGCTGGACGGCCACCGAGGGCTCGATGTCCACGAGCTCGGCCGGTGGATCGACGTCCTTGTCCTTGTCGCAGGCCGCGAGAGCGGCCAGCAGCACGGCGAGCGCCAGCGCCTGCGGCAGCCTCATTGCGCGGGTGCCTCCGGGACAGCAGCAGGCCCTTCAGCAGGCCCTTCAAGTGCAGCCGCAGGTGCCTCAAGTGCAGCCGCAGGCGCCTCCGGCGCGACCACCGGCGCCGGCACCGACGACGCCGGCACTGACGACGCAGGCACCTGAGCATCGCGCTTCAGTTCCACAAACGCGCGATCGAGGCCGCTGTCGGGTCCGGCGGCCTCAAGGGCGGCCTCGTACTCCTTGCGGGCCGCCGCCGGATCGCCCTTGGCGGCGTAGGCGTCGCCCCGGACCTCGTGCACCAGCGCCGCAAACGCGCCGGCCGCGGCTGGATCCAGCTCCACCAGCGCCTCGTCGTGCTTGCCCTGCTCGATCAGCACACGCGCCAGGCGGATGCGACTCGTCTGGCGCAGTTCCGTGTCCTTGGACCGGTCGGCTACGCCACGCAGGAGGGCCGCCGCGTCGTCGAAGTCCCGCCGTTCCAGCGCGGCACGCGCCAGCGCCAGCTCGGCCTGGTCGGCGTAGGGCGAGTCCGGCCGCCGCCCGCGCAGGGCCTTGGCCTGGCTCGCCGCCTCGTCTCGCTGATCGCGACCGAGCGCCTCGAGCACGGCACTGTAGCCGGACTGGTCGAGCTCCGCGGACTGCACCTGGTGACGCTGCCAGTACTGCCAGCCCGCGAGCAGCGACAGCCCGAGAGCGACGCCGCCGATGATCCAGGCCCAGTTCTCGCTCCACCAGCGGCGCAACTGTTCTTCGCGTTCGATGTCTGACAGGTCTTCCACGTCTCGGGACTCCGTGCTGCCGGCGCGAGCGGGCCGGCGTCGTTCAATGTGGCCCGCGGCCTGCGGTCACTCCGGCCGCTGCCAGCGCGCCGGGCAATTCGTCGAGCGGCACCGGGCGCTGCTCCGTGGTCTCGCGCAGCGGCTTCAAGGTCGCCACACCGCGCGCCAGTTCGTCGTCGCCCATGATCACCGCGAGTCGCGCTCCGCTGCGGTCCGCGCGCTTGAGCTGCGACTTGAAGCTGCCGCCGCCACAGTTGGTTTCGATGCGCAGGCCCGGCAGCGCGTCTCGCAGACGCTCCGCCAGCTGGAGCCCGGCGCGTTCGGCCGCCGCACCGGCGAGCGCGAGGTAGACGTCCACCGTCGCTTCCGAATCGGCCCGGCCCTGCAGCCGCATCAGCTCCACCGCGCGCTCCTCGCCGAGCGCCCAGCCGATGGCGGGCACGGGCTCGCCGCCGAGCTGCGCCACGAGGCCGTCGTAGCGCCCGCCGGAGCATACCGCGTCCTGCGAGCCGAGGTCGCTGGTGATCCACTCGAAGACCGTGCGCGAGTAATAGTCGAGGCCGCGCACCAGGCGCGGGTTGACGGTAAATGCGAGGCCCGCGTCGTCGAGATGAGAGCGCAGCCGGTCGAAGTGCGCGGCGGAGGCCGGATCGAGATGGTCGGTGATGAGGGGCGCGCCGGCCACGACTTCGCGCATCGCGGGATTCTTGCTGTCGAGGATGCGCATCGGGTTGCCCTCGAGGCGCCGCCGGCTGTCCTCGTCGAGCGACGTCTCGTGGCGACGGAAGTACTCGACGAGCTTGCCGCGGTAGGTTGTGCGCGATTCCGGCGTGCCCAGCGAGTTGAGCTGTAGCGAGACGCCGCCGATGCCGAGCCGTCGCCACAGCCGCGCCGACATCAGGATCAGCTCGGCATCCACGTCGGGCCCCTCGAAGCCGAGCGCCTCGACGTCGATCTGGTGGAACTGGCGATAGCGACCTTTCTGCGGACGCTCGTAGCGGAACATCGGCCCCATGCACCAGAGCTTCTGGCGCTGGTTGTGCAGCAGGCCGTTGCTGAGGCAGGCGCGGACGATGCCGGCGGTCGCCTCCGGACGCAGCGTGACCGAGTCGCCGCCGCGGTCCAGGAAGGTGTACATCTCCTTCTCGACGATGTCGGTGAACTCGCCGATGGAACGCTTGAACAGCTCCGTACGCTCGAGGACGGGCACGCGGATCTCGCGGTAGCCGTACTCGGCGAAGGTTTCGCGCGCCGCGCGCTCGAGCGCCTGCCACGCCGCCGAATCGGCCGGCAGCAGATCGTTCATGCCGCGCACGGCCTGGATGGTCTCGCGCATGTCTCCCACCCGCCCGCTCAGCGCAGCGACCCGTCGGCCGCGATCGTGAATCTCGCCACGCTCTGCCCGGCCGGCAGCGGCGGCAGCGGCGTCGCGCGCCCGTTCACCACCAGCGTCACGCCCGGCGCATTGCCGAAGGTGACGCTCAGGGGTGCGGCCGCCGCGAAGCTGCGCTGGCTACCGGCGCGCCCGAGGTCGTAGAGGACCGTCTGGCCGGCGCCGTCGTAGATCTCCGCCCACGAATCCGCCGCGAAGGACACGCCGACGCTGACGTGCCCGGGCGGGACGACGGCCGCGGTGCCGTCCGGCACCGGCACGTCGGGCGCGGCAGCCGCCGCCGTGGATCCGGCCGTCGCCGGGACTTCGGTCGTCCCGGCCGCGAAGGTCTCGGTCGCACCCTTCGCCGGCGTCCGGTCCACCTCCGCTTCGTCCGCAGAATCGAGTGCGACGCCCGCCGCGGCCTCGGGCGGCGCATCCCGCTGCGGCAGGGTGAATCCGTATTCCGAGACGTACGCCACGAGTCCGGCCGCCAGCAGGAACAGAAGCATGCCACCCACAGCCCAAGGCCAGCGCGGGCGGCCGCGGACCGGCGCCATTTCCTGCCGCGAGTGCGGCACGAGCGAAGGCTGGGCGGGCTGGGTGGCAGCGCGCTCGTAGGCCGTGAGCAGCGTCTCCGAGGGCAGTCCGACGAGCGACCCGTAGCGGCGCAGATGGCCCTTTGCGAACACCGGCGCCCCGAGCGCGGCGAGGTCGTCGTTCTCGAGCGCACGCACGAGGGTCGTGTCCAGGTTGAGTTGCTCGGCGGCCTGCTGCTCGGTCATCCCGAGCGCTTCGCGAGCGCGGCGCAGCGACGGCCCCGGGCCGTCGCCCTGCGTCATCGTCCCGGCGCCGGCCTCGGTCACGGGTTGGTCCGCTCCGCGTCGGCCAGGAACCCGGCCTGCGGCGATACCGCGAACTCAGTCCGCAGGCGCCGCGCGTAGTCCTCGGCCGAGACCCGGTCGCCGAGCGCCGTCTCGACCCGGTATCCGAGCCACAAAGACTCCGCCGACGCCGGCGCGGCCGCCGCGTAGCGTTGCAGGAAGGCCCGCGCTGGCATGTTGCTACCCATTTCGTGCAGCAGGTCGGCGAGTTCGAGCAGGGTGTCCGGCTGGTCCGCACGGACGGCGAGCGACTGGCGCAGGTATTTCTCGGCGTCCTTGGGACGTCCGTCGGCCCGGGCGCAGCGCCCCGCGTTCGAGTACGCGACCTCGGGCGTCCGGTAGAGCGGGCTCGCGGCGGCGCGCAGGAAGTACTCCTCGCCTTTCTTCTTGTCACCCTTGCGACACTCGAACACCGCGGCGTTGTTCAGCACGTCGGCGTTGTCGCGGTCGAGCTTGACGGCCTGCTCGAAGTGATCGGCGGCCTTGCGGTCCTGGCCGAGGCGGTCGTAGACGAAGCCGGCGGCCATCTGAGTTTCAGGAGTACGCGGATCCTGGTCGAGCGCTTTCTCGATCTTGTCCCGCGCCGACACGAGGTCGCCCTGCCTGAGGTAGGTCATCGCCAGCTGTGCGTTGACCCGCGCGGCCTGCTCCCGATTGGCGCGCTCCTGCGCCCGGTCGGCCTGCGCCGGCGCGGCCGCGCCGATCAGCGCCAGGGCCAGCACGGCGGCCGGGACGCCGCACTTCATGCCCGCTCCACCGCGACCGGAAAGAGCCGGCTCCCGAGCCGCACGGTCACGCGGTCGTTGACGCGGCCGACCAGCTGCCCGCAGGCGGCGTCGATGTCGTCGCCGCGCGTACGACGGATCGTCGCGATCACGCCGCCCCGGATCAGCAGGTCACGAAAACGCACGATGGCCTCCTCGCCCGAGCGGCGGTAGCGGGTCCCGGGGAACGGATTGAACGGGATGAGGTTGACCTTGGCCGGGCGGCCGCGCAGGAGGTCCGCGAGTTCCCTTGCGTGCTGCGGACGGTCGTTGACCCTGTCGAGCATGACGTACTCGAAGGTGACGCTGCGCGCGTTCTGCTTCTCCACGTAGTGCCAGCAGGCCGCGAGCAGGTCGGCGATCGGGTGCCTGCGGTTGATCGGCACCAGCTCGCTGCGCAGTTCGTCGTTGGGCGCGTGCAGTGACACGGCGAGCGCGACGTTGGTCTCGTCGGCGATGCGGATCATCTGCGGCACGAGCCCCGAGGTGCTGATCGTGACGCGACGGCGTGAGAGGTCGAGCCCGAGGTCGTCCATCATGACCTCGGCAGCAGGCACGACGTTGCGGTAGTTGGCGAGCGGCTCGCCCATGCCCATGAACACCACGTTGGTGATGACTCGGTCGCCGTCCGGCGAATAGCCGAGCTCGCGGTTGGCGAGCCACACCTGCCCGACGATCTCGGCGGTGTCGAGGTTGCGGTTGAAGCCCTGCTGCGCGGTCGAGCAGAACGTGCAGTCCATCGCGCAGCCGACCTGGCTCGAGATGCACAGCGTGCCGCGGCCGGGTTCCGGGATGAACACCGTCTCGATAGCCTGGCCGCTCTCGAGCCTGAGCAGCCACTTGCGCGTGCCGTCGGCCGAGCGCTGCGCGACGATGACCTCGGGCGTGCGGATCTCGGCAATGGCGGCGAGGCGCTGGCGGAAGTCCTTGCCGAGGTCGGTCATCGCCTCGATGTCGCCGACTGCACGCCGGTACATCCACTTCATCAGCTGACGGGCGCGGAACGGCTTCTCGCCCATCCCGACCACGAACGCCTCGAGCCCGGACCGCGTCAGGCCGAGCAGGTTCGTCTTCGAGGTGGCGAGTTCACCCATGGTCGGTCATGGCCGCGACGGCGGAGGCGGTGCCGCGCCTCAGCGCGGGCAGAGCTCCGTCTCGGCGAAGAAGTAGGCCACTTCGCGCGCCGCGTTCTCGAGGCTGTCGGAGCCGTGCACCACGTTCTGCTCGATGCTCTCGGCGAGGTCGGCGCGAATGGTGCCCGGTGCGGCCTTCTTCGGGTCGGTGGCGCCCATGATCTCGCGGTGCTTCGCCACGGCGTTGTCGCCTTCGAGCACCTGCACGATTACCGGACCCGAGGTCATGTAGGAGACGAGGTCCTTGAAGAACGGACGCTCGCGGTGCACGGCGTAGAAGCCCTCCGCCTGCGCCTGGGAGAGCCGCATCATGCGGGCGGCGACAATGGCGAGACCGGCCTGCTCGAAGCGGCGGTAGACCTCACCGATGACGTTCTTGCGGACACCATCGGGCTTGACGATGGACAGCGTGCGTTCGACGGCCATGCGAATCCTCTAGCAGGGGCCAGGAGCCCCGTTACCACGTGGAACACGACCCCGACGATTCAGACCCGCGCAAGCGCGGGTCCGGGCAGGGCCAACCTGGAAAAAGCGAACGGGCAAGTATACGCGCGGCTGGCGCGCCGGCCAATAAAATTCAGCCGCGGCAGGCAGTTAGACGTTGAAGCTCTCGCCGCAACCGCACTCGCCTCGCACGTTCGGATTGCGGAACTTGAACGCCTCGTTGAGTCCGTGGCGTTCGAAATCGATCTCCGTGCCATCCACGTAGCGCAGGCTCTCGGCGTCCACGATCACCTTGACGCCGCGATCTTCGAACACGACGTCGGCCGCGCCGACGTCGTCGGCGTAGCTCACCACGTAGGCGAATCCGGAGCAGCCGGTCTTCTTGACGCCGAGACGCAGGCCGACGCCGCGGCCGCGCTTGACGAGGAAGGTCTGCACGCGCTCGGCGGCAGACGGCGTGAGGGAAACGGGCATGACGCGATCAAACCTCTCAATTTCACGGAATTCTACACGGTAGACGGTCCGTGGCCCGGCCAGTTCCGCGCCAGTTCGTGAACTGCATCCTGCAGGACCAGCAGCCGCCCGTACTTGGCGGGCGGCACCTCGAGCGCCGTGGCGGCCTCGTGCCAGTCCCAGTCCGCGAACCCGGCCCGGCCGACTCCACGCAGCCGGTCGGTCAGCCAGCAGGCGGCCGCCAGGAAATGCGGACAGCCGAAGGCGCGAAAGCGCAGTTCCGCAGCCCGCCCGTCCAGGACACGCACCGCGAGCACGACTTCGGCACCCTGCTCCCGCTCGCCGGCCCGCGCGCGCCGGACGTCATGCCCGGGCGGCAGGTCGCCGGCACCGGTGAGATCCGCCATCCGCCGGCGCACCTCAGGCCCGTAGCGCGGATCTTCCGGGTTCATCCGGCGCCCCCCGGCGGCGCCACGGCACGCAGCCGCTCGACCGCGGCTCGGATCGCCTGTGCGGCCTGCTCGATGTCGCCGGCCGTGGTGTAGCGGCCGAGGCTCAGTCGCAGCGAGCTCTGCGCCAGCCGGTCGCTGCGACCGAGCGAGCGCAGCACGTAGGACGGCTCGGCGCTGGTGGTCGCACAGGCCGATCCCGAGGCGACCGCGAGTCCGGGCAGCGCGTACAGCAAGCTCTCCCCCTCGACGCCGTCGATGGTGACGTTCAGGATCCCGGGGGCGCGCTGCGTCGGATGCCCGTTCAGCATCACGCCGGGCAGCAGCGCCAGGCCTCGCCACAGTCGTTCGCGCAGGCTGGCGACGCGGTTGCACTCCTCGCTCCCCTCCTCGGTCGCGATGCGACAGGCCACCCCCATGCCCACCACCTGGTGCGTGGCGACGGTGCCCGGGCGCAGGCCGCGCTCCTGACCGCCGCCGTGCAGCAGCGGCACCAGTCCGAGGCGTGGCTCACGCCGCACGCACAGGGCCCCCACGCCCTTCGGTCCGTGCAGCTTGTGCGCCGTCAGCGCGAGCAGATCGATGCAGTCGCGCTTCACGTCGATGGGCAGCTTGCCGGCGCCCTGGGCCGCATCCACGTGGAACAGGATGCCCCGCGCACGACACATCCGCCCGACCGAGCCGACCTCCTGGACCACGCCGATCTCGTTGTTCACGTGCATGAGCGAGACGAGGATCGTGTCCGGGCGCAGCGCCGACTCGACCTGCCCGGGTTGGACGATGCCGTCCGCGCCGGGCCTGAGGTACGTGACCTCGAATCCCTCGCGCTCGAGCTGGCGGCAGGCGGCGAGCACCGCCGGGTGCTCCGTCCGCGAGGTCACGAGGTGCCGCCCGCGCGTCTGGTAGAAGCGCGCCGCGCCGAGCAGTGCGAGGTTGTCCGCTTCCGTGGCCCCCGAGGTCCAGACGACCTGCGCGGGTTCGGCCCCGACGAGCGCAGCGACCTCGGCGCGTGCGCGCTCGATGCGATCGTGCGCGCGCCGGCCGGGCGCATGCGCGACGGCGGCCGGGTTGGCGAAGTCGCCCTCGCTGCCGAGGCATTTGAGCATCGCCTCCACGACGCGCGGATCGACCGGCGTCGTGGCGGCGTTGTCGAGGTAGACGACCGCGTTCACGAACGGCCGGCCCCGGGTCGCGGGTGAGGATCGCCGGCACGCCGCCGCCGACCCTGCACCGAGGTGAGGATGCCGCGCAGGATGTTGATCTCGTTCTGGTCGGGCACGGCGCGATTGAAGAACCGTCGCAGGCGCGCCATGAGATGGCCCTCGCCCGTCCGGTCACGGAATTCGATGTCCTCGAGCACCTCCTCGAGGTGCGCATAGAAGCGTTCCATGTCCCGGGCACTCGCGAGCGGAATCGCGGTCCCCGTCGCGTCGCCGCACGCGACCCGCCGGGCGAGCAGGATCTCGTAGGCGACCACCTGCACCGCCATCGCCACGTTGAGCGATGCGTAGGCCGTACCCGTGGGGATCGTCAGCAGTAACTGGCAGCGCTCGAGGTCCTCGTTCGTGAGCCCGGTGCGCTCCGCGCCGAACAGCACTGCGACCTCGCCGGTGGCCGCGGCAGTAGCGATCTCGGCGGCGGCCTCGCGCGGCTCGACCGTCCGCCACGGCAGATGGCGCGAACGGGCGGTCGTACCGACGACCAGTCCGCAATCGGCCACGGCCGAGGGCACGTCGGCGAACACCTGCGCCCGCTCGAGGACGTCGTCGGCACCGGCGGCCAACACGGTGGCCTCCATGGCCGGGAATCGATCGGGCGCCACCAGGCACAGCCGATCGAGGCCCATGTTCTTCATGGCGCGTGCGGCCGATCCGATGTTGCCGGGGTGGGAGATCCCTGCGAGGACGATTCGTATGGACATGCTCTGGTATTCTAGCGGGCCGACGGTGGACCCGGCCCGGCCGCGTTTCCGCCGTTCTTTCCCCAGCCGCCGAGCCGACCCGACCAGCATGCAGCCCCTGCTCAACATCGCGATCCGCGCCGCGCGGCGCGCGGGCGACCTGATCGTGCGCAACGTGGACCGTGTGCCGTCGCTCGGCGTGCGCTCCAAGAGCCGCAACGACTTCGTCACCGAGATCGACCAGCTCGCCGAGCGCGACATCATCGAGACCATCCGGCGCACCCACCCCGACCACGGCTTCCTCGGCGAGGAATCCGGGCGCAGCGGCGGCGACGAGTTCGTGTGGATCATCGATCCGCTCGATGGCACGACGAACTTCCTGCACGGCTTCCCGATCTTCGCCGTCTCGCTCGCCTGCGAGTATCGAGGTCGGCTCGAGCACGGCGTGGTCTACGACCCCATGCGCCAGGAACTCTTCACCGCCTCGCGCGGCGACGGCGCGCAGGTCGACGGCAAGCGCATCCGCGTGAGCAAGCAGCTGGAGCTCGAGGGCGCGCTGATCGGCACGGGCTTCCCGTACCGGGCCAACGCCCGGTGGACGGACGAATACCTCGCGATGCTCAAGGTCGTGATGGAGCGCACCGCCGGCATCCGCCGGCCCGGCGCCGCCTCGCTCGACCTCGCCTACGTCGCCGCAGGCCGCACCGATGGGTTCTGGGAGATCGGCCTGAACGCCTGGGACACTGCCGCCGGCACGCTGCTCATTACCGAGGCCGGCGGCCGCATCGGCACGCTCACCGGCGGCGAGTACCGCCAGGGCGGCAACGTGATCGCCGGAACGCCGAAGGTGTACGAGGCGCTGGTGGAGGCCCTGCGGCCGCTGGTGCCCGAGGGGCTGCGCGAGGACTGAGCGACCCGCGCCGCCTATCGCAGCGCACGGCTCTCCGGTACATTCCGGCGCGTTCGCGCCGCAAGGCGCACCCCGGAACCCGAGGCCACCCATGCCCAAGCGCCTGTTCTCCACCAAGCCGATCGGCGAGCTGCACGAGGCGGACAGCTCCAACGAGCTGCACCGCACGCTCGATGCGCGCGCGCTGGTGCTGCTCGGCATCGGCGCGATCATCGGCACGGGCATCTTCGTGCTCACCGGCACGGCGGCTGCGAACCACGCGGGCCCCGCGCTCGTGGTGTCGTTCCTGATTGCCGGGCTGGGCTGCGCCCTGGCGGGCCTGTGCTACGCCGAGTTCGCCTCGATGATCCCCGTGTCGGGCAGCGCGTACTCGTATTCCTACGCGACCCTGGGCGAGGGGGTCGCATGGTTCATCGGCTGGAACCTGATCCTCGAGTACCTGTTCGCCGCCGCGACGGTCGCGGTCGGCTGGTCCGGGTACGTCGTGAGCCTGGTCGAGCAGCTCGGCTTTCACCTGCCCGACGCGCTGACCAATGCCCCGCTCACCAAGGGCGCGGGGCACTTCGAGATCGTACGCACTGGGGCGCTCCTGAACCTGCCGGCCGTGCTGGTCGTCGCGGCGATCACGGCGCTGTGCTACGTGGGCATCCACCAGTCGGCGCGCTTCAATGCGATCGTCGTGGCGATCAAGGTGACGGTGATCGTGCTGTTCATCGGCTTCGGCATGTGGGTCGTGGACGGCGCCAACTGGCAGCCGTTCATCCCGGAGAACGCCGGGGAGTTCGGCCGCTTCGGCTGGAGCGGCGTGGTGCAGGCCGCAGGCATCATCTTCTTCGCCTACATCGGCTTCGACGCGGTCTCCACCGCGGCGCAGGAGGCGAAGAATCCCCAGCGCGACATGCCGATCGGCATCCTGGCGAGTCTCGCGGTGTGCACCGTGCTGTACGTCGCCGTCTCGGCGGTGCTCACGGGGATGGTTCATTACAGCGAGCTCAACACGCCGGCGCCGGTCGCCCTCGCACTCGACCGCCACCCGGAGCTCAACTGGCTCGCCGGCTGGATCAAGCTCGGCGCGATCGCCGGCATGACCTCGGTGATCCTGGTGATGATGCTCGGACAGCCGCGCATCTTCTATGCGATGTCGCGCGACGGGCTGCTGCCGCCGCTGTTCCGCCGCGTGCACCCGACCCACAAGACGCCGTACGTCGGCACGCTGATCACGGGCTCGCTGGCCGCACTCATCGCCGGGCTGTTCCCGGTGACGATCCTGGGCGAGCTCGTGTCGATCGGCACGCTGCTCGCCTTCACCACCGTGTGCATCGGCGTGCTCGTGCTGCGCTACACGCGGCCGGATATCCCGCGCCACTTCAAGGTGCCCGCCCCCTGGCTGGTGTGCATCTCGGGCGCGCTCGTGTGCACCGGCATGATGCTGTCGCTGCCGCAGGACACCTGGATCCGGCTGCTCGGGTGGACGATCCTCGGGTTCGCGATCTACGCCTTCTACGGGTTCCGGCACAGCGAACTGCGCAAGGGCGGCCGGTAGGCCCTTCGCCGCGAACGACTAAGGACCGGACCGGTCCTGGCCGGCCGCACGGGCCTCGCGCCGCGTAGCCCAGAGCGAGGCCTGCACACCGCCCGCCAGCGTGCCGAGGATGATGCCGAGCGAGACGAGATTCGGCACGTGGAAATGCCCGTGCAGCAGCATCTTCACGCCGACGAAGGCGAGGATCAGCACCAGGCTGTACTTCAGGTAGCGGAACATCGCCATCAGGCCGGCCACCGCGAAGTACAGCGAGCGCAGGCCGAGGATGGCGAAGGCGTTCGAGGTGAAGACGATGAACGGGTCGCGCGTCACGCCGAGGATGGCGGGGATTGAGTCCACCGCGAACACCACGTCGGTCAGCTCGACCATCACCAGCGCCACGAACAGGGGCGTGGCGTGCAGCTGCCCCTCGCGCCGCACGAAGAACCGCGCCCGGTCGAGCTCCTCCGTCACCGGTACGAACCGGCGCACCAGGCGCGCCGGGAAGCTCGCGCCGAAGTCGCGCTCCTCGTCGTCGTCCCGCAGCATCCTGAGCGCGGACAGCAGCAAGATCGCCCCGAACACGTAGAACATCCAGTCGAAGCGACTGAGCAGCGCCGTGCCCGTCGCGATCATCAGCCCGCGCAGCACGATCGCGCCGACGATGCCCCAGAAAAGGACCCGGTACTGGTAGAGCGCCGGGATCTTCAGGTAGGCGAAGATCAGCGCGATCACGAAGATGTTGTCGACGGACAGCGACCACTCGAGCAGGTAGCCCGTCACGTACAGCACGACGGCGTCCTTGCCGCCGTTCACGCCGGGACCCGGCTGGAAGTCGAACCAGGCGTGTTCGTAGAGCCCGTAGACCACCAGCGTGAACGACATCGCCACGCTCACCCACACGCCGGTCCAGAACAGCGCCTGCTTGACCGAGAGCTCGGCGGACTCGCGGTGCAGGACGCTGAGGTCGAGGATCAGCAGCGACAGGAAGATCGCGAGGAAGCCGCCCCAGACGAGCTCGTTCACCGGTCGACTCCTGGCTCACGCACCGCCGGCGTCACGCCGCGATGTCACGGCATGTCGTCGATCGCGTCCTTCTCCCGCTGAACGGGCATCAGGTCGCGGGCGGTGAGCTTGAGGTCGAGCGCGATCGAACTCGCCACGAAGATGGACGAATACGTGCCGACGAATACGCCAATGGCCAGCGCTACCGAGAAGCCCCGCAGAACGTCACCGGCGATGAAGAGCAGCGAAAACACCGCGATGAGCGTCGTCACGCTGGTCATCAAGGTGCGGGAAAGCGTGTCGTTGATCGCCAGGTCGATGATCTCCGCCGGCGTGCCCTTGCGCATCATAAGGAAGCGCTCACGGATCCGGTCAAACACCACGACCGTATCGTTGAGCGAGTAGCCGACCACTGCGAGGATCGCCGCCAGGGTCGGGAGGTCGAAGGTCATCTGGGTCGCGGCAAAGAAGCCGAGCACGAGGATCGGGTCGTGCAAGGCCGCCACGATCGAGCCCACGCCCAGCTTCCACTGGAAACGGATGGCCACGTACGCGAGGATCAGCAGGAATGCGAACAGTGCGGCAAGCGCACCCTGCTCCGCGAGTTCCTCGCCGATCTGGGCCCCCACGACCTCGGTGCGCCGCAGCTGCACCGCCGGCGCGTAGGCCCTGACGGCGTCCAGAACGGCCTCGCCCACGGCGCCGGTGTTCTCTCCCTCCTTGGGCAGCAGCCGCACGAGCACGTCGCGCTCGGTGCCGAAACTCTGCACCGATGCGTCCTCGTGCCCGGCATTGGAGAGAGCGTCGCGCACCTTGTCGAGGTCCGCCGCCTGCGGGAAGTTGAGCTCGAGCACGACACCACCGGTGAAGTCGATGCCGAAGTTCAACCCGCGGATGCCCACCATCAGCAGCGACGCCAGGATCAGCACCCCGGAGATCGCATACCACCGCTTGCGCAGCGGCATGAACCGGAAACTGGTTCGCTTCTTGAAGAACTCCATGTCGTGTCCGCCTCAGATCGGGAGGGCGTCGAGCTTGCGGCGCCGCCCCCAGATCATGTGAATGATGGCCCGACTGCCCAGGATGGCCGTGAACATCGACGTCAGGATGCCGAGACACAGCGTGACGGCAAACCCGCGCACCGGGCCCGTGCCGAACGTAAACAGCACGATGCCCGCAATCAGCGTGGTGATGTTCGAATCCGCAATGGCCGAGAAAGCCTTCTCGAAGCCGGCGTTGATCGCCGCATGCGGACTCATGCCGTTGCGCACTTCCTCGCGGATGCGCTCGTAAATCAGCACGTTGGCGTCGGCGGCCATGCCGACGGTGAGGACGATACCCGCGATACCCGGCAACGACAGTGTCGCCTGCAGCAGCGACATCACCGCGGTCAACAGCACCATGTTCATGAACAGCACGAAGGCCGCCGCCACTCCGAACCAGCGGTAATACAGCGCCAGGAAGATCAGCATGCCGATCAGGCCGACGAGCAGCGCCCGGAAGCCCCGCTCCACATTGTCCTGGCCCAGGCTCGGGCCCACGGTCCGTTGCTCGACGATGTAGAGCGGTGCCGCGAGCGATCCGGCGCGCAGCAGCATCGCAAGTTCGCTCGCCTCGCTGGCCATCACGCCGGTGATCTGGAAATTGCTGCTGAATACGCCGCGGATGGTCGCGACGCTGATCACCTCTTCCTCGGTGCACTCGCTGCCCGCGCGTGAGCCTTGGCAGGTCTCGCCCTCGCCGACGCGCTTCGTCTCGATGAACACGACGGCCATCGGCCGGCCGAGATTCTCGCGGGTGGTGTCGAGCATCTCGGCCGCGCCGCGGGCGTCGAGCTTGACGAACACGGCCGGCTGACCCTCCGAGAAGCCCGAGCTCGCGTCCACGAGCTGCTCGCCGGAGGCAATCACCTCGCGCTTCAGCAGAACCGGACCGCCTTCCCGGCGCTGGAACAGCTTTGAGCCGAGCGGCGCGCGGCCGGTCCGCTCTGCCTCGAGCGCATCGTTCTGGTCGTCCACCAACCGGAACTCAAGGGTGGCGGTGGCGCCGAGCACGCGCAGGGCCTCGTTCGGATCGCTCACCCCGGGCAGCTGTACCGTGATGCGATCCACGCCCTGGCGCGCGACGATGGGCTCGGTGACGCCGAGCTCATCCACGCGGTTGCGAAGTGTCGTGATGTTCTGCTGGATCGCAAAGTCCTGGCGCTGCTTGAGCTGCTCCGGAGTCAGCCGGACGGTCACCGTGCCGCCGGCGCCGTCGCGGCTGCCGTCGATCGACAACGTCGAATCCTGCTTGCGCAGCGCGGCCACCGCCCGCTCGACGTCATCGCCGCTGCGCAGGGTGATGCCGACGGCATCGGCGCCCTCCGCCTGGATGCCGGTGAAGGGGATCCGTTCGTTCCGCAGCAGCGTGCGGTAGTCGCGCTCCATGCTGGCGAGCAGTTGCTTCACCGCACCGGCGACGTCCACCTCGTAGAGAAAATAGACGCCGCCCCGCAGATCGAGGCCGAGGCTCATGGGCTTCAAGCCGACCGCGCGCATCCAGCCCGGCATGCGCGACCACTGCGACAGTGCCACGAGGTACTCGCCCTTCGTCCCCTGCTGGATCGCGTTGCGCGCCGCGAGCTGCTGCTCGGCGTCAGCGAAGCGCAGCACCAGTCGGTCGCCTTCGATGTGGGCGGCCTCCACCGGGATGCTCTTGGCCGCAAGCACTGCGGTCACGCCGGCCTGGGTCTGCTCGTTGAACGGCGCGCGGTCGTCACGCGAAAGCTGCAGTGCCGGTGCCTCGCCGAACACGTTCGGCAGCGCCAGCACCAGCGCGCCGAACATGACGACGGCGACCAGCCAGAGCCGCCAGGCCGGATAGGAATGCATGCGGGAGTTCCCCTGTCGCTCAGGCGTTCTTGTAGGTGCCCTTCGGCAGGACGCTGGTCACGGTGTGGCGCTGGACCTTGACCCGCACGCCGTCGGCCACCTCGACCGTGAGGAACTGGTCGCCGGCCTCGGTCACCTTGCCGAGCATGCCGCCGCTGGTGACCACCTCGTCACCGGTGGCGAGGGCGCTCACCATCGCCTTGTGCTCCTTGGCGCGCTTCGCCTGCGGACGGATCAGCAGGAAATAGAACACCACGAAGATCAGGACCAGCGGCAGCAACTGCAGGAAAGCATTGGGCTGCGCGCCTCCGGCGGCCTGCGCATGGGCGCTCGCGATCAACCACTCCATCTTGACGACTCCTGTGACCGGGCCCGAAGGGGGCTCCCAAAAAGGTTGCGGATTATACCCGAGGCCGGTCACCGCTGCCGGCCCGCTCGGCGCCTCCCTCCGGCCCGGCCCGGAATCCGGCGGCAAATCGCGCGAAATCGCCCCCCTCGATGGCCGTGCGGATGCGGCGCATCAGGTCGAGGTAGTAGTGCAGGTTGTGGATCGTGCCGAGCCGCGCGCCGAGGATCTCGTTGCAGCGGTCGAGGTGGCGCAGGTAGGCGCGCGAGTAGTTGCGGCAGGTGTAGCAGGCGCAGGCCGGGTCGAGGGGGCGCGTGTCGGCCTGGTGCGCGGCATTGCGGATCTTCACGACGCCCTGGCTCGTGAACAGGTGACCGTTGCGCGCGTTCCGCGTCGGCATCACGCAGTCGAACATGTCGATGCCGCGCAACACGGCCTCGACGATGTCGGCTGGTGTGCCCACGCCCATCAGGTAGCGCGGGCGATCCCGGGGCAGCTCGGGCTCGAGCCCGTCGAGCACCGCGTTGCGCTCGTCGGCGGGCTCGCCCACGGCCAGCCCGCCCACGGCGTAGCCGTCGAATCCGACTTCCCGCAGCGCCGCGATCGATTCGAGACGCAGCGCGAGGTGCGTGCCGCCCTGGACGATGCCGAACAGGGCGTTCGGATTGCCGAGCGCGCCGAATGAGTCCCGGCTGCGCCGCGCCCAGCGCATCGAGAGTTCCATCGACCGGCGCGCCTCGGCTTCCGTCGCCGGGTAAGGCGGGCATTCGTCGAAGGCCATCACGATGTCGGAATCGAACTCGGTCTGGACCTGCATCGAGATCTCCGGGCTCAGGAACACGCGGTCGCCGTTCACCGGCGAGCGGAAGTGCACGCCCTCCTCCGTGAGCTTGCGCAGCTCGGCGAGGCTGAAGACCTGGAAGCCGCCCGAGTCGGTCAGGATTGGTCCCGCCCAGTGCATGAAGCCATGCAGCCCGCCGTGGGCCCGGATCACCGCGGTGCCGGGACGCAGCATTAGGTGGAAGGTGTTGCCGAGCACGATCTGGGCGCCGAGTCCCGTGAGTTCCTCCGGCGTCATGGCCTTGACCGTGCCGTAGGTGCCGACCGGCATGAACACCGGGGTCTCGACCGCGCCGCGTCGCAGGTGCAGCCGGCCGCGGCGGGCGCGGCCGTCGGTGGCGACCAGGTCGAACTTCACGCGGCCTCCCGCGGCCCGAGCGCGGCCGGATCGGGCTCGACGAACATCGCATCGCCGTAGCTGAAGAACCGGTAGCGCTCCGCAACGGCATGGGCGTACGCAGCAAGCACGGGGCCGCGGCCGGCGAACGCGCAGACCAGCATGAGCAGCGTGGACTCGGGCAGGTGGAAGTTGGTCAGCAGCGCATCCACCACCCGGAAGCGATAGCCGGGCGTGATGAACAAGCGCGTGTCGCCTGCGTAGGGTGCGAGCGTACCGCCGGCCGCTGCCGATTCGAGCGCCCGCACGGCCGTGGTGCCGACCGCCAGGACACGCCCGCCGCGCGCGCGGCACGCGGCGACGGCCTCGCAGGTTGCCGCCGGCACCTCGGCGAACTCCGCGTGCATGCGGTGGCCGGCCAGATCGTCGACCCGGACCGGTTGGAAGGTGCCCGCCCCGACGTGCAGGGTCACGTACGAGCGGGACACACCGGCGCGCCCGCACGCCTCGAGCAGCGGCTGGTCGAAGTGCAGGCCGGCGGTCGGAGCCGCCACGGCGCCGGGCGCGCGCGCATAGACCGTCTGGTAGCGCTCGCGGTCCGTGTCCTCGACCGGCCGATGCAGGTACGGCGGCAGCGGCATTTCGCCGTGACGCTCGAACAGCGCGGCCGGTTCGGCCCCGAAGTCGAGCACCCAGAAATCGCCTTCGCGGCCGGTAACCCGGGCCTCGAGGCCGTCGGGCAGCAGAACTCGAGATCCGATGGACGGCGACTTGCTCGAGCGCAGTTGCACCAGCGCCCGCTCGCCCCCGATCACCCGCTCGAGCAGGATCTCGACTCGGCCCCCGCTCTCCTTGCGCCCACGCAGCCGCGCCGGAATCACACGCGTGTCGTTGAAGACCAGCAGGTCGCCCGCCCGCAGCAGGCCCGGCAGATCGACGAAGCGGCGGTCCGCCATCGCCCCGGTGCCCCCGACGAGTTGCAGCAGCCGGCTGTCGCTGCGCCGCGGGGCCGGGTGCCGCGCGATCAGATCGTCGGGCAGGTCGTAGTGGAAGTCGCTGCGGCGCATGGGCCGCGCATGCTAGCAGAGGCCTCTGGATTCCAATGGCAAAGCGCGGACGGTGCTCAGGCGGACCCGGACGCGGGCGGCTGCGGCGGTACCGCCGGCACGGGCACTGCCGGCCGCGCAGGCGCTGGCCGGCGCTCCCCGCCCTCGCGCGAGGCGCTGGCCGCCGGCACGGTGGCCTCGAGCGTCAGCGTCTTTCGCTCGCGCACGACGCCGAGCTGCACTTTTTCGCCGGGCTGGTAGGAGCGCAGGATCCGGAACGCGTGGCCCGGGTTCTCCGGCGTACGGCCGTCGATGGTCTGCAGCACGTCCCCCTCCTCCAGCGGCAGGCCCGGAGCGTTCGCGGCCCGAACCACGAGCAGACCGCGTTCGGTACCGAAGTACTGCCCGAGCTTCGGCGTCAGCGGCACGAGTTCCAGCGAACGAAAGCCGCGCTCGTTTCCGAGCAGGCTCTCGAGCCCCGGCATCGCCAGGCCCTCGGCCAGCGGTCCCGCCAGTCGTTCGCGCAGCACGCGCATCATCGGCGGCTCCGCCGGCGCCGCCGTTACCGACGCGCTGCGACGCTGGCCGTCGCGAAGGTAGTCCACCTTCACCGCACGGCCGGGCTCGACGCCCCGCATGAACTCGACGAGCTGCGCATTCGGACCTCGATCGCCCGTGCGTCGGAGGGCCTGCCCGTCCACCGCCACGAGGACGTCTCCCGCCTTGAGCCCGGCCTGCTCGGCAGGCCCGCCCGGGCTCACACCCACGACCTCGACGCCCTCGTCGCGTGAGGCGCCTCCGCCGACGTTGACGCCGAGCATGGAGCCCGGTGGACGACCCTGGACGAAGCGCATCACGTCGCCCTCGGTGCCGCCGTAGAGCTGCCGGCTGAGCTCGGCCACCTCGCGTGCCGAGCGGTCCAGCTGCTCCCGCGCCGCCTGCAACTGTTTCTCGAGCGCGGCCCGGTCGGCCGCGTCGGCGCTGCTCGCGACGCCAGGTGCAACCAGGGCGAGGCAGCAGGCTGCCGTTGCAAGGAGGAGATCGAAACGCATGGCTTTCACGGGAAACCTCCAGTTCACAGGACGGACCACTGGGCCTCGACATAGCGCAGCTGCACCAGCGAATTCATGACCTCGACGCGATTTCGCCACAGCGCCTCGGCCTGCGGGGCGGGCAACTGCGACCCGGCGAACGACAACTGGTGATCGAGCCACTGCACCTGGGACTCGAGCGAGTCGATGGGCAGCGACGTGTAGGCCCGGGCGACGGCCGGACGCTCGGGCAGCGCGGCGAGGACCGCCTCGAGCGCCTGCGAACGCGCGCGCAGGTCGGCGACGGAGGCAGGCTCCTGCAGGTCCCGATCGGCCGACGCCGACGGCTCGAGGACGCGGAGCGCCGCGAAGAGCCCGAGCGCGGCGACCGAAGCGGCCGCGGCCACACGTGCCGCCGTCGCACGCCAGCGGCGGCGCCGTCCGTGCCGGCCGAGGCGATCCTGGACGGAAGCCCAGGCCGTACCGGCACCAGCGGGCACGACCGGGAGGCCTCGCAGGCGCTCGCGCAGTGCCACTGTACTCGCGAGCGACGCGCTGCATTCGGCACAGGCTGTCACGTGCGCCGCGACGCGTGCCTCGACGGGCTCGCCGTCGCGCAGGCTCAGAAGCTCGTCTGGGCGGGCATGCATGTCGTCCTCTCCGCATCGGGTTCGAGCAGTTCGCGCAGACGCGCGTGGGCGCGCGCGAGCTGCGATTTCGAGAAACTCGCCGAGCCGCCCAGCAAGGCGCCGATCTCGGCGTGCGTGTAGCCCTCGACATCGTGCAGCCAGACCACCGCGCGCGCCGTTTCCCCGAGCCGGGCGAGCGCGCGCTCGAGATCGACCGCGTCGCCGCCGCAGCACTCGGAGGTCCGCTCGAGACCCGCGTCGGTGTCGCCGATGACGAGCGACCCGACCCAGCCGAGCCCACGGCGCCACGGGGATAGCAGGTACATGAGGCAGCGGCTGACGGCGATGCTCCGCACCCAGCCGGCGAACGAGCCGCGACCGTCGTACTGGTCGAGCTTCACCAGCACATCGACGAAGACGTCCTGGGCGACGTCCTCCGCCGCCGCGGTGCCCGGCACGAGGCGCCGTGCCAGCGTCCGCACGGGGGCGTTCGAAGGCCCGGTAGATCGCCGCCTGTGCCGTCGTGTCGCCCGAGCGGGCCCGGACCAGGACATCGAGGTCCACGTCGCTGTCGGAAAATGCGCTCATTCGCCGCATTAGATGCGCCGGCAACGGAAAAGGTCGCGGCGCACCCGTTGCACGGCTGGCGCGTCAGGCGGGCGAGGCGCCCGCCGCAGGTTCAGCCGCGCGGCGCGGCGCCCGCGAGGCTCGCGAGCAGCGGATCGGGCTTGGCGTCGCCGCAACGGAGCAGCGGCGACTCGGCGAGCCACTTGCGGTCGGGGTAGTAGGCGAACAGCAGCGCCCCTCCCTTCAGGGTGTCGATGACCGTCCGGGCGACCTCCGATCGCACCGCCGGGCATCCCCAGCTGCGGCCGATGCGCCCGAGCCGCTCCGCGATCGCCTCGCTCACGTAAGGAGCACCGTGCATGACGATCGCGCGTGACAGCGCGTTGTCGTTGAAGCCCGCGTCGAGGCCACGCAGCCGCAGCGAGTAACCGTTGCTGCCGTAATAAGTCTCGGCCGTCTGGTACAGCCCGAGGCTCGACATCTTGCTGCCTTCGACGTTCGAGAAACGCTCGGCGAGCCGTTCACCGGTGTTGCGCCCGTGCGCGACGAGTTCCTGATGGAGCAGCCGGCCGCGCACGACGTCGAAGATCCACAGGCGCGGCTGCGTCGAGGGCAGCGAGTAGTCGATCACGGCGAGGTGGCGGAAGCCATCGAGCAGGCCCTGCCGACGCGCGCAATCCGCCGCGCGGGTCGCGAGCGTGAGGACCTTTGGATTGGCGGCCGGCGCCGCCTGTGCGAGCTGGGCCACCAGCTGCACGTCGGCGATTGCCGGGGCGGAGGCGAGGAGCGGGAACAGGGCTGCGAGCCACCGACGTCGTCGCATGCGAGCACTCTCCGTGCAATGGCAGGCCGCCCGCAGGCGACGCGAATATCATTCGAGCGCCCCGGACCTGGAAGGTTCCCGGCAACTGCCGGCAAGTCGGGGCCCCGCTGGCCTCGCAGTGTGCAGGGAATTCGGCACGGTCATCAACAAGCTTTTTCAAATCACTGATCGGGTTCGCTTTTCTGTACTACTCACGGGGATCGGTTAAGCTTCCGGCCCCGCGCCGGGATGGCGGAACTGGTAGACGCACCGGACTCAAAATCCGGCGGTGGCAACATCGTGAGGGTTCGATTCCCT
>Ga0316603_10000272_pt1 | contig 27248 bp, 26 predicted proteins | sample OWC_soil_day10_n_FD_207649 | JGI IMG/M metagenome (GOLD analysis project Ga0316603, IMG submission 207649) | Wetland soil microbial communities from Old Woman Creek delta, Ohio, United States - OWC_soil_day10_noCT | ecosystem: Environmental > Terrestrial > Soil > Wetlands | place: USA: Ohio... | reverse complement strand
ACCTGAAGTTTTCATAATTATTATTCTTTAAAGTTTGAAAATTAAATATTAATTCTATAGCATTATTAAAACAAAAACGAATAAAGAAAGGTTCAGACCAACAAGTATTATTCCGGCTGATAACCGAAATTCTTTAACAAGTTATCCTTATTTCTCCAGTCTTTCTCCACCTTTACAAACAACTCCAAAAACACTTTCTTTTCAAAAAAACCTTCAATATCCTTCCTGGCTTCAGTTCCAACTTTTTTAAGTGATTTCCCGCCATGCCCAATCAGAATTCCTTTTTGTGAATCTCTTTCGGCATAAATTACGGCATTAATACGGATTAGTTTTTCCTCTTCCAGAAACTGTTCCACTTCCACCTCTACCGAATAAGGAATTTCCTTCTCATAATTCAGCAGAATTTTTTCACGGATAATTTCAGTTACAAAGAATCTTGCCGGTTTATCAGTCAACTGATCTTTATCAAAAAATGGAGGACCCTCGGGTATCAACTCCTTAATGCGTCGTAATAAAGTTTCAATATTGAACTTTTCTTTTGCCGAAATTGGAAAGATTTCCGCATTAGGTAGCACAGATTTCCATTTTTCAACCAGTTCGATCAGCTTTTCCTGATTGATCAAATCGATTTTATTTACAACAAGAATTATCGGTGCGGTATTCATCTTCACCTTTTCAACAAAATCTTTATTTTTCTCATAATTATCAAACACATCAGTCACGTAAAGTATTACATCAGCATCGACCAGGGCCGAACGTGAAAAACTTAACATAGACTCCTGCAACTTGTAGTTTGGCTTCAACACACCCGGTGTATCGGAATATACTATCTGAAAATCATCCCCGTTCACAATCCCTAATATACGATGACGGGTTGTCTGAGCTTTTGATGTTATAATTGACAAACGTTCGCCTACAAGGGCATTCATCAGGGTTGATTTTCCCACATTTGGATTACCCACGATATTAACAAATCCGGACTTATGCATAATAATCATTTTTTACAAAGATAATACTTTTAACAACAACAAAAGCAAAATTCATTTATTAGCACAAAATAAAGCAGGTTCAACCATATTCTTAACCAGTTTTTAATACAAATTTGTTACTTTTGTCGTTAATAAGTAAAAATTTATATCCGGTATGAACAAAACTTACCAGACTAATAAAATACTGAAATTCCTTTTTATTGTGGGAGCAATACTCATTGTTCTCGCATCTACGATATTCACCAATCGCCTGGCGGGAAAACTATCGGTCGAAGAACAGAAGAAAATACAAATATGGGCTGAAGCCACCAGGCAACTGATACTTGCTGATGAAACAACTGATATGAACTTCATTCTGAATATCATTGAAGGCAATACGACTATTCCGGTTATTATTACAGATAATAATGACCAAATGATAGAATACAGAAACATAAAAGCGCCTGAAAAAAACAACGAAGATTTTTTCAGAAAAAAAATAGCTACTCTCAAAAACAAAAAAAACAGGTTTGAAATTAATCTCAGGGAATCAAATACAAAACAATACATTTATTACGATGACTCTTTGATCCTCAAGCAACTGTATATTTTTCCTTACATCCAGTTTGGGGTAATTTTTGTATTTTTTGTAATCGTAATACTGGCATTTTCGAGCACCAAGCGTGCCGAACAGAATAAAGTCTGGGTTGGCCTCTCTAAAGAAACTGCACATCAACTGGGTACTCCCATTTCATCGCTGCTGGCATGGACTGAACTTCTTAAAATCCGATACGAAGATGACAAACTAATCACTGATATGGAAAAAGATGTGAATCGTCTTAGAGTAATCGCTGATCGTTTTTCAAAAATAGGTTCCAAGCCCGATTTAAAAAAATCGGATTTAAAAGAGACACTTTCGAATGCGGTAAATTATATGAATAACCGCAGTTCCAACAAAGTAGAAATATCACTGAATTTTAACGAAGGAATACCATCAATTGTTCCGCTCAATGTTCCTTTATTCGAATGGGTAATTGAAAACCTGTGTAAAAACGCAATTGACGCCATGAATGGTATTGGAAGAATCTCTCTGAACGTGAAGAATACAGAGAATGAAATAATTATTGATATCAAGGATACAGGAAAAGGAATGGAACGCAATTTGTATAAAGCGGTGTTTTCACCCGGATTTACCACTAAAGAACGTGGATGGGGATTGGGATTATCGCTTGCTAAACGTATTATTGAAGAATATCATCAAGGTAAAATTTTCGTAAAACATTCTGAAATAAACGTAGGAACAACGTTCAGGATAATTTTACCTGTCAATTAATAATCTTCTTCAATTATTTGATCTATCTTTGCATAAATTTTCCGTAAAACTTTTATTTATAGTACGAAATTTTGTACCTTTGCAAGGTTTTTTATAGTACACAATATGTCGAAATTTGAAAGATACAACATTCCACTGAAGGAATTAAAAACTGAAACACAAGTTTTCGAATTCGATTTGGATGAAAATTACTTCAAAAAAATCGATAGTCCTGAAGTTCAACATGGCAATATAAAAGCCATTGTTACTGTACGTAAAAAAACCGGTCTTTTCGATTTGAATTTTGAACTGAATGGCATTATTCAGATACCATGCGACAGATGTCTGGATGACATGAATCAGCCAATACAATATAAGGAAAAAATTCAGGTCAAATTTGGTGATAATTTTTCGGAAGAAGACGATATAGTGATTGTACCGGAAGCTGACGGAGGAATTAACATTGCATGGTTTTTATATGAATTTATTGTATTAAATATTCCAATGAAGCATGTTCATGCCCCTGGAGAATGCAATAAGACAATGGTTAGTAAACTGAAAAAGCATATAACCAGACAAAGAACCGATGATGATGATCTGGACGACATCGATTTTGAAGAAGATGAAATACCAACAGATGAAACAACTACTGACCCGCGATGGGACGGATTACAAAATATATTTGAAAACAATTAAATAAATTACTAAAATGGCACATCCTAAACGAAAACATTCGAAACAAAGAACCGCAAAAAGAAGAACCCACGATAAAGCTAAACTGCCTACTCTGGCAATTTGTTCAAACTGCGGTGCAACCCACATTTACCACACCGTTTGCCCTGAATGCGGTTATTACAGAGGTAAATTAGCTATTGAAAAAGTAACAGCTGAATAAACTTTCTTTTTCTGAATAAATAGAAAATTATTCATTACAAAGATATTAAAAGAGGGTGTGCAAAAAGTTTTGGACACCCTCTTTTGTGTATAAAAGTTGTTCGTTTGTCATATATTAACTACATTTAAACATCTAAATGATAGATAATTATGATAGATAATTATGACAAATGTAACATTCAAAAACTACAGTCAGGGTCGGGGAGTTTTGTTTCCCCCAATCATTGAGAGCATGATGCCCCGGGATAGTTCTGTGTGTTTGATAAATCATATCGTAGATGAGTTGGGTCTGAGGTGACAATAGCAGTTATCATTCCCGTATGTTACTCAAAGGAAGGATTGATGCCCCAATGTAGAAGACCCATAGAAGTAGAAGCTGACTTCAGGTAAATAATAAATTACAAACACTACAATCGGTTCAGACATTCTTCAAAATGTAAAGTCGAAATGGACTTTACCATACAGATCATTGTCTTCAATATCTGAAAAATTTCAACCAACGTCAGATAAGCTCTAATAGCCACAAATAATTCAAAAATACCCTAAATCTGTTAGATATCAGTTGTTTTGAAGACTATATACGAAATCAAATTTCATAGAAGCTTACATCGTTATGGTGTGCTTGACATATAAAAAAGAGAGCGACTTTTTGGGAGGGCACTCTCGTTTTCCCTTATAATATTTTTTACTGATGTTCTTTTCTTAAGAGATCATTTACTGTTTTTACTGGATTGAAAGTTTCGATGGGCACTTCAACAAAGATAGTATTCCAGTCACTCATTGCTCCGTTCCAAAGACCGGGCAGCTCAAGTGCTTTCAGTTCTTTGCCGCTTTTCGATTTGGAGGAAATGAACCCCGTGTTTTTATCCACATACTTCAATAAATTAAATTTACGGCTTTTGTAATCCTTTACACCACAAACCAGATCCACAGGGTTGAAATGAGTAGAGTTCTGCATCTTTTCTTTATCGTCAGCATTATTTGTGTCGATCTGCGAACTTTCGAGAATTTGCAGTGAGACAGTGCCATCGGGATTGACAGTCAGGAAGGGTCCGCCTCCGGGCTCACCTACATTCTTTACCATGCCACACACCCGTATCGGGCGGTTAAGTTTACCGATAAGATATTCGCGCAACCGAATACCGCTCAGTGATTTAATATTTTCGTTGTGATTATTCAGTTTCTTCTCGCAGAATTGTGCTATTACCGTGAGTTTGGCATCCGATATTTTTTCGTTTTCGAGTTCTTTGAGGTAGGCAAATGCCTGTTGCTGATAATGTACCAGAACACCGGCAATAAGTTTTTTATAGGTAATAGTGGCATCTTTGAGTGCATCAGGAACCACATTATCGATATTTTTTATGAAAATAATATCCGCGTCCAGGTCGTTCAGATTTTCAATGAGCGCACCGTGACCCCCGGGTCGAAAAACGAGTTCACCTTCTTCACGAAACGGATTATTATCAGCATCAGCTGCTATAGTATCTGTAGATGGTTTTTGTTCGGAAAAACTGACATTATATTTCACTCCAAACCTTTTTTCATATTTTGAAAGGTTTTCAACCAGGTGTTTTTCAAACAATTGCCGGTGTTCTTTAGATACAGTAAAATGAATGTTTACTTCACCGGATATTGTGGATGCATACACAGCGCCTTCGACAAGATGCTCAAGCAACGGAGTTCGTTTATCGTCCTTATACGAATGAAATTTGAGCAGGCCTTTGGGCAACGAGCCGTAATTCAATCCTTTCTCCTGCAGCAAATTAGCCACAATTTCCTTGTAGCTGTTCGATTTTTTAAGTTCTGGAATGTCTTTTCCGTTATTCGTTTTGCAAACGGCATTCAGATCATCGTAGAATGCAAATCTTTCTATCTCATCAAAAAACTTTTTCTCAAATCCCGTTACGGGCAAATCGCTGTCACCATCCAGAAAACTGAATAAATCCTTGAACATGCGGCTTGCAGCCCCCGAAGCAGGAACGAACTTCAATACTCTGGCATTTGTTGTCAGGTATTTTCCCCATTCATTCAGATAAGTCTGTAGTTCAGTCTCGTTGACACGAATAATACCATTTCCCACTGAAGCTGAACTCCGGATTACCAGATATGGAAAACCCGATTTGAAACAATTAAGCTGTTCTTCTATTTGCTGAGCTGAAATTCCTTTTTTCTGCAGCAACATTTCATCATTTGGTTGAATCATAATGTAAGATTGGTTTAGTTGGTAGTAATAACAATTTTAATTGCCAAGCTGTTTTTTTATCAGATTTATTTCTTTTGCTCTTTTTTGAAGATCTTCTTTATAACTCACCAGTTTGTATATATCGTTTTCCATATCAACGGTAAAAGCAAATAAAACCTTAGGATATATTTCGATAGCCAAATCACAATACAATATAGCATTTTCCATATCGCCCAAAATCTCACTTGCAATGGCAATATTGTAATTCGCGCGGTATTTGGTGGCATAACCTGATTTTTCTGCTGCTAATTTCCACAAATCTATGGCCGCTTTCCAGTTTCGGACTTTAACTGAGTCCATGGCTTGTCGCATGTATTTATTCCGGGGATTATAGAAATATCGGTCTTCCTTTTCCCAACGCGGTATCATTCGATCGGCTATATTTGTTCCTGTGAGCAGAGAAGCATCGACAAGTGCATTATAACGCGAGGGTAGCTTATCACCAGCTTTGCTGCGTATCTTGTTACTGCTTTCCCAGGTAAAACTATCAGTAAACTGTAAATATGTTGTGGGTTTGTCGGTTGGGTAATTTATGGACCAGACTGTTCCCATCTTGATATCCAGATTGCTGAAAAACTGCAAATCATCCGTATAGAAATTTTCAGTAATCTTATCGATATATAATAAACGATCAAGTGAGAGAATGGCATCGGCATGATACACAGCACACAAACTTTTTATTGCTTCACTGGTCAGTGGTGTTATTTTAAATGGTTTATCAGACACGTTTGTACGGTTTTTTGCCATATGAACGTTTTTGAAAAAGCCTTTTTCTTCGAGCGACTCACGCAAACTCGCGGTACAGAAAATTGAAGCACTGTCAAATACCTGTTCAACCGAAGTGTATTCTTCAAATAACTTTTTATTATAATGTCCCACATTCGATGGTTGAGCTATAGAATTATCAACAATAAGAATACTGTTGATTTCGGGAGGAAATGTAACCTGAGCCGGCCGAAGTATATCGAGAGTTGTGAACATTCGGGAAGTAGTGCATGAAGTCATCAGAAAAATCAATCCCACTGCCGGAAGTATTTTCGACACAGTTAACCTCATCAGGGCACTTCTATTTCTTGCTTGCGTGTTTATCATAAAAATCAGGTTGAGGAATCAGCTATTGACAGGCAAAGTTAAAAATTTATTGATAAATTATCGTAAGCGAGATGAATATTTTCTGGCAATTCAGCGCTCACATCTTCGTGTTTTCCCAGATGATGACTAATGTGGGTGAAATAAGTGTTTTCAGCATTTACATGCTGAGCAATTGCGATGGCTTCGGACAAGGAAAGGTGCGATATATGTTCTTCTTTGCGAAGGGCATTAATCACCAGCACTTTCAGTCCACGAAGTTTATCCAGCTCGGTGTTGTCGATACTTTTCACATCGGTAAGGTAAGCCAGCTTACCGATTCTGAAACCAAGCACAGGCAGTCTGGCATGCATGGCCCGGATGGGAATGATATTCACTCCCTGTATTTGAAACGGGTTCATATCCACTTTATGCAGATTCATCTTTGGCACACCCGGATATTTGATTACTCCGAAACAATACGGCATATTTCGTTCAATGGCTTCGAGTACGTTAGCTTCGGCATAAATATTTGTTTCGCCAAGGGGACGCACATCGTCAAGCCCGCCAACATGATCGTAATGTTCGTGAGTAAGAAGTATGGCTGTGACATGAAAAATATCGTTGGTTATCAGCTGCTGACGTAAATCGGGACCGGCATCAATGAGAAAGCGCTTGTCGTCGACAGTAACTAACGCTGAATTCCGGAGTCGTTTGTCCTTCGGACTTGCCGAACGGCATACCGGACATTTGCAGCCAAGTTGGGGAACACCGGTAGATGTGCCTGTGCCTAAAAATGTAATATTAGCTCTCCCACCCTCAAAAGGGGGAATTAATGAGTTGCTTTTGTTATTAATAAAATCAGTATTTTTAATTTCCATTTAATTGTCAACTTCTAAAACTTAACGACCTGCGAAATTTCAATTTTTTCCCCACCTTAAGAACCTGTCACGATTTATCGGGTGATTTATGGAGCAGGAATATTCATCCTGATCCGCCATTCATTCGGGTAGAGATTATTGGTTCTGTTGCCTATGTTTTTCACCCATCCCAGGGGTATGTTCCGGTATTTCACAAGTATAAATCCTTTTTCGGCATCGGGTAAACTTATGGCTTCTTTTTTCAGATATAATAAAGCATCCCTTAATTCGACCTCCGCCTGTTGAATTTTTTCCGTATTAATACTTTTTGATAATGCCAGACTGGTGTGAGGAATTAAATCCCGGCCTTTTATTTCACAAAGAGTAATGCCGTAATGCATGATGTGCAAATTATTTTTGAGCAGTTCAACTTCCGTGCTGAATTTCAGTCTGAAAGCGGAGATAAAGTTATTGTCCGAATATATTTTCCAGTCTCCAGGCTCCTTTAACCGGTTTTTAAGTTCTGTTTCATCGAATTCCGGCTTTAGCTTTCTTTTCTCCTGTTTTTTCATCCTGAGCGATGGTGCATCTGATGTTTTCCGCAATACGGAGAGAAAAAAGCCTTCTCCACGGGTTTTTTGGGGAAAAAACCGGTATCCCTTGTCCGATACTGTAATCTGAGGAAAAGCTGCAGTATCAATCCGCTGGATTTCAGCGCCAAGCGCGGTTTCTATCCAGCTAACATTCTTTTCGTTTTCCTCCCGGTTGTACGTACAGGTGCTGTAAATCAGTATTCCATCCTTTTTCAGTGTATCCCATACATCAAGCAGTATGTCGCGCTGCCTTTGGGCACACATCTCCACATTTTGTTCACTCCATTCATCCACAGCTCCCGCGTCCTTGCGAAACATACCCTCGCCCGAACAGGGCGCGTCAACCACCACCGCGTCGAAAAAGGAAGGCAAACGCTGAAAATCAGCGGGTACATTATTGGAAACAACTACCGCGTCATTGCCCCATTTTATCAGATTTTCGGCAAGGATAAACGCCCGACTGCGGACAATTTCGTTACTAACAAGCATTCCGCCGGATTTCAGATATTGCGATATCAGGGTGGACTTTCCGCCGGGAGCAGCGCAAAGATCCAGCACAACGCCATCAGGCGCGACAAACTGTGATAGAGCCTGCTGTAAAAACATGGAAGAGGCTTCCTGTACATAATAAACTCCGGCATGAAACAGCGGATCAAGGGTAAAAACCGGTCGCCCGGAAAGATAATATCCCGAATCACACCATTTCACCTTATCATCCGAAGGCACGTATACTGTTTTATCATTCACACGTACACTGACCGGTGAAGGAATATCGAGCGCGTCGAGAAAATCGGGAAATTCATCGCCAAGTAATTCCTGAGTACGTCTGACAAATGGTTCGGGTAAATTCATTAAATCCTTTTTAGGGTGCAAATATACTGAATTTGGAAGAAAAAATTATTAAACGAATGTCTGTTGTTATACAGAACTTTCACAGACTGTATTTGTAATATCTGAAGTTGTTCGGAATTTTCCCTGACTGTAGTTGTAATGTCTGTTGATGATCAATAGCTACAAATGATAACTTCAAAACCATAAAAGTTTTATGAATTAATTATCCAGTTTAACATGTTTTTAAAGGTTACAATAAATACTTAATATTGTATTATTTTCTTTTTCTATTGCACATCCTGGCTTCTGTTATTCAATTAAATTTATTAATATTGCATTCAAATTCAATCAAAAGGTATTTTCCTTAAATTCAGCATTATATGAAACGGGTGCCACAAATAAATTTTGACAATCAAGCTAATTTTATATACTGGTTTCATCTGAACAATTAAAATCTATAAAAAAATGAAATCGCGTACTCGTTTACTTGCCATTGCATGGGGAATTCTTTTCTTCAGCTCAGATGAATTGGAAAGAACTGACAAAACCTTTCTTTACACATGCTGAACTGATGGGAGGAAGAACTCTGGAACTGATTATGTCTGACAAACCAAAACGATAAAATACAATTCATAAAGTATATTGGTAATGAAAAAACTGAGTGTGCTAATACTTCTTGTAATTTGTTTGCCCCTTGCAGGTCAACCTGTAAACCGCACTCAAATTCTGAACGACAATATAAAAACCCTGCAGGTGAAAGTCAATGAAAATCCAATCAGTCTACCTGTTATCCCGCTGAATGGTGATGAAACACTGCAGATAAGTTTTGATGAAATGTCGCACAACATACACTCCTACTCCTACAATGTAAAGCACTGTAATGCCGACTGGTCGCTTTCTAATTTGTCATCGACCGAATACATCGACGGATTTACAACCGGAAAAATTGACGATTATTCTCTGTCTGTCAACACCACATTTTTGTATACTCATTACCGGATTGCATTGCCGAATAATGAAATGAAATTCAAAATTTCGGGTAATTATGTGATGAATATATACGAAGATAATCAGCAGGATGATCCCATTGCCAAAGTATGTTTTTCGGTCGTGGAATCCCGGGTGCAAATCGATGCTGCCGTGAGGGGCAATACCGACACCGAACTGAGCGGTCGATTTCAGCAACTCGATTTTGATCTACTGTTCAATGATTATCAGATAAGGGACGCGCAGTCGGAAATAAAGGTAGTAGTGCGGCAAAATAATCGCATTGACAATCAGGTGACCGACCTGAAACCTAGCTACTTTTCTGCCGGAAAACTGACCTATAAAAACAACCTCAACCTTATTTTCGAGGGTGGAAACGAATATCACCGTTTCGATATTTCATCCATCTATAGCTTCGACGAAGGTGTGAATAACATCGATTTCGTCCGGCCGTCTTATCACGCCTATCTCCGGCAGGATGAAATTATCGCCCGAAATCCATATCTCACTAATCCGGATGTTAATGGGAAATTCATTGTCAATCTGCAAAATGCCAGCGATGATGACACGGAAGCTGATTATATGTATGTACATTTCTATTTGCTGGCAGATGAACCTTTTCTGAACAGGAACATCTATGTGGGTGGTGAGTGGAATTACAATCAGACTGATAAAACATCATTGATGCGCTACAACAGTGAGAATCGAATGTATTACAACAACGTACTCCTCAAGCAGGGAGGTTATAATTACCAATACTGGATGATACCTCAAGGAGAAACAAAAGCACAGGTAAGCCCGGTTGATGGCAGTCACTGGCAAACACTAAACGAATACGCTATTTACGTTTACCACCGCCCGTGGGGAGGTCGATACGACAAGTTGATAGGTGTAAAAATTCTATAGTTTCACGTTTCACGTTTCAGGTTGTTCATGCCTGAATAACGTTGACCATTCATAATTCATAATTCATAATTTACTACATATAAAAATGATCGTTTATAAATTTGGCGGAGCGTCCGTAAAATCGTCGGACGGAATTAAAAATATCTCAAAAATAGTTTCATCAGTAAAAGATGACCTGTTTATAGTGGTTTCAGCCATGGGAAAAACAACCAATGCCATGGAAGAGGTGCTGGATTTTTTCATGAAAGCCGAAAAGGAAAACGCGATGAAAAAGCTGGAAGAGGTTGAAAAATATCATTTCGAAATCATAGCTGAACTTTTTGAAAATAGAACAATAGGTGAAAATGCCGTCAAACCCTTGTTTGCTGAGCTGAAAGATCTGATTATAAATGGTATTGGCACCGATTACGACCGCTGGTACGATCGGCTTGTTTCGTACGGGGAAGTTATTTCCACCAAAATAGTATCGGAATACCTGCTGACGCGGGGAGTACTCAACAGCTGGCTTGATATGCGTCAACTACTGGTTACCGACAGTAATTTCCGTGAAGCCAATGTGCACATGCTCGAATCGGAAAAACGATTGCGTGCCGCGGTTGACTTCAATCAGTCAAAAGTCTATATCGGGCAGGGATTTATCGGGACCAACATGCAGGGTGCTCCAACCACGCTCGGCCGCGAAGGTTCGGACTATACGGCTGCCGTTGTCGGCAATCTGCTAAACGCTGAGAGTGTATCTATCTGGAAAGATGTACCCGGTATACTTAATGCCGATCCGCGAATTTTCCCGGATACTGTTCTCATCCCAGAACTGACCTATATGGACGCGGTAGAACTGGCTTACAGCGGAGCACAGATTATCCACCCGAAAACCATAAAACCACTCGAAAACAAATCCATTCCGCTTTATGTTCGTCCGTTCGGAAATCCTTCGGAAGCCGGTTCTGTGATTAAAGCATCCACATCGAAACCGATTGATATACCGGTTCTTATTCTCAAGAGAAACCAGATGCTGGTTACTTTGCGTCCGCTCGACTTTTCTTTTATACTTGAAGAAAGCCTCACCTGGATTTTTACAGTTGTAGAAAAATACCGGCTGAAAGTGGGATTGATACAAAGCTCGGCTATCAGTATTTCAATTTGCGTGGATAACAACCGCTATCTGCAACGCGCTCTGGATGAATTTGCCAATGATTACAAAGTAAGTTATAATACCGGTCTGGAATTGCTTACCATTCGCGGAACGAATCCTGAAATCATCGAGCAAACAACCCGTGACAGGGAAATACTTCTTCAGCAAAACACAAGACGCATTGCAAGAATTCTGATGCGGGAAAAATAAATCCGTGTAAATCTTGTTCTGAAAATATGGTACTACTGGTTTTTTTGTGAAAATGAATACTTCAATGGTAAATTATCTGTGCAAGAAGATGTCAGGGCTAACGCCCCTCCGGTTTTCTTGGTCATCCTGTTTTCTACTAAGAAAACAGGACTAACGTCCCTAAGAAGCCTTTTTTAATTTATTTCAAGCAGCGTAGCTGTGTCATCTTTGTAGAAAATCATTATCCTATATACCATTGAGGGACGTTAGCCCTGATATCTACAAACAACCTGACATGGATAGAAATATGATTTTCTATAATTGTTTTCACAAAGAATCCAGTAGAACCGAAAATATAAATATGCAGGTGTATTCCTTAACAAAACGCTACTTTTCCCTTATCCATTTTGCAACCCACTCTCCTACCTCACTGGTAGAATACGCTTTTCCTCCTTCGGAAATGTCTTCGGTAACAATTCCGGCATCTATGCTGGCTGTTACGGCTTCGCGGATAATTGCGCCCTCTTTCATCATTCCGAATGCATACTCAAACATCAGCGCAGCCGAAAGAATAGTGGCGAGCGGATTGGCTATGTTTTTACCGGCTGCTTGCGGATAGGAACCATGTATCGGTTCAAATACCGAAGTGTGTAATCCGATGGAAGCTGACGGAAGCATTCCCAGTGAACCCGTGATAACGGAAGCTTCGTCAGTGAGGATATCTCCGAAAAGATTTTCGGTAACCAGCACATCGAAACTTTTGGGCCACTGGATGATACGCATGGCAGCATTGTCCACAAACATATATTCTGTTTCAATATCCGGATATTGCGGAGCAATTTCTTGGGCAATCTGTCTCCATAGACGTGATGTTGCAATAACGTTTGCTTTATCCACAACGGTCACTTTTTTACGACGCTGACCGGCATATTTGTAGGCAAGATGCAGGATACGTTCAATTTCCTCACGGGTATATACACAAGTGTCGTAAGCTGTGTTTCCATCCTCGCTGCGTCCCTGCGGACGACCGAAGTACATGCCCCCTGTCAGTTCGCGGATACACATGAAGTCAGCATCTTCCACCAGATCGGCACGCAGAGGTGATTTATGAATTAATGACGGGAATGTTGTAACCGGACGGATATTTGCATACAACCCGAGTGTTTTACGCATGCGTAGCAATCCCTGTTCAGGACGAACTTTTGCATTCGGATCATTGTCGTATTTGGGCGAACCTATTGCCCCGAATAGTACCGCATCGGACTGCATGCAGAGTTCGTGGGTTGCTGCCGGATAAGGATCTCCGGTTTCGTCAATGGCACAGGCTCCGACTATACCATAGTTGTATTCCAGTTTATGCCCAAATTTATCACATACGGTTTGAGTTACATCCAACGCTTGTTTGATGATTTCCGGTCCGATACCGTCGCCCGGAAGAACGGCTATTTTTAATGTCTTCATAAATCTAATTTACACAAATTAAAACGAATTTCTCGAATTAATTAAAATTTAAAATTTTGTATTTTATATCAATGATAAAAGTAATCTTATTCGTACTACCACAATTTCCCCTTTTAGGGGGAGGTAGGTGGCATTTTATGGCAATTCCATATAATTAATTGTCGGGATATTGCCACTCTCGATGAGGTTAAGCATTTTCATGGTTGCTTTGATGGCTGCAACGGTCTGGTCAATATCGAGCCCGCGTGTTTTAAATGTTTTACCTTCAAATTTCCATGTAATAATTGTTTGAACAAACGCGTCGGTTTGCCCTCCCGGAGGTATTACCACTACATAGTCGACAAGTTCAGGCGTGGGTTTGTTCAGACGCTTATAAATCTTGTACATTGCCTTGGAGAATGCATGATATTGTCCGTCACCGGCAGCGGATTGTTCGTAAACCTCGTCTCTGATCGATATTTTCACATTGGCTGTGGGTCTCAATCCGTCAGTAAGCGTAAGTGAATAGTTGAGCATTTGAATGTCCTGCTTTTCAATATCGTTTTGCAATATATCCGAAATAATATAAGGCAGTTCATCAGTACTTACCAGTTCTTTTTTATCGCCCAGTTCGATAATCCTTTCGGTCACTTTTTTCATGCTTTCATCATCGAGTTCGATGCCCAGCAGTTCCAGATTTTTGAGGATATTCGCTTTTCCGGATGTTTTTCCCAACGCGTATGCTCTGGTTCGTCCAAAACGTTCGGGCATCAGATCGTTGAAATACAGGTTATTTTTCTTATCACCATCGGCATGAATCCCGGCTACCTGCGTAAATACATTGTCTCCGATAACCGGCTTATTGTTGGGAATTCGAATACCCGAATAACTTTCGACAACTTTACTCACATGAAAAACACTGGTTTCTTTCACGTTGGTTTGAAGTTTCAGATGATCGTGGATCAGAGCAATTACACTTGTTAGCGGTGCATTTCCGGCACGTTCACCCAAACCGTTCACAGTAACATGAACTCCTTTCACTCCGGCTTTGACAGCTTCAAACACATTTGCAACAGCCATGTCATAATCGTTGTGAGCGTGAAAGTCAAAATGAAGGTTGGGGTACCGACTGATCATTCGCTTGCAAAAATCACTCGTTTCGTCGGGATTTAGGACACCGAGCGTATCGGGCAGCATAAAACGCATAATCGGCTGATGTTGCAGTTCATCTACCATCTGGTAAACATAGTCTTCCGATTCACGCATACCATTCGACCAGTCTTCGAGGTAAATATTGACTTTAATTCCCATTTTTACGGCATCGGCGATCACAGCTTTGATATCTGTCAGATGTTCTTCCACCGTTTTGCGAAGCTGGTGTTTACAATGTTTCAGTGAACCTTTGCAAAGCAGGTTTACAACCCGGCAGCCTGCATTCGATATCCAGTTGAGTGAAGCTGTTCCATCCACAAATCCAAGCACTTCCACCCGATCCAGATGTCCGTGAGCCTGCGCCCATTGTGCAATTTTTTTCACCGACTGAAATTCGCCTTCTGACACGCGTGCCGACGCCACCTCAATACGATCAACGCCCAGTTCTTCGAGCAACAGGCGGGCAATACTGACTTTTTCCTGAGCTGCAAATGAAACTCCTGATGTCTGCTCACCATCCCGTAGCGTGGTATCCATTATTTCTATCATAATTCAAATGTGGCAATGAGTCAATATACCAATATGCCAGTCAATTAGCACATTGGCACATCGGCATATTATTTATTTTTTTCGTACGCTTCAATCAAATCCTTCTTACTTAGCAGATAATCAATATCATCAAGGCCTTTTAACAGGCATTCTTTTTTGTAAGAATTAATTTCAAATGTTTCGGATTTTCCCGTCGCATTATTGGTAATTTTCTGCTCTTCGAGATTTACTGTCAGTGTGTTACCGGGATTTGCATCCACCGCTTCAAAAATTTCAGCCAGAAAACCCGGTGAAACAACAACCGGCAAAATTCCGTTATTCAGAGCATTGTTGCGGAATATATCTGCAAAAAAGCTTGATACAACTACTTTGAAACCATATCCTGCAACAGCCCAGGCTGCATGTTCGCGACTGGAACCCGAACCGAAGTTTTTTCCGGCAACGAGGATTTCACCCGAGTATTTAGGATTGTTGAGTACAAAATCCTGCTTCGGACTTCCATCCTTATTATATCGCCAGTCGGCAAACAGATTATCACCGAAACCGTTTTTATCTGTCGCTTTCAGGAAGCGGGCCGGTATTATCTGGTCAGTGTCCACATTCTCAATTGGAAGCGGAACTACGCTGCTTATTATTGTTTTGAATTTTTCCATTTTATTTTTATGTACTAATTTACAAATGTGCTAATGTGTCAATATGCTAATGTGCCAATATGTCATTACGACAATGAATTGACAATTGAAGTTATTTGTTTTTAGCTGAATTAATTATACTGTTAATGATACGTTGTATTATCGACTATTCGATTTCCTGTTGGTTGTAATTTATTCATTCCTAATTATTGGCAAATTAAGTTATTAGCAAATTCAAGCCTGGGGAATTGAGGGTAATTTTTAAGGAGCTGTTATCACTCCATTAACTGCGGCTGCAGCAGCAACTAGCGGACCTGCAAGAATAGTGCGTGCACCGGGTCCCTGACGTCCTTCAAAATTACGGTTCGAAGTGGAAACAGCATATTTACCTGCCGGAACTTTATCGTCGTTCATGGCCAGACAAGCTGAACAACCGGGTTGACGAAGCTGAAATCCAGCTTCGGTAAGAATTTCATACAATCCTTCCTCACGGATTTGTTTTTCAACCTGCCAGCTTCCCGGCACAAGCCATGCTGTAATATTGTCCGCTTTTTTCTTCCCTTTCACATAGTTGGCAAAAATGCGAAAATCTTCAATACGTCCGTTGGTACAACTTCCCAGAAAAACATAATCCACCGGTTTGTCCAGCATTTTTTCTCCCGGCTTGAAGCCCATATAGTCAAGTGATTTCATATAAGATATACGTCCGGCTTCATCAATTTCATCCAAAGTCGGAATTGTACCGCTGATACCCATGCCCATTCCCGGATTGGTTCCATAAGTTACCATAGGCTCTATTTCAGAAGCATCAAATACCAGTTCACTGTCAAATACCGCATCATCATCCGTCTTCAACGTTTTCCAGAATTCCATTTTTTTATCCCATTCCTCCCCTTTGGGAGCAAATTCACGGTCTTTCACATAGTTGAAGGTAGTTTCGTCAGGTGCAATCAGTCCGCCACGTGCACCCATTTCGATAGATAAGTTGCATACTGTCATTCGTTCTTCCATGCTCAGATTACGGATGGCTTCTCCCGCGTATTCCACAAAATAGCCCGTAGCACCACCTGTGGTAAGTTTTGAAATCATATACAGCGCGAGATCCTTGGCCAGTACATTTTTTTCCAACTTTCCGCTAAAAGTGATGCGCATTGTTTTCGGACGGTTTTGAAGAATGCATTGTGTGGCAAGTACCATTTCCACTTCGCTGGTGCCAATGCCAAAAGCGATTGTACCAAAAGCTCCGTGAGTAGAAGTGTGACTGTCGCCGCATACAATCGTCATTCCCGGCTGTGTAAAACCATTCTCAGGTCCGATAATGTGAACTACCCCGTTTTTTTCATGTCCAAGCGGATAAAACAGCGGCATATTGAATTCGGCAGCATTTCGTGCAAATGTATCCAGCTGATTTCTTGATATCGGGTCCTTTACGGGTTGATCCTGATTAATAGTGGGTGTATTATGGTCGGCAGTCATGGTGGTTTTCTCGGGTCTGAAAACTTTCAATTCCCTTGCCCTTAATCCGTTGAATGCCTGAGGACTTGTAACCTCGTGACAAAAATGACGGTCGATGTATAATTGTGTCGGCCCGTTAGCTACTTCGGATACCACATGAGCATCCCATATTTTATCAAATAATGTTTTCTTCATATTGAATTCTGTTGTTGGTTCATTTTAATTTTCCGATACCGGATGTGTCTGCTATTAATAATTAATAACACACAATTGGTTAAAAGGTTGAACAATTCCGACCAACCCTTCTTTTTTATTTTACAAATTTATTGATCGCATCAATATATGCTTCGACAGAAGCGGCAATGATGTCGGTATTAGCTCCAAATCCATAATAGATGCCACCCTGATGTTCCACCTGCATGTGCACTTTACCCACATCGTCGCTGCCGCGGCTGATAGCCTGAATTGTAAATTCCTGCAAGGTCATATTACGTTTAATGATTTGTTTCAGCGCTTTGATGGCCGCATCCACAGGACCGTTTCCACTGGCGGCAGCTTCAAATTTTTCACCGGCAATAATCAATCCGAGACTTGCCACCGCTTTCACGCCAACACCCGAAGTTACCTGCAAATAATCAATCTTAATGCGTTTTTGTTCGGAACGTTCCATACCTGCCAGTACCAGCACATCATCATCGTTGATGTCTTTTTTGCGGTCAGCCAGTCTCAGAAATTCTTCATAAATACTATCCAGCTTGCCGTTTTCCACTTCCACACCCAGCACACTAAGCCTGTGTTTGAGTGCAGCGCGGCCACTTCTGGCTGTGAGTACGATTGAGTTTTCGTCAATTCCGACATCTTTCGGATCCATTATCTCGTAGCTTTCACGATTCTTGAGCACCCCGTCCTGATGAATACCCGATGAGTGAGCAAATGCATTTCGTCCAACAATTGCTTTGTTAGGTTGCACAGGCATATTCATCAGGCTGGATACCAATCGGCTTATCGGATATATTTTCTGTGTATTAAGCTGAGTTTCTATTTCCAGTCCTTTGTGGCATTTCAGTATCATGGCTATCTCTTCGAGCGAAGTATTTCCTGCCCGTTCGCCAATTCCATTGATAGTTACTTCCACCTGACGGGCACCGTTCATTACTCCGGCCATGGTGTTGGCGGTTGCCATGCCGAGGTCGTTGTGGCAATGCGTGGAGATGATTGCATTCTGAATTCCCTTTACATTCTCAAACAGGTATTTGATTTTATTTCCGTACTCCCAGGGCAGACAATACCCGGTTGTGTCAGGAATATTTACAACTGTAGCACCGGCTTTGATCACAGCCTCGACCACGCGGGCAAGATACACCTTGTCTGTTCGTCCGGCATCTTCACAATAAAACTCCACATCTTCCACGTACTTTTTGGCATATTTTGTTGCTGCTATAGCCCGTTCAAGAATTTCGTCCTGAGTGGAATTGAATTTATATTTTATATGAAATTCCGAAGTTCCAAGACCGGTATGAATACGCTTGCGTTTAGCAAATTTCAATGCTTCAGCAGCCACTTCAATATCTTTCTGTACACCGCGTGTCAGGGCACAAATAGTGGGCCAGGTAACAGCTTTGGAAATTTCGACCACCGAGTTGAAATCACCCGGGCTTGAAATGGGGAAACCGGCTTCAATCACATCCACTCCCAAAGCTTCCAGCGCTTTGGCAACCTGGATTTTTTCTATTGTATTCAACTGGCAACCGGGAACCTGTTCACCGTCGCGCAGGGTTGTATCAAAAATAAATAATTTTTCCATTGATTATTTTATTAAAAAAAGCCTTTCTCTTATGTGAGAAAGGCTTTTATATTTCTTATTATTTAATTATATACACACCAAACTCACTTCGTCTTATTTTGTAAGAGAATAATAATACCGAGTAGTAGAATATGTATGTAATTTGTTATCATTGTTCTTTTCATTAAAACGATGCAAAGATATAACTAAAATTTTATTCTGCAATACGAATTGAAATATATTTGATAAATCTACTTATAAATTAATCTAAAAACAACTTCATAGTAATGAATTTACATTTAAATAGATGTTTTCTGTACTAAAAATTATTTCACCGAATTCTATCATTGCATTGAATAAACAAATTGATTGATAAGAAAATACACTTTTTATTTCGATATCTTTTTCAAATATTTTTTTGTTTTTCAAAAGTTCCTCACGCTGAATGCCGTAAATCAGTGGTTTTTTTGGAGTGAACCATGTTTTCCCGTCGAAAAAAGCAGTATTGCAATACGAACTATCTGTGACCAGATTATTTTTTACCAATAAAACATCATCACATTTTTCGCGTTGAGCATAAATTTCATTGATCTCTTTTCTGTCTGCTGATTTATATATAGTAGATGGAATTGATATCTCAACAACTTTCAAAGTTCTTATTTGCGGTAGTTGGTAAGGTGAGAATTCAATATTCTGTATTTTTGAATCAAATACTATACGGCATTTGTAGAAACCATCTTTCGGAAAGTTAAGCGAAATAAGGGAATTATATAAATAAACTTTGAGAAGATCAGGATAAAATATGTCAAAAACTTTATCCATTCTTTGTTGGTGAAGTTTCAAACGATAAAATTCTCCGTTTAGTAGTTTAATACTCTCAATAAATCGGTACATACACCTTTTGTATTAGTTCTTCGTATTCTTTGCGGGCATCACTTAGAAAGGTTATGCCACCACCGCTTTTAAATACAAATTGATTATTTATTAGTTCAATAAAGCGTATCATCACCCCACAATCCAGATTATGCCCGTCAAAAAATCCACAAATTCCGGTATAAAATTCTCTTTCATAACCTTCTGTTTGTTTGATTATTTCTAGTGTTTTTGGTTTTGGAGCTCCGCTTATTGAACCGGCCGGAAGCAGCTTAAAAAGGATTTCGCCTAAATTAAGAAGATAATTTTCCGGTAATTTTCCTTCGATATGTGAACTGACCTGTAATAAATCAGCATTGTTTGTGTGTAATATATCAATATAACGAAATCGTTTTACCTCTACATTATCAGCGACCATACTGAGGTCATTCCTGATTAAATCTACTATTGTAGCATGTTCTGCTTTTTCTTTTTCATCATTCAGGATAGTATTTTCAGCATCAGGCAACGAAGCGTCAATAGTTCCTTTCATCGGATAGGATGAAATTATTCCGTTTTCAATTTTTATAAAGATTTCAGGCGAGAACACCGCAAACCAATCTTTCAGCCAAAGTTTATACAGGGCTTTAGAATTATAAAAAATATCCTTCAGCGTTAGATTCGTCTCTATTCTGGTTGGCTGAGTTAAATTGGTGAGAAATGAATTCCCTTTGTGAATTTCATATTGAACCTCATCAAACTTAACTCTGTAATCATTAAAGGAGGTCGGAGATATATTCCACTGAGTGAGTTGATTATATTTTGAGTATGCGTGTTCCTTGATATTGGTTTTATTGCCTATTTGATAAAGAAGCTCATCCGGATTAATACTGTCTTGTGGCAGTATTATTGCGTTTTCTGCCTGAAAATCGATTAAAAACAGAAAAGGAGTATTTCTGGAGGCTAACGCGTTTATTTGGTTTATAGCCTCTTGTGAGGTGAATGTATGAACTTTTTTTTGCATGCTAAAGAAGAAGAGAGAATTTACTAAAATGCACCACCGCCCTTTCGAAACTGTTATATAATTGTACGATTTCGATGTGTTGATTACCGGGGGAAATGTTATCTCGTTTAAAAATATTATCAGGATTTATCAATCCGTTATCAAACATTTTAGCAAATATAAGGAATAAACTTTATTACGAAACACAGTACCTTAAAATAGAAGAAGGTGGAATTGATAATTCCACCAACCAGTATTACTCTTTGCTCGTTTATTCTGTATATTCGTTGTATGTCTTACGTTTTATTCTTCGGCAGTTTGAGTGTTTTCTGTCTTAGGTTTGGCAGCAGCAGCTTTTGCGGGAGCTTTGCCGGTTACTTTTTTCTTTCTACGCTGATAAGTTCCGGGCAAAATTACATTGATCAGTTTTTTTCCCATCAGACCCAACTTTACAGCACATCCCAGGGCGGCAAGACTAAGCAGAACTATCCAAAAATTGTAGGCTTCCGGTTTGAAGAGTATTGCCACAGACCCCGATAACAATACGATAAGCAGGCTGTAGATGATTTTAGATTTCAGCAGCGGCGTTTCCAGGGTTTTGAAACGGGTCAGTCCGTCGAGAAGACCCGAAGCAAATGACAGTAACAGGGTAAGCGGGAAAACGAACACTGAGAAGCTGATAACCGGGTGAAGTATTTCCGGGAAAAAGTTTGGAAAAATGAGATGAAAAATCATCAGACCGGGTATCATAGCTACAAAAGTCTGCGAGAGATGAATGGCAATGGGATGAATATCCAGACTGAGAATAAACAATCGCTTGGGAGACACTTTTTCACGATAGGGTTCAAAAACCGTATGAGGCAATCCGCAGGCCGGACATACTCCGGTACCCAGCTCGCTTTTTTTCATAACGTAACCACAGGGGCGACAACGTACAAGTTCTTCATCTATATTTTCAAGCATAATTCAAAATTATTAAATTGTTTATGCAAAAATAATAAGATAATATTTAAAACAAAATTTCTTACTGAAAAACAAATATTTAAAAATCAGATAATTCTATCAAGCTTTTTGACGGAATATTATAATCAGGAATTGCAGTCTGCATTTTGTTAGAAGTTCACTATTAATTCCGGATGAATTGCAAAAAGCCTTCGCAGGCATCTTCCAGCAAATCAATGACATGAATAAAACCGGAATCATCACCATAGTACGGATCGGGGACTGCATTGACCTTATACAGACTGCAAAAATCGGACATTTTACAGATTTTCTGCCGTTGCTGTTCAGTTACAGCCCGCGACGTTAGCGCCCTTATGTTCTGATCATCCATACCGACGATATAATCGAACCTCTCAAAATCGACATTGTTAACCGGCTTTGAGATATGTGTTATATTATAACCTCTCATCCTCGCATGGTTTCGCATCCGGGCATCAGCCTTTTCACCTTCGTGGTAATCAATCAGTCCGGCTGAATCCACTTCAAAATCATCAGACAGTTTACGAACGGCCAGTATTTTATTGAAAACTGTTTCTGCCATAGGTGACCTGCAGATATTTCCCAGACAGACAAACAGGACAGCAGTCTTTTTACTCATGTTTTTTTAGTTCTTCATAAAAAAATAGCAAACAGTGAAAGTGTTTGCTATTTTCAGTTGATATTATTTAAATGGATAGTATTTGCAACACACCAAGTAGTTTTTCATTCACCGGTTTATCATCCTTAATTGCTTTGGTGAAAGGCACATGTACTATTTCATCATTAACTATTCCGATCATGATACTACGCTGCTCATCCATCAAAGCATCAATAGCTGCTACGCCCATTCGACTTGCCAGAATGCGGTCGTAGGCAGTTGGAGAGCCTCCGCGCTGAATGTGTCCGAGAATGGTTACACGTACGTCATAGCCCGGATATTCCCGACGCATACGTTCGGCCAACCCGTTGGCTCCGCCAGTAATTTCACTTTCAGCAACAATAACAATACTGCTGTTTTTTGTTTTGCGGAAACCGTTCTGAATCAGCTCGGCCAACTGGTCCACTTTTGTTTCGCGTTCGGGAATGATAGCCGCTTCTGCTCCTGATGCCAGTGCACTGTTAAGTGCAAGAAATCCGGCATCACGACCCATCACTTCGATAAAGAAAAGACGTTCGTGTGAGGATGCCGTATCCCGAATTTTATCCACAGCTTCAACGATGGTATTCAGCGCGGTATCATAACCAATGGTTGAGTCTGTACCATAGAGGTCATTATCGATGGTGCCGGGCAAACCAACAATGGGAATATTATACTCCTGGGCAAATACACGGGCACCGGTAAATGTTCCGTCACCACCGATAACTACCAGAGCATCGATATTCTCATTTTTCATGGTTTCATAAGCCTGTTTGCGTCCTTCGGGTGTTCTGAACTCTTCACAACGGGCAGTTTTCAGGATTGTACCACCCTGCTGAATAATATTGCTTACATTTTGTGTCTGAAATTCTTTCACTTCACCGGTAATCAACCCTTTGTATCCGCGATATATTGCTTTGACACTTATCCCGTTGAAAATGGCGGCACGGGTTACGGCACGTATAGCTGCATTCATACCAGGAGCATCACCACCCGATGTCAGTATACCGATGCATTTTAATTTATATTCCATATCTTTTTACTCTTACGACAGTATTTTACAACTATCAGGATTATTTGTGTTATTCGTTTTTCACTTCTTTTTGTCTTATTCTTTCCGCTACTGCTTCCATGAGCCAGCGGGGCGTGGAGGTTGCACCGCAAATGCCGATATTTTTTGACAAATCAAGTTCCAGATTATCCACTTCTTCGGGGTCTGAAATAAGGAAAGTATTCGGATTAACCTTTTTGCTTTGTTCGAAAAGCACTTTGCCGTTGGAACTTTTCTTTCCGCATACAAATACCACCACATCATTTTTCAGTGCAAAGTTAGTAATATTTGGAATTCTATTGGCAACCTGACGGCAAATAGTATCGGAATATTCAAACCTGGCTTCGGGAGAAATATTCTCTGAAATTGTATTTACAAGATGGTTAAATCCGTCGAGAGGTTTGGTTGTCTGTGAAAAGAGCCGGACATTCCGGGAGAAATCAACCTTGCTGAGGTCATCCTCATTCTCCAGAATGATAGCCGAATCATTTGTTTGTCCAAGCAATCCGATTACTTCCGCATGACCCTGTTTTCCGTAAATGAGCAGCTGATCGTCTTCATCTTTCGCTTCGTAAGCTTTACGGATGCGGCTTTGCAGCTTCAGAACAACTGGACAGGATGCGTCAATCAGTGTAATGTTGTTTTTTCGGGCTGTTTCATAGGTCGATGGGGGTTCACCATGCGCCCGAAACATAACCTTCACATCATGCAATCGTTGAAACTGCTCATAATCAATAGTTACCAGTCCAAGTCTGGTAAGCCGGTCTACTTCCTGACTGTTGTGCACAATATCGCCCAGACAGTACAAAATGTCTCCCTTAGCCAGCTCTTCTTCCGCTTTCCGGATTGCAGTAACCACTCCAAAGCAAAAACCCGATTTCTGATCAATTTCTATATTTGCCATTCTTTCACTGAAATTATCTTATACATGTTGTTATTATCACATTCATTTCAGGCTCTGCCCATTCCGTTAAAACAGCATAGATTGTCCCGTGAATATTTTTTTCCGTAAAAACAATAACAACAAACGGGCTTATAAGGTTTTCGCGTCAAACAACTTTCGCAGTTCGTCGCGTTGCTGTGTACGTGTCAGGACGGAATTATCAATTTCAATGGCATCATCCGCTTTCTTCAGCGGACTTTCGGAACGGTTTTGGTCGCGGTGATCCCGTTCGCGGACATTTGCAAGCACTTCGCTGTAGTCGGGATGTTCGCCCTTTGCCACCATCTCATCATACCTGCGCTGTGCACGCACTTCGGGCGAAGCTGTCAGGTATATTTTTAATTCAGCTTCGGGAAAAACCACTGTACCGATATCACGTCCATCCATCACAATGCCTTTCTCCTGCCCCATCAGTTGCTGCTGACGAACCAGTTCGCGGCGAACAAATCCAAGTGTACTTACACGGCTTGCTCCGTTGGCCACTTCCAGTGTACGGATTTCTTTTTCCACATTCTCACCGTTGAGCCAGGTTTGCTGTTCTCCGTGCTCATCCGTTTTGAAAGTGATTTTCAGTTCGTTTATATGTTTGTACAATTCTTCTTCTTTGATGTCGGTTTCAGTCATCCAGCCATTGCGTATTGCATAAAGCGATACAGCGCGATACATGGCACCAGTATCTACATAAATATAACCGGCATACCTGGCCAGTTCTTTGGCCATTGTACTTTTACCGCAAGATGAAAAACCATCAATTGCAACAATTATTTTCTTCATGATCAAGTATTTACTTTACTACGGGGATAAAAAATCAGTGTTAATGCTGACACTACAGATTTTTAAACTCATCGAGGGCGGTACTAATGGAGAATTGGTATATATAATTTCCCACCTGATACTGTGCCATGCCAAATCCCACATGGAATTTATATAGTTTTACCCCACCTCCAAAAGAGAAACCGGCCATACTCTTGAAACCTGACATCACCATCTCCTGATGACGCCTGTGATTATATCCGAGCGCCAGGTAAAAGTTGTTGGAAGGAACAAATTCTACACCGAAAACTGCATGACGAAAAGCCATATCCACGGCGTTGATTGTTTTTTCAGATGTTGTTCCGTCAAGATTCGACTGTGTGTCATCCGTAGTATATGACAAATCCCAGCGCTGCAGGTTGTGAAGCGTAAGTGAGAAGCGGAAAGGTGCGTGTGCAAATTTCTTGCTGGCTCCCAGTTGAATATCGAGCGGAAGGGATTCGCGGTGCTGACTGCCATCCTCATCGGGATAATAGCCCTTGAACTGCATGCCCGCATTACGCAATACCAGACCGGCACTGAATAAGCCGACACTGTCCTTATAGCTGATCCCTGCATCGAAGGCTGCACCAACACTGGTGTATTGTTCGTAGGCAGAAACAATGGGTTTGAGAGTGGCTCCCACCGAAAAATAGCGGTTCAGCGGGCGGGCATAACTAACATACAAAGCCATATCCTTGGCAGTAAAAAGTCCCTGCTCCACATCCAGTTCATCTCGGCCATCAAATTTACCCAAATCAACATACTGCACTCCGACCGACATAAAATTATTTTCACCAAAGTTGTGCCCGTAAACGGCTGTTCCAAACTTAATATCCGACAGATAATTGGCCATGTTCAACCCGATAACTCCATCTGTTTCGGTGGTAAGCAACGCCGGATTGATGAATGCAAAATTCACATCGTTGTCACGCAACGATACATTTGTACCTCCAATGGCAGCCATACGCGATGATACAGGCAAATCCAGAAAACGGTAAACGCCCTTTCCTGCCTGTGGTAAAACAGTCAGCGTGTTGGTTACGATCAGAATCAATGTAATTAAATGCTTTCGGGTCATCGTTTTTGGGTTGTAACTCTTTTAATGTTCAGACAGCCAAAGATACTGCTTTTTATTGTTTTGAAAAAACGGGCGTTTCATTAATTTTAAAACGCTGTTTTATTAACGACAAAACACGATTTAATTGTGTTTGTAGTAATAAAAGAACATAATTTATTGATTAAAAGTGTATCCAGATACCCAGCAGTTTCAACACATAGGGAGCCAGTATGGCGGTAAATATCCCGTTCACGATCAGTCCGATACTCGACATTGCACCATAAGCCGGGCTGATCTCCATAGATTTGGATGTACCAATGGCATGCGACGCATTTCCCATTGACAGACTTTGAGCCATTGGATTTTTCACTCCGGTGAGTTTCATAATGCTGTACCCGAAGACTGCTCCGAAAATTCCTACCACGATGACAACAGATGCTGTGAGCGGTGCGATACCTCCAATCGATTTTGTTATCTCAATGGCAATGGGAGTGGTAACCGACTTGGGAGCCAGCGAATAAATAATTTCTTTGGAAGCGCCCATCAGTTTAGCTATCAGCACCACCGACACAATACCTGTAATGCAACCTGCCAACTGAGAAATAATAATATTCAGCGCCTGCTTGCGAATTACCTCCAGCTGCTTGTAAAGCGGGACACCTAAAGCCACAACTGCCGGTTTGAGCAGGAAATCTATGTATTTACTTCCACCATGATAGGTTTCATAATCGATATGAAATACCATGAGAAAACTGATGATAATTACAACCGTAATAAGAATGGGATTTAGCAGCAGAATACCGGTTTTGGCCTGTAAACGCACTGCCAGCCAGTAAACAATGATTGTAAATGTAACGACAACAAGTTCGTTTTGAAATATTCCGTCCATACCGGTTACTTATTCAATAGTTCGGTAAAAGTTATTTAACTTTATGC
>Ga0316603_10000268_pt1 | contig 27348 bp, 19 predicted proteins | sample OWC_soil_day10_n_FD_207649 | JGI IMG/M metagenome (GOLD analysis project Ga0316603, IMG submission 207649) | Wetland soil microbial communities from Old Woman Creek delta, Ohio, United States - OWC_soil_day10_noCT | ecosystem: Environmental > Terrestrial > Soil > Wetlands | place: USA: Ohio... | reverse complement strand
CCATGTTTTTTTTGTACAGATATCCCAATCCTATGCCTGGTATTGCAGGAGCTGTCGCTGAGAATTTTCTTTCATCGGGATCAATTCTGGCATATCTGATCACTTTTGCCGTTACCGTATTGAATTCTCTGTTGATAGCTCAGATGAACAATAAGTTTGCTTTTATCAGGACGCGTACATTCATGCCTGTATTCATATATTTACTCTTATCAACTTGTTGGCTGCAGATTCACGGTAACTATCTTGCGGTAATTGCATCTTTCTTTTTGCTTGTTGCTGTATTTCTTTCTCTTCAGATGTATAAGGATACACGTGGTGTCGAGCAGGCGTTTCTGGCTTTTTTTTGTGTGTCTCTCGGTTCGCTTTTAGTTCATGACCTGGTTTATCTGCTTCCTTTTTTCTGGATTGGTTTTATCTTTCTCCGGTGCTTCTCATTTCGCACTTTTTTTGCTTCTGTCTTTGGATTTATTACACCTCTGATTTTTGTTTACAGCATCATGTTTTTCATAATGAATCAGACTACACTGTTTCCCGATTCGAAAGGAGTAGTTTTTGAATTTCAGTTTTTGAATTATGCTAATTTACCTCTGCTCATCTACTTTGGAGCTATTTTCCTCATTTTTAGTCTTGCTATGACTGCTTTGTCCGGTAATACCCGGCATGATGTTATTCAGGCGAGAAATATGCTCTTTTTTTTAAGGGTGATGGCTTTCGGGTTGTTGATGTTGTTGATTTTCCGGTTTTCTAATTATACATATTATCTGCCGCTGATTGCCGCGTTGTTTGCTATACTTACGGCTTATACTTTCACACTTGTCAAAAACCTATTTTATTACATTGTGTTTATTGTATTGTGTGTGGTAAGTTTAGCATATGTTGTTTTTCAGTTATATTTCTGATAAAAAACTTGTTTTATGGCCGAATTTGCCGAGTGGGGTTACCTGGGATTATTTATTGCATCATTTCTTGCTGCAACGGTGGTACCGTTCAGCTCAGAGGTTGTTTTCTCCGCGCTGGTTTTCGGAGGTCTTGATGCCTGGCAATGTGTGTTGGTTGCTACGCTGGGAAACTGGCTGGGTGGCATGTCCTGTTATTATCTGGGTATGCTGGGTAAAGTGGAATGGATAGAAAAATACCTGCGAATAAAGAAAGAAAAAATGGATAGTTTCGAAGTTAAACTTCATAAGTATGGCGACTGGTTTGCCTTCTTCTCTTTTTTGCCCGGTATCGGTGATGGCATTGCCGTCGCGTCAGGTTTCTTCCGCTGTCGGTGGTGGATTGTGGCATTATCCATGTTGCTCGGTAAATTTGTCCGTTACGTGGTGTGGATGTATGCCAATGGTTTTATAATGCCCCGATAATTCACCCGATTAAATAGTCCCTGTTACTGCCTGTTTTATAAAATACTTCAAAAAAAGTTATTCCGTTTCTGATATCTGCCTAAATAATTTAACTTTGTAAATCGCAGAATAATAATCAATCAACTATAAAATCATTATCAATGAAACGAAAAAACTTACTAGCAGTCGTACTGATAACTGCTATCTCAGCAGGGGTCTGGGCGCAAAACCGCACAGAATATCTGCTCGAAAAGAACTGGAAGTTTATCCGTACTGACCAAACCGACCAAAAAAATGCCGCTTATGACGACAGCAAATGGCAGTCCGTGACCGTACCTCACGACTGGGCTATCTACGGACCATTCAGCATTCACAATGATCAGCAAAAAATAGCCATCACGCAGGATGGGCAGAAAGAAGCGATGGAACATGCCGGACGAACCGGAGGTCTGCCTTTTGTAGGAGTGGGCTGGTATCGTAACACGGGCAATCTGCCTGCTTACCAAGCAGGGAAGCGTGTAACCGTGCTATTTGATGGGGCGATGGCCAATTCGCAGGTTTTTGTCAACGGCCGGAAAGTGGGAGAGTGGCCATACGGATATAATTCTTTCCATTTTGATGTGACCGATTATTTGAATAAAGATAACACACCCAACGTACTGGCAGTCCGTCTGGAAAATCGTTCCGAACAATCGCGCTGGTATCCGGGAGCCGGACTTTACCGCAACGTGCATATAATCATTACTGACGATGTGCATATCCCTGTATGGGGAACTTATGTGACTACACCTGTTGTTCGGCAGGATTTTGCTAAAGTAAATATTCGTACCAAAGTGGAAGGCAACAATTCGCAGAATGTAAATTATCGTCTTTCAACCGATATCGTAAATCCTTTTGGTGTAATTGTCGCTAAAAAAGAAACACAATTGACAAAATACGATGAAAATGAATTCAATCAGGATCTGATAGTCACAAATCCCCAACTTTGGTCAACAACTGAACCCATTCTTTACAAAGCAATGTCTAAACTTTATGCCAATGACAAGCTGGTTGACGAATACTCTACAACTTTCGGTATCCGCACTATCGAACTAAAACCCAATGACGGATTTTATCTGAATGGAAAGAAAACTGTTTTTCAGGGAGTGTGCAATCATCACGATCTGGGACCTCTTGGAACTGCTGTAAACGATGCCGCTATCCGCAGACAGGTACGAATAATGAAGGACATGGGTGTGAATGCAATCCGCACTTCGCACAATATGCCTGCGCCCGAACTGGTTCGAGCCTGCGACGAAATGGGTATAATGATCATGGCTGAAAGTTTCGACGAATGGAAAATACCAAAGGTAGGAAACGGATACAACCTCTTCTGGGACGAATGGGCTGAAAAGGACGTTGTTAACTTGGTGTATCATTACCGCAACAATCCGTCGGTGGTGATGTGGTGTGTGGGCAACGAAGTTCCCGAACAGGGTGATGCTGCCAACGGTCCTAAACGCAACCGTTTCCTGCGGGATATTTGTCACCGGGAAGACCCAACGCGCCCCGTTACGAACGGTATGGATAATGCAAATGCGGTGATTAGCAATAATTTCGCAGCTGTGCTGGATGTTCCGGGCTTCAATTACAGGCCTCACCTCTATACCGAAAATTACAAGAAATTGCCCCAACAGATAATCCTCGGAAGCGAAACAGCATCGACGGTAAGTTCACGCGGTGTATATAAATTCCCCGTTGAACGCAAATCCATGGCGCAATACGACGACCATCAGTCGTCATCCTATGATGTGGAACATTGCAGCTGGTCCAACCTGCCCGAAGATGATTTCATCCAGCACGAAGATTTGCCCTATTGTATAGGAGAATTTGTATGGACAGGATTCGATTATCTGGGTGAACCAACACCATATTACACCAACTGGCCAAGTCATAGCTCCCTGTTCGGAATTGTCGATCTGGCAGGTATTCCGAAGGATCGTTACTATCTCTACCGCAGTCACTGGAACAAAAATGAGGAAACGCTGCACATCCTGCCGCACTGGAACTGGAAGGGACGCGAAGGACAGGTTACTCCGGTATTTGTTTATACCAACTATCCGTCTGCTGAACTCTTCATCAATGGGGTAAGTCAGGGAAAACGAACTAAAGATCTGAGCATCAAACGTGACGGAAGTGATACAGATATGGCCAAAAAGAATTTTGACCGTCAGAAACGCTACCGCCTGATGTGGATGGATACCAAATATCAGCCGGGTACTGTGAAAGTGGTTGCTTATGATGAAAACGGCGAAGCTGTTGCCGAAAAAGAAATGAAAACAGCCGGTCAACCCTACAAGATTGTGCTGGAAGCTGACAGAAGTTCCATCGTAGCGGACGGAAAAGATATTTCCTTCGTTAATGTGAAAATTGTAGACAAGGAAGGGAATTTCTGTCCGACCGAAGAACGCGAAATCAGCTTCAAAGTGAAAGGCGCTGGCACGCTCAAAGCTGTTGCTAATGGTGATCCTGCCAGTCTCGAAAGTTTTCAGGCTCCAAAAATGAAGCTTTTCAGCGGACAACTGACCGCTTTGGTGCAAAGTCTCGAAAAAGGTGGTGTCATTACCTTTGAAGCTACAGCCAAAGGGATGAAAGCAGGTCAGATTTCTATCGAAGCCAAGTAAATAAGCCTTGAAAATATAAAAACTCTCAGCCAGGATACTGTACATGTCCTGGCTGAGTTTTTTTTTGAATTATAACCGTGGGAAAAACCGTTTTGCCGAATTTGTCATATATTTGTAATACTTATTACACGTAATCGAAACATAAAAACTGTTACTTTGCGGTGAATTTTTATAAATATCCCAGCTCCGATTTTATTTCAAAACAACAAAAAAATTGTTTATTCAATGAACCAGTACAGAATTTTGGTTGTCGATGATGAAGAAGATCTCTGTGAAATTCTTCAATTCAATCTGGAAACGGAAGGTTATCAGGTAGATGTGGCTTATTCGGCTGAGGAAGCTTTGAAAAAAGATCTGACAGTATATCATCTTTTGCTCCTTGATGTGATGATGGGCGAAATCTCGGGTTTCCGCATGGCACGTATGCTGAACGAAAATCCGGTAACTGCATCCATCCCGGTGATTTTCCTTACCGCCAAAGATACCGAAAACGACCGTCTGACCGGTTTTAATATCGGAGCTGATGATTATATATCCAAACCATTCTCCATTCGTGAGGTGATAGCCAGGGTGAAAGTGGTGTTGCGGCGTGTGGACAATAACAAGGAACAGGAAACACCCTCAACGCTAAACTACGAAACTCTTACTATGCAACTGGACAATAAGAAGGTGGTGCTGGATGGTAGGGAAATCCCCTTTACTAAAAAAGAGTACGAGATACTGAAACTGCTTTTAGAAAATATGAACCGTGTTTTTACCCGTGAAGAGATGCTCACCAGAATATGGTCGGATGAAGTGGTGGTGCTTGACCGGACAGTTGATGTCAATATTACCCGCTTGAGAAAGAAAATCGGATCTTATGGTAAACAGATTGTTACGCGCCTGGGTTACGGATATTGTTTCGAAGGATAGACACATTCGCCGTACAGATTCAAAAATCTTTTTTATTTGAAAGTAGAAAATACTTTAATCCGGAGCGAGCCAGAAAGGTTCGCTTTTTTTGTGCCTGTGAAAATCTGATATTTTTCATCAAGAGGGAAAAGTTATATTCTTATTGCAATAAGGTGAGACCAATTCAGTGGTTTTCGGTAAAAAGCGCCGTTTGAATTTATGGCATTGATTCAATGAATATTTCCTGTTCATTTGCTGTAAAAATCATAAATTCAACGGAATAATCATTTCGTTACTGAAAACTCTACGGATTAATTTCACTAACAATAATTTATTTCTTATTTTTGCATGTTTATGACCATATAAAACAGGTAAAAAATTAAAATCATTCTTTTCACATGAAGATTATTATTGTAGGTACTGCTTATCCGTATCGCGGAGGATTGTCTGCATTCAACGAGCGTCTGGCACGTGAATTTGTCAGACAGGGCAATGAGGTCGAAATCTATACCTTTACATTGCAATATCCCTCATTTCTTTTTCCGGGGAAAACGCAGTTTTCGGATGACGAAGCGCCGGCAGACTTGAAAATTACCCGCCGTATCAACAGTGTAAATCCACTGAACTGGATTAGCGTAGGCAAAGAAATTAAGGGCAAGAATCCGGATAAAATCATTTTCTGCTACTGGATGGCTTTTATGGCACCCTGTTTCGGAACTATTGCCCGGTTTGCAAAAACGGAGAAGACAAAAATTATTTCGCTGGTTCATAATATGATACCTCACGAACCCTCTGTGCTGGATAAGTTGTTTCCCAAATATTTTGTGAGAGCGATGGACGGTTTTGTGGCCATGACAAACTCGGTGGTAAATGACATCAATAAATTTGACAAAAAGAAAAAGCCGAAACTGGTGTCGCCTCATCCGGTTTATGACCATTACGGAGCTATTCTTCCGCGTTCAGAAGCTATGGATGCACTCAATCTGGATCCCGATTTCCGGTATATTTTATTTTTCGGATTCATACGCCGTTACAAGGGACTTGACCTGCTCATTCAGGCATTTGCTGATGTGCGGTTGCGGCAGTATCCTGTCAAACTGCTTGTTGCTGGTGAATTTTACGAGCCAAAGGAATCCTGCTTTGAAATGATCAAGAAATATGCTCTGGACGATTTGGTGGTTCTTCATACTGATTTTATTCCTGAAAAAGAAGTAGCGTTTTACTTCAATGCAGCCGACCTGATTGCACAGCCTTACCGATCGGCAACTCAAAGTGGTGTATCACAGATTGCCTACCATTTCGAAAAACCCATGCTGGTAACCAATGTCGGTGGTCTGGCCGATATTGTTCCCGACGGAAAAGTTGGTTATGTCGTAGAACCTGAAATAAATAAAATCGCGGATGCGCTGGTTGACTTTTTTGAAAATAACCGTTCGGAAGATTTTGTTAAAAATGTAAAGGAAGAAAAGAAAAAGTACGACTGGAAAATGATGGTGCAAACAATAAATAAGATTTGATTGACTGATGGAAAATGAAGTTGTTGAAACCCCGATGATGAAACAGTATTTCGATATTAAACGAAAACATCCCGATGCTGTATTGCTTTTTCGTTGCGGCGATTTTTATGAGACTTATTCTACCGATGCTGTGGAAGCCGCGGGCATTCTGGGCATCACACTGACACGCCGTGCCAACGGTTCGGCCAAGACAGTGGAAATGGCCGGATTCCCGCATCACGCGCTGGATACTTACCTGCCCAAATTGGTTCGTGCAGGCAAACGGGTAGCCATCTGCGACCAGTTGGAAGATCCGAAACTGACCAAAAAGATTGTAAAACGTGGTGTCACCGAGCTGGTTACTCCGGGTGTTTCCTACAGTGATACGACCCTCACACAAAAAGAAAATACCTTTCTGGCAAGTGTTTACATGAATAAAAATCAAGCGGGTGTCTCTTTCCTCGATATTTCTACCGGCGAATTTCTGCTTGCCGAAGGCACTTTTGACTATGTGGACAAACTTCTGAACAGTTTTTCGCCCAAAGAAGTTATTTACGACCGTTCAAAACGAAACGAGTTTGAAGCGAATTTCGGAACAAAATATTTCACTTTTGCACTGGAAGACTGGGGATTTCTGCCCGAAACAACCAACGAAAGGCTGCTGAAACATTTTCAGACAAAAAATCTGAAAGGTTTCGGGGTTGAAAATCTGAAAAACGGGATTGTGGCTGCCGGAGCTATCCTGCATTACCTGGATATGACGCATCACCACCAGACCGAACACATCACGCACCTCACACGTATTGACGAAGAACGCTATGTGTGGCTCGATCGCTTCACGGTGCGTAATCTGGAATTGTACGGAACCATCAACGAAGGTGGGCGTACCCTGGTGGATGTCATCGACCGCACCATCAGCCCGATGGGAGGCCGCTTGCTGAAACGCTGGGTGGCTTTTCCCCTCAAAGATGTGAAGCCAATCGAAGAACGTCTCAGCGTAGTGGAATATTTTTTCAGAGATACCGAGCTGAAACACATGCTCGAACAACAGATTGCCCTGATTGGCGACCTGGAACGTATCATCTCCAAAGTGGCGGTAGGGCGTATCAATCCGCGGGAAGTGGTACAGCTTAAAGTGGCTTTGCAGGCTATCGAACCGATTAAAAATGCCTGTCTGGCCATTGAAAATGTGACATTGCGGAAAATTGCCGATCAGCTCAATCCCTGCAAAGTGATTTCGGAAAAAATAGAGAAAGAGTTGCAGAATGATCCGCCTGTGCTGGTCAACAAGGGTGATATCCTTCGCCCCGGTGTGAATGCCGAACTCGATGAACTGCGTCACCTCGCACGTTCGGGGAAAAACTACCTGTTGGAAATTCAGCAGCGCGAAAGCGAGACAACGGGAATTCCTTCGCTGAAAATAAGTTACAACAATGTGTTCGGCTATTTTATCGAAGTACGCAACGCTCATAAGGAAAAAGTCCCGGAAACGTGGATACGTAAGCAAACGCTGGTGAATGCCGAGCGATACATTACTCAGGAACTTAAAGATTACGAGGAAAAAATTCTGGGTGCCGAGGAAAAGATTTTAGCCATCGAAACCCGTCTGTTCAACGAACTGATTATCAGTCTTTCGGATTATATTGCTGCTATTCAGCTGAATTCCAATCTGATTGCTCAGCTTGATTGCTTGCTTTCATTTGCAAGGGTGAGTGCCGAAAATAAATATGTTCGTCCGGAAATCAGCGATAGCGATGTAATTGAAATCCGGCAGGGACGCCATCCGGTGATTGAAAAACAGCTGCCTGTCGGCGAAAATTATGTGTCAAACGACGTTTTTCTCGATGGGAAAACCCAGCAAATTATCATCGTTACCGGTCCGAATATGTCGGGTAAGTCGGCGTTGTTGCGCCAGACGGCTCTGATTACCCTCATGGCTCAGATCGGATGTTTTGTGCCGGTGGAAAGTGCCAAAATCGGGGTGGTGGACAAAATATTTACCCGCGTGGGTGCCAGCGACAATATCTCGCAGGGCGAAAGTACCTTTATGGTGGAAATGAACGAAGCGGCCAGCATTCTGAACAACCTTTCGGATCGAAGTCTGGTGCTGTTTGATGAACTCGGTCGCGGTACAAGTACCTACGATGGTATTTCCATCGCCTGGGCTATCGTGGAATACATTCACGAACATGCCAGTTGTAAGGCGAAAACGCTTTTTGCCACCCATTACCACGAACTGAACGAAATGGAAAAGACCTTCAACCGAATCAAAAACTACAACGTTTCGGTGAAAGAGGTGGATAAAAAAGTCATTTTCCTGCGCAAACTGGTGCGTGGAGGGAGCGAACACAGTTTTGGTATTCATGTGGCTAAAATGGCAGGAATGCCCCAAAGCATCGTGAAGCGTGCCGATCAGATACTCAAACAACTCGAGACCGACAACCGTCAAAACGGTGATCTGAGCAAGCCCGTTGGTGAAATCGGCGTACAGCGCGAAGGTTATCAGCTAAGTTTCTTCCAGCTCGACGATCCGGTGCTCGAACAAATTCGCGATGAAATCAAAGGACTGGATGTAAATAATTTAACTCCGATTGAGGCTTTAAATAAACTGAACGAAATCAAAAGAATTATTACAGGGAAATAAAACCCATTACATTGTATATAATATTATTTTCAAAAGCATCCCGATTTCGGTGGTGCTTTTTTGTTTTATAATGTTTTGGGAAAACAAATTTAATGACGAATAAATAAAATTGAACAATATATAAATAAAATTGAATATGTTATTTGTAAAATTAAAATATGTATTATATTTGCAGAAAATTTAATCAGTAAATAAAAAACAAATGTTACCAACTTCATGCCCGAGTTGCCACGCGCACCTCAAAGTCAGGTCGCTGAAATGCGAACAATGCGAAACCGAAGTAAACGGTTTCTACGATTTGCCTGTTCTTGCCCGTCTTTCGGATGAAGATCAGCAATTTATACTGAGTTTTGTGAAAAACAGTGGAAGTCTGAAAGATATGGCAGCTGAGCTCAAATTCAGCTATCCAACGGTCAGAAATATGTTGAACGAAATAATCTTAACCATCGAAAAGTATGAAAAATAAGCTCAACTTGCGTTATATCTACAATCCGTTTGAGAAAATTGCCGGTTGGCAGGCGCTCCTGTATGGATTGGTATTTGTAGCTCTTTCCGGCTGGATCGGCAAACATGCCGGTCTGTTGTTCGATGGTGCCATCGACGCGCATCTGGGCAAAGATGTGACCTATTATCAGTCGTTTATGGAACTTGTCATTGATGTGGTGTGTGCAGGCGTTGTCATGTATTTGGCTGGTTTGTTCGTTACGAAAAGTTTCAGGTTTATCGATATGCTTGGAACAATGACACTTGCCCGTGCGCCCTATATCCTGCTCTCGCTCGTTGGATTATTCGTATCTGTACCTGAAACAGCCGAGTTGCTGGCCAATCCTTATCAGATATTTACTAATCCCGGTTTTTTAGTGTTCATCATCCTGACGTTTCCGGTTTTGGTGTGGATTATCGCACTCATGTACAATGCCTGGAAAGTGTCAACCGGCGCCAAAGGTCCGAAAATGATTGTCGGATTTATTGCCGGGTTATTTGTTGCTGAAGTCATTTCGAAAATTTTGATTTCAATACTAATCTAAAAATATAAATTCAATGAAAAAACAAATCATCTTTATTCTTGCCCTGTTTGTTTCAATATCGCTTTTTTCACAAAGTCCGGTGGGTTCGTGGAATGGATTGCTCAAAGTACAAGGTCAGCAAATTCGCCTGGTGATTAATATTCAGCAAGTGGAAAACGGTTACAAAGCCACGATGGACAGTCCTGATCAGGGAGCAAAGGGAATTCCGGTCGATCAGGTGACTTTTGTGAACGACACCCTGAAATTCGAAGTTAAAATGATTGGCGTTACCTATACCGGATTATTGGGAAACGATCAGATAATAAAAGGTACATTTACCCAGATGGGCATGTCCTTACCGCTCGATTTATCAACCGTTGAAGTGAAAAAGGAAAAAGTGGTTCGTCCGCAGGAACCAAAAGCGCCTTTCCCTTATCATTCCGAAGAAGTGAAATTTATCAATAAAGTTGATGGAGATACGCTTGCCGGAACGCTGACTTTACCCGACAAAAAAGGGAGATTTCCGGTAGTGGTGCTCATCACCGGAAGCGGACCGCAAAACCGCGATGAAGAACTGATGGGACATAAACCTTTTCTGGTGATTGCTGATTTCCTCACTCGCAACGGAATAGCCGTGCTTCGTTACGACGATCGCGGTACGGCTCAGTCCACAGGTGATTTTCAGAAAGCAACCTCGACCGATTTGGCAAACGATGCCGAAGCAGCTGTCAACTTTCTGCTTGCCCGAAAAGATATTAATATAAAGAAAATAGGCCTTGCCGGTCACAGCGAAGGCGGAATGATTGCACCGATGGTAGCTGCCCGCAACCCAAAAGTGGCATTTATCGTGCTGCTTGCCGGTCCGGGATTGCGCGGGAAAGAATTGCTCGAATTACAGACCGTTGCAATAGCCAAAGCCTCAGGTATGAGTGATACCGAACTTGCTAAAGTTCTAAAGATAAATTCTGGTGCATACGGTCTGGTGCTACAATCGAATGATACGGCAAAACTCAAAACAGATCTGAATGACTACTTGCTGACCACCCTGAAAGATGATCCCACCCTTGGCGAAAATGCGACACAAGAACAACTGGATATGAAGGCAAAGGCATATACCGTTCAGCTATCATCACCTTGGATGCAGTATTTTATAAAGTATGATCCATACCCAACACTTAAGAAAGTGAAATGTCCGACACTGGCACTCAACGGCTCTAAAGACTTACAGGTTCTTCCAGCAGAAAATCTGGCTGTCATCCGCAAAGCATTCGGTGAAAGCGGGAATAAAAGACTGATAGCTATTGAATTGCTCGAGCTGAATCATTTATTTCAGGAATGCACAACCGGTTCGCCATCGGAATATGCAGTAATAGAACAAACAGTCTCGCCGATCGCGCTCAATGAGATGTTGAAATTTATCAATCAACAAACAAAATAAATTGACAGAGAAAAGCAGAATTCGGTAAGATTTCTGCTTTTTGTTTCTTCAAAATGAAATTGCTGTGTATGTTTATGTAAAAACCGGATTTTTGCCTAAATATTCTGTTTTATCTTCAAAAGTTATGGAAAAAATACGTAAATTTGTCACTTCTTCAGAACATAAATTCATTAAAAATCGAAAATATATGAAACCAGCTCCGGCATTGGGGCGAGTTCCATACGACCTTTAAAAACAAATTATTACCGTATGAAAAAGTATAATTTTAATGCAGGACCATGTGTTTTGCCCAAACCGGCTATTGAATCGGCTATTGAAGCTATTCGCGATTTTGATAATACAGGAATTGGTCTTCTTGAAATATCTCACCGTACACCGGGATGGGAACGGATTATGGCTGAAACAGAACAACTCTGGAGAGAATTGCTTAACATTCCCGAAGAGTATGCAGTCTTGTTTCTGGGAGGTGGCGCATCCACACAGTTCTTCTACGTACCGGCAAATCTCTTAAGCAAAAAAGCAGCTTATCTGCAAACGGGCGTATGGGCAAAGAAAGCCATCAAAGAAGCAAAATTTTATGGCGAAGTTGAGGTGGTTGCATCTTCCGAAGATAAAAATTATACCTACATACCAAAAGGTTACAACATCCCTACGGATGCCGATTATTTCCACATCACCACCAACAATACCATTTACGGAACGGAAATTCATGAAGATATGGACAGCCCAATTCCTTTGGTTGCCGATATGTCGTCTGATATCATGTCGCGTCCGGTCGATGTCAGCAAATATGCGCTGATTTACGGTGGCGCTCAGAAAAATGTTGGTCCGGCCGGTGTTGCATTCGTTATTGTACGCAAGGATTTACTCGGCAAAATGGACAGAAAACTCCAAACTATGGTGGACTACCGGACACACATCGGCGAAACGCCCAAAGATAACTCCATGTTTAATACTCCACCGGTATTCTCCATCTTCGTTATGCATGAAACACTCAAATGGGTGAAAGATCTTGGAGGCTTGGAAGCTATGTATAAAATAAATCTTCAGAAAGCCAATCTGTTGTATGATGAAATTGACCGCAACAAAATGTTCGTAGGTACAGCTGTTAAAGAAGACCGTTCGATTATGAATGTATGTTTCGTGATGGCTGAAGAGTATAAAGATAAAGAAGCTGACTTCATGAACTTTGCCAAGGAAAGAGGAATGGTGGGTATTAAAGGTCACCGTTCTGTTGGCGGTTTCAGAGCTTCCATTTATAATGCATGTTCCCTGGAAGCAGTCGAAGCACTGGTAGCTTGCATGAAGGAATTCGAACAGTTAAACGCATAATAACTTATTACAATGAAAGTACTTATTGCAACCGATAAACCATTTGCCAAAGTAGCTGTGGATGGCATTCGCAACGAGATAGAAGGAGTTGGTTACGAACTGGCTCTGCTCGAAAAATACACCGAAAAACAGCAGTTACTGGATGCCATTGCCGATGCCGACGCGGTGATTATCCGCAGCGATATTGTGGATGAGGAAGTCATTAAAGCCGGCAAAAAACTGAAAATTGTAGTTCGTGCCGGTGCCGGTTACGACAATGTGGATCTGGAAGCAGCTACCCGCGCCGGAGTATGTGTCATGAATACTCCCGGTCAGAATTCAAATGCTGTGGCCGAACTTGTTTTCGGACTTCTGGTTTATGCTGTTCGCAACTTTTATAACGGGACTTCCGGTACTGAACTGATGGGTAAAAAGCTTGGCATTCACGCCTATGGAAATGTAGGCCGGAATGTTGCCCGCATTGCCAAAGGATTTGGAATGGAAGTTTCAGCTTACGATGCTTTTTGTCGTCCCGAGGATATCAAGGCTGAAGGTGTTAATCCTACCTGTTCGGTTAAAACACTTTATCAAAGTTGCGATATGGTTTCTGTACATATACCATTAACTCCCGAAACAAAACAGGTTATTAATAAAGAATTGCTGGAGTTAATGCCAAAAGATGCCGTACTGGTTAATACAGCCCGTAAAGAGGTGGTGCACGAAGCCGATTTGCTCCAGCATATGATCGATAATCCGAAATTCAAATATGTAACCGATGTTACTCCGGATACTGATGCTGAATTTAAGGCAAAAGTTGGTGACCGTTACTTTGCAACCGCCAAGAAAATGGGCGCTCAGACTGCCGAAGCCAATGTGAACGCCGGTATTGCTGCCGCTCAGCAGATCGTTGATTTTCTGAAAAATGGAAATCAGAAGTATAGGGTTAACAAGTAAACAAGTTACTGGTAAAGAAATAATATCCGTATATTACAGAGATTATAAAACAGAAAAGGATTGCAATTACTGCAATCCTTTTCTGTTTTTCTGTTTTATTTCATTGAGGATAGATCCTTCGGCTTTTTATCCTATACATTCATATTCAAAGCCGAGTTCTTTCATCTCAGTTTTATCGTAGATATTTCTGCCGTCAAGTACCAGCGGATTTTTCAACGATTTTTTAACCACATTCCAACTGGGCATCCTGAATTCTTTCCATTCGGTAACCAGAAGCAGGGCGTCAGCATCAAAAGTGGCATCATAAATATCATTGGCAAAATAAACTTTTGAATAGTCGGGTTTCTCAGCTGCGTTTTTATCCTTTTCAAGATATTCCAGGTAAGATTTAGAGGCAGGAATGGCAATCGGGTCAAAGCAGCGAACAGTAGCGCCTGCCAGCAATAGTTTCCGGATAATGTCAAACGCGGGTGCCTGACGGATATCATCGGTATTCGGTTTGAACGCCAGTCCCCATATTGCCACGGTTTTTCCGCTCAGGTCGTGTCCCCAGCGTTTTACCAGTTTACGATAAAGTACTTCTTTCTGCGTATTGTTGACTTCTTCAACGGCTTTGAGCAGTTTGAGTTCATAACCGCTTTCCTCAGCTGTCCGGATAAGCGCCTGCACATCCTTGGGGAAGCACGATCCGCCATAACCCGAACCGGCATACAAAAATTTACTGCCGATGCGAACGTCAGTACCAATCCCTTTGCGTACCATATTGATGTCGGCGCCAATAATTTCACACAGGTTTGCAATGTCATTCATAAAACTGATACGGGTAGCCAGCATGGAGTTGGCTGCATACTTGGTCATTTCGGCAGAAGGAATGTCCATGAAGATTACCCTGAAATTATTCAGTAGGAAAGGACGATAAAGTTTGGTAATCAATTCTTTGGCTTTTTCGCTTTCAGTGCCGACCACCACACGATCCGGGCTCATAAAGTCGTTGATGGCATCGCCTTCTTTCAGAAATTCAGGATTTGAAGCTACGTCGAACGGAATGCTGACGCCGCGTTTGTCCAGTTCTTCCAGTATGGCTTGTTTAACCAGTCTGGCAGTGCCCACCGGAACGGTACTTTTTGTAACCAGTAATATGTATTTACCCATTTTCTGACCAACTTCACGGGCAACCTGCAGTACGTACTTCAGATCGGCGCTTCCATCTTCATTGGGAGGAGTACCTACGGCGCTGAAAATAACTTCCACATCATCCAGTACATCATCTAATTTGGTAGTAAAATGCAGTCTTTCAGCTTTGACGTTGCGGTTAACCATATCTTCCAGTCCCGGCTCGTAAATCGGAATAATGCCTTTGTGCAGATTGTCGATTTTAGTACTATCCACATCCACGCAGGTGACATCCACGCCCATCTCTGCAAAACAGGCTCCCGAAACGAGCCCGACATAACCGGTACCTATAATAGCTATTTTCATATTTTTATATCCTTATATCCTGTGGTGATTTAAATAAATAAAGAGTTACACATGAATTGTAACTCTTTGCAAATATCGTTATTTTTCAGTTAAAAAACAAAAGCAGATGTTTCAATTGTTTTTAGTCCTGAGAATATATAAAATCGTTTTTCCGGAGCGTTTTTTAATAATATCTTTACATAGTTTCAGACCGTGAATAATAAAAGCTATTTCCTCAGATTGAGATAGTTGATGATAAGTTCCACACTATTGTCGAAACTGATTTTTCCGGTATCAATACAAATGTCAAAATTGCGCGCATCCATCCATTTCGTTTTACTGAAGCTGTTGATGTAGAGTTCACGTTCCTTATCGCTTTGCAGTACGGTTTTTCGGGCTTCTTCTTCGGTCAGATGGCGAATATTCATTATCCGTTTAATGCGGTTTTCGAGATCGCAGTAAAGCAAAACACTGGCTTTGTTCGGATGGTCGCGCAGAATGTGGAAACCACAACGACCGATAATAACTGAGGAACTTTCATCGGCGATGTGTTTAATTACATCGGATTCGGTCTCAAAAAGCTGTTGGGTCGTTGGAAAAAAATTATAGGAAGACGGGATGTAAACTTCCGGAGCTGATGCATTGTAACGCAAAAAAGTTTTCCAGAAGGATTCGAATTTTTCTTCTTGTTGTTCCAGATCTTTCTCAAGCACCGAAAGTTCCTGTGCGGTTTTTGTAATTATTTCATGGTCAGCATAATACATGCTAAGTCTCTTTGCCAGCTGATGACCGATATAAGCACCTCCGCTTCCAAGCTGGCGGCTGATGGTTATCACCAACGGTTTGTTCTGATCCATTTTTTCTGCCTCCTGATTTTTATAAATATTTGAAAATATATTTTCCGGTATAATTATAACGTTTAAGAAGCAAAATTTCCTATCAAAACGTAAAAAAAACCGTTACTTCTTGGAGATAACGGTTTTATAATCAGAATTCAGATTTATTTTATATATCAACAGCCTTAAAGCTCATGTCCAGACTTTTAATAGAGTGGGTGAGTGCGCCCACCGAGATATAATCCACTCCGCACTCGGCGTAATCGCGCAGTGTTTCCTTGGTAATACCTCCAGAGGATTCAGTTTCATATTTGCCTCCAATCATTTCAACTGCTTTTCGTGTGTTTTCCACAGAAAAATTGTCCAGCATAATTCGGTCAATACCGCCAATATTGAGCACCTGTTGCAGTTCATCAAAATTACGAACCTCAATCTCTATTTTAAGATTTTTGCCTTTTTCCTTCAAGTATTCTTTGGTGCGGGTAATTGCCTGTTCGATGCCTCCTGCAAAATCCACATGATTATCTTTCAGCAGGATCATATCATACAGTCCGATGCGGTGATTGGTGCCGCCTCCGAGTTTAACAGCTTCCTTCTCAAGCATGCGAAGTCCGGGAGTGGTTTTGCGGGTGTCGAGTACGCTGGTATGGGTGCCTTTGAGCAACTGCATATATTCATTTGTACGGGTAGCAACTCCGCTCAGTCGTTGCATGATGTTCAGCATGAGTCTTTCTGTTTGCAATAATGATTGAATTTTTCCTTCAACCACGAAGGCAATATCTCCATATTTTACCTCCGAACCGTCCTGAATGAAAACTGTCATTTTTAATTCCGGGTCAAAGGCTTTGAAAATCTCGCGGGCAACTTCCACTCCGGCAATTATACCATTTTCTTTTATTATCAGTTGCGATTTGCCCATTGCGTCGGGCGGAATACATGATAGTGTTGTATGATCACCATCGCCAATGTCTTCGGCAAACCATGCCGGGATCATTTTGATAAAATCTTTATTCATTATTTGTTTCTATTCGTAATTGCTGTATTAAGGATTGTTTTCCTGTTCTTCGGGTCAGAACGTATACTCTGTAATTCCTGCTTGAAGTTTTAAGCGTACCGATTACAAAACTGGCGGCTTCCCGATTACCCTTGTGAAGGACCTGAAATCCCTGAACTGAATTATTTCTGAAGAAATCGGAAATAATCCCGATAGCTTGCTGCTTGCTATAAACATCATTTTTATCACCAATAACCAGTTCTACATTATTATTTAACCAGGCTGAAAGTTTGCCGGCATCCCCGCTGTTAAGTGCAACCGTAATTTCATTCGGCACATCAACATTCTGGGCTGTAATGTTTTGTGATGTTATTAGTGAGAAAAAGGCGATTAATGCAATAAATTTATAAGTTTTCATTTTCTTTTTTTCTTTTCATAAATAAATAGCCGGTTAACGTTTTTTTCTTCTAAATTTGTGCAATATTTGCATTTGTAAAAGAAATCCGGCTGCAAAGTTATTAAAATATCTGTGTCTGAGAAGTCGATTTTTCATATTTAGCAACAAATAACAGGCCAAACTTTTTAAAAAGCAACTTCAGGTGAAAATAAAATTGTTAATGGTGGGAAAAACCACAGAGAGCCAACTTGCAGAACTGATAGAAGGTTATACAAGCCGTTTAAAACATTACATTGGCTTTGAGCTGGTTGTTATACCTGAATTGAAAAATGCTAAAAGCTTGAGCGTTGAATTGCAAAAAGAGAAGGAAGGCGAACTGATTCTGGGTAAACTCGAAAATCCGGACCATGTGGTATTGCTTGACGAAAAAGGAAAACAGTTTACATCGGTTCGTTTTTCGGAATATATTTCAAATCTGATGCTGACATCCAACAAATGCACGGTTTTTGTTATTGGTGGACCGTACGGATTTTCGGAACAAGTCTATAAACGTGCAAATTCGATGATTTCGCTTTCATCCATGACCTTTTCGCATCAGATGATCCGTTTGTTGTTTGTAGAGCAACTTTACCGTGCAATGACCATCATAAAGGGAGAACCTTATCATCATGAATAGGAAAAGAGCAGTACAACAAGAATTCTTCAACCGAAACAGCATCACGATGTTTCTGTTGTCCGTATTTGCACTGCTGGGAATTGCTTGTCAATGGTTTTACCAGCAGTCACCGGCTAATGCCATTCCCATCAATGATGTCAGGTATACTATCAGTGTAAAACAACGGAAAGCGGAAGAAAAAATTAAGGTGATTGAGGGTCTTCTGCAGCGAAAATCACTCGATTCCCTGAACCTGATTTCTTTTCAGAAATTAGCAAACACCTATCTTGTTTACCGGAATGGGGAACTGATTTTCTGGTCGGATAATATGACCAGCCAGAAAGATATGCAGAATACAGCCTGGGAATATGTATTGATGCCCAATATGCATACTATTGCAAGATCGAAAAAGGTTGGTGAGTTTAATATTGTTGCTTACATACCTGTAAAATATAATTATTCTTACGAAAATACGGAGCTTACCAATAAGTATTTTGAAGGTTTCAAACTGAATAAGGATATTGGGATTGTGCTGAATAAACCAGCTGATAAATATGCGATATTCAGCAATCAGAACGATTATCTCTTTACCCTGAAACTTCCCGATCAGCCTGTTTATAACGAAAACTGGGCTATTGCCGCGATGTATTTCTTCCTGGCAGCATTCATTTTGCTGTTTTACCTTTATGCCACTTTCCCTTTACTGATAGGTAAGAAACTGTTTACCTGGAAAGAATTCCTGGAGGTAGCTTCGATTATGACATTGTTTGTGATTATTTGTTTGAAGTTTAATCTGCCTACCACCTTTTTTTCAAATAAAATCTTCACACCTTATCATTATGCAACCAATTCAATCCTGGCATCGTTAACCCATTTGAGTTTCCTGACTTTATATATTTGTTCTACTATCTATCTTTTCTGTTTTCATACCGACAGAAATTTGAGAAAAAATAAATATCTTACCCTGAAAGCGGTTGTTTTGCTGTTGATTCCCGGAACATATTTTATGCTGATTTTCAACTTTATGATCGGGCTTGTCTTTAATTCTACCACTGAACTGAATATTCTGAAATTTACTGATTTCAATTGGGTGTCGGTTTGGAACCACTTCCTGTTGTTTTTCTGGGGAATCTGTTATATGTCCCTGTACCTGAAAATACACCGGATAATTTTACGAAAAAAAGGACTGAAAGGTTTGCTGATCATTGATGTTCTAGTGACATTGTTTTTTTGTGTTCTCCTTTTCTTGTACTTTCACCCATATGGTTTAGACGCTGCCGTTTCTTTTCTGATTTCCTGTGCAATCTTATATATTCCTTTGCTGTACAGAGGTTTAAGCGATAATAAATGGTTTGTGGCTGTCTGGTTGTTTTTCATCACCCTCTTTGTTACCTGGAATTTCATTAACATGAACAAAGACAAGAAATTTGAAAAATATAAAACGCTGGCCGAAAATCACTATTTGAATGATAATGCTGATGAAGATAAAATTGCGGAGCTCATACTGGTTGACATTGATCGGGAAGTGAAGAATGATGAAGTTCTGAAAAATCTGATGCAGTATCCCGATTCTGTTCAGAAAGCCAATGAATACCTTAATAAAGCCTATCTTCGGGGTTTCTGGACAAAATATGAAATGAGATTGTTTGCAACTATGCCGGGTACGGTTCTGAATCAGACTTATCAGGAAACTATTAATTCATACGGCAATCAGATAAAATCAAGTAACTTCTTTGTGATGAATACCAAATCGTCGGATATGGCATTTTTGGGCGCTTTTAAGTTAGAACAGTCGGGCGGGAAAAAAGTGAATTTCTATATGGAATTTTATCCAAAGAAGTATTATAAAAGTTATAGTTTCCCCGGATTGCTGGTTGAAGGCATGCCAAGTCTGCAGCAGCAACTTGGACTTTCGAGCGCGCGTTATACTTATCACGAACTGGCGTTCACTTCCGGAAAATTCCGCTATCCGCGCGATGGAAAATGGATTGATAAAAAGCCTTTGAATTTTTATACCCAGGATTATGGAAATTACCGGCATTATATCTATGTTCCCAATATCTATAATTATTTCATCTTGTCAGAAGAAATCACAAACAGCATCTGGGGGTATCTGCTTTATGTTTTATATACTTTCGTCGTTTATTTTCTGGTAGCTTTTCTGGTTTTCTGGATTTATAAATTGATACGCAAAAAAAACTCCCATCCATTCCGGTTGACATCAAGATATATGTATTCGTTTGTTGTACTGCTAATAATAAGTTTTGTTTCTATATTTTATGTATCAATTAATTATATTCAGCAGAAGTACCGAAACGAACAGCGTATTAATCTGGAACGAACTAAGAATTACATTCAGACTGCTTTGCAGGAAAAATATTACTGGACAGAAAAAATTGATTCTTCCATGGAGAACTCTCTCAATCTTTTCTTGCAGGATCTTTCTTATACTTACCAAAACGATATTCACGTTTATGATAATGAGGGTATGCTTATTGCAAGTTCACAACCCAGTATTTTTTCACGTGGTCTGATCAGTAAGAGAATTTCTCCCGTACCATTCTTTTCCAAAAATCCCAATATGAATAAATATGAATATATAGGAGAACTGGAATACCTTACAGCTTATACCGACTTCTACAACGGAGATTTCCTTCAGATAGGCTATATTGCTGTGCCGCAATATTTCAGCAATGATCAGGTTCAGGTCGAAATTCAGGAATTTCTCGCCGTTATTGTTCATATATATCTGGTAATCACTATCCTGTTTATATTTTTAAGTTTGTTTATCAACAAAAAGCTCTCCGCGCCACTTTCATTGCTTGAGAGAAGTTTGAAAGATATCCGGCTGGGGCAGAGGAATAAGAAAATTGCGTATAAACCGAATGACGAAATTGGTCAGTTGGTAATACAATATAACAAAACAGTAGAGGAGCTCGAAGAAAGTGCCCGGTTGCTGGCAAAATCAGAACGGGAATCGGCTTGGAAAACTATGGCTAGGCAGGTTGCGCATGAAATAAATAATCCGCTCACCCCTATGAAACTTACCATACAGCAACTGCAACGTACTAAGAAAATGGGAGACAACCGCTTTGATGAATATTTTGAGAAATCGACAGCAACGCTTATTGAGCAGATTGAAAATTTATCGCAGATTGCAGGAACATTCTCAACCTTTGCGCGATTGCCTGAGGCTAAACCGGATAAAGTAGATGTGGCGAAAATCGTCAGTATGGTTGTAGAGTTGTTTTCCAATAACCATGATGGAGTTAAAATTACCTGCTGGAGTGATGTGCGGGATGCTTTTGTAATAGCTGACCGCGAACAACTCATTCAGGTGTTCAACAATCTGTTGAAAAACGCGATACAATCTATTCCTACTGGGCGTGACGGGAAAATTCAGGTCTCGGTAGAAACAACTCCTGAAAACGTTTTTGTACACATCCGCGATAATGGAAAAGGAATTTCCGACGATATAAAAGATAAACTTTTTACCCCCAACTTTACAACAAAATCTACAGGAATGGGCCTGGGACTGTCTATCAGCCAGAATATGATTCGTATGGCAGGAGGGCAGATTACATTTGAGACTAAAGTGGAGGAGGGAACTGCTTTTCATGTCATTCTGCCAAAAAATATGACAGAATTATAAGGCTGAAATGCAGTTCTTAATGTGATTAAAGTGCTCCGACTGCTTAACAGAATAATGTGTTAAGCAGTCATTATAAATCAATATTTCTTAAGCATTCTTACTACTGCCCAGTTGTTTTTCTGCTTAGAATAAAGCAACTCAAAACCAAGTTCGCGGGCTTTGGTTTCAATCACCGGGACATCCTCAGTGTAAAAACCGCTCATATACAGTTCACCCCCTGCAGGCAGTGTGTTGGCATATGATTGCATATCGTTCAGGAGAATATTACGGTTTATATTTGCCAGTACGATATCGAAACGAAGGCCTTCGAGCAACTCAGCTCCTCCGAGCAGTACTTCAATGCCACTGACATTGTTTAATTGTATGTTTTCCAAAGAATTGTCAACGCACCAGTCGTCAATGTCAATGGCAGTAAGGACACCAGCACCACGCATTGCTGCCAGTATGGCAAGTACCGAAGTGCCGCATCCCATATCAAGCACCGATTTTCCGGCAAGATCCATGTTCAGAATCTCACCAATCATCAGGCTTGTTGTTTCGTGATGACCTGTTCCGAAAGCCATTTTGGGGTCAATAATAATATCGTACTTCAGTTGTGGTATGTCTTTATGAAAGGAACTGTGTATAATACACTCATCGTTGATGATAATTGGCTCGAAAAAATACTTTTCCCATTCTTCGTTCCAGTTTTTATCTTCCATTTCTTCTTTTTCAAAATCTATTTGTTCTGGAAAAGGAAAATTTTCCAGGGTAACTTTCAAGACGTTTTCATCATAGAGTTTTGAAGGGATGTAAGCATCTAATCCTTTATCCGTGTTTACGAAGCTCTCAAAGCCGGTATCGCCCAGCATAGAGGCAAGAATATCCGCAGTGTATTCAACGGAAGTATCGAATGTAAAATGAATGGCAGTATATTTCATAAGCTGTGTTTATTGTCTGAAAAAACAGATTTTCCAGTGAACAAAAGTACAAAATTATGTTGAATAGGTTGGCAAATTTAAGTACATTTGTACCTTATGTAATTCTTTGTGTTAAAGTCCTTGCTTCTAAATGTTATGGCATAATTTTTGTAATTTTTATTTTGTAATTTGATAATTAATGCTTCTCAACCTTTAATAATATTATACAATGAAACGCTTTAGTTTATTAATTAGCTTTTTGATTGTGCTGGTTTCATCAGGTTTTGCTCAATCAAAAAAAATCATAGATGATATCTATGTCACTCCCAATGATGCCGGTATGGTTAAGGAAGTGCAAACAGCTAAAAAAACCGTTAGGGAAAAGCCAGCTTACAAAAACGGTGCAAGAGAAATTATCTTTATTGACCGGAATGGTAACAGGATTACAGCAGTGACTGATACCGTTTATGTGATGGACGATATAGCAAGCGATTCGATAGAAACGGTTGATGCCGTTGAAACGGACGGTGAATACTTGCATGGATTTAAAGGTTCGCAACAAGATCTGGAGTATGCCGAACGTATTCGCCGTTTCCATAATCCCCGTTATACAATTACAATTGCAGATCCCGGTTACAACGACATCTATTTTCTGGATGATAATTACTGGAATGTGTACGTAGATGGAATATATGCCACTATAACACCTACCTGGACCAATCCCTACTGGTTTAATTATCAGTATTTCCCGCATGGTTACAACAGCTGGGGGTGGAGAAGCAGTCTGTATTCTCCTTTCGGATGGGGATATTGCGATCCGTGGTATTCGCCATGGAATTCCTGGTACGGTGGTTACGGATATGGATGGGGTGGTTATTATGACTGGGGTTATCCCTACTACGGTGGCTATTATGGCTGGGGTTATCCGTATTATGGTGGCTATTATGGTTATGGTGGCTTGGGTTATCCGTATTCTGGTAACGGGTATTATACCGGCAATAATAACAATACCCGTGAGAACGGACGCGTAGGAAGATTCGAATCAACACGTCCTACAAGCAGAACTTCGGTTACACGCGAACAGGCTGTATTAGGCTCGGGTCGAACTTCAGGCAGTAATCTCTACACTACTGTCAGCCGTCAGGGTACACAAAGAAACCGGTTTGAATCAAATAACTTATCAACATCTGGTCGCGGTATGCAGAGCACTACATCCGGTCGCGGTGTTCAGACCAGAAGTTCATACACCTCATCCGAACGTAATTCATATTCACCTAATGTGAACACAACAACCCGCACAGGTGCTGTCCGGTCGTCCGATCAATGGAATGCAACACGAAACAGCAATGCCACACGTTATTCAACCGAAACTAGAAGTTCGGCCGGATCTTCAACGGTTATCAACCGCTCGGGTTCAGACAGCCGAAGTTCGGGAAGCCGTTCGTACAGTAGCGGTTCATCTTCAGGCCGTTCATCAACTCCGGCTTACAACAGCAGAAGTTCCAGCAGCAGCACTTATTCAAGCGGTAGTTCATCATCGTCAGGTTCATATTCTTCGGGAAGTTCAGGTTCGTACAGCGGTGGCAGTAGTAGCAGCAGTAGCAGCAGTAGTTCCGGCAGCAGTCGTTCCGGCAGTGGCGGACGGAGATAAAAGTGAAGTGTTTTTGGAAATAAACAGAATTCAAATCAATCAATAGATATTACGAATATGAAAAAAAATATTATTGTTGTACTGGCTGCTTTTGTTAGCACATTTACTTTTGCACAAACAGAATATGATGCTTTCAAACTAACACAGACTGACCTCAGTGGGTCAGCTCGTTACATGGGAATGGGAGGTGCTTTTGGAGCACTGGGTGGCGATGCCACAGCAATCAAGGATAACCCTGCCGGCCTTGGCGTTTACCGCAGTTCCGAAATTGCCGGAACACTCAATACAATGATTCAGAGTACCAGTTCCGTATGGAGCGGCATGACTTCGAAGGAAGATATGCTTAAAGTAAACCTCAATAGTTTTTCATATGTACTGGCAATGTCCAGCTGGAGTGAAAAGAACAGCGGTTTAATGAGTTCCAACTTTTCATTTACATTCAATCGTCTGCGAAATTTCAACCGGAAAGTAAGTGCTGCTAGTCCAGGTAGCGATAATTCATTCACCGACTTTCTGGCTGCATTTTCCGATGGATATGCTGATACCGATTTACAGGAAAACGATGTGAATAAAGATCCGTATAATAATCCCAACAATGCCTGGTTGTCGGTACTTGGATATCAGAATTTCCTGATTAATCCCCAGGAAGGAAAAACATGGTCATCAATACTAAGCGAAGGTGAAAAGGTAGTTCCGTCAACTTATCTTTTTGAAACCGGTTCTGTTAGCGAATATGGATTTGGGTGGGGTGGTAACTTCAATAACAATCTGTTTATCGGAGCAAATGTAAATATGCAGGATTTATCTTACAACCTGCATTCAAGTATCTCAGAAAATTTTGCACAGGGTGGCGGTTTTGATTTGACCTCTGCAATGTCGCAAACTGGCGTTGGCTTTAATCTCAAATTGGGAGCCATTTATCTGCCAACAAATAATTTAAGGCTCGGTGTATCTTTCCATACTCCTACGTTTTATTCCATATCCGAAAATACCAATGTGCAGTATTTCAAGACTTCCGAAATTAAAGATGCTTATCTGCCGCTACAGGGTTACAGTCATGATTACAAAATCACAGGTCCGCTTCAGGCTCAGGCAAGTGCCGCTTATCTATTTGGTAAAAAAGGACTTATATCAGTGGAATATGATTATGTGAATTACCCGGGTATGCGTCTCGGACTGGAAAACGGGGATACGCAATACTACAAAGATGAAAATCAGAACATGCCAAATGTTTATAAAACCGGACAGACCCTGAAAGTGGGTGCCGAGTATAAACTGAGCCCAAGTTTTGCTCTGCGTGCCGGTTATGCACTGATGAAAAGTGCAAATCAAACCGATTATGCGCAGGGTAAATCGCTGAAACTGAATTCAGCCAATACCAATACGGAATATTTCAATCAGATGGATACACGTTACCTTACTTTTGGAGCAGGTTACCGCGCAACAGGATGGTTTATTGATTTTGCCTATGCGCAAAAAATGCTGGATGAAGATATGTATCCGTACCAAATACTCCGTTACCAAAGCAACCGGTTAACTAATATTGTTACCCCTGCAGCTGTAAATACAAAAAACAACAATATTGTGGTAACACTGGGTATAAAACTCTGAGTAAATCCCGTACCTTTAACAAAAAACCAATCCTCCGCGATTGGTTTTTTTGTGTATTTACGTGAAATACACTACCTTTGCCGACCGAAAAACAGATTAGTGATTAACGGTTACCTTCCCTGTCTGTTCGGAATTTTTATGAGACTATCTGGAACAATATATCAACAATACAACGTTACAACAATCAATCAATGAGTTTACAATCCGAAATAAAAAGGCGCAGAACATTTGCCATTATCAGTCACCCCGATGCAGGGAAAACAACGCTTACCGAGAAACTTTTGCTTTTCGGTGGTGCTATCCATATTGCAGGCGCTGTTAAATCAAATAAAATCCGAAAAACAGCCACATCCGACTGGATGGAAATTGAAAAACAACGTGGAATTTCGGTGGCTACTTCGGTTATGGGTTTCGAGTATCGTGATTTTAAAATAAATATTCTCGATACGCCCGGTCACCAGGACTTTGCCGAAGACACTTTCCGTACTCTGACTGCTGTCGACAGTGTAATCATTGTGGTGGATGCTGCCAAAGGGGTGGAAGCACAAACCCGGAAACTGATGAACGTTTGCCGGATGCGCAACACGCCGATCATTGTATTTATCAATAAAATGGACCGTGAAGGACGCGATCCGTTTGATCTGATGGATGAACTCGAGGCTGAACTGGGTATCAATGTTCGTCCGCTAAGCTGGCCAATAGGCATAGGAGCTACATTCAAAGGCGTTTACAATATCTATAAACAAAATTTGCAGTTGTTTACACCAAATAAACAGCTTATCAGTGAATCGGTGGAACTGGCCGACATCGACAGCCAGGAACTCGATCACCTGGTGGGGAAAAAACCTGCTGACAAATTGCGTGAAGATATGGAACTGATCAATGGCGTTTATTCCGCTTTTGATAATGATCTGTATATGAAGGGGCATCTTGCTCCGGTCTTTTTCGGAAGTGCACTGAATAATTTCGGAGTGAAGGAATTGCTCGATTGTTTTGTGGAAGTGGCACCATCGCCCCGATCGGTAACTACACTTGAACGGGTGGTTGATCCTTATGAAGAAGCATTTTCGGGATTTGTATTTAAGATACACGCCAATATGGATCCCAATCACCGAAGCTGTATTGCCTTTGTGAAGATATGCTCAGGCCGGTTCGAACGCAATGTCAATTACAAGCATATTCGCCATGGTAAGATGATGCGTTTCTCCAGCCCGACGGCTTTTATGGCACAGAAAAAAGAAACTGTAGATGAGGCTTTTGCCGGTGATATTGTTGGTTTACCCGATACCGGGAACTTCAAAATAGGTGACACCCTGACCGGAGGAGAGGAATTACATTTCAAAGGGATACCGAGTTTCTCTCCCGAAATGTTTATGTATCTTGAAAATTCCGATCCCATGAAAGCCAAACAACTGGATAAAGGAATTAATCAGCTGATGGACGAAGGGGTA